>FZPS01000156.1_pt225 | contig 59052 bp, 56 predicted proteins | sample 1817821 | NCBI WGS metagenome assembly FZPS01 (sample SAMEA104158645, study PRJEB21678) | metagenome | place: Germany | collected 2015-04-21 | reverse complement strand
TTTGTCCAGGGACCACTTGGGCAATATCGTCTACCAGTTTACACTGGACAACTACCGTCGGGTGCTGGACCCTATTTACTTGCGGGTGTTCCTAAACTCCCTGCTGCTGGCTCTGCTCACCGGGATGGTCACTCTGGTAATTGGCTATCCAGTGGCCTACATAGCCGCGAATCTAGATGCTAAAAGGCGAACTTTGGCCATCGGCTTGATTATGCTGCCCTTTTGGATTTCCAGTCTCCTAAGGACTTATGGCTGGATGATTCTCCTGGGCAAGACCGGTGTGCTGAACAACCTCCTCCTAACTTTGGGGGTGATTGCTGAGCCACTGCCCTTGATGTACAAATTCGGCACCAGTTTAGTGGGTACAGCGTACATGCTGCTTCCCTTTATGATCGTGGCAGTTTACAACTCCGTGGATAAGCTGGATCGCTCGCTCTTGGAAGCCTCCTATGATCTGGGGGCAGGGAAGGTGCAGACCTTTATGAAGATCACCCTCCCCTTAACGGTGCCCGGGATTGCTGGCGGGTTTACTCTAGTTTTCATCCCAGCTCTGGGCCTTTATTTCGTTTCTGATCTTTTAGGGGGAGGAAATACCATTTTCCTGGGTAATTTAATCAACACCTTGGTCACCAGGGGCAGGAACCGTCCCCTGGCCGCGGCGTTCTCGGTGGGTATGATTGTCCTGGTGCTGGCGGTACTGTCTTTGTACAGCAGAATTACTAAGGACAAGTTGGGGGAGGATTTGTTCCAATGAAACGTTCTAAATTGGGCATGGTCTATTTGTCCCTCTTCTTTGTTCTTCTCTATCTGCCGGTACTCAGTGTCATTCTGTATTCATTCAACGCGAGCTCGTCCACGGCCCAGTGGAGCGGCTTTTCTTTCCGCTGGTACCAGGAGTTGTTTCGGGATCGGGTGATCGCCCAGTCCTTTAAGGTGAGTATGGAAGTGGCGGTGCTCACCGCGTTGGTTTCGGCGGTGCTGGGTACCTTTACCGCGGTGGTGGCTACGGCGGTGAGTGTGCGCATGAAGAGGGCAATACAGGGAGTGATGCTGCTTCCCCTGATTGTGCCCGAGATAGCCCTGGCGGTGTCGCTCCTGGTGTTCTTTAATGCGCTGCGGCTGCCCTTTGGCCATCTCACCTTGGTGCTGTCCCATTCTCTGTTTTGCGTCCCGTATGTGTACATTATGGTGCAGCTGCGCCTGCGGGAGATCGACCGCTCCATTTTGGAGTCGGCCCTTGACTTAGGGGCAACTAAGTGGCAGGTGGTGCATACCATTATCCTACCGCTAGTCGCGCCTTCCATTATCACTTCGGCACTCCTGGCGTTAGCCATGTCGCTGGATGATGTAATTATCTCCACTTATATGGCGGGGCCCAGAACCACAACCCTGCCGGTGCATATCTTCTCCATGATGCGGGTGGGCGTTACCCCCAAGGTAAATGCCCTGTGCACCCTGATTTTGGTGGGAACGTTTTTTGTGGTGGGCCTGAGCCAGCTTTGGGCCAAAAAGCAAACTAAGGGGGTTTTATAGTTGAGAAGAAGGAATTTAGTGCTCATTTTAGCCGTATTGGTGGTAGCCGCTGGGGCAGCGGTCTATTTCATCACCAGGGGAAATGAGGAGGCTCCCAAGGAAATTACCTTGATGACCTGGGGCGGAGATTTTGTACCCCGCGAGGTGATTGATGAGTTTACTAAGGAAACTGGTATTACTGTAAACTATAAGGAAGTCACTTCCAACGAGGATATGCAGTCCCTGTTGGAAGCCAATCCTGATCAGTACGATCTGCTGGTTGTCACCGACTATATGGTGGATATTCTGCGCCAGAACGGCATGCTGGAAGTTCTGGACAAAGCTCAGCTGCCCAATTACGCCAATATCAACCCGGTTTATCACGGCAACTACTATGATCCTAAGGACGAGGTTTCCATCCCCTACGCCATCTCCATTTCGCTGCTCCTGGTGAACCAGGAAGAGGTGGCCAACTTAGGTGCCCAGCCCATTACCACCTACAGCGATCTCTGGCAGGAAGAGCTGCGCAGCAAGGTTGTTGTGGTGGACTGGTCAGTGGAGATCATGGGTATTGTGCTCAAGTCTTTAGGCTATGAGTACAACGAAACTGATCCCGCGAAGGTTGCCGAGGCCAGAGAGAAGCTCTTTGCCCTCAAACCCAACATTGTGCGCTTCGAGACCAATACCCCCGAAGATTCCCTGATCAATGGGGAAGCGGTGGCGGGCTTTATGTACTCCAACCAGGCGGTGAAGGGCAATGCGGCCGACCCCAAGCTGGAGCCGGTTTTCCCCACCGAAGGAATGCCCATTTTCATCGACTGCTGGGTAATGTCTAAGCAGGCACCAAACAAAGATGGGGCCTATCAATTCCTGAACTTTATTATGCGGCCTGAAATTGCCGCGAGAATTGCGGATCTCACCAAGTTTACCACGCCCAACAAGGCAGCAGAGCCTTACCTTCCCGAGGATTACCGGAACAATCCCATGCTCAACCTGCCCGACGAGGTGGTGGAGAACACCAGCTTCTATATTGCAGTTGACAAGGTGCTGGACGAATACGAGCACATTTATGCCGAATTTAAGTTGAGATAGCTTCACCTAGTAAGAGCCTGGACCTCCCAGGCTCTTTTTTGCATAAATTTTTCTCCTGAGCGCGAACCGTCCAAGTGAATTGGAGGTAGAAAGGGGTAGAAGGTGCTGGGAGGCGGTGGCGATTACCGACGCAGAACTGGTTGCCCAAGTGTTGGCTGGAGATGTTGATGCCTACCGCCAGATTGTGGAGAGACATCAGCAGGCGGTGGCAAAGCTGATCTACTTCAAAGTGAGCAACCCCAGTGACGTGGAAGACCTAACGCAGGAGACATTTCTCCGGGCCTTCAGTTATCTGCACAGCTATAACCCTGAGAAACCTCTGCGGACCTGGCTTTTATCAATTGCGGTAAATATCTGCAGAAGCTGGAAGCGCAAACAGCTGGTTACCGTTCCCTTAAGGAATCTGTTTCACCTAGCCAATGACGATACCAGTAGTCGTGCCATTGCTAACCATCATTTTTGGGAACTGCGCAGGCTGCTGGAGGGACTGCCCCAAAAGGAAAGGGATGTGCTCGTTCTCCACTACGTGCATGAGCTCACCTTAGGTGAGATAGGGGGAGTACTTGGGATCCCCCTGGGTACTGTAAAATCCCGCCTCAATCGGGGATTGAAGCGGATGAGGAAAGGGGTCTATGTGGAAGGGAGGGAGAAAGGTGGAGTCCAAGTTCTCTAAAGCTCGCAGCATGGATTTGTCTGTGGATGTGTCAGAGCAGGTCATGGAAAGGATTGAGGCAGGCGGGAGGCTCCACAGGTATCCTGGGATGAGCCGAAGGCTGAAGGCTTTTTGGGTGGGCTTGGCAGCTGTTATGATCGTAGCCCTTCTTATCCAACCGGTGGATAGGGGAGATCTGAACAGTTCTCGGAAGCCCGCACCCCAACAGTGGCTCCTCTCTCCACTGCAGGGCAGTGGTTTTTCTCCCTATCCATCGGCAACCCTGCCCCCCGGCATTCTAGATTATGTGCAAGGAGGTATGAAGGTAGATGAAAAGGTGCTGTAAACTGCTTCTTGTGTTCTTGGTAGTGCTGGTGGTGGCCGTGCCCGCTGCTGCTTCCTTAAATCTGGAGACCCTCCTCCCCTTTACAGGCCGGGGGCCCGACACCTATTTCATGGTCTATCAGGTTAGTGTAAGCGACTACCCGGTAGAGGGGCAGGAGTACCTGGAGTATAGGGTGTACAGTAGGGGCGATACCATAGCGTACCTCACCACTATTCAGCTCCACGATGGCACCGCCCACGAGTATCAGTTCACCATGGATCTGAGCGGCGTATCGGGCCCTGAACCTGAGCCGGAGTTGTTTTTCACCAACTATGAGCTGCGGGTTGTGGGCCTAGAAGAGATCGCGGGGAGGCAGGCTGCAGTGGTGGATCTGGTGCATAAGCTCACCAACCAGAAGGTGGTTACCTATGCAGTTGACTTGGAAACAAGCATGACTTTGCGCAGAGTGGAGTACGACAGTCTGGGGCAGGTGGTGCGCTGGGAAAGGGTGGTGGAAATAGACTTTCAGCCGGACTTTTCTGAGCTAGACTTTACCAAGAATGTGCTTTCCCTGGAAGGCAAGTATAAGGAGGTCAGTAAAGAAGAAGTGCTGCAGCTTCTGCCCTGGCTGCAGCTGGATGAGGCGGCTCTGCCTCCGGGGTTCGCCTTTATTGGTTACGCGCTTGTGGAAGGCGGAGTTGAGTTCTTGGAAGAGAATGTTCTCCGTTCACGCTATCCAGGTTCACCAGTTGATAAGGTTCTGCTCTGGTTTTCCGACGGTTTAAAGCATGGTCAAATTAGGGCTGTCTTTGTGGGCCAGCAGCTCAGCGGCTTCAGTTATCCGGTGACGGTCCTGGACACCTCCCCAGCAGACTATAGTGCCATCCAGGTGGAAGGGGCAGGGACGGTGCTATCCCTCTCAACAGACTTCATGACAGCAGAGGAACAGCTGGACTTACTGAAAACTTTGGTGCCGTAATAAGGTCAAAAACAGGAGCAGCCTAGTGAGGCTGCTCCTTGCTTTGCGTTTTCATGGACAGGCTGATTCTGCCCAGCTTTTCATCAACATCCAGGATATGCACAGTGACAATATCGCCCACCTGCACCACATCAGTGGGATGGCGAACATAGGAGTCGCTGAGCTGGGAAATATGCACCAGTCCCGCCTTTTCCACCCCGATATCCACAAAGGCGCCGAAATCCACCACATTCTGGACAGTGCCCTGGAGGACCATGCCTGCCCTGAGATCATCCAGGCTGAGCACATCCGCCCTGAAGAGCGGCGGGGGAAGCTCATCCCGGGGATCCCTGCCGGGCTGGCCCAGGGAAGCGATGATGTCCCGCACAGTGGGCACCCCCGCCCCCAGGCTTTCCGCCACCTTGATTGGATCAAGCTTATTGAGCTTTTCCCTGATCTGCCTTAAGGCTGCATTGTCCTGCAGGTCTTCTGCCCTAGAGCCGATCAAGGCTAGAATTTGGCGGGCCAGGGGATACGATTCGGGATGCACCGCGGTATTGTCCAAAGGCTCTGGGCCTTCCCCGAGGCGCAGAAAGCCCGCGGCCTGTTCAAAGGTCTTGGGGCCTATGCCCTTCACCTGCTTGAGTTGGGCACGGGTTTGGAAGATGCCGTTGGCCTCCCTGTGCTCCACGATGGCCTGGGCCGTTTTGGCCGACAGGTCGGACACATAGCGCAGCAGGGCGCTGGATGCGGTGTTCAGGTTAACACCCACATGGTTCACACAGCTTTCCACAACCGCATCTAAGGCGCGGCCCAGTTCCTTTTGATTCACATCGTGCTGGTACTGGCCTACACCCAGGGATTTCGGCTCGATCTTCACCAGTTCCGCTAGGGGATCCTGCACCCGGCGGGCGATGGATACCGCGCCCCGCATGGAGACATCCAGGTCAGGGAACTCTTCCCGGGCCAGCTCCGAGGCGGAATAGACCGAGGCCCCCGCCTCATTGACCACCAAGTACTGTGCCTGGGGGCAGCTTGCTTTGATCAGCTCGGCCACCAGCTGCTCGGTCTCCCGGCTGGCGGTGCCGTTGCCGATGGTGATCAGGGTGATCCCGTGCTTGTTCACCAGGGAGGCCAAAGTGCTCAGGGCTTCGTCCCACCTTTTCTGAGGTTCATGGGGATAGATGGTGGTGTACTCCAGGAGCTTGCCGAACTCGTCCACGGCCACCACCTTACACCCGGTGCGGTAGGCCGGGTCGATGCCCAGAACTCGCCGGCCCCTAACGGGGCTCTGCATGAGCAGGTTGTGCAGGTTTTGGGCAAAGATGGCGATGGCTTGCTTTTCCGCCCTTTCCGTGAGGGCATTTCTGATCTCCCGCTCCAGGCTGGGGGCCAAAAGCCGCGCATAGCCATCCTCGATGGCAGCCTGGAGATGGGGCGACGCGGGGGATGAGCTGTCTTTGATGATTTCCCCCGCCAGCAGGCTGTGGACACGTGCTGCATCGACCTGGATCCTTACCTTCAAAAAGCCCAGCCGCTCTCCCCGATTGACGGCCAAGATGCGGTGGGGCGGGATTTTGGCCGCATCTTCACAGTGGTCGAAGTAGAGGTGGAACTCCTGAGCCTCTGGGTTATCTTCAGCATCGCTGTTTTCCGTGATGATCAGGCCTGTATTGTAGGTGAACGTGCGGATCTTGGCCCGGAGGGCAGGATCGTCCGCGAAGCGCTCAGCGAGGATATCCTGAGCTCCCTGCAGCGCCTCCTCGGTGCTGGTCACCTCTTCATTCAGGAACCGCTGCGCCAGCAGCCTGGGGTCTTCTTGGCCCTGGGCCAACAGCAGATCTGCCAGGGGTTCCAAGCCCTTCTCTTTGGCCAGCGAGGCCCGGGTTTTGCGCTTGGGCCGAAACGGGCGGTAGATATCCTCCAGTTCCTGGAGGGTAGAGGCCGCTTCTATGGCTTTGCTGATTTCGGTAGTGAGTCTTTCCTGTGCCTCAATGAGCCGCCTGACCTCTGCTTTGCGGCTGGCCAGGCTGCGCAGGTAATCCAGGCGTTCCGCCAGTTTCCTCAGGACCGTTTCATCCAGTTCACCTGTGGCTTCCTTGCGGTAGCGGGCGATGAAGGGGATGGTGCTGCCTTCATCGAGCAGTTTGACTGTGCGTTCAACTTGATCTGGTTGCAGCTGGAGCTCTGCCGCGAGCTGCCGGATGATCTCCATGTCTTTTCTCGCCTCCGTGCTTAGCATAGCAGAACTGGAAGGAAGACGCAAAGAAATGTGGAACCCTAAGGCGAGGTGATTGCATGCTGGCGGAGTACAGGACGGTGGCCCGGGAGGCGGAAATTACCCTCATTGAGCGGAAGTCCAAGTTCATTGCCCGCATCAAGCCCGTCCAGACCCGGGAAGAAGCGGAGGCGTTCATCGAAGCAGTACGCAAAGAACACTGGAACGCCACCCACAATGTACCGGCCTATATCATAGGAATGAACCAGGAGGTTCAAAAATACAGTGATGACAATGAACCAAGCGGCACGGCGGGCCTGCCTGTTTTGGAAGTGCTCAAGGCCCATGAGGTGGTGAACTGTGCCGTGGTGGTCACCCGCTATTTCGGCGGTATCCTCCTGGGCAGGGGTGGTTTAGTCCGTGCTTACGGCGGAGCAGCCCGGGAGGCGCTCAAGGCCGCCGGGATCGTACGCATGGTCCCTGCACTGGAGGTGGGCATCACTGTGGATTACACCCATCTAGGAAGAGTTCAAAACGAACTGCTGACCCAGGGTGTTTTTCTCCAGGACACGGAGTATCTGGAGAAGGTGACCTTCCACGTGCTGCTCCTGCCAGAGGAAAGGGAACCTCTGCGCCAGGTCATCCAGGAGCTCACCGCCGGTGATTTCCTCTGGCGGGAAGGGCAGGAAGTGTACCGATCCCTGCCGGTGGAAGCAGAGAGCTGATTGGAAGAATTTGAGGGGAGTGGGTAGGATGGCGAAGCGGATGGGTGGACCCGGGACCTGGCTGTATCCTCTGCCGCCTGTTTTGGTGAGCTGTGCCCATGGCGACAGGACAAATATCATCACCCTGGCCTGGGCAGGGGTGGCCTGTTCAGAACCGCCAATAATCAGCTTGGGTATTCGCCCAGAGCGCTATTCGTATGATATAATTAAGCAATCGGGCGAATTCGTGGTGAATATCCCCCGGGCATCCCAGGTGGAGCTGGTGGATTTTTGCGGCAATGTCAGCGGCCGGGAGGTTGATAAGTTCGCCCGCTGCGGCTTCACAGCCCTGCCCGGCAGTTCTGTGGCGGCGCCGCTTCTGGCTGAGTGCCCGGTAAACCTGGAATGCCGGGTGGTGCAGGCGCTTCCCCTGGGGAGCCACGATCTGTTCCTGGGGGAAGTAGTCTCAGTGCACTATGCCGAACAGTATGTGGCGGATCAGCGCTTCGACCCTTACGCCGCCGATGCCCTGGTTTACGGTTTTGGCCGCTACTACCGCTTGGGTGAAGTGCTGGGGCGTCACGGGGAGTGGATGAAAAGAGAGAGGTAAGAGATGAAGAGAAGCAGGAAACTCGTTGGGTTGACCATAGTTTTCCTCTTTGCGGTTCTGGTCGCTGGCCCCGTTTGGGCTGCCTTTCCCCAGCCCCAGGGTTTCGTGAACGACTTTGCCAATGTGCTGGACCGCCGCAGCCAGTCGGAGCTGCAGGTTTTGGCCGAGCAGCTGCGCGCGGACCAGGGGGTGGAACTGGCGGTGGTCACTGTGGCCAGCACCGATCCCCTGGATCCCAAGGAGTACACCACCGGGCTGTTTAACGAATGGGGGATCGGCGGTCCTGAAGACAGCGGCCTGCTCATCCTCCTGGCCGTGGCGGAGCGGGCCATTGAGGTGGAGCCTGGTTACGGCTTGGAAGGTGTGCTTCCCGATGGGTTGATTGGGGCGGTGATCGATCAGGAGGGCATGCCCCACTTCCGGGAAGGGGATTACGGGGCCGGGATCACGGCCATGGCCAAGGCCTATGCCCGCATCTTGGCCGGGGAGAAGTTCGAGATCGCGGAAGAGGAAAAAGGAGATTTCGGCTGGCTTTATTCGTTTCTCATTTTTATCCTCATCGTGCTGCTGCTGCGCCGCAACCGCTTCTATCCGCCCAGGGGCGGCGGGGCTAGCGGCGGCGGTTCCGGTCGGAGAACCATCTTTGTCCCAGGTCCCACCATGGGCGGGCCGCGGATGCCCACAGGCAGAGGCTCCGGCGGCTTCGGGGGATTTGGGGGAGGCCGCAGCGGCGGCGGTGGAGCAGGCAGGAGATTCTAAGGAAGGAAAAGGAGAGTGGAGAGAATGAAAAAAGGAACGCTAGTTCTCGTTGTCATCGCAGTCATTGTCATACTGCTTGGCATCAGGGTCATTTCCGCGTACAACCGTTTAGTGGAACTGGAGCAGAATGTGGAAGGACGCTGGGCCCAGGTGGAGAACCAGCTGCAGCGGCGGGCAGATCTCATTCCCAACCTGGTGGAAACGGTTAAGGGCTATGCCAGCCACGAGCAGCAGGTTTTCGCCGATGTGGCTGAAGCCCGCTCGCGGCTGCTGGCTGCCCGTACTCCAGAGGATCAGATGGAGGCCAATGCGAGTTTGGACTCCGCTCTCGGCAGACTTCTGGCCATCAGCGAGGCTTACCCCGAACTGAAGGCCGACACCAGCTTTATCCGCCTCCAAGATGAGCTGGCGGGGACGGAGAACCGCATCGCCACAGAGCGCATGCGTTTCAACGAGTCGGTGCAGACTTGGAACACCACCATCCGCCGTTTCCCCATGAATTTGATTGCCAGCGTGTTCGGGAAGGAACCTAAGCGCTTCTTCGAAGCATCCCCAGGGGCCCAGGAAGTTCCCCAGGTATCGTTCTAAAAAAAGGAGGCACTCTCTAAAAGGGAGTGCCTCTCTTGCCAGGGCCTAGAAACCAAATAGGGGCAGGGGGATGCTGCCCTGGTTGCTCAGGGCCTCCAGATCCGCGGGGGGAATGTTCTCGTGGAAGTAGTGCAGGACTTCCAGGGCTTCTTCGGGATGCGCCGTATCCCCCCACACCACCAGTTTGGTCAGCTGCGCGGGGTGCTGGAGGCCGTAGATAGGCTTACCTGTTTGATCCTGGCCTAAGGCCAGCAGGGCGCCCTGCTCGGTGAAGTAGGTGAAGCGGTTCTCATCTAGGGCGATCACATCCGGTGCATCCCCTGCGGCGATGAGCACCACCAGCTTGGGGTCTAAAGTCCCCAGGGGCAGAAGCTGCAGGTCGATGTAGATGGTCTCGTGGGTTTCATTCCAGCTTTCGGCCAGTTCCGTCATGACTTCGCCCAGGTCGTAGGAAGCCTCGGCCAAAAAGACGATCTTCACCCTGCCCATGGCCGGATCCGGCGGCTGGGGTCGGAAGATAATGTAGAGGATGAGGGCAGCCGCCACCAGAATGCTTCCCACAATCACCTTCTTGGAAACCGGGGGCGGCGGGCCGTCGCCCGCTGGCTTTTCCCCCACCACGGCGCGGGCCAGCTGTGGACAACCAGCCCTGCCGCAGCCGCCTTTGCTCTTCCAGCAGTCCACGTGCTGCACGCTGCGGCAGCGGGGGCAGACCACCACTTGATCCTGGGCGGTGATGGTTTCCTGGCACAGGATGCAGGGCTGGCCCGCGTGGGCCTCTCCAGAAGTGATTTTTTCCGTTCTTTCCGCCATAGATTCTCTCCCCAAATACAAAAGATCGTATAGTATGGTATTATTAATATTGTAACACTTTGTCCCAGCTCTGCCAATTGAGCAGGCTGGGGAGGAGGAGTGATCACTCTGAGGCCGCAGGTGGAGATCTACACTGACGGTGCCTGCAGCGGCAACCCGGGGCCGGGGGGATGGGCAGCCATCCTCATCTTCGGCGAGCACGAAAAGGAGATCTCGGGGTTCGAACCCATGACCACCAATCAGCGCATGGAACTCACCGCGGCCATCAGGGCTTTGGAAAGCTTGAAAAGGCCCTGCAGGGTGAGGCTTTACTCAGACAGTGCTTACCTGGTTAACGCCTTCAATTTGGGGTGGCTTGACAACTGGCGCCGCAACGGCTGGCTCAATGCCAGGAAACAACCGGTGAGCAACGGGGATCTCTGGCAGCGCCTGGCGGAGCTTGCGGAAATCCACCAGATCCAATGGATTAAAGTGCAGGGACACAGCGATAATAAGTACAATAACCGTTGTGATGCTCTGGCCCGGGCCGCCATTGAGTCGGGGCGATAGGGGGGGCAGCAAGCAGTGCAGAGAGATTACCAGGAATTACTTGCAGAAATCAAAGAAATAACCACGGCCGATGGCTTTGTTTCGTCCTGTTTGGAAATAAAGGAAAGCCTGTACTTCTATGAGCTCGATCTGATGCTGGCAGCTTACACCGCTTCTCTGGAACTGCTGGCGGCGGCTGCCCTGCTCCATGCCACCTTGAAAAGCAGGGCCGATCTCTTAAAGGCCCGGGCGGCAGTGGAGCATTATGTGGAGAATCTTTTGGCTGACTTGAACAAGTTCCGGTTTCCCCTGGACGTTCAATACGTTGTGGACCGGTTCTTACAGGGCCCGGCGCCGCGCATCCGCTGGCGCCTGGCGGTTTACGGGGAGATGATGCAGGCTTACGCCGCCCTGGAGGCTGCCCCCTCCGAGGGCTTGGACGAGCTGCTGCGCAGGGCCCACAGGCTGCTGCGGGGGAGGGAAGCGGAGCTTGGGCCCAAGCTCACCGCCGTCTTGGGGCAGGTTGGGGCCCGCATGCTGCGGGGGGCGCGGCTGAGGCCCATCTGGCTGCAGGTGAGCCATCCCCGCATCCAGATTGCCCTTTCCGGCCTGCAGACCCTCATGAACAACCTCCGGGTCACCCCGTATTTCAACTACCCCCTGGAAGATCTGGCCACAGAAAGGCAGAAACGCCGCAAGGTGAAGGGCAATGTAGTGGCGGATCTGGGGGTGTTCCGCAACTTCCGGCAGGGCGGTTCCGGCTACACAGAGCTGAACATCCCCTTAGAGCGGGATGAGTACGATAACTTCCTGGAGGGTTTCTCCACGGGGTTCCAGTATCTGGATGTGGAACCTGACGAGGTAGTGGTGGATCTGATCACCATGATCCTCGAGGCCCGCCTGGTGCACGGGGGCGTGGATTCCAGGTTTTTGCTCAGGCTCTTGGTCTATTGCAACCGCTGGAAGCTGAGCCAGGTGAGCGATACCATTTTAGAACTTCTGGAAGAACTGGACTGGGACGACCCGCTCTTCTATGAGTCCTGGTCGCTGCTGAAGAGTTTCGCGGGGAAAGCGCTGCCCGCCATGCGCCGCTTTGTCCGCAAACACAGGGATTCTCCGCTCCTGCCTTATCTCGCCCTCTTTTTGAGCAGCGGGCCGCCCAGCAAACGCCGGTGGAGCCTACTCAAGGAGATCTTCGAGCATTATCCCGAGGAAAATGAGGACAAGGTTCATATCGCCCTGTCCATTGCCCGTTACGGCGGCGAGGAGGCGGTGGCCTTCCTGGAGCAGGTTTTGACCTCCGCGAAAAGCTCCAACGGTGCCTACCGCCGGGAGCTGGAAAAGGCTTTAGCCGCCGCCAAACAAGAAGCTGGGCACTAGCCCAGCTTGGCCACAGCCCACTCCGCAGCTTCCCTCACCAGGGGGCTGGGGTGCCCTTGGGCTGTTTTCTTTAAAATGGGGAGCGCAGCACGGGCCCCCTGGTTTCCCAAAATGAGGCAGGCGTTGCGCTGCAGGATGTTTTTGCCCCGCCAGGCCACGCTGGTCTGGCCGAACTGCTCCTGGAACTCCCTGTTACTTAAACTGAGCAGAGGCAAAAGGGGCACATGGGGGCCCACCAATGGAGCGAACTCCCGGTGGCGGGTTACTGGCGCCTCCCGATTGACGGGGCAGACCTGCTGGCACGTATCGCAGCCCCACAGCCGGCTGCCCAGCTTAGAGCGGAACTCCAGGGGAATGGGCCCGCTCATCTGGGTGAGGTAGGAGAGGCAGATGTGGGGGTTGATCTTGCCAGGAGCCAGAAGGGCCCCCGTGGGACAGGCCTTGATGCACCGGCCGCAGTCCACCGGGCAGGACCAGCTGCCCTGCCCTTTGGGACTGGTGGCAGGCAGTTCCACATCCACCAGCACTTCCCCCAGGAAAACCCAGGAGCCATAGGGCGGCACGTAGACCGCGCAGTTTCCGCCGGCATAACCCAGGCCCGCTTCCACCGCCAGGGCCCGGTCCACCAGGAAGCTGGTATCCACAGCCTTGGTGCATTCCCGGGCTCCAAAGCGTTCCTGGAGACAGCTGATCAGCTGGTCCAGGCGCCGGCCCAGCACCCGGTGGTAGTCCAAACCCCAGGCGTAGCGGGAGATGGTGCCGTGGAGCGGAGGAACAGGTCCCGGCTGGCCGGTGTTGTAGCTCACGGCCAGGGCGATGACCGTCTTGGCGCTGGGCTGCAGCTTCCGGGGATCGAGGCGCTTTTCCACATCCTGATCCACAAAATCAGGATAACGCCCCTCTTCTTGGGCCTGCCGCAAAAGGGGCAGCAGGCGCTTAGAAGGACGCGCCGGCATTACGGCAAAGGCATCAAAGCCCGCCTGGAAAACCGCCTCACCCAAAGCCTTGAGGACCTGTGCGCTCATGGCCAACCTCCCTGGTTCTTGCTTTGTGCGCCTTGCTCCCTAAACGGAAAAGAGGAGCTCCCAGCTCCTCCTGACAGTCTATCTAATTGGCCGCTTCCACCGCGACAACCTCGGGAACTTCCTGCTTCAGGATGCGTTCAATACCGGCCTTGAGGGTCAGCTGGGACATGGGGCATCCTACGCAAGCGCCGGTCAGTCTCACCTTAACCACGTTGTCGGGGCTGATTTCGACCAACTCTACATTCCCACCATCGGCTTGAATAGCTGGGCGAATTCTGTCGAGAACCGCCTCTACTCTCTCGCGCATTTCCACACCTCCTTGGCGTCTTCTTTTCTAAGTATACACCTAATGAATTGTAAAGTCTATGCCCAATCGCCATTCTTCTCAGGTTCCGCAGAAGGTGCGGTAGGGCAGGCCTGAGGGCTCCGGTGGCGTGGCGTATTCCCGCTGCTCCGGGCTGTGGGCGAAGGGGTCCTGCAGCACTTTGACCAGTGTTCTCACGGGCCCGTAATCGGCCTTCTGTACCGCGGGGCGCAGCGCCTCTTCCACCCGGTGGTTGCGGGGGATCACCGCCGGATTGCTCCTTTTCATGAGCTCCTGCACAGAGGCGGCGCTCTGCCCGCTGCGGGCCAGGCGCTCCTGCCAGCGCTCTTCCCAGCGGGCGAAATCGTCTGTTTGATAGAGGGTGCCGGTTGAGAAAGCCTGGAAGGTGAGATCCAGAAAAGTGTTGGTGAAATCAGCTTGGTGCTTGGCCATCAGGTCCAAAAGCTGCTGCACCAGCTCCCGGTCTCCCTCCTCCGCATCCGCCAGGCCCAGCTTGCGGCGCATTCCCTCGAGGTAGAAGGAGTCGTATAGGTCCGAAAAGCGGGCCAGTTCCGCCTCCGCTGCCCGTGCCGCCTCCTTTTCCTCCTGGGAGAGCAGGGGCAGCAGCGCCTCGGCAAAACGGGCCAGGTTCCAGGCGGCGATCTCCGGCTGCCGGCCGTAGGCGTAGTGCCCATGATGATCGATGGAGCTGAACACGGTGGCTGGATCATAGGTATCCAAGAAGGCACAGGGACCGTAATCGATGGTTTCACCGCTGATGGCCATGTTGTCGGTATTCATCACTCCGTGCACAAAACCCACCAGCATCCAGCGGGAGACCAAAAAGGCCTGGGCCCGGATTACCTCCCGCAGCAGGGCCAGGTATTTGTCTGCCTCCCCGCGGAGCTGGGGGTAGTGCCGCTCCAGGGTATAATCTGCCAGCTTCTGGAGGGCGTCGGGGGCGAAGGCCGCGGCATACTGGAAGGTGCCCACCCGGATGTGGCTCTGGGCCACCCGGGCCAGGATCGCCCCGGGCAGCAGGGTTTCCCTGGGAACCAATTCCCCCGTGGCCACCACCGCTAGGCTGCGGCTGGTGGGGATGCCCAGGGCGTGCATGGCTTCGCTGATGATGTACTCCCGGAGCATGGGCCCCATGGTGGCCTTGCCATCGCCTCCCCGGGAGTAAGGGGTGGGGCCGGTCCCCTTCAGCTGCAGATCCCAGCGCTGGCCGGAAGGGGCGATCTGTTCCCCCAAAAGCAGCGCCCGGCCATCCCCGAGCATGGTGAAATAGCCGAATTGGTGGCCGGCATAGGCCTGGGCCAGGGGCAGGGCCCATTCTGGGACGCGGTTGCCCGATAGGACGGCAGCGCCGGCTGCGCTGCTCAGCGCGGCGGGATCCAGGCCCAGAAGCTCCGCCAGGGGTTCATTGAAGATGACGATTTCCGGCCTGGGAACCTTGGCCGGCTGCACCAGCGAATAGAGGGAGGAGGGCAGGCGCGAGTAAGAATGATCGAAGTTAAAGCCAAACTCATTGGTCTCCATGGCTCACCTCCTGAAGCTAGTATGCCCGGGCAGGAAGTTGGCGAACTATACCGAAATCAGTATACGTTCCAATCTTGAGAGATGGAGGATGCGGATGCAGCGCACGAAGATTTTAGTAATCGGCAGTCTGAATATGGATTTGGTGGTGCACGTCCCTAGAGTCCCCGCGGACGGTGAAACCATTTTGGGCAGCGAGTTTCACCGCTATTTCGGAGGCAAGGGGGCCAACCAGGCTGTGGCCGTGGCCAGGCAGGGCGCCCGCACGATTATGGCCGGGCGCGTCGGCGCGGATGCCTTTGGACGGGACCAGATCGCTTCGCTGCAGGCCGAAGGAATCGAGACTGACTACCTCTTGGTAGATGACGACCACCCCTCGGGAGTGGCGTTCATTGTCATAGATGCCCAGGGCAACAACCGGATTATGGTCATCCCCGGAGCCAATGGGGCAGTGAGCCCCCGGGACATTGAGGCCCTGGAGCCTGTCATGGCGGAATGTTCCTGTGTAGTGATACAGCTGGAGATCCCTTTGGAGACGGTGCTCGCGGCTGTCCGCGCCGCCCATGCCCAGGGAGCGAAGGTGATCCTCAATCCAGCCCCGGCCCAGCCTTTACCCCTGGACATCTACCCCTGCATCACGGTGATCACGCCCAATGAAAGCGAGGCCCAGCTCCTCACGGGTATCGAGGTGGTGGACCTGGCCTCCGCCCGGCAGGCTGCCCAGGTGCTGCTGGACCGGGGGGTGCTGGCTGTGGTGATTACCCTGGGGGCACAGGGTGCCTACGGGTTGACCCTGGCCGGTGAGTTCCACATCCCCGGGCACCAGGTGAACGTGGTGGACACTGTGGCCGCGGGGGATACCTTCACAGGCGCGCTGGCGGCCCTGATCGGCGAAGGGCGCAGCCTGAGGGAAGCGGTGGAGTACGCCAATGCGGCAGCGGCCATCGCGGTGACCCGCCGGGGGGCCCAACCCTCCGTACCCACCAGGGCAGAAGTGCTCCGTTTTTTGGATAGGTAAAGACACAGCGGACAAGGAGCTGCCGTTCCTGAAGGTAGCTCTGTCTTTTTCCCGGCGAAAAGTGAGATTATAGGAAGAGCAGATTGATGTGCAGACCGGTTGCGGCATATTCTGCTAGACAGGAGGCTGACCTTGACCAAGCAAGCAGAAACCCGTACGTACCGCGGCTACGTCCTGGATCCCTTTCAGCAGCAGGCGGTTGACTATATCGACCAAAACAAGTCTGTGCTGGTGGCGGCGCCCACCGGCGTGGGCAAGACCTTGATTGCCGATTACATAATCGAAAAGATCTACCGAGAAGGTGGGCGGGTGGTGTACACCGCCCCCATCAAGGCCCTGAGCAACCAGAAGTTCCGGGAGTTCAAGGGAGTGGTGGGGGAAGAGGCTGTGGGCATTCTCACAGGGGATGTGGTGATCAACCCCGATGCGCCCATTTTGATCATGACCACGGAAATCTTCCGCAACATGCTCCACGAAGATCCGGAGCGGGTGCGGGATGTGCGCTATGTGATCTTCGATGAGATCCACTACATCGACGATCCCGAACGGGGCAGCGTCTGGGAAGAGAGCCTGATCTTCATGCCCCCTTCCATGCGCTTCTTGGGGCTGAGCGCCACGATTCCCAACGTGGACCAGCTGGCTAGCTGGATTCAGGAAGTACAGCAGCAGGAAGTGAAGGTAGTCACCAACAACCACCGGGTCGTTCCCCTCAAACACGCTCTGTTTGAACGGTCCCTGGGTTTTACCACCATGAACCGGGTGCAGAAGCGCTACAAGCGGCTGGCGGCCCAGAGCCCCACGGGCCGCCCGGAAGCGGAATCCACCACCCACCTGGACCTGATCAAGGCCATCAAGGACGATTACCTGCCCTGCCTTTTTTTTACCTTCAGCAGGCGCAAATGCGAGAGCAATGCCTTTGAGCTCGGGGAAGCAGAGGATTTCCTAACCCGCGAACAGAAGCGGCAGGTGGCAGAAGCCATCGACGAGGTCCTGGAGCGGTACCCCTCCCTGGAGAGCGGGCGCTGGCCCCATCTGCGGCGGCTGCTTCTCAAGGGTATCGCCTATCACCACGCGGGGATGCTGCCGGTGCTCAAGGACATTGTGGAAGAGCTGTTTACCCGCCGTTTGATCGCGGTGCTCTACTGCACCGAAACCTTTGCTGTGGGGTTGAACTTCCCCTGCAAGACGGTGTGCTTTGATTCCAGCACCAAATGGGACGGGATCACCTTCCGGCCCATCTCCAACCGGGAGTACTTCCAGATGGCGGGCCGGGCCGGCCGCCGGGGGATCGACGAGGAAGGCTTTGCCTTCATGCTGGTGGACCTGAACTACTTCGATCCCAGCCAGTTCCCCAGCATGAACGAGGACGAAGTGGAGCCCCTGCAGAGCCAGTTCAGCCTGACGTATAATTCCATCCTCAACCTGGTGAAAAACTACGGCGAAGAGGAGATCTACCGCATCTTGGGCCAGAACTTCGCCACCTACCAGGCATCCGCCGAACGCCAGGGGGTGTTGGTGGAGCTGGAGATCCTCCAGGACGAGCTGGCACCTTACATCAAGAACATGCGGGGGCTGGAGCAGTTCGAACAGGCCTTGAAAAAGCGCATCGAGCTGGAAAGAAAGCTCAGCACAGCGTATAATAAGCGTACCCGCAGTGGGCTGAAGAAGGAGCTTCGCGCCCTCACCCAGAGGCTGGACAGCGCCTTCTACCGGGCCTACCCCAAGCGGGAGCGGGCTTCCCTGCGCCGGGAAAACCGCCGCTTCCGCCGGAAGGTTAAGGCCTATGAACGCCTGCTCCTCAGGGAACAGGCCCTCAACCCCCTGGAGAAGTATATCCGGGAGTTCGAGGACAAAAAGGCCCTCCTGGAAGCCTTGGGCTATCTCGAACACGATGAGCTCACCGCGGCGGGCACCTTTGCCAGCCAGATCCACGGGCATGAGCTCCTGCTCACGGAGCTGTTCATGGAAGGGCTGTTCCACGCCTATCCCCCGCCGGAGCTCAATGCGGTGATGGTGGCGGTGGGCTACGAGCCTCGCAAAAATGAGCTGCGGATCAAGCACAGATTGGACTTCGGGCCCATCCAGCGCATCTACCTCCACCTGCTGAAGATGGAGCGGCACATGCTGGGTTATACCACAGTGCAGTTCCACGACCATGTGGCGGCGCTGGCCTACCGCTGGAGCAAAGGGGAGAGTTTCAACGACCTTCTGGAGGATACGTCCGTGGACGAGGGCGATCTGGTCTTTGCCTTCCGGCGGGGGATTGACCTGCTCAGGCAGGTGCGCAACGCCGCCGCAGAAGATCCTGTGCTCCAGGAGAAGCTGCGGGAATGCATCAGCTTGATGGACCGGGACGAGGTGTCCATCTGGCTCTAGGATTGAGGTGGAGTATGAAGTATAAACTCCTGGCCATAGATGTGGACGGAACCCTGCTCAACAGCAGCTCCCAGCTGACGCCGGCAACCGCCGCCGCGGTGCGCCGGGCCCAGGAGCGGGGGCTCAAGATTGTGCTGGCCACAGGGCGCCGCCTGGGCAACACCCTGCCGGTGGCCCGGGCCCTAGGCGTGCAGGAGCTGATGGTGGTGCACAACGGAGTGGTGGTGGCCGATCCCACCAGCCTCCAGCCGGTGCTGCAGAGCGGCATCTGCCCATCATTGGCCGCGAATTTAGTGGACAAGCTTAACAGTTGGCGGGTCAATTACGTGGTCTACACCGGGGAAAGCGCGGGGGAAAAGGTGCTGGCCCCGGAGGGAAGCTGGCGGGAACCGGAAAACCTCCTCGCCTATTTCCTCGGCGAAGCCGCGGAATTTGCCCGGGACATCGAGATTACCAGCCCCCCTGTGCGCATCGCCATCATCGATCACCCGGCCAAGGTGGATCCCCTCTATGCCGAGATCAGAGAGAACTACGCCGGACAGGTGAGCGCCCTGCTCTTTGGCGCGGAGCGGGAGGACTGGCGGGGGATCGAGCTGCTCCCGGCCCACTCCAACAAGGGCACGGGGGTAGCCTTCGTAGCCGAGCGCCTGGGTCTTGCGGCAGCGGAGGTGGCCGCGGTGGGGGATAACATCAACGATCTGGAGATGATCCTCTGGGCGGGGCTGGGCATCGCCATGGAAAACGGCTCCCCCCTCCTGAAGGAAAAGGCGGGGCTGATTGCCCCCAGCAACGATCGGGACGGGGTTGCCTTTATCATTGAAGAACTGCTGCGCTAGTTAGGGGGCGGAAGTGTGACCGTTTTGTACGTGGTTCCCAGTGCTTATCTCAAGCAGACCAGGCGCCGCCTATCCCGGGAAGGGCAGCCGGCCCTGGCCGCAACATTAGGCGGGCTGGCCGCGCAGATTCTCCGGGCGGGCCTCGTTTCCTACCAGGAGAACCGCGTCCTGGAAGAGGTGGCGGTCTGGCAGAGCGTGGAGGAGCTCAAGGGGAGCCTGGAGTTTTTCGCGCCCATCGCCCAGTTCAGCGGGTTCATTCAGGAACTGAAGTGGCTCTTTAACCGGCTGGATTACGGGGAAGATATCTATGCCGCCATGCCCCGGCCGGGCCGGGCTGAGCTTGAGCTGCTCCACAGCCGCTACCAGGCGATCTTGGCAGAGCACGGCGTAGTCACTGCCCCCGGCCGGCTCCAGCGGGCCCTGGAGCTTATGGACGGGCAGGAAGTCCTGCCGGAGATCACCGTGATCAAGCTGGAGGGACTGGGAGAGCTCAGACCCCTGGAGGAGAAGTTCGTGCAGGCTCTGGCCAAGGGCCGCAGGCTGGAAGTGGTGGAGCCACCTATCCAGGAACCGGTGATCCAGGTGGTTAAAGCGGCGGATCCCACGGAAGAGGTGGAGCTGATGGCCGCGGCCCTGCGCAGGCAGATGGAAGAGGGCGCCGCGGTGGAAAGCCTGGCCGCGGCCTTTCCCCAGCCCAATCAGTACCTGCCCATTGTGCTTCCCGTCTTCGACCGAATGAAAATCCCCTGGCAGGTGCCGGGGACCAGCCTGCGCAACACTCCCCTGGGGAAGACCCTGCTCACCCTGATCGCCGGGGAGCTGGCGGGCTGGGATAAGCGGACCCTGGAGCTGCTCACCGCGCCGGGTTGGGGTTTCCCCTTTGGCCTGACCGCGGAAGAGCACCGCCTGCTGCGCCTGGCACCGCCTGTGAAGGGACTGCCCGCCTGGCGCAGCCGCCTGGGGCAGGCAGAGGGCTGGCAGCGGGTTTTGGCCCTCCTGGACCAGCTCGGTGCGGAACTGAAATCCAGGCCCCTGGCTGAGTACGGCAGTTGGCTGGCGGGCCTTTTGGCTAGGCTGGATCCAGAGCTTTGGGTCAAGCCGGAGGCGGACCTGGAAGGCTGGGCCGAGCTGGTGAAGGCCTGGGACGGCCTGCAGAGCATCGCCGAGACCCTGCAGGCCTGCAGCTGGAGTATATCCCCCGGGCAGTTCCTCCAGCTCCTCCAGGGCCTGCTGGACAGCTACCAGATCCAGGCCAAGCGGGTCTTTGCCGAACGGGTACAGGTGCTCAGCATCGAGCGGCTGGGGGGGTTTACCTACGATCATCTTTATGTGGGAGGGCTGGTGGAAGGGCAGTTCCCACCCCACAGCCGTGCCCACTGGCTCACCAAAACCCGGGCCGAGGTGCAGGGGGAAGAGCTTTTTGCCCGCCTCAAAGCCTCCGCTAAGTACCTCCATTTACACTATCCGGAAGTGGACAGGGAAGGGAAACTGAACCTGCCCTCCACGCTCCTGCCCAAGCTGGAAAAGGAGAAACGGGCCCCGGGCTTTGATCCCATCCACTACCCGTCCCTCTTTTTCGGCGACGGCCAGCTGCGGGACGGGGAGCTCCTGCGAACTCTGCGGGAAAAGGTTTTGGGGGAGGGGCTCAGCGTCTCTCAGCTCAACAACTATGCCAACTGTCCCTACCGCTTTTTCTGCGATTATGTTCTGGAACTAGAAGCCTTGGAAGAGGAATCCCTGGAGCCGGATGCCCGGGACAAGGGTATCATCATCCACGAGGTGCTCAAGGATTTCTGGCAGGAGCACCTAACGGGCCCCCTGCCCTCTGTGGAAACGGCGCAGGCCCTTTTGGAGGAGCTTTTGCACAGGGAGTACCTTAAGCTTGGAAACCCGGCCCCTGCTGATGTGCTGCGGGCCATGCGCTCTTTTATCCGCGAAGATCTGCTGCGGGTCCAGAGGGGATTTCGGCCGGCTTACCTAGAGCGCAGGTTTGACAGCGTGGCCATCCCCAGCCCCTACGGCCCTGTGCTTCTCCGGGGCCGGATCGACCGCATTGACCAGCATGCAGATGGCGCCTATGTCCTTTACGATTACAAGACCGGCTCTCCGCCCAAGCTGGAGTCCCTGCTGAAGGGGGAAGATGTGCAGATCGCCGCCTACCTTCTGGCCTCCAAGACCCTCCTGCCCCAAGGGCGCAATGTGGGGGCAGCCTACTATCCCATCGATGGCGCCGCGCCCCGGGGCATCTTCCAGGAGGATTACCTCAAGCAGCTGGGGGTGACCCAGCGGCAGAACATCCTGTCCGCGGAGGAATTTGCCCTACAGCTGGACAAGTTCGAGGGCATCCTGGCTGAACTGGTGAGCTCCATCTGCGAGGGGGCTTTCCCCATTGAGCCGGTGAGCCCCCGCATCTGCAGCTACTGCGCTTTCCAGGGAATCTGCCGCAAGGAGGTGGGCCTCAGTGGCTTTTAAGCCGACCGACAGTCAAAGAAAAGCCATAGTCACCATCGACCGCCCGGTGGCGGTGGTGGCCGGCGCGGGTTCGGGCAAGACCTGGGTCTTGGTGGAAAGGTACCTCCACCTCCTGGATCAAGGATTTACCACCGATGAGATCGCCGCGATCACCTTCACCAAGAAGGCAGCCCAGGAGATGAAGGAGCGTCTGCGGGAGGCCAGGCCGCAGCTCGCGGCCAGTTTGGAGCGGGCCCAGATCTCCACCATCCACAGCCTCTGCCAGCGCATTATCCAAGAGCATCCCCTCCAGGCCCGCCTGGATCCCAGGTTCCGGGTGGGGGAGGAGTGGGAAACCCGCCTCCTTCTGGCGGAGGTGATTGAGGAGATAGTGGCGGAGACAGAAATCCCCACTGAACTGGGGACCGCCGGGGAGGTCAGCGCTTTGGTCCTGGACCTCTACGAGAAGATGCTCAGCAAAGGCGACCTGCGCTTCCAAAGGTCTTTCCCGGAGCCTCTGGGGGAATTCCCCCTGCAGGAGCTGGAGCACCGGACGGAGCAGGTGCTTCGTTTGACGCCCAGCACCCCCCGTCAGGGGGAAGTCCTGGAACAGCTGGCCGAGGAATGGCCCTACCTGCGGGAGCTTCTGCGCCTGGGGGATGCGGATCTCCGCTTGGAGGCTTTGGAGATTTTGCAGAAGCTGGTGGGCGGCATCCGGGGGAAGCTGGCGGAGCACACCGCGGCTCTCAAGGTGCTCATCGCCTCGGCCCAGCAGATCATCACGGAAGGGCGGGGGAGGGTCATCCTCACCTATCTGGGCGAGGTGCTCCAGCGCGTGCACGGGCTCTACTCGGAGCGCAAACGCCTGGGGGGCCTGGTGGATTTTGGCGATCTAGAGCGCCTAACCTGTCAGCTCCTGGAGGATCCCCAGGTGGTGGCGGATTACCCTTTCAAGCACATCATGGTGGATGAATTCCAGGACACCAACCCCCTCCAGAAGCGGATCGTGGACGCCTTTACCGCGCAGGGTGCGGTGCTGTTTGTGGTGGGCGACCCCAAACAGTCCATTTACCGCTTCCGCGGCGCGGAGGTGGGGGTGTTTGTCCAGACCCAGCGGGAAGTTGCCGAAACGGGCAAGGGCATCTTCCTGGAGACCAATTTCCGCTCCAGGCCGGAGCTGATCAAGTTCTGCAATCAGTTCTTCCACCGGCTGCTCGCGGGGGAACCCATTGGCTTTGAGCCCAGCGAGGCGGATAAACCCGCAGCCGGCCGGCCCTGCGTGAGCATCCTGCTTACCCCGGCGGAGGCCTTGTCCGCGGACGAGGCCCGGGCCGCGGAGGCGGAGCAGATCGCCTTGCAGATCCGGGAGCTGGTGGAGGGCGGAAGGTATAAATACGAGGATATTTCCATCCTCTTTCGGGCCACAACCAGCATGTACATCTACGAGCAGGCCCTCAAAAAAGCGGGCATTCCCTATGTGAATTTAAGCGGGCGGGGTTTTTATGCCAAGCAGGAAATCCAGGATGTGCTGCACTACTTCCGCTGGCTGGAGGATAGCGGAGATGAAGTGGCCAAAATGGCGGTGCTCCGCTCCCCCTTTTACCTCCTTTCCGATGAGGGCCTCTACTGGCTGCGCAGGGGAGAGCTGGACAGGCTCACCCCCAAGGAGCAGGAGGCCCTGGCCAGGGCAGAAGAAGACTACAGCGCGCTGCAGCTTCTGGCCAAGCATCAACCTGCCCCCGTGGTCATCGGCGAGCTGCTCCGGCGCACGGGCTACGTGGAAAAGACCTGGCGGCTGCCCTTCGGCCCCCAGAAGGTGGCCAACATCGAAAAGCTCCTGGAGCAGAGCTGGGACCTGTTTGCCCGGGATGTGTACACGGTTCCGGAGCAGGTGCGGTACCTGCGCCTTCTGGCCAGGGAAGCCCACAAGGAGGGCGAGGCCCAGCTCGATGCGGAGCATGCCGATGTGGTCATCCTGCGCACCATCCACAACGCCAAGGGCCTGGAGTTCCCCGTGGTCTTCCTGGCGGACACCAACGCGGGGGCCGTGCGCACCCAGGGCGGCAAGGTGCTCTACCATCCCGAGTTCGGCCTGGTCTACCGGGAAATGGCAGACTACGAGCTGGCCAGGGGGCTGGACAGGGCGGAAGAGGCCAGCGAGGCCAAGCGCCTGCTCTATGTGGCCGTCACCAGGGCGCAGGAGGAGTTTTTCTGGTGCGCCCGGACGGGCAAGGCGGGCAAAGACAGCTGGTGGAGCTGGTTTCAGGAGCATCAGCCCCACATTGACCAGGACTGCTACCAGATCATACCCGGCGAGCTTCCACCCCTGCAGGAGGGGCCGCCCCAAGGCGAGCCGGCCCGCCTGGAGCTGCCTGAATACGCGCCCCTTGCTCCCCAGTACGTTCAGGTGCCCTTTTCCGTAACCGCCCTCATGAACTACGACCTCTGCCCCCGCTATTACTACCTGCGCCACATTTTGGGCCTGCCTGAGCGGGGAAGGGCCCAAAGCGCCGCCCCAACCCAGGGCAGCTTAAGCGCCACGCAGCGGGGCACCATCGTCCACCGGGTGGTGGAACAGATTAAAGATCCCAAGGAGCTGAGCAGGCTGGTGCAGGATGCAGCCGCGGTGGAGGGGGTTACACTGACCAGCCGCCAGCAGGCGCAGCTGGAGGAAATCATCCAGCCTTATCTGGCCAGCCCGTTCTTCCAGCGGGTGCAGGCGGGGGCCCCTGGGAGGCTGTACAAAGAGCACAATTTCTTCATCCCCGCGGGCAGCTTCCTCATTAACGGCTTGGTGGACCAGGTCTATGTGGGCGAAGAGGGCGTGGAAGTTGTGGACTTTAAGACCAACTGGATTGAGCCGGGCGAGGTGCCCAAGGTGGGAGATGCTTACCGGGTGCAGCTGCGCCTCTATGCCTGGGCCACGGCCCGGGAGTTTCGCCTGCCCGCGGTGAAAGCCCAGGCTTACTTCCTCATCCCCAACAGCCTGTATGATCTGGAACCGGAGCTTTTGGATGCAGATCAGACCGAGGCGTGGCTGGTGGACACCTGCCAGCGCATTATTGATGGAGCGGAAATCGGGGCGGAGGCCTTCCCCCCGGCGGCCAAGTGCGCGCTGTGCAGTGAGAGGTCTTACTGCCTCCACGGCCTGCCCGCTGGTAAGGTTGGGGTTTTTGGGGAAACTACTGATCTTGAAGAGGATCTCCTGGAGGAGGAACTGAGATGAATTTCACGCAGCAGGAGATGGGCCCGGGTGTAAGGCTTTATCTCTGCCCCACGGATAAGTTCAAAACGCTCACCTGTAAAGTATTTATCCAGCAGGATCTCCAGCCCAGGGAAGCGGCGCAAACCGCCCTGGTACCCCTGCTGCTGCGCCGGGGTTCCCAGAGGTTTCCCACCACCGGGGATATCGCCCGGGAGCTTGAGGATCTGTACGCCGCCGACTTCGGATCCGACGTTTTGAAGATCGGTGAGCGGCAAATTCTGGAGTTCCACTTCCAGATGGTGGATCCCCAGTTCCTGCCCCAGGGGCAGAAGCTTCTGCGGCGCAGCCTGGAGACGTTTTGGGAGATCGCTTCCCGCCCCTACGGCGAAGGAGGCTTCTTTGAGCCCTATTTCCAGCAGGAAAGGCACAACCTGGTGCAGGAACTGGAGGGGCTGATCAACGACAAACGCACCTATGCCCTGGTGCGCTGCACCGCCCTCATGTGCGCCCAGGAACCCTTCGGGATCTACAAGTACGGTGATGCCGACACGGTCCGCTCCTTAACGGCCGGGGAAGTGTACGCCCACTACCAGAAGCTTCTAGCCGGCTATCCCCTGGACATTTTTGTGGTGGGGTCCCAGGCGAAAAAGGCCGCGGAGATCCTCGCCGGGCTGATCCAGGGCCGGGACGGCCAGCAAAAACTCCAGCCCCCGCAGCGGGTGGAGGTGGAGCAGCCCCGGTACTTCGAGGAAAACATGGATGTGCAGCAGGCGGTTTTGGTTATGGGCTACCGCACCAAGCTCACCTACCCAGATGGGGACTACTACTCCCTCCTGGTGGGCAACGGCCTTTTGGGCGGTTTTGCCCACTCGAAGCTGTTCATCAACGTGCGGGAGAAGGCGAGCCTGGCCTACTATGTAAGTTCCAGCCTGGAGGGGAGTAAGGGCCTTTTGACCATCACCGCGGGCATCAGCGGCGAGCAGAAGGAGCAGGCTGTGGAGATTATCCAAAGGCAGGTCCGGGATGTCCAGGAGGGGCGGATCAGCGCCCAGGAACTGGAGCAGACCAAGCGGGGTCTGATCAGTTCCATGCGCAGCATGCAGGATAACCCCTCCAGCCTCGTGGACCGCAATCTCATCGGGATCGTCCATGAGGAGCTGCGCAGCATCGAAGAGGTGGTGGAGGCCATTGAGGCCGTGACCCTGGATAGTGTGGTCCGGGCCATGGGGCATCTGCAGCTGGACACCACCTACATCCTCCGTCCTTCCCCGCAGAAAGGAGCAGGCCATGGAACAGATTAAGCTGCCAGGCGGCGAAACACTCTTCCAGGAGCGTCTAGCCAACGGCTTACAGGTGATGGTGCTGCCCAAGAGGCAGTTCTTGCGAACCTTTGGCATTTTATCGGTGCACTATGGCTCTTTAGATTCTAAGTTTGAGCTTCCGGGAAGGGGGGCGGTTGAGGTTCCGCCGGGCATAGCCCATTTCCTCGAGCATAAGCTGTTTGAGGAGGAAGAGGGCAGCGTCTTTGACCGCTTTGCCGCCTGGGGGGCCTCGGTGAACGCCTTCACCAGCTACAACCAGACCAGCTACTTCTTCACCACCATTGATCACTGGCGGGAGAGCCTGGCTTACCTTCTGGAGTTCGTGCACACCCCCCATCTCACGGAGGAGAACGTGGAGAAGGAGAGGGGTATTATCGAGCAGGAACTGCGCATGTACGCGGATTATCCCGAGCACAGAATAGTCGCCACCCTCCTGGAGAACCTCTACCATGAAAACCCGGTGCGCCTGGATATTGGCGGGACGGTGGAGTCGGTGCGCAGCATCACCCTGGCGGAGCTGCAGCTCTGCTACGACACCTTTTACCAGCCGGGCAACATGGCCCTAGTGGTGGTGGGCGATGTGGAGCCCCAGGCTGTCCTTGAGCTTGTGCGCTCCAGCTGTCCAGCTGGGGGGAACGGCCAAGCGGTGCTGCGGGTGGACCCTGCGGAGCCTTCCGGCATAGTCAAGCCCTGGGCGGAAACACAGCTGCCCATCTCCCGACCCCGCTACATGCTGGGCTTCAAGCACGATCCCCTCTGGCGGGGGCAGGAGCTTTTGCGCATGCAGATTGCCATGACCCTGGGGCTTAGACTGCTCTCCGGCCGCAGCTCCCAGGCCTATGCCCAGCTCTACGGGGAGGGTTTGGTGGATGACTCCTTTTCCGCCAGCTTCCGGGGGCATCCCCGCTTCGCCCATTCGCTGATCAGTTCCGAGACCGATGATCCCCAGGCCCTCCATGGGCGGCTGGTCCAGATCATCGATGGCCTCAAGGCTGGTGGGGTAGAAGAAGGGGAAGTGGAGCGCTTGAAAAAGGGCTTTTACGGCCTGTTCCTGGGTGCCCTGGACTCCTTCGAATACACGGCCAACCGCCTCACCGCCCAGTACTTTGAAGGGACCCCCTACTACAGCTACCTGGAGGTGCTGGCAGAGGTTACAGCCCGAGACGTGCAGAGCGCCCTCGCTGAGATGTTAGATTGGGAGCGCTCCAGCGTTTCCATCCTAAGGCCGGTGCAGTCCCATGGCTAAAGCTGAGCTGCGCCGGCAGCTGAAGGCGGAAAGGGCTGAGGTCCCCCCAGAAAGGCGGGCGGTGTGGGATGCCCAGATCCGCCGGTTCCTGGCGGAGCTCCCTGCTTACCAGGGGGCGCGGCGGATCATGACCTACCTTTCCATCGGTTGGGAAGTGGATACCTGGGGCATTGTTGCCCATCTGGAGCAGCTGGGGCGGGAGATCTACGTTCCGGTGGTGCGCCGGGAACCCCGGGGCCTGGTGCCCACGCTTTATACCGGTAGGGAAAACCTGGTGCCCGCGGTCTTCGGCATCTTGGAGCCCGTGCCTGGCGCGCCAACCCTTTCCCCGGCGGAGCTGGATTTGATCATCGTGCCCGGCTTAGCCTTTACGCGCGCCGGTTTTCGCATTGGCTATGGAGGGGGCTACTACGACCGCCTGCTGGCCGCAAGCTCCGCCCCCACGGTGGGCCTTGTGTACAGCTCCTTCCTCCGGGATTTCCAGCCGGATCCCTGGGACCGGCCCGTGGATTTCTTGGCCACGGAAAGGGGCGTTCTGGGAAGGAAATAAACCTCGTTCTGCAGAATTCTGCACAGAGCAGAAGGAGGAGTGATCCCTTTGGAACAGTTCGTGCTGGCCATCGACCAAGGAACCACTGGAACCACTGTGACCCTGTTTAACCGGAACTCGGAGATGGTGGGCAAGGTCTATGAAGAATTCACCCAGCATTATCCCAAGCCCGGCTGGGTGGAGCACGATGCCCAGGAGATCTGGAATGGGACTATGACCCTGCTGGGGAGGATCTTTGCCGAGACCAACGTCAAACCCCACCAGGTGGCAGCCATCGGTGTGACTAATCAGAGGGAAACGGTGGTGCTCTGGGACCGCCGCACCGGGGAGCCCGTGACCAGGGCCATCGTCTGGCAGTGCCGCCGGACCGCGGGCATCTGCGATGAGCTGCGCAGCCGGGGGCTGGAACCCACTTTCCAGGAAAAGACAGGCTTGGTGCTGGACGCCTATTTTTCCGGGACCAAATTGAAATGGATCTTTGATTATTACCCTGAGCTGAAGCAGAGGGCCCGCCAGGGGAGCCTGGCCTTCGGCACCATCGACTCCTGGCTGATCTACAAGCTCACTGGGGGCAAGGTGCACTGCACAGATTACACCAATGCTTCCCGGACGCTGCTTTTCAACCTAAAGGAGCTGAAGTGGGATCCGGAGCTTCTTAAGATCTTGGATATACCGGAGGATGTGCTTCCCGAAGTGCGCTCCAGCAGCGAAGTGTACGGCCATACCGCGGATCTGGGCGTTCTGCCCGCGGGGATCCCCATCTCCGGTGCCGCGGGCGATCAGCAGGCGGCCCTGTTCGGACAGGCCTGCTACGATCCGGGTATGGTCAAGGCCACCTTCGGCACCGGGGCGTTCATCCTGATGAACACCGGGGAGTCGCTGATCAGCTCCAAAAACGGCCTGCTCACCACCGTGGCCTGGGGCGTGGACGGCCGGGTGGAGTACGCCTTAGAGGGCAGCGTTTTTGTGGCCGGCGCCGCGGTGCAGTGGCTCCGTGATGGGCTGGGCATCATCAAAAGCGCGGCGGAAACGGAGGGGCTGGCCCTCTCGGTGCCCGATACCAACGGCCTCTATTTCGTCCCCAGCTTTGTGGGCCTGGGCGCGCCCCACTGGAACCCCTATGTGCGGGGGATGATCATGGGTATCACCAGGGGAGCAGGTAAGGCCCATCTGGTCAGGGCGGCGTTGGAGGCCATCGTCTACCAGACCAAAGAAGTGGTGGATGCCATGGTGGAGGATTCGGCCATTCCCCTCACCGAGCTGAAGGTGGATGGCGGCGCCTCGGTGAACAACTTCATCTGCCAGTTCTTGGCGGATATCACCCAGACCAGGGTGCAGAGGCCCCAGATCTTTGAAACCACGGCCCTGGGAGCAGCTTATCTAGCCGGCCTGGCGGTGGGCTTTTGGGACGACCAAGAGGAAATCCGCCGCCTGTGGAGGGAGGACCGCACCTACGAGCCGCAGATCGGGGCGGAGGTGCGGCTGCAGCTGCTGGAAGGCTGGGCCAAGGCGGTACAGAGCGCGAAAAGCTGGGTAGCCAGCTCGTAAGAAAGGATGGTCAGCATGGATCAGAAGTGGCTGGAAGAACAGAAGGAGCAGATCAACCTGGCCCTGGCTCAGCAGGGCATCCGCCTGGTGGTGCCCGTGAGGCCCCGCGCCGGGCAGGGAGCGGCTGCAGATCAGGACCGCCCCCTGGCCAGCTTTATTGACCACACCCTGCTCAAGCCCACCGCGGCGAGGATGGAGATCGAGAGGCTCTGCGCGGAGGCGCGCCAGTACGGTTTTGCTTCCGTGTGCGTCCATCCAGTGCATGTGGCCTACGCGGCCCGGCTGCTCAAGGGCAGCGCGGTCAAGGTGTGCACTGTGGTGGGCTTCCCCCTGGGGGCCAATACCACACTGACTAAGGTCCTGGAAGCCAGGGATGCCGCGGCCGCGGGCGCAGAGGAGATCGATATGGTGCTCAATATCGGCAGCCTGCTGGAGGGCGATTACGCGCAGGTTTATTCGGATATCAAGGCGGTGCGGGATGCCGTTCCGGGATTGGTGCTCAAAGTGATCCTGGAAACGGGCTATTTGACCAAGGAGCAGATCGTCAAGGGCTGCATTTTGACCAAGATGGCCTGCGCCGATTTCGTTAAAACTTCAACCGGCTTCGGGCCCGGCGGCGCCACGGTGGAGGACATCAAGCTCATGCGCCGAGTGGTTGGTGAAGAGTTCGGTGTGAAGGCTTCCGGCGGCGTGCGCGACTACGAAACAGCAGTGGCCATGCTGGAGGCGGGAGCCAACCGCATCGGCGCCAGCGCGGGAGTGGCCATTGTTGAAGGGTTGAGGGGAGAGACCGGCAATTGACCCTGAGGAAGCACAAATCAGCACTGCTGATCACCATACTCTTACTCCTGCTCGCCCAGGAAGGGCGGGTTGGCGCTGCCCAAGGTGGGGACGGGCTTGAGCACGGCGCGGGCAGTGTCCATGTGGTCTCCCAGCTGATCCGGGAGGCTGAAGAAGTCCTGCTCATGGATGGACTGCTCCGTTTTGTCTACCCCCACAGCTTCCAGGTGCAGTACTTCTCCCAGGAAGGGCCGGTGATCATCACCAGCCACGCGGGTTTTCTGGAAGTCCAAGCGGGCAACGACGTTCAGTTCAGCTACGAGCGGTACTGGCTTTTCGAGGATTTCACCAACTACCTCTTTGCCTTTGCCGACTACCTCCGCGCGCCGCGCAAGTTTTCCGGCGTAGACCTGGTGGCCGGCGTTAAGGTGAAGCGCTACATATCCGAGGCAGATCCCGAGCTGTGGCTGTATGTCCATGAGCAGAGCGGGCTGCCTTTCCTCATCCGCCAGGGTAAGAAAACCCTGGTTTCTGTGGTGAGTTTTATCCTCGATGCGGTAGAGCCGGACAAGATCACCTGGGTGGAACTGGAACTGCTCTTTGCCAGGGAGAAGGCCACGCTCCAGCTGGAACTCACCGAGCAGGGCTGGGTGCCCACCCGCCTGACGGTGCATGAAGCCTTGGGGGAGGTGCACACAGACTTCACCGGCTGGTCCTGGGGTGCCCAGTGGCAGGACAGTCCCTTTGAGCGGCTGGAGGAGCTGCGGGAGTTCCACGATGCCTTCCTGGAGCGCTACGAAGAAGGGGATTGGGCCGCCGCCCTTCAGGCAGCCCAGACCCTGGCGCAGCTGGCGCCCCAATCCTGGCAGGCCTATCTGTACCAGGCCTTTGTCTATGACCGCCTGGACAATTACCTGGGGGCTGTGGAGAACTACCAGCAGGTTCTGATGCGCCAGCCCGACAATCCCCTGGCCTTGAACAATTTGGCCTACCATTATTTACTTAAGGAAGTGAATATCAGCAGGGCCCTGGAGATGGCGGAGCGGGCCGTGGAATTGGACCGGAAGGCCATCTATTTGGACACCTTAGGCTACGGCTATTACCTGGTGGGCCGGCTGGAGGAGGCCCGGGAACTTCTGGAGGAGGCTCTGGCCAGTGCTCCGGAAGAGGCCGTGGCGGAGATCACGGAGCACCTGGAGCTGGTGTTGGCCTCCCTGGGTGAGGAGCATGACTGATCACTATTTCACCGCCAAACCCGGAGCGGAGCACCGGCCCCTGGAGTTCACAGCAGAGCTGCGGGGCCGGACCTATCGTTTTCAGACCGACGCCGGGGTTTTCTCCAGGGCAGAGGTGGATCCAGGCACCCGCTTGCTCATCGACTGCCTGGAACTCGCGCCCGGCGATGTGGTCTTGGACCTGGGCTGCGGTTACGGCCCCATCGGTATGGTGGCCGCGGAGCTGGTGGGCCCTACCGGACAGGTGTACATGGTTGATGTAAATGAGCGAGCTGTGGAGCTGGCCAGGCGCAACCTGGCCGCCAACGGCATCAAAAACGCCCAGGTCTTCGCCTCGGACGGCCTGGCGGCCCTTACGGGCCTCACCTTTGACTGGGTGCTTTCCAACCCGCCCATCCGGGCGGGGAAAAAGGTGGTCTATCCGCTGCTCGCGGAGGCCTATAGCGCCCTGCGGCCGGGGGGCTGTCTGCTCGTTGTCATCCGCACCAAGCAGGGGGCCAAAAGCCTCCAGGCCTACTTGGCGGAACTGGCCGGTGAGTGCACCACTGTGGAGAGAAAGGGGGGCTTTCGGGTCCTGCGGTGTTGTAAACAGCCCCACGCCTGAATAGCTTTGGGTGTGGAGGTGTTTTTATGCGCGTGTGGTTTTTGCGCGCCCAGCATCTGGCCTGGTGGGTGTTGGGCTGCTTGACTCTCGGCATTTACTTGGGAACCGGGGGCCTTTGGGCGGTGCCCGCGGCCACAGGCGCAGGAGGGGGCATCTCCGGCCGCACCATCGTGCTGGATGCGGGACACGGGGGCATCGACCCGGGGGCGGTGGGCCCCGGGGGAGTTTTGGAAAAGGACATCACCCTGGCCATCGCCCGGGAGCTGGAGAGGCTGCTCAGCCGGGCCGCGGTTTTTGTAATCATGGTGCGCCATGGCGACTACGACCTGGCCGACTCCAGCGAAATGCAGCTGCTCAACCGCAAACGGCAGGATTTGGAGCGCCGGGTGCGCATTGCCGAAGAGGCCCAGGCGGATTTATACCTATCCATTCATGCCAATTACTTCCCTTCGCCGGTGTGGTCTGGTGCCCAGACCTTTTATTACGAAAACCAGGAAGCAAGCGCTGCCCTGGCCCGGGCCATCCAGGGGGAACTGGTCCGGCGCCTGGGACCCAACACCCGAACTGCCAAGGCCGGCAACTACCGGGTGCTGAGGGATACTTCCATGCCCGCAGCCTTGGTTGAGGTGGGATTTTTGTCCAATCCCCGGGAAGCGGAGCTCTTGGCCGATCCGGTTTATCAAAAGAAGGTGGCAGAGGCGATCTTCGCCGGGCTGTACCGCTACTTCCAGGAACAGCCTTAGGGCGGGGGCGCAATTGTCTCGGCGGATCTGATGTGTTAGTATAGGTTAGTAGAATGAACAACAGGAGGTAGAGTCGTTGCAGGCAGTTTGGCAGAATCGAGTTAAAGCCGCTGTCCAGCGGCGCATCACCGCGCATACGCTGGCAGCCTTTAATACCAATGTAGATGTTGTGGTGCACTTGGACCAGGCGAAGCTGGAACCCCTGGCCTCCCATCCCCGCATTGACTTCCCCGCGGTGGAGAGGCTCTTGGGGGAGGAGATACCGGCTGTACACAACGGGAACGAGTTTCTCGCCGTCTTAATGCAGGCGCTGCAGGAAGGCAAATCTGTGCACATCGTCCTCCGGGATCTGGATATGCTCAGCTGGTTGGAGGAGGTCTTCCCGGAGCGGGTGGAAAGCATGGGTGGACAAGCTGGCATCATCGCCAATCAGATGGCGGCACTCGGTGCCCATTCCCTGGTGTACACCTCCTTGCTCTCCAAGAAGCAGGCTTCCATGTTCTTCCCCGAGGTGGATGTGCCGGTGGTGCGCGATGGGCAGCTGGCCATTGTCAATGTGCAGGAGGCGGTGCGTCCCCAGGATCAGATCAAGGAGAACTGGATTTTTGAATACGCCAAGGATGAACGCTTTGAGCTGGGTGGACATGTGATCGTGACTCCCAGGGCCAACCGGGTGATCCTTGCCACCAGGCCGGCGGGTGTGAAAATGGCCTTTGATCCGCAAATCGAGGAACTCCTGCCTGAACTGGGCCGGACAGTGGACGTGGCCTTTTTGGCGGGCTACCACTACGCGCCTACGGAAGAAAAGGAGCTCGCCGCCTACCTGGAGTCGGCCATGGGCAGCGTGCGCAAGCTGAAGGCCCACAATCCCAAGCTGCGCCTCCATTTTGAATACGTCCCCATGACCGCGGAGGAGGCGGAAAAGACTATGCTGAAAGCCGTTGCAGGTGAGATGCACTCCTTCGGCATAAACGAAAACGAGATCAAGCGCGTGTTGCGGGCCTTCGGCTACGAGCACGAACGGGAGGCCATTGACAGCAATGAGTGCTCCTACACCCTCTACGACGGCACCCTGCGGCTCATGGAGGAGCTGGGCTTTTCCCGGATCCAGCTGCACAATCTAGGCTACTATGTGGTCCTGCTCAAGAAGCCCTATGATGTGTCCTGGGAGCATGTGCGCCAGTCCTGCCTCTATGCTTCGTCTGTCAACGCCATGAAGGCCAAGTATGGTGGTTATGTGCTCCAGGAACGGCTGGCCGAGGCAGGGGAGATTCCCCTTTCCAGCATCGGTTTCCGGCAGCTGGAAATGTTTGCCGAAGAAATGCGGCGGCGGGGAGTCCAGGTTCCCCAGAACTTCCTGGAGGAGGGCATCTTGGAGTTGGCTGACCATGCCGTGTTGATCATCCCGGCCCATGTGGTGCCCGATCCCGTGAGCACAGTGGGCATGGGCGATACCATCTCTTCCTCTGCCTACGCCTACGAACACAGCGGGTGTTAACAGGATCTGAAGTATTTTTGGAGAAGTAGGCAGAAGAAGGACAGGAAATGGGGGGCTAGAACCGTGCGCGTTCTGATTATGCACGCAGACGATCCGAAGACCCAGAAATCTGTAGAAGTGCTCCAGGAGTCCCTGGCGAAGGAGAATGTCAGGGTGGATTTGGTTTCTCCCGCCAGTGCCGGCACCGCGCCGGTGAGCACGGCGCCTTACGGGCTGGTGTGCATCGTCTGCGGGTACAAGGGCTGGTGGAAACCGCAGATTCCTGTGGAAATGGATAATTTGATCAAGCGGGCTACCCGCCTGGAAGGCAAGCGGGGCTGTGCATTTATCCTGCCCGGCCTTTTCGGTTCCACCAAGGCGCTGCGTGTGCTCATGAGCCATATGGAAAAGCAGGGCGTCATCGTGGAGGACTTTGGCGCGCTGAGCGGGCGTCAGGAGATCATGGCCATTGTTAAGCGCTTAAAGCGCTTAATGTAGGTTGACAACAAGAACAGCACAAGGAGGACTCAGTGATGTACCGTTTCAAGCCTGAACTGCGCATTCCAGGGCCCGTACCTGTGCCCAGCGCTGTCTCGCTGCAGATGGCCAGGCCGGTGGTGAACCACCGGGGAGCCGTTTTCCACGAGAAGTTCCCGGATGTCCTGTCACGCCTGCAGCCGCTCTTTGGCACCAAGAACCCCATTTACATGATCACCGGATCGGGGACCGCCGGCATGGAAACAGCGGTGAGCAACCTGGTTTCCCCGGGTACGCCGGTACTCTGTCTGGTGGGCGGATTTTTCGGCAAACGCTGGATGGAGCTGTGTACCGCCTACAAGGCCGAGGTGCATGTTCTGGAATTTCCCTGGGACCGGGGTGTAGATCCGGACCAGGTGGCTGATTTTTTGGCCAGCCATCCGGAAATCGAACTGATCTTTATGGTGCATAATGAATCCTCCACCGCGGTGCTCAACGATGTGGAAGGGGTCTCCCGGGCTCGGGGGGATCACCAGGCTCTGCTGGTGGTGGATGCGGTGAGCGCCCTGGGGGGCACCCCCTGTGAGATGGATGCCCGGGGGCTGGATGTGGTGGTCAGCGCTTCCCAGAAATGCCTGATGATGCCTCCGGGAGCTGCTTTTATCGCACTGTCGGAGCGGGCCCGGGCCTATGTGGAAAAGTCCGAGGCCAGCAGGTATTATTTCGATCTCCGTAAATACGAGCAGTTCCTGGCCAAGGGCGAAACGCCCTTCACTCCCAACATTCATATTGTCTTTGCCTTAGAGGAAGCCTTAAGAATGATGGAAGAAGAGGGGCTGGAGAACGTCTACGCCCGCCATCTCCTGATGCGGGATATGACCAGGGCTGGAGCCCGGGCCTTGGGGCTGGAGCTTTTGGTCAGGGATGAAGATGCTTCCCCCACCCTCACTGCGATTAAGTTCCCAGAAGCGGATAGCTTCCGCCAGCGCGTGCGGGAAAAATACGGTGTGGAGTTCGCCGGAGGGCAGGGCATCCACGCCGGCCGGGTCTTCAGGGTGGGGCACATGGGTTACGCCACACCCCTGGATGTGCTCACCGCCCTGGCGGTGCTGGAAATTGAACTGAAGAAGTACGGTCAGGCTACCGAGGCGGCAGAAAGGGTTATGGCCGCGCGGTAGGCTGCCTTAAGGGGGAACACTCGGTGATTTTCTCGCTGCGGGATGCCATTGACATTTTGATCGTGGCTTATGTGGTTTACCGGGTGATCCGTTCGATTCAAGGGACACGAGCCACTACACTGGTGAAGGGGCTGGCGGTGGTTTTTGCCAGCAGTGTAGTGGCTCGTGCGCTAAGCCTGCGGACTGTGAGCTGGCTTTTGGATCAAACCACCACGCTGGTCTTGGTGGCCCTGCCCGTTGTCTTCTACCCGGAGCTCAGGCGCGGTCTGGAGCAGATCGGCCGGGGGCAGCTGTTCAACTGGCCCTTGGGCCGGGGTGCGGCGCGGGAAGCCATGGACCTGGAGGCGGTCTGCCGGGCGGCGGCCCAGCTCAGTGCCCGCAGGGTGGGGGCGCTCATCGCCTTTCAGCGCAAGACCGGCCTGGATGAGTACATAGAAGCCGGTGTGCGGCTCGATGCCCTGGTCAGCAGCGAGCTCCTCCTGAACATTTTCGAACCTGGCGTTCCCCTCCACGACGGGGGAGTGATCATCGCCGGCGGCCGGATCGTGAGCGCGGCCTGCGTGTTCCCCCTGACAGATGCCAGATTGAGCGGGGGTTTGGGTACGCGGCATAGGGCTGCCGTGGGCCTGTCTGAGCAGACCGATGCGGTGGTTGTGGTGGTCTCGGAAGAAACGGGCGTGATTTCCTTGGCCGCCGGGGGCTCCCTGCGCCGCTATCTAACCGAGAGCCGCCTCAGGGAACAGCTGGCCTTCCACCTCCAGGGAGGTGAGCTGTCATGAGGGTGGCGCGCAGACTGTGGGCCCTGGTCACCAGGCCGGAGGTGTACTGGCGGCTGTTTTCCCTACTCCTTGCTGTCATTTTGTGGCTGTTGGCTGCGGGGGACGGCTCCCTGGGGGAAGCGGAGCGCACCGTCACCCTGCCCGTGGAGGTGCAGAACCTCCCGGCTGACCTGGTGCTTTTGGAATCCCCTGAACCTGTTAAAGTGCGCATTCGCGGGCTTTCTCCCCTCCTGAACAGGGGAGAAAGTTCCCTTTCCGCTGTGATCGACCTCGCAGGAGCGCAGGCGGGCACCGAAACGTATAATGTGGAAGTCACCGGCCCCCTGGGGATTCAGATCGTGGGGGTCACACCCAGCTGGGTGAGTGTTTATACTGAAGAGCTGGAGGAAGCGGTGTTTCCAGTCACCCTGGCCCTGCTAAGCGTGGAGCGGGCGCAGCCGGAAGCCCGGCTGAGGCCCCAGCCGGCGGTGGTAACGCTGCGGGGCGCCCGCAGCACCCTGGAGCAGGTGAATCATGTGGTGGCCTATGTGCAGATGGGAGCCGAAATGGAGCCGGGCAGCTCCTTCCCTGTGAGGGCCCTGGATGCCCAGGGGCGCGGCCTCTCCGGGCTGGAGATCGAACCGCCCAGGATCACCGTGGAACTGGAACAAGCTGAGCCAGCAGAAGTTGAGGAGGAATGAGCATGGGCAAGTATTTTGGCACAGACGGAGTGCGCGGCGTGGCCAACCGTGAACTCACACCGGAGCTGGCGCTGCGCATCGGGCGGGCGGCGGCCCTGGTCCTCGGGGAGCAGTCCACCAAGCCCATTGTGGTGGGCCGCGACACGCGCCTTTCCGGTCAAATGCTGGAAAGCGCGGTGGTGGCGGGCGTAGCCTCCACGGGGCTTGATGCCTTCTTGGTTGGTGTGATACCCACCCCCGGGGTGGCTTTTTTGGCTAAGGCCCTGGACTGTGCGGGGGGAATCATGATTTCCGCTTCCCACAATCCCCTGGAGGACAACGGGATCAAGGTTTTCGGGCCCGATGGTTATAAGCTCTCTGAAGAGGTGGAAGCCCGCATCGAGGAACTCATCCATGAGGACAGCGGCCCCCGGCCCATCGCCGCGGCTGTGGGAAAGGTTATCCCCAAGCCGGAGAGTGCGGGCCTGTACGTAGCAGACTTGAAAGAACAGGTCTCTCTGGGTCTGCGGGGTGTGCATATCGCCCTGGACTGCGCCAATGGGGCAACTTCCGCCTACGCAGCGGAGCTGTTTAGCAGCTTCGGGGCAAAGGTTAGCGCCTTCTGCAACCAGCCCAACGGGACTAATATCAATCATCTGTGCGGTTCTACATATCCCGAAAAGATCCAGACCCTGACCAGGGAAGTTGGGGCAGATTTGGGCTTTGCCTTTGACGGCGATGGCGATCGCCTCTTGGTCGTGGACGAACAGGGCGGTTTCATCGACGGCGACCAGATCCTGGCCATCATGGGCCTGCACCTGCTCAAGCAGGACCGCCTCCCTGCCCGCAAGGTGGTGGCCACCGCCTATTCCAACGGCGGGCTGCGGCAGGCCTTTTTGGCCGGCGGCGGCGATGTGCTCTATGCCAAACCCGGGGACCGCTTCGTCCTGGAAACCATGCTGGAGGCCGGCTGCGTCCTGGGCGGCGAGCAGTCGGGACACGTCATTTTCCTGGAGCATTCCACCACCGGAGATGGCATGCTCACAGCCCTCAAGCTCCTGGAGAACAGGCAGATCCAGGGTAAACCCCTGGCGGAGCTGGCCAGGTGCATGGAGATCTTCCCCCAGCAGCTGGTGAATATCCATGTGGAGAGCAAAAACGGCTGGGAGGAAAATGCCCGCATTCAGGCTGCCATCCGCCGGGCCCAGGAGGAGCTGGCACCGGTGGGCCGCCTCTTTGTCCGGGCTTCCGGCACCGAACCGGTGATCAGGATCCTCGGTGAACACCCCGATGCCCAGCTGCTCCAGGCGGCACTGGAGCCTGTGGTCCAGGCCATCGAAGCGGAGCAGGGTGGCCGCCGTGCCGGTTAAGGGCTGCGGGATAGACCTGATTGAGGTGAAGCGCATCGCCAGGGCCCTGACCAGGCCGGGCCTGCGGGAGCGCATCTACACACCGCGGGAGCGGGCGGAGCTGCAGGGCAAGGGCGTAGAATCCTGGGCGGCCCGCTTTGCCGCCAAGGAAGCGGTGATGAAAGCCCTGGGCCGCGGCTTTCTCCAGGGTGTTCCCTTTGCCGCGGTGGAGATCTATGCGGATGCCTGGGGCAGGCCCCAGGTGCGGCTGCTGGAGCCCGCGGCCCAGCTCGCCGCGGAGCAGGGCATCCGGTCCTTCTGCCTGAGCCTGTCCCACACCAAGGAGCTGGCGGCGGCCTATGTACTTGCCTTGGGGGAGGAGGAGACATGCGGGTTGTAACCGGCGCGGAAATGCGCAGCTTGGAGCAGCAGGCCTTTGCAGAGCTGGGCCTCTCTTCTTTAGTGGTTATGGAAAATGCCGCGAGCCGCATCGTGGAGGTGCTTAAGGGGGAGTTTGCGCCCCTGGAGGGCAAGCGCATCCACATCCTAGCGGGCCCCGGCAACAACGGCGGCGATGGGCTGGCTGCCGCCAGGCAGCTTCTGGCCCTGGGCGCCCGGGTGAAGGTGTACTTAGTGGGCAAGCGGCAGCGGGCCAGTCAAGAGAACGGGGCTAATTTGGCCATCCTGGAGAAGCTGGGCGCGGATCTGAGCGTCGTGGACTTCGGTCAGCTGCACAGGGTGAAGCTGAGCCTCACCTTTGCTGATCTGATTATCGATGCCCTCCTGGGTACGGGTTTTGCCGGCGGGCTGGAGGAAGGTTGGCGGGAGCTGGTGGAGCTGGTGAACGAGCTGCAGGCGCCGGTGGTGGCTGTGGACTGTCCCACGGGGGTAAACTCCGCCACGGGCGAAGTGGTGGAAACCGCCATCAAGGCGGCCCTCACCATCAACCTGGGCCTTTTGAAGCTGGGCAACCTGCTCTACCCCGGCAGGGCCTGCGCGGGGAAGAACGTGGTGGTGGATCTGGGCTTTCCCCTCCAGGCCGAGGGTATTGCCCGGGAGCTGGTGGGCCCCGAGGCCTTGAGCTGGCTGCCTGAGCGGGAGCCCTGGTCCCACAAGGGAACCCACGGGCACACGCTGGTTGTGGCCGGATCCGCGGGCTATGCCGGTGCCGCGGCCCTCTGCGGTCAGGCGGTGCTGCGGGGGGGCGGGGGTATGGTGACTGTAGCAGTTCCAGAAGGCATCTACAGCCGCTTTTCCCCCGATGAGCTCATTGTGGTGCCTGTGCCGGAAACGGAGGCAGGTACCTTAGGTGAAGGCAGCCTGGAGAAGCTCCACGGCCTGCTCAAGGGTAAAGACGTCCTGGCCATCGGGCCCGGACTGGGGCGCAGCCGCCAGGTGGTCAAGGTGGTCCAGAGCCTTTTGAGCAGCTGGGAGGGGCCCGCGGTGATCGATGCCGATGGGCTTTCCGCCTTGAGCACGGATTTTATGCGCAGTGTGCCCCTGGACAAGCGGCGCCGCTGGGTGATCACTCCCCATCCAGGGGAGATGGCCCGGCTCACCGCCTCCGACCCGGCCAGCGTCAATGCGGATCGGGTGGGAGCGGCCAGCGGCTTTGCCCAGCAGTGGGGCCCGGTGGTGGTGCTGAAGGGGGCACCCACCGTTACAGCCGATGGAGAGCGGGTATACATTAACAGCACGGGCAATCACGGTCTGGCCACCGCGGGCACGGGGGATATCCTCACTGGCCTCACCGCGGCCCTCCTGGGCCAGGGCCTGGCGCCCCTGCAGGCGGGGGCGCTGGCGGCCTATGTGCACGGCCGGGCCGGCGATCTGGCGGGAGCCAAGGGCCAAAGGGGACTGAAGGCCGGCGACTGCCTGAACTTCATCCAGGAGATTCTGCAGTAGGACGGAGTGGTTTGTCCATGAGCAAGCTCACCAGACAGGTGTGGGCTGAGGTTAGCTTGGAGAATATCGCGCATAATGTGCAGCAGTTCCGTAGGCTCATCGGCCCCGGGTGCGAGCTTATGGCTGTGGTCAAGGCCAATGGCTACGGGCACGGTGCCCTGGAGACCGCCTACACCATGATCGAACACGGCACCAACTGGCTGGCCACCGCCCTGCCGGAGGAAGCGGTGCGCCTGCGCAGGGGCGGGATCACCGCTCCCATTTTGGTCCTGGGGGCGGTGGGGGAGGATGAACTGGATGTTTGCGTGGCCTACGACCTGGCTGTCACTGTGTTTGAGCCCCACATTGCCCGGCTGCTCTCCCGGGCCGCCGTGGCCCAGGGGAAGACGGCCAAGGTCCATATCAAGGTGGATACGGGCATGGGCAGGTTGGGGCTTCTCCCGTGTGATTTTGGGGCGCTGGTGGAACTGGTGCAGAGTCTGCCGGGTTTGGAGATCCAGGGTGTGTTCACCCACTTTTCCCGGGCGGAGGAGCCGGATCTGGAGTACACCCGCTGGCAGTGGGAGCGCTTTTCCCGGGTGCGGGCGGATCTGGCCGCCAGGAAAGTCACTGTCCCCTTTTACCACGCGGCCAACACCGCGGCCACCTTGTTTTTCCCCGAGTCCCGGCTAGACCTGGTCCGGGTGGGGCTGGGCATCTACGGGATGTATCCCGATGGGCGCAGGCCCCTGGAGCTTAGGCCCGCTTTGAGTCTGAAGACCAGGGTGGCCTTTGTGAAGAGGGTGCCCGCGGGCAGTGCGGTCAGCTATGGCGGTACGTATGTAACCTGGAAAGAGACTTCCCTTGCGGTTTTGCCCATCGGCTATGCCGACGGGCTGTCCCGGGGGTTGGGCAACAAAGCGCAGGTGATCATCAAAGGCAGGTACTGCCCCATTGTGGGCCAGATCACCATGGATCACACCATGGTGGATGTGGGGGATCTGCCGGTGGCCATTGGCGATGAGGTGATTCTTTTGGGCTCCGCGGACGGCCTGGAGATCACCGCGGACGACTGGGCCCGGCATCTGGGCACCATCAACTACGAGATCACCTGCATGCTCACGAGCCGGGTGGAAAGGGTGTATATCTAGCCTCCCCGTGCATAGGATCAAGGCGCGGGGGGATGGCCGTGAACAGGCTGGCGCTTGGGCTGCTGGTTGTGCTGCTTGTTTCCGCACAGGTGCTGGCGGCAGAGATCCTGGTGCAGTTTAAAGACCCGCGGGGAGATGATCGGGGAGCTGGGGAGCTTGTCTATCCCGGCCACGAGGTTTTCGTCCCTGGGCTTTTTGACCTGCTCCGCTTTAGGGTCAGTGCCGATGGGGAATTTGTCTACTTCGACTGTGAATTTGCTGCCCTCACCAATCCCTTCCGCGCCCCGGAAGGGTACTTCCACCAACGCCTCGAATTGTATATCACAACCGGGATCGAGCCTGGATGGGGCCAGATCCAGATCGGCCCCCACCTGCTCCACACCAGCCCGGAAGCGGGCTGGGATCTGCGCTTAAGTGCCGCTCCCTTTGGTGAAAGCAGGTTGTACACCGCCGGGGGTGCTGTCCACGAAGTTGCAGCTTCGGTGCTCCCCGACGGCAGGACCATTCGCCTGCAGGTGCCCAGAAGTTTACTGCCTGACCCCAGTCCAGCATGGGGTTATTATCTCCTGGTGGGGGCCTTTGACGGGCTGGCCCCAGGTTTCTGGCGGGATCTGGGGGAGGGGCCCTGGCAGGTGGGGGGCGCGGGAGTGCCCGTCTTTGATCTTCTAGCACCGCGCTGGGGAGCCCGCAGCCAGAGGGCCCAGCTGAGCGGCGGTGTACTTTACCCTGTGTACGGGGGAAAAAGCCCCGTTTGGTCCTGGCTGGCCGGGGGAGCCGGCGTGCTTATTATCTGCTGCTTGCTGTGGAGGTGGCTTCGTGGAACCTAGGATGGAAGATGTTTTTGCGCTGTATGAACAGAAGGTGGCGCCGCTGTCCAGCGCGCAGAAGGAGAAGCTCTTGGCCGCCCGCGACGAGGGCATGACCCCCTTTGTCCTGGGCTGCGCCATCCTCAGGGCCAAGCAGGAGCAGAGGCGCAGCCGCCTGGCGGGCAGGGAAAAGCATATCTCCTTCAACTATATTTACCGGATTATCCAGGACTGGCTCAATCACGGCATCACCACTGAGGAGCGTTTCCGCGCCTATTGGTCGGCCATAACAGAGGATCAGCACAAGGACGAAGGAGGCAAAGCCCATGGTGCTCAGACCAAAGTCACGCGGGAGGATTTCACCTACAACCCTACAAAGCAGGACCGCAGCCTTTTCTCGTTCTTGGATGAGTAGATACGGTATTAGGCGCAGGCTCCAGGGTGAAAGGTGCCCGGTCTGCGGAGAAGTGCGCCATAGGATCTATAAAAGCCACCCCTTCCCCATGCCCCCCTCGGTGGGCCGGGGACTGTGGCTTTTATCTGACTGTTCCTGCATCCGCCAAAGGCGGGCCCAGGAGCGTATGGAGCGGGAGCAGCTTCTGGCGGTGCCCGCGGCCCATCCCCTGCCCCCTGCGCTGCAGGAGAAGACCTTTTCCGGGTTTAAGGTGACCGACTTTAACCGGGAGGCCTACGAGGACAGCCTGACCTTTGCCCGCAACTTCGATAAGATCCACGATGGCCGGGGGATCATCTTGGTTGGACCTTCCGGCACGGGCAAAACCCACCTGGCCGCGGCCATTGCCAATGAGCTGAGGAGCAGGTTTTCCGTGGCCTTTGTGCACCTACCCATCCTCCTGGAGCAGATGCGCACGGGAAATGTCTCCCTGGAACCGCTGCTTTTTGCTGATCTCCTGGTCCTGGATGATCTGGGCAGCGAACGGGTCACCGACTGGACCATGGAGCGGCTGCTCATCATTGTGGACGGGCGCTTGAACAACTTGAAACCCACCGTTTTCACCACCAACCACGATCTGGAGGACCTGGAGAAAAGGGTGGGCATGCGGGTTGCCTCCCGGGTAATCGGCAGCAATCTGCACCTCTTTCTGCGGGGGCCCGACTACCGGCTGTTAGGCCTGGGCTATTACTAACGGACCGCGACTCTCTTTTCCGCCAGGTTCACCAGGCGGGAAACGGCAAAGGTCATGACAAAGTAGATCACCGCCACCGCCAGCCACACTTCGAAGGGGCGGAAGGTGCGGCCGATGATGATCTGGCCCTTGCGCACCAGCTCCTCCAGGGCGATCACCGAAACCAGGGAGGAGTCTTTTAAAAGGGCGATGAACTCGTTGCCCAGGGGCGGGAGGATCCTGCGGAAAGCCTGGGGCAGGATGATCAGGCCCATGGTCTGGCTGCCCGAGAGCCCTAGAGAGGCGGCGGCTTCCCACTGCCCCTTGTCAATGGACTGGATGCCCGCCCGCACGATCTCCCCCACATAGGCGCCGCTGTTGATGCTCAGGGCCAGCACCGCGGCTGTATAGGCGGGGATGGGGCGGGAGATCAGGCTGGGCAGCCCGTAGAAGATCAAAAAGGTCTGCACCAAAAGGGGAGTGCCCCTGATGATGTCGATGTAGGAGGCGGCGGCCAGGCGCAACGGGCCCTTAGACAGCCTGATCATGCCGGCGATGGTACCCAGGATAATGCCGAAAAAGACGGCGATGGAAGTGAGCTGCACAGTAAGTTTGGCTCCCTGCAGCAGCGTGGGCAGGGAGCTGAAGACTAGATCCCAGCGAAAGCCCAAGATTCGATTCTCCTTCCCGCAAACAGGTGCGCGAAGCCCGCGCACCTGTTCCTGCACCTATTAGTTTGCTCCAAACCACTTCTGGAAGATCTGGTCGTAAGTTCCGCTGGCCTTAAGCTCAGCTAAGGCGGCGTTGATCTGCTCCAGGAGAGCTTTGTTGTTCTTGTTGACCGCGATCCCGTAGAATTCATTGTCGGCCACCGGTCCCGCATGTTCCAGGGGGGCCTGGGGGTTGGCCGCCAGATACGCTTCGGCAACTGGCAGGTCGATGAGCACAATGTCCGCTACCCCGATGAGCACAGCCTGCATGGCATCGGCCACCGTATCAAAACGGGCTACTCCCTTGAGTTCCCCGGCATCCGCTAGATCCGAGGCCGTGAAATCTCCGGTGGTGTTAATCTGCACAGCGGCGGTCTTGCCCGCCAGCCCCTCCAGGCCGGAGATCTCTGTTCCGGTGTTGGCCACAACAGTAAGTACAGATTCGAAGTAGGGTTCCGAGAAGTCCACCGCGCCCTGGCGCTCGGGGGTGATGGTGATCCCGGCGATGAGGCAGTCGTAGTTGCCGTTGAGCAGGGCCGGAATCAGGCCGTCCCAGCTGATGTTGTCGATCTGCACCTCCAGGCCCAGCACCTCGCCGATGGCCCGGATCAGGTCCATGTCAAACCCCATCAGCTCTCCGCTTTCCGCATCCACATACTCAAAGGGCATAAAACCGGCTTCCGTAGCCACCTTGAGCACCCCCTGCCCCAAGGCAGAGAATCCAGCGCCAAGTACGAACAGGACGGTGAGTAATAATACAGAGAGTTTTTTCACGGCGAACATCCTTTCTTCCGTAACAAATTAGCTTCATTATACCACGGATGTGAAAATATGCAAGAAGCATTCATATTTATTCCTTGTTAATTGTGCAGGAACGCCCCTGGCAAACACGAATTAGTTAGCAGGAGGAGGTAGTGCCCCTATGAAACATCTCATCATCACCAACGGCACAGTGGTGACAGATAAACTCATTGAAAACGGTACTGTTGTGACCATCGGCGACCGCATTATGCTGGTGGCCGGGGAGGAAGAGGGCCGCCGCATTTTGGAAGCCGCTTCGCCCCATGTTTTCCGGATCATCGATGCCCAGGGCGGCTACATTGCCCCGGGCTTGATTGATGTGCATATGCACGGCGCTGGCGGCAGCGAGCTGATGGATGGAACTGAAGAGGCGCTGGAAACCATGGCCCGTTTTCTGGCCCGCAGCGGTACGGTGGCCTTTCTGCCCAGCACGGTCACCGCGGCTGAGGACAAAACCCGCGCCGTGTGTGAGCTGGTGGCTGGCTTCGAGGACCTTGAGGATGGGGCGGAAGTTTTAGGCATCCATCTAGAAGGCCCGTACATAAACGAAAAGTATAAGGGAGCCCAGTATGGGCCCGCGATCCGCCCGGCCAGCCTGGATGAGCTGGAGGAGCTTCATCGGATTTTAGGGGAAAAGCTGCGGCTCGTGACCCTGGCTCCGGAAGTGCCCGGCAGCCTGGAGGCCATCGCCTGGTTGCGGGAAAGGGGCGTTACGGTGAGCATCGGGCACACCAACGCCACCTATGAGGAGGCCTTGGCAGGGTTCAAACAGGGCATCACCCACGTCACCCACACCTACAACGGCATGCGGGGGCTCCATCACCGGGATCCGGGCGTGGTGGGAGCGGTGCTGGCCACACCGGGTCTCTACGCGGAACTCATCGCCGATCTGGTTCATGTGCATCCCGGGGCGATCCGGGTCATGCTGCGCAGCATAGGCGTTGAGCATATCGTGCTGGTCACAGATTCGGTGCAGGCCACGGGACTGCCCGATGGAGAGTACGTTTTGGGTGACCACAAGATCTTTGTGCGGGACGGCTCGGCCCGGCTGGCCGATGGCAATCTGGCCGGCAGCACCCTCACCCTGAAGCAGGCTGTGCAGAACATGGTGGAGCAGCTGGGGGTGGATTTGGTGGATGCGTTCCGCATGGCCAGCCTCAACCCCGCACAGACCCTCGGGCTGAAACACCGGGGCTGGATCAAGGAAGGCAACAAGGCGGACTTTGTGCTGTTGAGCCGCGATTTTCAGGTCCAGATGACCATCATCAGCGGCCGCACCGCCTACAGTGCACAATGACGGAGGAAGGGAGATGGCGATGAATATTGTGGTAGTGGCCAACTTCGACAGTATGAGCGCGGAAGCGGCCAAAATCGTGTATGGGCAGATCATGCGCAAGCCCAACAGTGTCCTGGGGCTGGCCACCGGCAGCACTCCCCTGGGGGTTTACAAGCTGCTGGTGGAGTACCACAACCGGGGGATGGATTTCAGCCGGGTGACCACCTTCAACCTCGACGAGTATGTGGGCTTGGGCCCGGATCATCCCCAGAGCTACCGCAGGTATATGCATGAACACCTCTTTTCCAAAGTAAACATAAACCCGGAGAGGACCTTTATCCCCAACGGGCTAGCGGAGGATCTGGAGGCGGAGTGCCGCCGCTATGATGAGCTGATCAGGCAGGCTGGCGGGATTGATCTGCAGATTTTGGGTATCGGCACCAACGGCCACATCGGCTTTAACGAACCGGGCACCGAGTTTGGCAGCACCACCCACGTGGTGGATTTGGCGGAGAGTACCATCAGGGATAACGCCCGCTTCTTCGAATCTATAGATCAGGTACCTACACGGGCGATTTCCATGGGCATTAAGTCCATTATGCAGGCCAAGGAGATCATCCTTATGGCCAGCGGCGGCAGCAAGGCCGATGCCATCTATGCAGCTGTGCACGGGCCGGTTACCACTGCTGTTCCCGCCTCAGTGCTCCAGCTGCATCCCTCGGTAACGCTCGTGGTTGATCAGGCCGCCGCCAGTAAACTGTAAGGCGGAAAGGCTTCCCGGGAGGAGTGGCCAGAGTGAGTAAACTGAAGTGGTTGTACCCGGGCATGCGCGTCAAGCGCTGGGTTGTCCTGCTTTTGCTCGGGGTGCTCGCCATCGACACGGGAACGGTGGTGATGCTGAACAGCCCCGTCTTTTCCCTTTGGGAAAGGAAGATCCTGGCCTGGGCAGCCGAGTGGCCGGTTAATCCCGTGGTTTCCGGTGTTGTTCTGATCCTCTTGGGTCTGGTGGGCGTGGCCCTGGGGGTGCGCAATGTGGTCAGTTCCGTGGTGGAGGCGGTGCGCCCCTCCGCGGCCCCCGATCTGGTGGAACATGTGTATAAAACCCGCAACCTGCAGAAGGGTCTGCACATCGTGGCCATCGGGGGAGGCACGGGTCTTTCCACGATGCTGCGGGGTCTGAAGGAGTACACCTCCAACATCACGGCAGTGGTAACCGTGGCCGATGACGGCGGCAGCTCCGGCCGCATCCGGGATGATCTGGGTATTCTCCCGCCGGGAGATATCCGCAACACCCTGGTGGCCCTGGCGGACACGGAGCCCCTCATGGAGACGCTGTTCCAGTACCGGTTTTCCTGGGGGGAGGGCCTGGCGGGGCACAGCTTCGGCAACCTCTTCATCGCAGCCATGACCGATATTACCGGAGATTTTGAGGAAGGCATCCGGGCCTTCAGCAAGGTTCTGGCGGTTAGGGGCAAGGTGCTTCCCTCCACATTGGAGTCGGTGCGCCTAGGTGCCATCTACACCGACGGCTCCACAGTGCTGGGTGAAAGCTGCATTCCGGAGCAGGGCAAAAAAATCAAGCGGGTTTTCCTGGAGCCCAAGACGGCCCAGGCGCTGCCCGAGGCCCTGGAGGCCATCCGCCACGCCGATGTGGTGGTGCTGGGGCCGGGGAGTTTGTATACCAGCATCATTCCCAACCTGTTGGTGGAGGGCCTAGCCCAGGCCATCGCCGAAACCCAGGCGCTGCGCATCTACGTCTGCAATGTGATGACGCAGCCCGGGGAAACGGACGGTTACAGCGCGAGCGACCATGTCAAGGCGCTCCTGGCCCACCTGGGGCCCCCCTCGGTGCTGGATTATGTGCTGGTGAACAAGGCGGCGGTTTCCTCCGGGCAGGCTAAGAAATACGCGGCGCAGGGGGCCTACCCCGTGCGGGCAGATACGGCTGCCATCGAGAGGCTGGGCATTAAGGTGCACACCGCCGATGTACTGGATCAGCAGGATCTGGTGCGCCATTCCAGCCTGAGGCTGGCGGAAGAGATCATCCGCCTGGCGGAGGGACGGGACAAAGCCAAAACACCGGCGGGCCGCGCAGTGTAGGCCCCTGGTTTATTTTCCCCCCAGGCCGAATACATTGGCTAGGGGGGGATGGGGATGCGCCGCCTTGCGAGCCTGCTCGTGCTAATTACCGCGCTGGGGGTGGGCCTGCCTTCTGTGTACCGCACCGTGCACCGCAGGTTTTTTGGGGTCAATCATGGGGTATACTTAGAGGACCAGGCCATGGAATACTACTACCCCAACGAGGTGCGGGTGATCGTGGAGCGGATGGCCCGGGCCCGCCAGCGCCCGCCGGTTCCCGCCGGTCTGGATAAGATCACCGGGGAGATCATCCCCCACGAAGAGGGCCTCTACTTCGACGTGGACAGCATAGTGCAGGAAGTGGTCACCGCTCCTGCCCACACCAGACTGGAGCTTAAGGGTATCCCCGTGGTGCCGCTGTTCCGCACCGAGCACCTTATGGAGCTCACCCACATCCTAGGCGACTTTTCCACCCCCCTCATGGGCAGCCCTGACCGGGTGCACAATATCCGCCTCTCCCTCCAGGCCATCAACAACACCATTGTCATGCCCGGGGAGATCTTTTCCTTTAATGAAGTGGTGGGTGAGCGCACGCCGGAGCGGGGCTACCGCAACGCCCCCATCATCCTGGGGGAAGCGGTGGTTCCCGGGGTGGGGGGCGGCGTGTGCCAGACTTCCACCACGCTGTACAACGCAGTGCGCCTGGCCGGGCTGGAGATTGTGGAGCGCCGCATCCACTCCATCGCCCCCAGCTATATCAAACACGGCATGGATGCCGCGGTGGCCTGGCCGTACACCGATTTTAAGTTCCGCAACGACTCTGCCTCGCCTGTGATTGTCAAAGCGGAGGTGCAAAAATGGCGGGTGCGGGTCTGGATCCTGGGAAAAGAAGGGGGTAAGTGAAATGGCCTTTTCCGATGATGTGCGCCAAGAACTGGCCAGGGTCATTCCCAGTGCTCGCTGCTGCCGGGTGTCAGAGCTGAGCGCTTTTTATGATTTGAGCGGCTTTCTGCTGGGCCGGCACAATCAGTTTCTGGACTTCAACACTTCCTCTCCTTTTGTGGCCAGGAAGATCTTGATCATGCTCAAGGGGCTCTATTCCGAACTGCCCACCCAGGTTCTGGTGGTCAGGTCCAAGTCCCGCCGCTCCCAGATCTGCACGGTGCGGGTTTTAGGGCGCGCCCACGCGGGACAAGTCTACCAGGATCTCAAGGAGCAGAGTGTGGTGGGTGAGGCGGGGATTCCCCGCAAGAAGTGCTGCCGCCGGGCTTACCTTCGGGGCGCCTTTCTGGTGAGCGGCTCCATCACCAATCCGGAGCGCACCTACCATCTGGAGTTTTCCAGCGAGCAGAGCCGGGTGGCGGATAAAATCCTGGCTGCCCTGTGGTCCCTGGACCTGGAGGCAGGCCTCACCCAGAGAAAGGGTTCCCTGGTTGTGTACATGAAAGATGGGGGGCAGATCGCCAGTTTGCTCGGGCTCATGGGGGCCCACAGCGCCCTGCTGCACTTTGAGAACGTACGGGTGATGAAAGAAATGCGCAACCAGGTGAACCGCCTGGTCAACTGCGAAACGGCCAATGTGGACAAAACAGTGAAGGCCGCCGTGGCTCAGCTGGAGGATATCGAGCTGATTGATTCCGTGATCGGCCTTGAGGAACTCCCACCCAAGCTGCGGGAAGTGGCCCGGCTGCGCCGGGAACACCCCTACGCTTCCTTACAGGAGTTGGGGGAGCTCATGAGGCCAAAATTGAGCAAGAGCGGTGTAAACTACCGCCTGCGGCAGATCCGGGAAAAAGCGCGACAACTTGACAAATTGGTTCCCAAACATTAACAACCCCATGGAGGGAATTATTTGCGTGAGCAGAATAATAATAACCAGAGCGGGACAAAATCAACCCCTGTGGGTCACTAAGCGTCCCGTAGGAGGGGTGTCCGACCATGGCCAGTCTCGGTGCCCTGCAGCAGCTCGTGCCTGAACTGGCTGGGCTTCTGGACAGGCGCTACAGCCTCTTGAGGATTATCCGCAACCAGGGCCCCATCGGGCGCAGGTTCATCGCCGCTCAAATGGGAGGTTCGGAGCGGGTAATCCGCAGTGAACTGGATGTCCTGCGGGAACAGGGCCTGCTGCACACCACCTCCCTGGGCATGCAGCTCACCCCGGAAGGGGAAAAGGTGTTTTTGGAGCTTGAGGACGTGGTACGGGACTTCTACGGCCTGGAACAGCTGGAAAAGAAGCTGGCTGCGGCCCTGGGCGTGGAGAGGATGATCATCGTCCCGGGGGACTGCGACAAAGATCCCGCCACGCGCAAGGATCTGGCCAGGGCTGCCGCGGATTACCTCTGCCAGGTGCTGGAGGACGGGCAGATTCTCGCCGTTTCCGGCGGCACCACCCTCGCCGGCGTAGCCGAGAGCGTAAGGCTTCACGATGTGCGCAAGCGGGTCACGGTTGTTCCCGTGCGGGGCGGCTTGGGAGAAGACATCAAAATCCAGGCTAACACCATTGCAGTGGCCCTGGCGGAAGGCTTAGGCGGTAGCTACCGCCTGCTCTATGCCCCGGAAGATGTGCGGCCCGCCAATTTGGAGCAGATCTTAAGTGAGCCGCGCATCCGCAGCGTCATCGCCCTGGGGCGCCGGGCGGACATCTTGGTCCACGGTATCGGCACAGCAGAAGAAATGGCCAGAAGGCGCGGTTTTGACGATGCTTCCATTATGGACCTGATCGCCGCGGGGGCCGTGGGCGAAGCCTTCGGCTGCTACTTCGATGCCCAGGGCAGGATCGTCCACAATACCGCTTCGGTGGGACTGCGCCTGGAAGACCTGGAAAGCATTCCCATGGTTATCGCCGTTGGAGGTGGTAGGAGCAAGGCATGGGCTGTGATGGCGGTGTTGTCCCGAGGTTATTGTGATGTGTGCATCACCGATGAGGGGGTAGCCCGGAGGCTGATGAAGTTAAAAGAAATAGAGTAAGGGGGAATCATGATGACAATGAAGGTTGGCATTAACGGTTTTGGCCGCATCGGCCGGTTGGTACTGCGCGGGGCTCTCGATGATCCCAATTTCGATGTAGTGGCCATCAACGACTTGACAGATGCGAAGACCCTGGCCCATCTCCTTAAGTACGATACGAACCACGGTACTCTGAAGGCTGATGTGTCGGTGGACGGCGATAACATCGTAGTTAACGGCAAGAAGATCAAGGTCTTTGCCGAGCGCGATCCCAAGAACATCCCCTGGGGCGAGCTGGGTGTGGAGTATGTGGTGGAATCCACCGGTGTCTTCCGCAAGCGGGATCAGGCTCAGTGGCACATCGACGCCGGGGCCAAGAAGGTGATCATCACCGCTCCTGCTAAAGAAGAGGACATCACCATCGTCATGGGAGTTAATGAAGACCTCTACGATCCGGAGAAGCACCATGTGATTTCCAACGCCTCCTGCACCACCAACTGCTTGGCACCTGTGGCCAAGGTTATCCACGATGCCTTCGGCATTAAGAAGGGCCTCATGACCACTGTCCATGCTTATACCAACGACCAGAGAATCCTGGACCTGCCCCATAAGGATCTGCGCAGGGCCCGGGCCGCTGCCATGAACATCGTTCCCACCACCACCGGTGCCGCCGCTGCCGTTGGCCTTGTCCTGCCTGAACTCAAGGGCAAACTGGACGGCTTTGCCATGCGCGTCCCCGTTTCCACGGTGAGCGTTGTGGACCTGGTAGTGGAGACGGAAAAGCCGGTAACCGCTGAGGCCGCCAATGCTGAACTGAAGAAAGCGGCCGAAGGCAAGCTCAAGGGCATTTTGGCCTTCGAAGAGGAGCCCCTGGTCTCCACAGACTTCATGGGCAACGACAATTCCTCCATCGTGGATGCAGCCCTGACCAAGACCATGGGCGACAACATGCTCAAAGTGGTAGCTTGGTACGACAATGAGTGGGGCTACTCCATGAGGGTGATTGACCTCATCCGCTACATGGAATCCCGCAAGTAAACAAGCTCAACCTGGAATCCCCCTGCTTGGGGGATTCCATACGAAAAGGAGGATGCTTATGGCCAAGAAAACAATCAGAGACGTGGATGTAAAGGGCAAACGGGTTTTGATGCGCGTCGATTTTAATGTGCCTATGCAGGACGGCGCGATCACTGACGATAAAAGAATTAGGGCTGCACTGCCCACCATCCAGCATGTGATCAAGGAAGGCGGCAAAGTGATCCTCATGTCCCACCTGGGCCGGCCCAAGGGCAAACCCGATGATGCCTTCCGCCTGGACCCTGTGGCTCAGCGCTTAAGCGAGCTTCTAGGCCAGCCGGTGCAGAAGGTGGATGACTGCATCGGGCCCGAAGTGGAAAAGGCCGTGGCTGGTCTGGAGCCCGGCGATGTGCTCCTCTTGGAGAACGTCCGCTTCTACGCCGCAGAAACAGAGAACGACCCCGAGTTTGCCAAGGCCCTGGCGGCCTTAGGCGACATCTTCGTCAACGATGCCTTCGGCACGGCCCACAGGGCCCACGCCTCCACCACAGGTGTGGCCGACTACCTCCCCGCGGTCTCCGGCTTCCTCATGGAGAAGGAACTGCAGTTCCTGGGCGGTGCGGTGGAAGATCCCAAGCGGCCCTTCGTGGCCATCTTGGGCGGCGCCAAGGTCAAAGACAAGATCGCGGTCATCGAGTCGCTGCTGAACAAGGTGGATACCCTGATCATCGGCGGCGGCATGGCCTACACCTTCCTCAAGGCCCAGGGATATGAAGTGGGCAGATCGCTTCTGGACGAGGAACGTCTGGAGTTCTGCCGCACCATTATGGCCCAGGCCAAGGAGAAGGGCGTGGAACTCCTCCTGCCTGTTGATGTTGTGGTGGCCAAGGAGTTTGCCGCAGATGCGGAGCATAAGGTAGTGGCCATTGACCAAATCCCCGCGGATTGGGAAGGCTTGGATATCGGCCCTGAAACGGCCAAGCGCTTCGCTGAAGCTGTCAAGGGCGCGGGCACCGTGGTCTGGAACGGTCCCATGGGAGTATTTGAGTTCGAAGCCTTTGCTAAGGGCACCCTCAGCGTAGCCCAGGCACTGGCCGATTCCTCTGCCGTGACCGTCATCGGCGGTGGGGACTCGGCGGCAGCTGTGGAGCAGATGGGCCTTGCTGACAAGATGACCCACGTCTCCACTGGCGGAGGCGCCTCCCTGGAGTTCCTGGAAGGCAAGGTGCTGCCGGGGGTAGCAGCCCTGGATGACAAATAACTGAGGTGAAGTCATGCGTACACCCATAATCGCTGGAAACTGGAAGATGTATAAGAATGTGGGGGAAGCGGTGGAAACGGCCCGCAAACTGGAAGAGCGGGTTCAGGACAGCCCCGTGGAAGTGGTGATCTGCGCTCCTTTCACCAACCTCCCCGCGCTGAGCGCCCTGGGCTTGACCAAGGTCAAGTTGGGTGCCCAGAACATGTACTTTGAAGATCAAGGTGCCTTTACCGGGGAGATCGCCCCCGGGATGCTTCTGGATGTGGGCTGTGAATACGTGATTCTAGGCCACTCGGAGCGTCGGCAGATCTTCAAGGAAGATGATGAGCTGATCAACAAGAAGGTGCTCAAGGCCCTCAATGTGGGCCTGAAGCCCATCCTGTGTGTGGGCGAAACACTGGAGGAGCGCCGGGCCGGCCGGACGGAAGAGGTGGTGGTGGCCCAAACCACCCGTGCCCTGGCGGGCGCCGCGGCTGAGCAGCTGACCAATCTGGTCATTGCCTATGAGCCTGTCTGGGCCATCGGCACAGGCGAGAACTGCGACGCAGAGGACGCCAACCAGGTCATCGCCAGGATCCGCCAAACGCTGGCTGAGCTCTACACGGCTGACCTTGCCCAACAGGTGAGGATCCAGTACGGAGGCAGCGTCAAGCCGGCCAATATCAAAGAATTCATGGAACAACCTGAGATCGATGGTGCCCTGGTGGGCGGAGCAAGTCTTGATGTGGACAGCTTCACCAGCATCATCCGGTACTGAAAACCAGGTGATCTTAGAGGCTGTTCCCGGAGGTGGAATCGTTAATTCATGAAGAAACCAACTGCGTTAATCATCTTAGATGGCTTCGGCCTCAGTGAACATGTGGAAGGCAATGCAGTCAAGGCAGCCCGCACCCCCACGGTGGACTGGCTGAACAGCAGCGCGCCCCGGAATGTGCTCTCTGCTTCCGGCGGCAGCGTGGGGCTGATGGACGGTCAAATGGGGGACTCCAATGTGGGTCACCTCAATATCGGGGCTGGGCGCATTGTCTACCAAGATGTAGTGCGCATTTCCAAGGCCATCGCTTCGGGGGAGTTTTTCACCAACCCCACTTTGCTGGCGGTCATGGAGCATCCGAAGAAGACAGGGGGGGCTCTGCACCTCATGGGGCTGGTTTCCCCTGGCGGCGTGCACAGCCACTCTGAGCACCTTTATGCCCTGCTCAGGATGGCCAAGGAGCACGGCCTGGAGCGGGTGTTCGTCCATGCCTTCCTGGATGGCCGTGACGTGCCGCCCTCCAGCGCCCACGAATACCTGGCGGACCTGGAGGAACAGATTGAACAGATCGGGATCGGCAGAGTTGCTTCCATCTCCGGACGCTATTACGCCATGGACCGGGATAGACGCTGGGACCGGGTGGAGAAGGCCTACCGGGCCCTTCTGGGCCAGGGGCCTGGGGCCCCCAGCAGCGCCGCGGCCATCCAAGAGGCCTACGCCCAGGGGGAGACCGATGAGTTTGTGGTGCCCAGGGTGATCGTGGAAAACGGAAAGGCCGTGGGACCCATCCAAGACGGTGACAGTGTGCTCTTTTTCAACTTCCGGGCAGACAGGGCCCGGGAGATCACTTGGGCCATGACCAACGATGATTTCCAGGGCTTTGACCGGGGGAAAAAACTGGACATCTACTACGCCACCATGACGCAGTACGATGCCGAGCTGGATCTCCCCTTTGCCTTCGCTCCCCAGGATCTCAGAAACACCTTGGGCGAGTACCTTTCCGGTTTGGGCAAGACCCAGCTGCGCATCGCCGAGACGGAGAAGTACGCGCATGTCACCTTCTTCTTTAACGGGGGCCAGGAGACGCCCTTCCCCGGCGAAGAGCGCATCTTGGTGCCTTCCCCCAAGGTGCCCACGTACGATCTGCAGCCGGAAATGAGCGCGCCGGAAGTGACCAGGCGGGTGGTTGAAGAGATCCGCCAAGGCAAGTTCGACTTCATCGTGCTCAACTATGCCAACTGCGATATGGTGGGCCACACCGGTGTGTTTGAAGCGGCGGTGAAGGCGGTGGAGGCGGTGGATGCCGGCCTGGGCCAGGTACTGGAGGCCATCAAAGAGATGGGCGGCACGGCCATTGTCACCGCGGACCACGGGAACGCCGAGCAGATGGTTGACCCAGAGACGGGGGAAGCCCACACCGCGCACACCAGCAATCTGGTGCCCGTCTGGCTGTTCAACGCACCTGAAGGCTGGGGCCTGAAGAGCGGAATCTTGGCCGATCTGGCCCCTTCGATCCTGGATCTGATGGGCATAGCTCAACCTCCGGAGATGACCGGACAAAGCTTAATTGTGAGGAGGAACGAACAATGATTATCAATGATGTGATAGCGAGGGAAGTTTTGGACTCCCGGGGCAATCCCACGGTGGAAGTGGAAGTGCATCTGGCCGATGGCAGCTTCGGCCGGGCCATCGTTCCCTCCGGTGCCTCCACCGGCGCCTTTGAAGCGGTGGAGCTCAGGGATGGGGACAAGGCACGCTACTTAGGCAAAGGCGTGCTCAAGGCGGTGGAGAATGTGGAAGAGGTCATCGCCCCTGAGATCATCGGCTGGGATGCCACGGATCAGATCGGCATCGATCAGCTCATGATCGAGCTGGACGGCACACCCAACAAGGGCAAGCTCGGCGCCAACGCAATCCTGGGTGTATCTTTGGCAGTGGCCCATGCCGCCGCCAACTCCCTGGGCATGCCCCTCTACCGCTACATCGGCGGTGCGGCTGCCTCCCAGCTTCCGGTACCCATGATGAACATCCTCAACGGCGGAGCCCATGCCGACAACAACGTGGATATTCAAGAGTTCATGATCATGCCTGTGGGGGCGGCGAGCTTCCGGGAAGCCCTGAGAATGGGCGCCGAAGTGTTCCACAACCTCAAGGCTGTGCTCAAGGAAAAGGGTTTGAACACGGCGGTGGGCGACGAAGGCGGTTTTGCTCCCAACCTGCAGTCCAATGAAGAGGCCATCCAGGCCATTATGCAGGCCATCGAGCGGGCCGGTTACCAGCCGGGCAAGGACGTGTGCATCGCCCTTGATGTGGCCGCCACAGAGCTGTTCAAAGATGGTAAATACCACCTGGAAGGCGAAGGCAAGATCCTCGATACCGATGAGATGATCGCCTACTACAAGAACCTGGTGGAAAAATACCCCATCATCTCCATCGAAGACGCCCTCTCGGAAGATGAGTGGGAAGGCTGGAAGAAGCTCACGGAAGCCATTGGGGACAAGGTTCAGCTGGTGGGCGACGACCTGTTCGTCACCAACACCGAGCGCCTGAGCCGGGGTATTGCCCAGGGCGTGGCCAACTCCATCCTGATTAAGGTCAACCAGATCGGTACCCTCACCGAGACGCTCCAGGCCATTGAGATGGCCAAGCGCGCCGGGTACACCGCTGTTGTTTCCCATCGCTCTGGCGAAACAGAAGACACCACCATTGCCGACCTGGTTGTGGCGGTAAACGCTGGCCAGATCAAGACCGGTGCCCCCAGCAGGACCGACCGGGTGGCCAAGTACAACCAGCTCCTGCGCATCGAAGAGGAACTGGATGCCGTTGGGGAGTATGCTGGTCTGAAGGCATTCTACAACATCAAAAGGTAGCGTTTGGCAAGGTGCAAGCACGGCGCGGCGGAAAGGCCCGCCGTGTTTTTTTCTGGGGAGGGAAAGGGAGTCCCCTTGGCGAAATCAAGGACCAAAGGAGGGGACAGTATGAAATTCCCGCGGGATTTTCGGTGGGGAGTCGCCACCGCTTCGTATCAGATCGAAGGTGCGGCGCAGGAAGATGGCCGGGGCGAATCCATTTGGGACCGGTTCAGCCGTACCCCAGGTAAGGTGCTCCACGGGCACACCGGTGATGTGGCCTGCGACCACTACCACCGGTATAAAGAGGATGTGGCCCTCATGGCGGAGCTGGGGGTGGACAGCTACCGCTTTTCCATCGCCTGGCCCCGGATCTATCCAGCCGGCAAAGGAGAGCTGAACCCCAAAGGGCTGGACTTTTACAAGCGTTTGGTGGATGAGCTGCTCCAGAGGGGTATTGAGCCCATGGCCACCCTTTACCACTGGGATCTGCCCCAGGTCCTGGAGGACAAGGGGGGCTGGCTGAATCGGGATACCGCCTATTACTTCCGCGACTATGCTGTCACCATGTTTGAAGAGTTGGGGGATACGGTGAAGCTCTGGATCACCCTCAACGAACCCTGGTGCTCGGCCTACCTGGGTTACGGAAACGGCGTGCATGCCCCGGGTAAGAGCGATCTGAACTGGTATCTCCAGGCGGCCCATATTCTCCTTTTGGCCCACGGGCTGGCGCTCCAGGCTTACCGGGAGCTGAACCTGCCTGGGGAGATCGGGATCACCCTCAACTTGTCGCCCCAATATCCCGCTTCCCCCAGCCGGGAGGATGGGGAAGCCTGCCGCAGGGCAGACGGGTTCCTGAACCGCTGGTTCCTGGATCCACTTTTCGCTGGGTTTTATCCCCAGGATATGCCGGAGTTTTTGACCGCGGTGGCGCCCCACATTCAGCCGGGAGATTTTGATTTGATTTCGGCGCCCCAGGACTTTTTGGGCATCAACTACTACAGCCGCGGCATCATCAAAGCTGCGGGCAAGGACGGCTATGAGGCGCTGCCCCCCGCTGGACCTGTGACCCACATGGGTTGGGAGGTCTACCCCGAGGGCCTTTACGACCTGCTGCTGCGAGTCCACCGGGATTACGGGCCCATTCCGCTGTATATCACAGAAAACGGTGCCGCCTATCCCGACCAGCTAATGGAGGGGCGGGTAGCTGACCCGGAGAGGACCGCCTACCTTAGGGAGCATTTCGCCCAGGCAGCCCGAGCCCTGGAAGCGGGAGTGCCCTTGAAGGGTTATTACGTATGGTCCTTTTTGGACAACTTCGAGTGGGCCTTCGGCTACGAGCGCCGCTTCGGAATTGTGTACGTGGATTTCCAGACCCAGGCCAGGATCATCAAGGACAGCGGCCGCTGGTACCAGTCCTTCTTGCTAGTATAAAGTTACTGTAGGACAGGAGTTGGCTCCAAAAAAATAGAAGAAGATCCCACCGTTGCTGTCCAGCGACGAGTACTAAGTACTCAGAGGTGAGATCTTCTTATGTATGCAGTATTCGAT
>FZPS01000217.1_pt19 | contig 59106 bp, 52 predicted proteins | sample 1817821 | NCBI WGS metagenome assembly FZPS01 (sample SAMEA104158645, study PRJEB21678) | metagenome | place: Germany | collected 2015-04-21 | reverse complement strand
TCAGCTGTAATTCTGTCTATTACTTCTTGATTCAATGAAATCCGTTTTGACGTATCAACAAATACATCCAGAATCTCCTGAGGAACCATTTCAGTTCCTATGATAAATTTAGGAATCAGATTATATACTATTCCACACATCCTGAAAGTCATGCTGTTTTCCAAGAATTTTTTACCATCATCCAATACAAATTTACACTCTCTACAAACCGGGAAATTCTTCCATGCCTCACTTCCCTTAAATCCTCCGGTTATAAAACCGATTTTATCCAAAGTATAGAATGCATAAGTATCTAAATTACCAATAATCATATCTTTTCTTTCACCACATATAGAACATATCTTGTCTGTTGTCGCGCATTTTTCATTCTTTTTATCTACCTGGTAAAATAAGAGTTGCACAAAAACAGGATAATCACCTACATACTTCTCTTCAGTATTTTGTTTAAACTTTAGTGTGACCACTATTCCAATTCTGTTCGGTATTTCATCTCTTATTCTTAAGATCTCCTGTTTTATATGAAGTGCATTACTATTTAACTCATCCTTGATGTGATTTAAAAAGTCGATTTCGTGACTTGAAATGGGAAGTTCTTTATCATTCAGAATATTGAACCATCCTAATATTTTTCTGTCAAACGTTCCCTCAGGCTTGCCACTTAACCTTGCTGTTGGTGTAAAATCTGCACCGCTGGCTGAGCCACTTTTGTATAAATACCTTATAACCTTTGTTTTTTCGTAGTTTTCCAGTTCAACATCCTTAAAAGTCCAATTGCCACTACACCCTTGCTCAAACATAATTGTTATTACTTTTTCATATCTTCCATTCGAATCAGGGTCCTCCACAAGTACCTGCAAAGGTGTCAATTCTTCTTGTTTAATCCTAAGCCGTCCAATTTCCCTAATCGCACCAAGCACAGTTCATCCCCTCTCTACTAATAATTGTGGAAGCAATTTCCTCACTCTGTACACTAACCGCATATGTTATATTTTCATAGAAGTAAAAATAGTAATGTATACACTGCTCGGATAAAAGTTGACCAGATTCATCGAAAATGTATTTTGCGTATGTTTTATAATCCTGTGAATGACAAAAAGATATGTATTGCGCATAAGTTAGAACATAAGTTTCCAGAACTAGTGTTATAACACCTTCATATATATTATACCACACTAATGGCACACTATATTTGTCCCATAAAAATTTGGGTATAAACTTTGTATAAATTGCACAAAAATGTTACCTTCTTAACCCCTCAATAACCTCAAAGCAGCCGAAGCCTTGGGAGTTTTTGCTGCCCAGACCCGTATCGTATGCCACTTTTATAAGTTCTCTGTTGCCTTTTAGCTTGTATATGCCGTTCCAACCCTTTATAACGGTATTTTTGTAATCCAACACCTTACAGTACCGCTCATCTTTTGGTCCTATAGGTTCAATTCTGATATCGGCATCCTGCAGTCTTTCACCATAGATAAGCTGATATTTTCTCTCAAGGTTCATCCTTATAAGCTCGGAAAACCATTCATCCCACGGAGAAAAATATATTGTTCGTGAACTGTTTCCTTTCCTGACGGTATTATAAGCAACTACCGGCGAAAGCATCTTGATGGTTACCTCTTCACTAAAATCCACATCCTGCAGATCCGGTAATACCGCCACACTTGTAAGTGTCAATTTCCGGCCATAGATGTTCAGGTTGTCGTTTCTCATCATTCCTTCAGCCAGTTCCCGCAAAAATTTTTCTACCGGTGAAGCTACTGTCAAAGTAATTGGAGATACAAACTTAATTCTTCTGCCTCTCATAACAAATTTACCATGAAGACGAGAAAACGTGAAAAGCTTAAATTGCCTGCCTTCAATGACAAACCCCTGATTATGCAGAAAATCCGAAAGCTCCTTTGATACGTTATTGTAAATCATTGCCTGCACAATACGATTATATTGAACTGGTATGGTAATGTCATTATCTGCAGTAAACTTTAACTGTATCCGCATAGCCTCTCAAGCATTAAACCATGAAAAACCGTACCGGCCTTCCACGGTTGGGGTATTTATAGTCCGCCTTTTATTGATCCTCCCCAACGGGCGGTATTCAGGACAGCCGTCTCTCCTGCAAAGAAGCATTATTAATTATAACATATTTATCAGATTTGAAGTGATTAATGATAATTTTCAAATAAGCTATGTATATACTGGCTGCATAATTTGGCATGAATCTAAGCAATTTGCACTACAAGAATCGATCCAAGAATATTTTGTGAATTGAAAATAAAAGATAATCTCTACATTAGTGCATATTTACTATTGGATTCTATATCTATTATTCTACATCATTCAATTAAATCCTTCTTTATCCATATATTATATACAAAATATTCCAGTTAATGTCGGTCTTATGATTGACAGCATGGGTAAAAACGGAATAAAAGAATAAAGATAAATCAATTGTAAACTTTAGTATTAATTCTGTTTACAATTAAATGATTTTATTTTATAATAGACATGTTCAAATTTTAGACAGATTTGCTGGCTGATTTGTCCCAGCACTGTTAACACGAGCATTACAGAGGAGGATATGAATGAATTTTAAAACAAAGGACATCATTTTAGTAGCATTATTTGCAGCACTGACAGCCATAGGCGGGCGTATCAGCTTTACAATCTATCTGGTTCCCCTTACATTACAGCTGTTTTTCTGCTTGTTTGCAGGCATGCTGCTGGGTTCAAAACTAGGAATGACATCCCAGCTGGTATATGTATTATTAGGACTGCTGGGCGTTCCTGTATTTGCAAATGGGGGCGGACCTTCATATGTGCTTAACCCCACATTTGGATATCTGATAGGCTTTATCATTTCAGCCTATACAATGGGAAAAATCGTGGAGTCATTAAAAGAAATATCCCTGACCAAGATGATAATTGCCACATCAGCAGGCTTTACAATATCCTATGCGATAGGAATTCCTTATTTTTATCTCATATACAACTTCTATCTTGGTAAACCGCTGCCCTTTATAACCAGCGTAACCATGATGATCCCTTATATGATAAAAGACATAGCATTAGCAAGTATAGTTGCATTAACGGCCTGGAAAGTGCTTCCCCTTTTGAGACGTACCGGGGTAGCAACCTTCCCCGGCACATCCCAAAAGAGCAGTTAAATATCTCGATCAGCAAGTATCTCTTTCACTTATTCTATAACGATAGCTCCGGTGGGACATTGCTCTTCAGCTTCTCTTGCGCTGTCCAGCACATCATCGGCTATTTCTTCGTCTATTGCCTCGGCCAGTCCGTCATCATCCAGTGAAAATACCTCCGGACAAATATCTGTGCATAGTCCGCAACCGATGCATGCATCCTTATCAACATAAGCCCTCATTCGGATCCTCTCCCTTCTTTATTCTATTGCTGTATTTTATATACAGCATATTTTATTTTGTTTATCAGATATCCTGTAAATTGATACCACAAACATCCGATGGTGTAATCCACAATAAAAACTAAAATTTAATTATCTCACTTGTACACTATTGCATTTTTTGAGCAGCTTAGAACACATGCACCACATACCAGACACTCGGATTTGTTTATGGTGTATCTCTTTTTCTTTCCTGTTCCAATCGCATCTTTAGGAAATTCTGTTGCACCTGGTGCTGATGTGCCTGTAATGGTATCACCCGATAAAGATTCTGTCAGCTGTACATAATCATTGACTTCAACAGCATCCGCCGGACATACCCTTTTGCATGCACTGCAGGATATACATAAATAATCATCAATCTGGTAACTCCGTCTTGCCAGTCTGCCTGCCGCTCCCAAAATTGTGCCATACGGACACAAATATCTGTGCCATAGATTTTCAGTGAAGAAGAATGTTAAGAATACTCCCAGAGCCAGAAGCCCGGGTAACACAGGCAGCTTTTTTCCGCTTGACATCACGAACACAAAGGTAAGTACGAAAGCTGCCAACATAGCATAACGAAAAGCCGGCTTTTTGATAAACCCTGGCACAGCCAAACTTTTAATTCTAAGTTTCCGCTTAACGGCAGTAATCAGATTCATCAGAGTGTTTATAGGGCATATCCATCCGCAGTATACACGCCCGAACAAAAAAGTCATAATTATACCAAGCAGAAATATGCCCATCCAGAGCTGAACTTTGCCTGCGGTGACAAGTGCAAAAAACAATACAGCAAAAAACACTTGTGAAACCAGTCTCCAGGTCCTTTCCATATATCCCCATCCCCTTTTATTTTGTTAACCCATTATACATTATTCAAAGGCAAAAATCGGTATCTGTTGCTACCATTCGGGGAGCCGGGGATATATTCTGCCAAATTAGGGGTAAAAAAGCATTCTTGAACGAAGCTTGGATGTTTAAAATGGTGTACATGCCCGGGTTAGTGGATTGTATTTCCCGTCTGCTTATACATCTTTAAACTCATTCCAAAAGACCAGTTCCTCCGGTTTTTTACGTCTGGTCTGATGCCGGTCGGGATCTGCCTTATCATCCGGATAGCCTATGGGCAGAAGCACGATGGGTTCAATATGCTCAGGTAAATTGAGAACTTCCCGGCATCTTGCTGCATCAAATGCACAAATCCAACACGTACCCAGACCTAATTCAGCTGCTGCCAGTGTTATGTGATCAACCGCAATGGCTGTATCAACATCGCAGTGATCCTTACCATCAAACCGCTTCCAGGACCTGCTTCGATCCCCGCAGGCAACGATAATTGCCGGTGCATTCTTAATCCACTGTCCGCCGTAGCAGGAAGCCACTTTATTTTTCAGCTCTCCATCAGTAACCACAACAAAGTAGAAGGGCTGAAAGTTACAGGCCGAAGGTGCTACTCTGGCCGCTTCAAAAACCTGTTCAAGCTTCTCTTTCTCAACCGGCTGTCTTTTGTATCTGCGGCAAGAATACCTTTTCTTTGCAAGTTCCAGAAAACTCATAAGATATACCTCCCCTTTGTGGTTTAGTTTTTCACCAGCAAGTGTGATTCCTCAATGCTGCAGCTCTACAAGCTGAAAATCCATTTTGCCGGCAAGTTTATCCATAAACCAGTCATGGCAGGTAAACACAAAAACCTGCCGCCTCCCGGCCATATCCTTAAGCAGATTCAGGCCGCTGTCCAGCCGGAAACCGTCCCAGTTTACAAACACTTCATCAAGAAATACCGGCAGAGCAAGACCGCCCGGATCCAGGTGTTCCGTAAATGCCAGACGCAGCGCAAGATAGATCTGTTCCAAAGTGCCCCTGCTTAAGTAACCGTCCATGACTTCAATCAGGTCACCATTATGCTCACATTTAACCATCAGACCGGGTTGATCGTCTTCCTTTGCAAACAGGTGGGTATATTTCCCGTGGGTTATTATAGAAAGATATTTACCGGCTTTTTTCAAGATATCGGGCTGATGCTCTTCTCTAAAGTGTCTTTCCGCCTCCAGAATCAGGTTTTTCAAAAGCATTATACGATCTCTCTGACGTGTGATCCTAGAATATTCATCTTCATAGGCACCTATCTCGCCCCTGACTTCGTCAAGCCGTACCTCTTCCATTCCCAGCTCTATAGCCTTCTTCAAAGTACCAATTTCGCTGTTTAGGGAATTCAGTTCATGCTCAATCTGATCCCGCTCAGCTTTTGCCTTAGCCAGGGCCATATCGTCAATGTTCAGTTCATTTTTCCGGCTTAACTCCTCAAGATCCCTTTTAATATCTTCCAAATCCGGGTATTCACGTTTCAGCTCTTCCATAATACTCCGGGCCTGATATGCCAAATCCCGGGCTTCCATCAATTTTTCAGCCCGATCGGTCAGGTCCTCGCCCGGAAGTGTGTTAATCCGGCTAATAACAAAATCTTTTTCATTCTTAAGCTTTATAATTCTATCATCCAGATCTTTCAGCTGAGATTGTAATTCTTCTGTCTGAGCTTTAGCTGCTTTGGCATTCTGACAGCGTTGTTCAGCCTCCTGTAAAGCCATCTGAAGAATGTCTATGCGTTCCAATATGTCCCTGGACCCATGGTCCATGCTGCAGGAACGGAACAATCTATTTACGATTTCCTCATGGTGTTCCATCCGCTGATTTACAGCATCCATTTTCCTGCGGCTGTTATCAATCCGGTCAAGTAAATCCCTCAGCCTTTCGATATCTACCAGGATAGCGCTGTCGGGAGACTCCAATCTTTGATCCGCAAATGGCAAATCCTTAAGGAGTCCTTTTATAACTTCCCGGGTTTCCTCCAGTTTTTGCTGACGCTGTCCAAGCCTTGTTTTTTCGGCATCCAAATCATGGCGCCCCGTTGCTTTTCCGCCAAAAAGCCACCATGCCAGCAAAAAAGCGGCGCCCGTTGCCATGATAAGCGCTGATATCCATCCCAGGGGCGATGCTCCTGCAATGATGAAACCGAGCGCGCCTGTTACAGCCAAGGCTCCGGACAACCAGGGAACATACTTTGTTTCAGGTTTTGCTTCCAAGCGTATCCTTAGGGCATCTACCCTGTTTAGCTGTTCCTGGTACTGTTCCCGGGCCTGTTGGAAGGCATCTATTCCCGCCCTTAACGCCGCATTATCAACAGCCCTTACAGCATCTTCATGTTCCGGCTTCCAGCCCCCTACCAGGCAATCAGCAGCACGCTGCCTTAGCTGTTCACGGTAACTCTTTATATCTATATCAATACTGTTCAGATCATCCTTATCATTTCTTATTCTTTCATAAGATCTCACTGCCAGTTTAATCTCAGTGGCATTCTCCAGTATTGCTTCATCCTGCCGGGTATAAGATGAAACCGCAGCCTCCAGCTGTTTCATTCTGTCTTCCAGCTTATCCCGCTGAAGCTTTAAGCTTTCCAGCTCATCATCAATCTGCTGCAAATATTCAAGAGGTTTATCAGGCAGATCATCATAACCGGCGATATAAGCAGAATCAGCCCTCAGCTGTTCAATTCGCTCCAACTTTTTCCGGACTGGATTCAGCCTTTCGCAGCGATCTATATAGGCTAGCAGTTCGGCCTTTTTGGTAATATACTGCTGGAGTTTATGCTGCCGATCGAGCAATAGTGCTTCATCCCGGTGCAGCTTATCTTCATTATCACGGGCTTCGCCAAGCATTTCCCTGAGTCCTCTCAATCTGTCCTGAATTTCCTTTGCCCGCGGCTTTCCCCTTCTGTCCGGACGCCAAAGACGGTTGGCTTCTTCATCCAGTCCCCTTATAACATCGGTTACAGGCCTGAGAAAGGAATTAAACTGTCCCCCCAAAAGCTGCTGCATGGATTCCCATGCTGCAGTTTCGGGAAACTTTAAATCATGCAGTTCAATTGCATAAACCTCTTCGAATACATTCCTGGGCAATACTTCTACATAAGGCAGTGCCCTGTTTCTCAAGTCAGCAATCCGGTCCCCCCGCTCCAGCATTCCAACCGGCCTGCTCAGCAGCCTGCGGTGTACAGTTATATTCTCCTCTTCATTCAGTATGATCTCACCCTCGCAGTCAGCTTCGGCCAGGCCCCATGGTATAAAGGGGTTTGAATCCCTGTTTGCCGGCTCCCAACCGTAAAACAGGGTTGTTACCAGGTTAAACAGCGTGCTCTTCCCGGATTCGTTGCGCCCGCATACCAGGATAAGCCCCGGCTTCAGCAGCGGGCTTTCCCAATCCCTCAGGCAGCCAAAAGCCTTAGCCTTTATTCTCATAAGCCTCATATCCCTTCCTCCTCCAGCAGGCGGGCGGTAACATCATACTCCATTCCCTGGAGCAGTTCGAGCAAATACGAAAGGGTTTCCTCGTTATCACCGGCAGTACACCCGGCCAATCTTTCCGGTTTCAACTTCATCAATATTTTGGGATCGGTTTTGGCTTTTTCAATGATTTCCAGAGCTGCTCCCAACACATGGGGTTTCCCCTTGTATTCATCCGGCAGCACCGGGCGCGCAACATCCCCGGCATTTACCTCTACATGCCGGAATCCGAGTGATACCAGAAGGTATTCCTCCAATTCCCTGGTATTATCCTCATTCCCAAGCTCGGCATACAGCGGTGAAGGCCCTTCCAGGAACACCCTGGCCATGATATCATATGCCAGCTGTTCCTCCTGCATCTGATCTGAAACGGCCTTAAGGATATGTTCCTGGAGATCCGCCAGGCTGTTGGCAGCCGATAAACTGCCCACCCGGAATGATGACCAGCATACCGGCGCCAAAGGATAGAATTCGGCCTTTGTCTCCCCGGTATCGTCAATTTCAACCAGGTAAGCGCCTTTTAAGCCTTCTTCCTTGAAATGCCGGCCAACCAGATTCCCGGGATAAACCACCAACGGGCGATCGCACAAACGAGCCCTGGTATGAATATGTCCCAATGCCCAGTATGCATAATTTTTGGCAAGCAGGTCCTCGAAAGTACACGGAGCGTACCTGTCGTGCTCGGCTTCTCCCCTGGATCCCATAACCCAGACATGAGCAAGCCCGATATAGGGTACATTGTCATGCCCGGGGTCGGGGAAACTTTTTACCAGGTTCGTTCTTTCCTGCTGTGTTTCATGGCCAACGCCCGCAACATACGCCAGCAGCCTTCCCTGATCGTCATATACAGGGCAAACCTCGGGTTCTCCACTGCTAAAGACTTTCACGTTCTCCGGCCATTGAACCGTACTCCGCCGATAGGCAGCTCCGGCAGGGTCATGATTCCCCGGGGCATAGAATACCATTACCTTTCCATCTTTAAGCCTTGCCATCTGTTCCAGGATAAACCTCTCGGTAGCAAAGCTGAGAGTTTCGTTATCAAAGAGATCTCCTGCAATTAATACAGCGTTTACACGTTGTGACAAGGCTATATCTACCGCCTTTTGAAACGCCTTGCGAATGGACTCCCGCAGGTAGATCCGCAGCTGCTTGTCCTTGGATTGAAAAGGTGTATCCAGATGAACATCAGCCAGATGCAAGAACCTAAAACCCATCCGGCAGCCTCCTTTTATGTGAAATTACAATAAAGAAATTGTATGAATAATCGGAACTGTTTTATTACATGCAAATACCGGTATACGCAGAAAACATAACCTGGCGCTTTAAATGCTAAACAGGTCAGATACAATACTATTGCTAGTATACCATAAAAGCCCGTTACATAGAATAACGGTTTTCAAGTTTGCAGATAAACGTATTTTCAATTTGCCCCAATCCGGCTAAAGAACAACGACTGCATTAAATACAAAAAAAAACGGGCAAAGGCGGTAAACACGTCGCTAAACCCGTAATGGCCGGTATGCTTTTGCGCCCGGTTCAGAAGCTTAATTTAAATTATAAGCCTGGTAAAGCCATTACACTCTTTATTTTTTCCCGTATCTGCGTTATAGACTTTTCAGCGTTTGTACCAAGTTCGAGAACCTTAACAAGCTCTTTTTTAACTGTCTGCATGCCGCTATTTATCTGGGCATTCTCCTTCTCCAGTTGTTCTTTGCCTGCCCCTACAGCATCGATTATTGCCAGCATTGTGGCGGTATCAACTATGCCGTTCTGGGGAAGACTGGCAGTTTTTTTAAACGCATTTACCGCTGCCAGAGTTTCATCGCCGAATATGCCGTCAGCACCGTATTTAGGCAGCGGATAGCCCAGCTGCATCAAAACCTTCTGGAGTTTCTGAACATCATTACCCCTGTCGCCTTTTTTCATACTATGCACCTCCTTAAAAACGGTATAATCCTTTACAGCCTGGATAATTTCATCTAAGGGGAAAAATTTGCCGGGGCATACAGTGGCAGCCCCCGGCACTTCTTTATGCCCTTTTATCCAAATAATGGAGGGATACTCACGGAGCAAATCCCTGGCAACCCTGACCATAGCATCGAACTGCGCCTTGGGCATTACCCTGTCAAAAGCCTGACTGTCTGACGGATGATACATCCCTTCGGCGCACACCCCGATACTGTCAGAATTTGCTCCCTGGGCATGGGCTCCAACCGCCCACAGCGGACGCAGCTCCCATACCGAACCGTCTTTCCGTACCAATATATTGTATCCTGCGCCAATCCAGCCCCTCTTCAGATGCCACTCATGGATCTGCCGGGGAGATGCCTGCTGTGCCGCTGCATGATGAAGCACAATCCCGTTGGTTGCATTTCTTTTTTTCGGCCGGCCGGTGAATTTCAAACCGGCATCCTTGATATAATCCTTAACAGGCATTGCGCCACCTCCCTTTGTTAATGATGCTGCAGCATACCTTTTGAACTATGCCCCCTGTATAATAAATTGATTATATATTGCAAAAAGATACATTAATTGACACCGGTTTTTGTTAAATTGACATCACATTGACAGAGTCTTTTCTGAAATGGCAGCAAATTGATACCGGTTTTTGCAAAATTGGCAGCAAAAAGCCCTTCGGTGTATTCCCGAAGGGCTGAAACACTGGTGGGCGCAATAGGACTTGAACCTATGACCCCTTGCTTGTAAGGCAAGTGCTCTCCCAGCTGAGCTATGCGCCCCCGAATATTCATTTGTTTCCCCATATCAGTTGATGTATATTCTCCAGTCTGGGGGATGGTGGCGGCGAACGGATTTGAACCGCTGACACTTCGGGTATGAACCGAATGCTCTAGCCAACTGAGCTACGCCGCCGTAAATAATTGGTTGCGGGGGAGGGATTTGAACCCCCGACCTCCGGGTTATGAGCCCGACGAGCTACCTGACTGCTCCACCCCGCGACAAACCGTCTTTCCTGACGGTGATTTATATTTTATAATAAAACCCGGCTTAAGTCAATACCCTTTTTGCAGGAAGCTTTTTACTGTATATTATACATAGACTTTATAACCTTTTAGCAGGAATCCATCCGTTTCCCTCATTACAGGTACTTGTTACGCCTCGACTTTATAACCGAGTTTTTGCGATGCTTTGCTCGCAATTTCCTTTATTATAGTCTGTACATACTCAATTTTTTCTATATTCATCCTGCTTACCGGGCCGGAAACGCTTATGCCTGCTACCACTCTTCCGGTATAGTCCCATATCGGAGCGGCCACACACCTGGCGCCTATCTCACATTCCTCATCGTCAATTGCATATCCTTTTTTCCTGATCTTTTCCAGTTCCGCGATCAAATCCTCTTTTGTTGTTATTGTATGCGGCGTAAGTGGTGTAAGTCCCCTTTCTTTTATCATATGCTCAATCTCATGATTACTGTAATCAATAAGCAAAGCTTTTCCTACACCTGTGCTATGAAGGGGAGCTCTCTTTCCGATACGCTGCATGGTTTTAAGCATGTTATCAGGGCCATCCACCACATCAACATACACTACCATCATATCCTGATCAATAGCAAGACAGGCTGATTCCTGACACCTGTCAGCCAATTCCACCAGGTAAGGCCTTATAACATTTCTGATACTTATTTGACAGCTTACAAGATATCCAATATGGCAGAATTTCATCGATAATGAATATTTTTGCGTTTCGGGGTCTTGGTTTACATAACCGCTTAACATCATAGTCTTCAAAAACCTTAATACGGTACTGGCAGGCAGCCCTAATTTCTGTGAAACTTCCTGAAGCTTTATAGGGCCTTTATTGCTTGCCATAACCTCAATTATTTGAAAAACCTTTTCAACAGACTGATTTGTTTTTGTAGATGTTTTTTTCAAAACTCCCTCTCCCCTCATAAACAATTGCTATTACACATTTTAGCATAATTATTAAAAAAGGGAAATCATGCCAAACCCCAAAACCCCGAAAACACACTTAGCTAAAATATCAAAATGCCTTTGTGTTTATCATCTCGCTCTTTAATGTTATTTAATCAAAGCGAGAACAATGTACGCAAATGAAATCATAATAATTTATTTTATTCAAACTCTCTGACAGATGCTATATCAGCTCCCATTGAACAATCGGTATTCTCTTCTACAATTATATCTATAACATACGGTTTTTCAGATTCAATGGCTCTCCTGAAAGCGCTTTCGATATCGCCCGGATTAAAGACCCGTTCAGCTTCGCAGCCAAAACCCTTGGCAACCTTTACATAGTCTACAAAGGTATGGTTTTCTTTCATCTCAACAGCATACTCATAATTATACGCATATTTCTGATTCTGACGGATTAAGCTCAAGTATGCGTTATTTAAGATTACTACAACTATCGGCCTCTGGTATTTAGCTGCTACCGCCAGTTCCTCCACCATAAATGTGAACCCGAAGTCCCCCATTACTGCCACCACTTTCTTCCCGGGCTGCGCTACACTGGCGCCGATTGCGGCAGGAATATCAAATCCGAGTGTGCCCGCCCCGCCGGAAGGCAAATACTTCCTTGGCTTGTTAATCTCCTGGAACTGACCCGACCATATCTGGTTAAGCCCGCACCCCGTGGTAAACAGGGTTTCGTCGTCAAATACCCTGTTAATCTCGTGATAAACTCTCTGAGGTTTGATTGGTATATTCTCATAATAGGTTTTTCTCTTTAAAGATTTTCTAAGCTCAGGCAGCAACTTTACCCTTTCACCCGGTTCTTTCTCCGGTCCCCGGCTTTTTGCCTCGCTCAACAGCGCCTGTAAAGCCAGTTTGGCATCCGACACTATCCCCAGTTCAGTCTTTATTATCTTGTTTATCTGTTTAGGTTCAATATCAATGTGTATAAACCGCCTGTCTCCCTGATATACATTTATATTCCCTGTATGCCTGTCGGTAAAGCGGCATCCTATTCCTAAAACAACATCGGATTCCAGGAATATTTTATTGCCCAGCGGCGCTCCTACCTGAATTCCCATATGCCCCGCATTCAAAGGGTGATCCACAGGAATACCGCCTTTAGCCATGTACGTAGTAATCACGGGTATTTGCATGTACTCTGCAAATTCAATACACTCTTTCACGGCATCGGCAAGTATTACTCCACCGCCCATTATAATAACGGGATTCTGAGCTTCTTCCAGTATGTCCAGCGCTTTTCTGATATCTTCAATTTCCGGCTCTACCGTAGGAATCGGCAATGATGCATCCTTTTCCGGATCATAATCTATATCGGCCATCTGAACGTCCAAAGGCAAATCTATCAGTACCGGTCCGGGTTTTCCTGATCTTGCTGTCTGAAATGCCTTCCTCATGATCCCCGGGAGATCTTCGGCATTGGTAACGCACCATGTTGCTTTGGCAACAGGTTTGCAAATTTCAGCTATGTCAACGCATTGAAAAGCATCTTTGCCTAAAAGCGATGATACGTTCTGCCCCGTAATTGCAATCAATGGTATAGAGTCTATATGAGCAGTATACATTCCGGTTACAAAATTGGTTGCACCGGGACCTGAAGTACAAATAGCAGCCGCCATCCTTCCACTGGCCCGGAAATACCCGTCTGCCGCGTGGACTGCAGCTTCTTCATGCCTTACGGTATAATGTTTAATCTTATCAGATTCTCCCAGGTACTTGTAAACAGGGTTTATGCTTGCCCCCGGAATACCAAAAATATCGGTTATGCCTTCATCTTCAAGAATACGTACAACAACTTCAGCAACTTGCATTAAAACTACCTCCATTTCACTATATAAAACATGTTTTCACTGTTAATATAAAATAATAATATGGAAACGTCAACCATTCAAAAAATATTATTCCTATTCAACAATCACACCTACGCCATCCGGAATCACTGTTATTGAAGAATCACTTCCCACTATGGCTTCCGCCTGCTTTATTGCTTCATCCAAGGAACATGCATAACTCATATGCATTGATTCAACCATTTCCTTGTTAGCTAAATCCGTTACCATAATAACTCTAGCTTTCAAGAGAACTCTGGCCAATATTTGAGCCTGCCATTGATCAGCCATTGTTTGCTCCGGAGGAACTGCCAGGATTTTCTGCATTATTTCCTCCGGCGACTTTCCCCGGGTCATCCAGTTGTAGAAAGCTTCCCCTCCATGCCCGTCACAGCAGCCGGCAACCATTATTATGACTCCGTCTTTTCTTACACACGTCTCAGCAGCTGTCATCCCCTTAACAGCCTGATAAATATTCTGATCCAACGGATATCCTCCATTGGATGTGATAACTATATCCGATTCCTTTCTCCTAACCTTCAAAAGATTTTTTACAAACTCACATCCTTCATAGTGGGCCTTCTCGGGATGGCCGGCAAATGCCTGGACAATTTCTTTTTCACTGTTAATGCACACATTAAGAATAAATCTTAAACGCGCAGCCTTTGCAGCAAAAAGCATGTCCCGGTGAATAGGATTGTTGTTCAGTATCCCGGTATTTGCATTAACATCAGCTATAAACCGGGAATTATGATTCGCCAATACCGTATTCTGTCCTGCAATACCCGGCATTATGCTTTTCCGTCCGCCCGAAAAGCCGGCAAAAAAATGCGGTTCAATGAGCCCTTCGCTTATTACCAGATCCGCCCAATCCACCAACGAGTTCAGCCAGAGTTCCCCTCCTGAAGGCAATATTCCTTTATATACATTTTGATCCGTATCCTTACAATTGTGATTGATTATTTCTTCTCTTTCCACTATATCCTTTCCGAACTTGTCAAGCATTTCCTGGTAAGTAGTTGGCCTATGGCATCCTGTGGCAATGAGTATCTTAATCCGTGCTTCTCTATTGCCACAGCGGATCTCATGTAAAAGGATCGGAAGGGTAATATTGCTGGGAAGAGGCCTGGTATGATCACTTGTTACGAGTAAAATATTGTTTGATTCCCGTGCCAGCTCCCTAAGAGGCAAAGATTGTATTGGATTTGCTATAGCCCGTTCTACAATTTGATTTTGTGTCAAACCGGATATATAAGTATCTATATTAGGACGTAAAATACCCTGAACCCTTCTCTCATCCAGCTTTGCTTCCAGATAGGCTGACGAATATGGTATCTTAACAGTAATCAAATATTACCCTCCCTACCTCAATAAAACTAATAATTTCAATATTTATTAAGCCATAAAGGAAAGAAAAGACATCATCCAAGGAATACGCCCTGATCGCGCAGAGTTTTCCGCAGCATCTGCACATCCAGCTCCCGCGGATTAACATTATGCTTTGCACAAAGCGCCGCAGCAGCGCCAACCGCTTCACCCTGAGCCATGCAGGAAACAGTATTGCGGGTTGACATGTGAGCTGCCCAATCGCTGGTAATCAGGCGCCCCGCTACCAACAGACCCTCAATTTTCTTGGGTAAAAATGCGCGATAAGGAATACCGTAGTATCCGGCATCTTTAATCATTATTCTTGGTGCACAGTCATGGAAACCGTAGAGCATTACCTCATCATCAAAACGTTTGCAGTTTACGATCTCGTCCAATGTCATATCGTGTTCACACTCTACTACGCGGGTATACCGCACACCGGCTCCGACAGGTGTCCAGTTGACATAGGCCTTTTCAAAGCCTGGAATATGCTTCTTGAGCATCCGTGCCAAAGACATAACTTTCTTGCGCATGATTATTTCTGCTTCAGAAAGCGCTTTGGTATCTGTTGCATCCACAGCATTTAACTTTACTGAGTTTATATAAGAATAATCGCCTTCATACCTGGATACGCCCAAGGGGCCCCACATTTCCTCTTTTTCCATAAATTCTGCAAATATCGGAACCTTCTTCAGGTCAAATCCCAGGCGAAGAACGTCATCAGTCTCACTGCCCTTGTCTCCGCGGACAATCTGAGTTACCATATCATTCTCTTCCAGGAAGGCCAGTAAACGCGGCATATCGACACCGCCCATGCCAAAGGGCATGCCAAGTGCAGATGTATCGTGTTTCTTTATACAGTTGGCACCGGCACGAAATGCGACATCCGCATCTCCGGTTGTATCAATAACGGTCTTTGCCATAATCGCTTCACGGCCTGATTTGCCTTCAATTATAACACCCTTAACGGTATTGCCATCCATAATTGCATCAACCACCATAGTGTGAAGCAATACCTCTACGCCGCTTTCCATCATCATATCGAAAATAACCTCTTTGAAAATCTCCCAGTCAATAATAGTAATGACCGAATCATAAGAACCACCCTTATCCTGTTCCAGATGCCCGGGAGAACCGCCGCATTCTACCATGCGATCGATAATCTCACTTGATATTCCCCGTACAACCTGAATCTTTTCTGCACCGGGGAAAGCCTTATATAGATTGAAAAAACTATGCAGCGGACCGGCGCCGTTCAGCATTGTACCTCCCAGGAAACTGTGACGTTCAACAAGAATGGTTTTTGCACCGTTGCGCGCAGCTGATATGGCTGCCAACACACCCGCTGTTCCTCCTCCGGCGACCAGAACATCACATTCATAGTTAACAGGGGTTTCTTTTACCTCTCTTATAAACTTCTTACTCATTGAATATCACTTCTCCTTAATATATATTAAACTATTTTAGGCCCGGTTATCTATTTCAAAACCGATATCACATGATACGGATATGGGAATTTCGGATGATAAATACCAGGAAGCATCAAACACGAACCGTCTTTATCCTGCATTGTTACATAAACCATCAAATCCCATTCGGGTGTCAGGTATTCTGCAGGAATGGTCGCTCGGAATCCCCTGTCCGTAGGTTCCATTTTAATGGTTTTGAATTCACCTTCAAGGTGGTTCGTATGCCTGTAATGGAGCACAAACGGCTTGTCATACAGATCTGCAAGGGTGCAGGCATTAACCTCAATAGTAAGAGGTGTATTCGCCTTGTGCGTCTCCGGAAGATTCTCGCTAAAGGTATACATGCCAGCATCAAAGCTTACTGGCGTATAACAGTGTGCAAGATCACTGCTTAATTCAACATCATATTCTTCTACGAGCCCGAGCAGTGTTTTTTCGTCAGCCTCGAACTCACTCAGCAGATCCTTCCATGTACCGTGCCGGGTTTTTGTTCCAGCAGTAGAAAACTCCAAATCGTGATGATAAGCCTTTAACCCCAGCTCGGATAATGAACTCCAATATTTCTTTGCCTGTTTAAACAACAATACACAATCCGACAAATATGATTTGTCCTTTGTAATATCAAAACACTTAAGTGCAAATGCGGATAGTATCTTATTAGCATGGTAACGCGCAAAATCGCACAAAAGCAGCATATCAGTCTTCATTGCCCGATATTCTGCATTAGTGCTGTTTTCGCCAATGGCATCAGCCTGCTCAATTGCCCGATACGTGTCTTCAGCAAACTGCACAAGCCACTGCGCTGACTGAAGCGGTGAATACTTACCGCTCAATTTTTGTGATAACAAAGCTTCAGCAAACTCGTCAATACCATAAAACAGTCCATGGTCGCTTGGTTCTGTTGCACCATAGGAAACGTCATCATGGGGATGTATATTGTTTTGGTAGAATAATGCTCCGCCGGTGCTCATCTCCGTCCAGTATCTCAAAGAAGGATGTACAGGCATGTGTATGGTAGTAACAAACGGAACTATCTTGCTGGCTGCACGCAAACCCCGTTCTATTACTTCGGCGCTTTTTTCACCAAAATGTTTTCGGAATACCCGTTTCCATACCTCCGGATCCGTATCGGCCGAATATCCCAATCGCCCGTATGCAATATACCACATCCAGAAGCGCTCATCTTCCCACTTCCCGCTGCGCAGGGAAGGGTCAGCAAACGTATGCCACGCATCCTTATGCAATAGTTCGTATCCATATTTCAGGGCAAGTGGAGAGTTAATCGTAAATCCTATCGAATTGGACAGTGAACAGCTCCTGGAAAAACGCCGCGCGTAGTCTGCATCACCCCATATAAACAGGTTGGTGGAACCGTAATTCCACAGCCTGTAGAACACATCATAATATTTTGGTTTCTTTAGCATATCAGCATACGAATAACGGCGGCTGTGATTAAAGTTGTCAAGCCGTTCAAGTTCTTCGGTCCGCATTATTGAAAGGTGATGCGGCAGTGCAGCATGCTCACACCAGTACTTGGTTGGAACCTCCACATGCAAACCTTTCGAAAATGCATAATCGATCATTGCATCGGTAAGGCCTTTTGCACGCAAATCCAGGATCAGCGGCCGGTTGTCCTCCTGCGCAATCTCTGCAACAGCATCAGTGCAGTGGTTCCAGAAATCCTCTGCTGAAACCTGGGTGCCGACACCGGATTCATGGTTGACACGAAACTGTACAATATCAATTTCCGGAACAGCGCGGATCAATGCGCGCAAACCGTGGTAACAGTACTCGCTGAGTCCTTTCTCATCCTCGGGAAGGCCGTTTACCATCTGTTTTTGCGACTCAGTCCACGGACGCTGCTGCCAGGTAGCAAACCCAAACATAAGACCGTATTCTTTACAGAGCTGACCTACACGACGCAGCGCTCTCAGATTGTCATCCCGCGCTTGATCGCTTAAGCCTTCCACAGTAATGTTTTCATAACCTTCTACCGTAGTGAAGAAAGGATACGGAGGTGTCAGGTAAGGTGTATCAAAACCTACAATAAGATAGAAACGGTTAAAACGCGCCTTTGCAAGCCGAGCGAGATAATAGTGCCAGAACTCTTCGGACTTAAACCACTCATCGTCCAAATGTCCTACAATGTACCGATCCATACCTCTGATACGGTTGTCAGGACTTTCTGTCAGGTTCTCTGTATTTACAAGCGCCTCATAGCCTCCTGCCTCTATTCTCTCAGCCATTTCAAGCAGAGCATACATAAGCCCGACGTCATCACTGCCGGAAATAACAAGAACCCTGCCGGCATGTGTTTCACACCATTGATATATAACACTTTCAGGCTCAAGATGATATGAAACACCCGCATTCTCCAGTAAAATTTGAATATTGCGCTCTGCAGTGGTCCCTACAACAATAACCGGTTCATTTTTTCCGGCACAGGATACCCAATGGTTTATCTCATTTATTTTAACGTTATATCCTGAAAGTGCAGCGGAAAACTCTTTTTTGCCAAACTGAGCACACCCATTTACATTTATATATTGTACAAATATTTCCCGCCCGGATAATGATGTATTCATCCTATAATCCTCCCCTTAATACCTTTATCATAATCTTCACTTTCCCATCTTTATCCATCAGTAAAATCCCAACCTGTATTATAAGGCTAATATAGTACATCAGGGCTTGATCTTTCAATATAATCCCTTTTTGTCTCCTCTTAAACATAAAGTAAATATATATCTTGTATTATCATTGCGAAAAAGCTATTTTTTTATTACTTTCTGTAAGTCCGTCTGCCAGGAAATTCATTGCTAAATAAAGCATCCCAATTATTCTTTCAAACCGGTTGTAACAATTCCTTGAACAAACTGTTTCTGGAACGCCAGGAATACGGCAAAAATGGGAATGAGCGAACACACCGAAGCAGCCATTATTGCGCCGTAACTCGTTGAATTCTCTTCCTGGAAATAGCTAAGGCCTAACGGTATAGTAGCCAGTTCCTTGCTTCGCAGGTAAACCAATGCAGCCTCATACTGATTCCAGTTCGAAACAAACATGAAAATAATTAAAGCGGCAAATGCTGAAGTAGATAACGGCACTATAATACGTGAAAAAGTGATAAAGTGGTTGGCGCCGTCAATCCTTGCCGATTCGCACAACTCATCAGGAATCGTTTCAAAAAACTGCTTGAGCATAAACGTACCAAATGCCGTAAACATACCCGGTAAAATTAATGCCCAGTGGGTGTTGTAAAGGCCCATATTGCTAAACATAACAAAACGGGGGATCAACATCATCTGTGCTGGGAAGATCAGCGTAGATATATATAGAAGAAATGCCAAATTTCTACCCTTGAATTTAATTTTTGCAAAGGCATAACCGGCAAGGGCACTTGTGCAAACTTCACCGAGCACCGACAGTACAGTAACCTTAACCGAGTTCATAAAGAACAAATAGAATGGAACGCTGGAAGCCCATACCTTAACATAGTTTTCAAAAGTAAATGTTTTTGGAATCCATTTAATTGGAAAGTCAAAAATTTCGTTATCCGGTTTAAAAGAAGCAGAAACCATCCATACAAACGGTATTACCATTGTAATTGCAAGGATAGACATGATAACCGTTAGCAGCAATTTTATATGCTTTTTCCTGGCCCGATAACTTCCGGCACGATTCATTAATTCCTTCTCCTTTCTTTCATTTTATTTATCTATATCTTATTGCTTTTATTCATCATCGTCCGTGCAGCTGTAAAGATAAATACCATAAAGAATAATACCCATGACATACTGCTGGCATATCCTATATTACTGTACTGAAATGCTGTTGTGTATATATAATATACAATTACCGACGATGAATAACCAGGGCCACCTTCAGTCATTATCTGAACCGGTGTAAATACCTGGAAAGACCTAATAAAAGAAATTACCATTAAAAAGAACAGTGTACTGGAAAGCGATGGAATAGTAATTTTGAAAAATTTCTGTATTACATTTGCTCCATCAATATCCGCTGATTCATATAATGATTCAGGTATTCCCTGAAGGCCTGCCAGAATAATTACAATATTGTAGCCCAGTACCTGCCAGATACCAAGAAGCATGATTGTCAGCAGAGAAGTGCTTGAACCGTGAAGCCATCTTGGCGGATTCGCAATACCAATCGACCTCAATAGCTCATTTATGGGCCCATAGGACGGTAAAAACAAGGTCATCCAAACAACCGATACAGCTACCATAGAAGAAACATTCGGCAGATAGTATGCAAGACGCAAAACATTCTTATAATACACGTGTTTATTAAGAATAGAACCCATAACCAAGGATAAGAATATAGCAACAGGAACCGTACCTATGCTATAAATAATGGTATTTCTCATTGAAACAAGAAAGACTTCATCCTTAAACAGGTTTGCATAATTTTCAAGCCCTACAAACTTAATTCCAGCCCAGCCGGAAATAAAATTCCAGTCGCAAAAGCTTAAGATTAATGCAATAACAATCGGAAACAGTTTAAACATAATATATCCGATAAAATTCAGCGAAAGAAATGCCCATCCGGCAATATTCTCCCTGAACTCCATATTACTCATTCTGCGGCGTTTTGTAGGTTTGGAGATAACAAGTGAAGAGAATATAATCACCACTTCCTTTCTGGGATTATATAAGCCCAACAGTGATAACGGCCAAAATCTGACCGTTATCACTGTTGAACCTCATGAATGTCCCGTATAAATTACATCTCGATTGCTTATTTCAAATCTTCAGCAATATAGGCATCGCCTTTGGCCTTTAAGTCTTCAAGGCATTCATCAACAGACATTTCATTGTTAAATACCTTGGAGATGTTGGCCTTAATCAGGTCGTTAATCTTCATTTGACCCTGAACTACGGACAGATCCTGGCTGACAACATCAAAATCCATCATCATGGTATCGATGCACTGTTCCTTGTCAATGCCCGGATGTTCAAAAATTAAGTCTAAGAATTCGCGCTCTTCTTCTTCAGTAGCAAATTCATATCCGGGATGCATTGCCTTAGGACCTGCATATAAATCGGCGCGGTCGAAGCAGATATACTTAAGAAGTGTCCACGCGGCTTCCTTATTCTTTACATTTGCAGGGATACTGCAGGTGGATGTATAGAAAGTTGTGATGGGTTTGCTGGATCCTGCAGGTGAAGGTAAATAAGTTACACCGATGTCTGTGCCTTCGGGAATCTGGCCATAGCTTTCATTTGTGTAAAGGCATCCGTAAACAGGTACGAAGAACATCGCATATTTACCCTGGTAAAGCCCTATCATTCCATTGACATCGTTGTTATACTGCAAAGAAGTATATTCTTCCATCGGAACGGCTGTTTTGTCAACCATTACAAGATCATACCAGAACTGCAAGCTTTCTTTCATCGCAGGATCGTCAAATACTGTAGCAGTAAAGTCATCATTGTAGAAATAGAACTCGCCGAGTTTCTGTCTGGCAATTGACGGCCAGTATTCCTGGAGGTCAGCCATTGCGCCGTAGACCTTGTTTGCGCCGCTTCCCTTAGTCAACTTCTTGGCGGCTTCCCTGAAATCTTCCCAGGTCCAGTCAGGCTTCGGATACTCAACACCTGCTTCATCAAACAGATTCTTATTGTAATAAACCATCTGGATATTTTTGCAGTATGGCACACCATAGTATTTGCCGTCAAAATTGTTAGTAACTTCGGTTGCTTTACCTAGTTTCTCCTCATATGTGGTGCCCCATTGTTCAAAGAATTCATTTAGCGGCAGATAAACGCCACTGTCTGCACGAACCCTTAGATCGAATGTGCTTGCCTGTGTCATAACATCAATTTGCTCACCCGAAGCAAGGGCGGTGTTTATTGTTGAAGTATCAGCGTTAGCCAATTTCTGGTAAACTAATTCGTATTTCCCTTCGTATTCTTTGTTAAACGCCTCTGTTATCGGGATCATGTTGTCCTCATGTGTCCATGCATAAAAATATACCTTATACGGCTCATCAGACTGTGAATCATCTGAATCGCTTGGTTTTTCGGTTGTTGTATCAGGTTTATTAGGTTCTTGGGAACCTGGTGTTTCCTTTGAACAACCAACCGCCATAGCCAAGATCAATAGTACAACACAAAGCAGAGAAATGGTCTTTTTCATTTTTTCCTCCTCCTTAAAAATTTATTTTGTTTAGAATATTGTAGAACCGCAAAATTCTCATTTTTATCAGGGTTCTACTTTTTATTTCAAGCAGTTTTCCCTCTCTTTTTGTTTAATTGCTTGATTTTTTGATTTATATGTTTCAGCATATAAGAGGAAATACTGCCTGATATCAAAATAAGGTCATTCTAAGATATATAAGCGGCATCCGCTATGATTCTGATATGTTATAGTTCTTAAAGTACCAATCTCACCCCTGGATACATTAGAAATAGATAATTTACATAGCTATTTACAGTTTTGAACTGCCCTTCTTAAGTTGTACAAATTCCTGCTTCAATTATGGTTTTACATCGCATTAGATTTTACTATATGAAATCTAATTTACCTATTTTTTATTGATAGTTTCACCATAGCACATGATCTCTTTCATAAATATAACTTACTAATATACAATATTCACATCATTTACAGAATATTCGCATCACTTCAGCTGCTTTGCTTTTTACCAAGCTTTTATCTTAATCTCAGCAGATGAATTTCACTTAGTAGAATCTTATTGCACATTATTTTTTCAGCTATAGATTACCACTTTTATATTTGCTTGTCAATCGATTTCTAAAAAAAGATCTCTGATTTTTATTTGTTTAATTGTATGGATTTATAGAAGCAAATACCATCACCGCTATCTTTTCCACTAAGATAAGACCCAAAAAAAATTAATTTGTACTTCTTCAGGCTCAAAAAACTCTTTGGAGAAGAATAGTTGACAGGCAATGAAAGAAATAAAAGAAAAGACGGTTTTACTATTTGAAATTAGTTTCTGCTAATATCACATATAACGTTCTAAAACTTTTCTCACATGTTTAGTGTTCTTAATCCAGATTGTTTCTTTATGATCATTACACTAAGAAACAGTATACCAGCTGCAAGCATAAAAAATCCGGCTAGAAACATCGTCTCTGTTTCTACCCCGGACTTACTGTTTCGATATATCAAACCAAGCAGCAGTTCTTACAGAGAATGCTAAACATCAAAACGGCAATTATCTCAGCCTCTTCCGCGCCAATAGCCTCCGCCCCGTTTTGATTCACGGTTCTTCTTAATATCCTGCAATCTTTCTTCGCTGTCCTTTAAAAACTTGGCCAGTCTTTCTTCAAAACTAATAGAAGGTTCCTGAGCTCTACGAATAGACAGGCTTATTTTTCCCTGATCATCCACTGCCAAGACCTTTACCTTTACCTTTTCATTATGCTTCAGGTACTGGTTTATATCCTTTACATAGGAATCGTCGATCTCAGAAATGTGGACCATGCCCGTCCTCCCATTGGGTAATAATATAAAAGCACCGAACTTTGTAATGCCCGATACCGTTCCTTCCAGTATTTGTCCTACTTCGACAGACATATAAAAATGGTTTCCTCCTCTTTTAATTCTTTTTTTCAATAAACTTAATTTCTCCCTCTTTTACCCAGCCAAAGCTCTCACGAGCGACCTTTTCAATATACTCTTTCGACTTGGTGTATTCAATCTGGCGTTCCAAATCGGCATTCAATTCTTCAACCTGCTCGATTTGCTGCTCTAAATACTCCATTTTGGCATACTGATCGCGAATTCTCAACTCCTGCTGCACATAGGTAAGCAAAAAATATCCAATGACCAGCATCGCAATCATGAACTTTACTCTTGTTTTTAAAACATACTTACGCCTCGCCATGGTATCACCTTCTAAAAGAATACACACCCGTCTGAATATATACAGGCCCTATATACATTCGACGCATAATATTAAATTCCTCTTTTCAATCTTTAATTTTGCGAAAAAATTTATAAATCATGCGGAATGGCCATAAAACAAATCCAATTATTCTGCTTACAGCCAGATTCATTCCCCTGTAAAATAAAGCCAGCAGTTTTAATACCCATGGGCTTATCGTAAGCAAATAAAGGCTCCACCCCATTGCCAGTCCGATAAAATTGTACAATCTTATCTCCCCGTTGTTAGCAAAATAAAGTACTGCAAAAACTATAACAGCTGCCATTAGCCAGAATAACAAATCAAGCGCTCCCACAATCCAGCGTCCGGGTTTGGATATGCGTCGTATCATCCTGTTTAAGTCATATACCAGGCCTATTACCATCCCGGTATATACAGTCGACAAAAAAACATACACCTGGTTTGCTGTGGACATCAGCATCGGCATGCACCCTTATCTGAACAGTCTGCTGAATAAGCCCGAACCTTTTCCACCCATCCCGTCGCTATCGCTGTACTGAAGGGCAATTATTTCCCCTTCCACGATAAGCTGTCCTTCCTCCAAATTCAATTTATTTATATGAAGATCCTGCCCATGCAGCGTAATAAACCCATAATCGGTTACAAGCACCACACTTGCCTCATCAAAACTGTCCACATCAACAACACCGGTTATGGTAACCTTCTCCCGGTTCTCCATGAGTATGCTGTGGCTTCTGCTTCTGATCCCCTTTTTCTCTTCAATATCCCTGATCATCCATACCCCTCCATATAAAATGCCTAATTGAGTATATGATTTACCCCTGTCAAATATGCACAAAAAAATCCCGGCGTATTTGCCGGGTTTCGATCTTTAAGGCCACATCTTAACAATTTCAACATCCTTGAAGTAATGGCGTATAATATCATTTGCTTTTTTGCCCTGCTTTGCCATATTATAAGCTCCCCATTGAGACATACCTACACCGTGGCCGTATCCCCTTCCCTTGAATATCACCCTGTCCCCGTCAAGGCTTACCTCGTCCAGCAGAGTTGATTTCATCTCGGTGCTCCCAAGGGCTATACGGAGTTCAGGCGCAGGTACTGATACGGAATCAAGTTTAATATCCAGCGCACGTCCTGAAGGCCCCCGTTTCCCTATTGAAATATTCGTAAAATTCTCCAGTGATTTACCGGCCTTCCGGGCAGCGTCCAATACCTGAGCTTTTGAGAATACTGCCGTCCAGCTCCTCTCGTCAGCAGGTATCATTGAAGAGTCGTCGGGAGAGTTTACAGTCCGAATATAGGGTGGATTCCCATCTTTAAAATTCAAACCCTCAACAGCCGTTGCAGTTTTCCCCCCTGCATTGGAATGAAACCAGGCATTCACATATTTCCCATCATAAATCATCACCTGTCCCCGTGTTTCATTCACCGCCTGCTTTATACGATCATTCACCGCCTCGGCATTCCAGGCCTGGGCTTCTTCAATGTCTGTTGAAATATGGGCATTTCCGTACTTTGATTTGCCCTTTTCCTCCACAAACTTCAGCACAAAGGTCCTGGCTATGATTGCCTGAGCTTTTAAGGCCTCCATAGGCCAGTCGTTTTTTATCTCGCCTCCCACAACACCGGCAACATACTCCTCAAAAGCCATATCCTGTACTCTGTCCTCGTCCTTTATATACACCCTTAACCTGGGTTCCTGTCCGGTTGTTCCCCCGAGAACCTGGGGAATTGGCGGCTTTTCCTGCTGCTGTGGAACAGGCTCCGGAGCCTGTGGCTCCGGTTCAGTTCTCTTTACTCCCGTACAGGCCGTAGCAAAAAGCATCAATGCGCATATGGTTATTGCAATGATCCTGGATTTATCACAGCTCATTCGCATACCTCCCGATTTATACTGTACTTGTAGTGTTTTTAGCCATCCAATCTGATTCATGGTTCGATTATATTGTTTGCATTAAATCATGAGGTAATACATAAGAGCTGCAAATCTGCATTACAGTTATAATTCACGGTACATACCGGTTGCCTCTCCTTTTGAAACATGTTCCTTTACCGATATAACCTCATATCTCCGGATATTCTCTCCAAATCGAATCTGGATAATATCCCCTTCCTTTACTTCCATACCCGGTTTGGCCACTTTTTCATTTATCAGCACTCTCCCCTGGCTGCAGGCCTCATTAGCCACCGTTCTTCTCTTTATGATCCTGGATACTTTCAAAAATTTATCTATACGCATGCCTTTATTCCTCCAAACAAGCCATTTTTAAAACCAGTATACTATTCTTAAGATATCTTTTCAATCGTAAACATACCTGAAAATGTTACAGTCTATGATTCTATTATATATTTAATTTCTCCATTTTCTATCCAGGATCTTAATATTGGTACTTTTCCATTCTCCCAATCTGCAAATATCAACAATGGTACTGATAATGACCCTCTTATTGGTGATATGGTCATTCTATCAGCAGCCTTATCATAAGAAAATCCAGCTGCAGCATCTAAATAACCATAAATTGCAATACCGCGAGGATAAAAAGTAAGATTGTTGCCATAAAAAGTTTCAAAAAAAACTTTCAATTCCTGTGAATTTGTTGTGCTCTGCCAATCCCAGTAGCCGTCCGACATTTCCAGCAAATCAATTCCTCTGTACGCGGCAGCTATATCTCTCAATATATTCATTGATATCCAGCCTACTTTAGGAGCACAGGCAGATGGTATGGCATAACGGAAATCAACCGGATCCGGATTCATATAACTAGTATGCCTGCATCCGTACCTTCCTTTAGTTTTCTCCCATGCTATTAACAAATCTTGTTTCAACCTATCATTATTCATTTTGCTTTTGTATCCAACCATATCCAACAAAACAAGGCCGTTTGCAGTATATATATGATATGAATCCCATCCGTCCAATGGGCCATGCACAAGATCATCCGATTCATTCCAGGGGTTTACAACAGAATCTACTTCACTGACCAATGATACAACATAATGATCGCCTTTCCATCCAAGAGTTTCTATCGTCGTTAATGCCTTATCCGCAAATTCAATATACTTGCCTGCCCCCTCCACACCAACAGCATTCAGGATCTCGGCACCAGCACGGCATGCCTCCATTGCTTTTACTGCAATATATATCTGTTCGGGACCATACTGGATTGCTTTACATCCGTCGTCAATTGTATTAGCACATATTTTATCGGGCACACCATTGCCGTTTGAGTCAGAAGCAACGATATAATCAAGCAGTTTTTTTATAAATTCGGCGTGCTTAGTAATAATTTTTTCCCTGCCGGTCCTTTTCCAGTGGGCATAAGCAAGCAGTACATAATCCGTTGTTGATTCAAGCTCCATGTTTATCCAGAGTACCTGGCCCATGCAGTCACAGTATTGACCGACATCATGTGAAAGATATAATGTATCTTTCCCGGCAGGGCCGAGACTTTTTTCGCCGTCAACCCCAAAAAGCGGCCACTGATCTAACTCCATTTCAAGTAGTTCCGGCCACACCGAAAGATAAAAAGGTGCCTGTGTATATTCAACATCTACTGTGGAATGGAAGTATCCATATCCTTCCCACACACTGAACCAGTCTGTACCGTCCGGCTTTATGACCCACCATGTATTGATCAGCCAGCTGTGCAGAGTTTGAGATAAAAGGTGAGTCAGCGACTGACCCAGTGAATGCCCGGTAATAATACCATCCACTGTACGCGAGTTTTTTTCAACCAGACTATAGTTTTCATGTATCCAGTTTACTACTTCATCTATATTTTTGAAATAGGAAGTATATTTGAACGGGCATAAACTCCCCATAACATTTAAAATCGGGGCATCGTAAGCACACCATGCAAGTTTTAAATTTTCTCCTTTATCCCCCGGGGCTAAACGGAACCTGCCTTGAACTCCATTGTTCTTCATAATCCCGCTAATTACTGTGATGGCGTCTGTACACTGTATTTCTTCTTTCTCCGGATTTCTACCTGTACTGTCAGGATGTTCTATAGAATATCTAATATCTACGTTTATTTTTTTGTCTTGACGGGTAAACTCCATGGATTTGCCGGAAAATTCGATGAACATTTCACCTTCAATTTCATCTGTAGGTGGCTTTATCCAGCGAAATTTGGATGGCAGCCTGTCAATAGACATATTTATAAGTACAGCAGGGACTGTACTGAACTTCTCGTTTCGAGGCTGAAACGGAACTGTTATTGTCAGCTTTACATGTATACCTGTATCAGGATCTATTCCTGTCATGATCATAGAAGTCGGTGTCATCTCCTGGTCAAGAAATCCGAAAACGGCTCCCTGACGACATAAAGGGAAAACAATTGTTTTTCCGTTAAACGTTACACCTGCTTTGATTTCAATTGGTATACCCGGGTAGGAACCGCAGCGTATCAGATAGCCACGTCTTTTTGAGGGTTCCCATGCCAAACCAAGTTTCGAACCTAAAACTGCTATCGCATCCCCCATTAACTGCATATTGTTTGCCCTCCTCACTGCCTTTATTTTTTATTATTACCAGCTTTTTATATACAACAGCCTCTTTATATGTGCTGTTAATCTCAGATTCTGTTCATTTTATTTATATTTCACCAAATTCCAAAACACTTTGGTTCCAGCTAATTTTTTAGCCCTGTAGTTGCCAAACCTCCTATTAGCTTATCTTGAGCCAGGAAAAATACAATAAGTGGAGGTATAGAAAACAGTGTCGTAATTGCCATCATTTTATTCCACGGTATATATACCCTATCTCCCTTAAGAGCGGATATACCCAATATGAACGTCCATTTGTCCGGTGTTTGTAAAAAAATTAACGGACCAAAAAAATCGTTCCAGCACCACAAAAATTGAAATATAATGCAGGATGCTAACACAGGCTTTATTAATGGCAAAATAATCCTGTACCATATTTGAAATGGCCCGCAGCCATCAATTGTAGCCGCCTCATCTAAATCTATCGGTATACCCATCATATACTGCCTCATGAAAAAAACAAAATAAGCTGTTGAAAATAGACTAGGTACAATTAATGGAAGATGAGTGTTTAGCCATCCAATATATTTATAGCCGATATAAAGGGGAATAATCTGTACTTCATACGGAATCATCATTGTTGCAAGCAATATAATAAATAAAATATTCTTGCCGGGAAATTGCATCCTTGCGAATCCAAATGCAACAAGTGAAGATGAAATTGTAACGAATATAACATTAAAAAATGCAATTTTAAGTGTATTTAATAAAAACAGGCTAAAATTGTTTGCTGTCCATGCATCACCGAATATTTTAAAATTTATCGGCCAGGGAAATAATTTAGGAGGAAAAAGGACGATTTCTGCTTCCGGTTTTATAGCCGTTATAAGCATCCAGTATAGCGGAAATAAAAATATTAATGAAAGTATTATTACTACCAAATATTTAATCAGTAATTTGCTAAAACTATGAATCTTTTTAGGCATCTTTAATTCTTCCTTTCTGCTTCATAATACACCCATATGGAAGACGTTTTTATTAGTATTATAGTAAACAGCATTATAATCAAAAATAAAACCCATGCCATGGCAGAAGCATAACCCATATCCGTATACTGAAATGCCCTTTTGTATAGGTACAATGAATACAGCATAGTAGAATTCATTGGCCCCCCTTTGCCGTCAGTAAGAATATATACCTGGGTAAATGTTCTAAACGCATTTATAGTCATTGTTATAGCATTAAATAGTATGGTTGGGCTTAAAAAGGGCAGTGTTATTTTAAAGAATTTCACAATCCTGTTAGCACCGTCAATACTTGCTGATTCATATAAATATTTTGGTATGTTCTGTAAACCGGCTATAAATATAATCATAGGGCTGCCAATATTAAACAAGCTCATTAAGATTAATGTCCATGGAGCATATTTGGGATCACCGAGCCAGTTAGGCCCTTGTATTCCTATTAAAGACAGAAAATAATTCACTATTCCGAAATCTACATTCATCATCCAGGCCCATACTGTTGCCATTACGACTCCAGATATAACAGACGGAACATAAAATAGAGTTCTGAAGAAATATACACCACGCAATTTACTGTTTAACAGCATTGCCAAACATAATGCCAGAATCAGAGAAAGAGATACAGAAAAAATCACATATCTTAAGGTGTTTATAAATGCAGCCTTGTAAACCGGATCTTTTGTGAGCATTGTAATGTAATTTTCAAAGCCTATAAAGCTAGGTTTGTTAATAATTTTCCAGTTTGTCAAAGATATAACAAATGAAAATAATGTCGGTCCGACAAATAGAAATATTAATCCCAGTAGAAACGGTAAGATGAATAGATAACCTTGTAAATAACTTCGCCATAATTGATTGCTCTTTATTGACTTAAATAATTTCATTTCGTCATACCACCATTTATATATTTTAGTAATATCAAATGACTTGTTTATTAAGCAGAGTGCCGCTAAACGGCACTCTGCTTAAATTTTTAACTAAATGAATTCTTATTAATTAATTGCAGCATTAATCGTTTCTACTGCCTCATCCAGTGCTTCTTTCGGCGTTGCTTCTCCAAGGATTATCTTATCTATAGCCGTTATCAACGCTGTTTCAATATCAGTGAATTGAGGACTATAATACATGGTCATCTTGTTTAATGTATAACCATCCTTAAACCACATATCTTTAAATGGCTGCATTAATCTTAAAACATCATCAGAAAATGTCAGTCTGTCAGCAATTTCAGGAATTGCAGGCTGTCCATGACCATATTCTGCCCTCAACTGCTGACCTTCTTCTCCAACTATCTTCATCAACAGCTTAAAAGCTTCATCTTTATGAGAGCTATCTTTTGATATATGATATCCTGATGTAAAAATACAGGCAGGCTTAATACCTGTCGGTCCAGTAGGGAATTCAACGGTTCCAATACTATCTAAATCAAATCCTTCGGTGCTTTTGAGGCCGTTAATTTCAAAATGGCCCGCCAATACCATAGCTACTCTGCCTGTTTTCAGCATTTGAATAGCACCGCCCATGGACTTAAGTGTATTCGAATCAGGGGAAAGCCCTTCTCTGTAAAAACTGGTAATCCAATCTACTGCATTTATAGTTTCTTCAGAATTCAAAACGTTTTGATACTCCAGGTCATCATTGATAACACGACCGCCTAAACCCCAGAGTAAAGGCTCAAACCACCCACTCCAATCGGTTGGTATAAAAACCCCATAAACCTTATTCGCACCGCTCCCTTTTGTAAGCTTTTGAGCCAGTTCTTTCATGTCGTCATACGTCCAGCCGGCTTCAGGGTATGGCAAATTAGCTTCATCAAATAATTTCTTATTATAATATATGGCAGTACCATTGATATCGTTAGGCAAGCCATACTGTTTACCGTTATAATTCCAGAATTGCAGTATGGATGATGCATACATATCAAGATCCACATCATATTTCTCAAGATAATCATCTAAGGGTTCAAAAGCAATGGGTTCCATAGGATAGTAAGTAACCCACTGATCCATGTTCATTACATCAGGCGGATTTCCAGCCGCTATTGCAGTCCTAAGCTTAGTATTATAATCCTGAGTGGTAGGTTCAAATTGCACAATAATATTCGGGTTTTCCTCCATGAAGCTTTCGATTAACTCCTTCGTTGGCTTGGCTTCTTGTTCAGTATCCCAGTTCATTAGGCGAAGGGTAATTTTTTCATCTTGCTTATCACCTGTATCTTCATTACTTATCTTGTCTGTTTGATTTGTATCATCAGGTCTATCTGTATCGTCGTTTTGTTGACTGCTGCACCCTGTCAATACCAGAGAAAAAACCAATAAAACTGCAAACAGAGTACATAAAACCTTTTTCATTGCAATGTCCCCTTTCTATTTTCTTTTAATGTAGGGTTTAGCAACCACTGCAGCGCTACAGTACATCTAGATTATACTCTATATATTACAATTAAAAAACGTAGTAAATGTTAGATTATGTTTGATTTTCTCAGGTGATGCTGCATATAGTCATATAGCTCTGTTTATACTTACTTGATTCACGACCGCATCCACCATATAATATAGTCAAACTTTTGCATTGCAATGGTGACCGTAAAATATGAATATTACAGGAAAACTCAAATTAAATATCCGAACAAAATTGATCCTATGTTTTATAATGCTTTTAACAGTCCCGATTATTATAAGCGGACTTCTTATTTTCAATAAATCATATTCTGTGTTGGATAAAAGGGAACTTGAATCAGCAAAACAGCGTATTCTGCAGTTGCAAACCAAATTGGATACCTATATACAGAAGATAGAATCGCTTTCATTTGATATTTCCTTCAATGAAGATATACAAAATATGCTGATAAACTATACTAATTTCCGGTTTATGAGTATGGAAGAAGAATTCAGAATTTTTAACAGGCTTTTTGGTATCAGCAGACTGGATGAATGCAGTGTGTTCTATATAAAGCTGTTGAATACTAATAACCAAATCATTTCAATTGGCACACTGCATAGGGAAAATAACAATTTTGATTCCTCTTTCATTGATTCCAATAAGAAAAATGTCTGGGTAGGCCCCTACAAGTCATATACATATAATACAAATGCCGAACACAACATTATTTCTTTTTACCGCAAAATTATAAACCCTTATAAAAGCCAGTTTATAGGCATATCCCGAATTGATATCAGTGAAACTTCTCTAAGAGATCTCTATACCAGTGACGTACAGTTAAAAGGTGTTCAAACTTTTATACTGGATGAAAATAATATTATTGTATCTTCCCTTAAAGATGATGAAGTTGGAAAAAATTTTGATGAATTAGTCCAAAATAAAGTGAGACTGGATAAAGAAATAGATCATTTATCCCTCAACGTAAACGGCACTAACTGTATGCTTGTATACAACACATTAAAATCCAATTCGTGGAAAATCGTAATTTTGTATGATATATTGAGTTTTAACCAGCATGGTAAGCTATTAAAAACGTATATTTTTGTAATCGTTATACTATGTCTGATTTTCTGTATCATATTCTCGATTATTGTTGCGAAGATTATTTTAAATCCCTTAAACCAGCTTATTAGAGCCATTGAAAAAGTCGAAACCGGGAATCTTAATGTATCTATTCCTATTGCTACCAATGACGAATTTGCCCTATTAAGCCGGTCTTTCAACAGCATGGTTATAAGAATTAAGGAGTTGATTAATAAAACAATAAAAATTCAAAGGCAGGAAATGCGCGCTGAGGCTTTATATTTACAGTCACAGATCAACCCTCATTTTCTCTACAATACACTCGATACTATAAGATGGACGGCCAGAAAAAACAACGACCTCGAAGTCAGCGAGTATATTGAAGCCCTCTCGAATTTATTCAAACATCTGCTTATCAGGGACAATGAGTTTACCACATTTGCTGACGAGCTGGACAACGTCAAAAATTATATGCTCATACAAACCAGGAGGTTTGAAGATAGAATTACATATGAGATGGATATTGATGAAGATATTCTCCCCCTATATACCCTAAAGCTGATTTTGCAGCCTATTGTTGAGAACTCTATAGTACACGGTTTGAAGAATAAAACGAACAATGGTAGAATTATAATATCAGGCAGAATTGAGTCAGGCCAAGTAATCATAAGTGTGGCGGATAACGGGGCAGGTATGGAAAAATCGTATTTGGAACAGCTCATGACTGACAGCAGCAAGAAAAGCCTGACAATTAACAATATCCAGACAAGAATTCAACTGCATTTTGGTAGTGCTTACGGTCTAAAAATTGAGAGTGAAAAAAATAAATACACTAAAGTTACATTAACACTGCCCTATCTGAAAAGCATGCCCAGGTGGGAGGATTACAGTGAAACTTTTAATAGTTGATGATGAAGTTCAAATAAGAAATGGCTTAAAAGATACAATAGATTGGCACTCTATTGGTATAAACTCTGTCCTTACAGCCCGAAACGGCATCGAGGCGCTCCAAATCTTTAACAATGAAACACCCGATATCGTCCTTACTGATATCAGAATGCCCGGTATGGACGGTTTGGAGCTGAGCGTGCAAATAAAAACTGTGCTTCCGGACACGAAAATATATCTTATCAGCGGCTATTCTGATTTTAACTATGCAAAACAGGCAATCTCCATAGGTGTAGAGGACTATTTTGTTAAGCCGGTTGATATAAATGTATTAATGAGCAAAATACAAAGTTCAGTAAATGATATAAAAAAAAGTAAATCCCGCAAATCTATTCATAGCCATAATTCTGTCAGTATAAAGAATAAGTTTTTCTCCCGTTTGATAAAGGACAGTCAGGACAGCTCACCAACACCTTTGGAAACTCTGCATAAAATGGAGATTTATTTTAATAACAGCAGCATACTGTGTTTACTGGCTGAATTGGATAACTTCGATATCTTAATACAAAAGTACGGACATCAGAAAATTTATGAACTGAAGGAAGATCTTGAAAAGAAGATCTATGCTTCTGTTTACGGCACTTTTCCTGTTGTATCATATAATGACTTTGAATCTAAACATATAGTCTTTTTTGTTAACCAAGTAAATGCCAATAATATAAAAATATTAAAAAACATTATAAATAATTTTCTGTTCAGATATCTTGACACTGATCAATACCAGGCAACAATTACTGTAGCTGCAGGTAATATTATAAATTCAATTAATTTCAGCGCTGCTTACAAAGATGCACTTAATACTTTAAAATATAAATTTTTTCTAGGCGGTGGTATAGCCTTTTTCCCCGACGATATTAAACATCGATCCTATACAGATATAATCCCGCCGCACAAGTATGAACGAGAAATAATAAAGGCAATTGAACAGCAGGATGCCAATCAGCTTTTTCAAGTAACGAAAATACTATTTGATTCATACAGATTTGCCAAACCATCTGAGATAATTCTCATAAAACAGTATCTGTACGATATATTTGAAATAATACAAGCTTCGCTAAAGCATATAGCAGTAAAAAATCTGCACAAAATTAACCTTGAAAAATACAACCAAACCCCGAAGGCTACAGAGTGCCTGGACGACTATATTATTTGGATAGAAGAGTTCGCACTTGAACATCTTGAGAAACTTAATAAAACTGCCCCGGGAGCAAGCAGCTGGTTTGTAGAGCGTGCAAAAGAATATATCGATAATAATTTTTCCGATGATATCACTCTGGATGATGTTGCTGTGTATGTAAACCGTAATCCCAATTATTTAAGCCATGAATTTAAGAAACAAACCGGTATTACATTTACTGAATATCTTAACAACAAAAGGATTGAAGAAGCAAAACGGCTTCTCCGATCCACATCAGACATGACATATGAAATAGCAGAAAAGGTAGGATACTATAATTACAGGTATTTTTCCCAGATGTTTAAAAAAGTTGTCGGCTTAACTCCTACACAATACCGGCAGCAATCTTGAACAATGCTTTTCTCAGTCAATCAAGATTTACAGAATTGCACTATATAATAGTTTGTCAGCCAAAAGTATAAAAACCGGGAAAACCCGGTTTTTACGTTTGTTTGACCTGTCTTCTGCCACCTCGAAGCCAGGTGAGCTTTCTCTTATAGAAAGCTTACACATTATGTAGGGAATGCTCCCCGTTACCCGTACATTCTCTGTTGTCTCCGCCGGCTTTTATCCAGATCAATCCAAACCCCGCTGGATAAAACCATTTTATTCCACCGGTTAACTTCACCCTGCCTATAGAGGTGGCAGCCTGGCGTTAATAGCGACGCCTTTATTGCCGGTTCAGCAAAACCGGTGGTCTTCCCTGCGGAGATTGGCAGTTTATTGTACCGCGTCCTTCAAAGCTTTACCGGCTTTGAACACAGGAGCTTTTGAGGCAGGTATAATGATCTCTTCTCTTGTCTGAGGATTCCTGCCCTTCCTTTCGGCTCTGTTACGTACTTCGAAAGTACCAAAGCCAACTAGCTGTACCTTTTCATTTCTTGAAAGAGCGTCAGTGATTACGGAAACTATAGCATTTACAGCTTTTTCAGCATCTTTTTTGGTTAACTCGGATTTTTCTGCAACTGCAGATATCAATTCAGCTTTATTCATAAATGAACCCTCCTTGAAATGAATTCTTATAGCATATTCGCTATATTTCTTTAAATTCCTCCTTTTTTCCTAATAATTTTTTGGTTTTTTCAAAATATTTTTCAATTTTTGGGATAGAGGAATCTCGATAATATCTTTTCCATATTTTTCTTCAATTATACATCATTTTTACCGGAAAACAGCGTTTTCGCCTGCTCCCACAGCCTGTCCATCTCTTCAAGAGTCATATCCTTCAGAGGACGTTTTGCATTTTGTTCTATATAAGCAAAACGATTTATAAATTTTTCAACAGTATTCACCAGCGCCAGCTCGGGATCCACACCTAAAAACCTTGCTACATTAACCACAGCAAACAAAAGATCTCCTATTTCCTCCTCGATCTTCTTCCTGTTATTTTTGCTGGCAGATACCTCCTTTACTTCCTCCAGTTCTTCATTCACCTTGTCCAGCGCACCTTCAACAGAATCCCAGTCAAATCCCACCATAGCAGCTTTCTCCTGTACTTTGTAACTCCTGACAAGAGCAGGAAGCACGGCAGGTATATCTCTCAGCACCTGGGTGTGGGTTTTAAATCCTTTCTCACGCTTCTTCAGATCTTCCCAGTTTTCCAGTACCTGCTGTGAATTCTCCACAACTGCAGTTCCAAATATATGGGTATGACGATCAATCATTTTCCGGCACACCCGTGTAATAACGTCCAGCATGTCAAAGGCGCCTCGTTCCCTGGCTATCTGGCAGTGGAACACCACCTGCAAAAGCACGTCTCCCAGCTCCTCTATAAGCTTGTCCTCATCCTTCCTGTCAATGCTCTCTATTACTTCATAAGTTTCTTCCAACAGATACCTTTTCAGGCTCTCATGGGTCTGTTCCCTGTCCCAGGGGCACCCTTCAGGCGAACGAAGAATATTCATAATCTCGCACAAATGATTAATATCATAGGTTTCCAATTGTTCAAAATTCATGCGGGGGATATACAGACAGGTGGTATGATGATATACTGTTTGCTCATCCAGCCGGTGTAAAGGTATAATGCTGTACTGCAGATTACCGTTTGCATCCCGGCTGCTTAAAAACACCTCCAGGTTTGGCGGATAAAAGCGAAGCAGTATCTTTTTCACTCTCGCTGCCAATGAATCATTGCAAATATTCACAATTACCGAAGTCATTCTCACATTTATACAATTTTCATCCAGTTCAGACCCCGTCAATATCTTTAAGCCCTCCACTCCTGAAGCCTGTACCATTGCTGCCATTGCGTCAGCAGCGCTTATCCCCGGTATGATATGAACATCGTATACAGACCGGTCGAGTTTCCGGACAAGTTCAAATACCAGGCGTTCTCCCACCAGGGGATGTCCGGGAACACCCAGTACCACATCGGCCTTCCCCAGTTGGCATAAAATCAGCTGTATCATGGCATTGCAGGCATCGTCATAATTATCATAATTCCGGCATATATCATCCATTGATTTATACTTAACCCCCAGCTGCTGCAGGTACGGCACCGTTCCATGCTTTCCTGTCAGAAGCAAAGCTTGAGGTCCCTGCTGCAGTGCTTTTACAGCTTCCAGCGTCAGCTGATCCTCATTACCGTGACCCAATCCAACAATAGTAATCTTTCGTTTCATTCTCAACCCCCTATCCATTGCGCAATCTTATGCTGGCGATCCTGTCAGCAAGTTTGCTGTTTCTGAACAATATCCGAAGATCTTTTGCATCAACAGCGCCCATGACGATAAGAGCCAGGGCGTATATAATAATTCCTATGAAAATGGCCAGTATTGTAGCCGGAATCCCACCTACAGCTGTCATAAGCGGTTTAAACATAATAATCACCACGGCTCCCATAAAACCCGAAGCAAATGCAAACTTTGAAGCCTGTACCGCAAATTTCTGCGAAATGCCGATATGCTTAACCATCGCAGCAAAGTCCAGCAGAGAAGCGGTTAAATAGCATACTACGGTACCAACTGCTGCACCAAGGACATTTAAACCGGGTATTCCAATCAGGATATAGCTGACCCCAATCTTGGCCAGCGCACCTATTAACAGGTTTCTTACCGGTATGACTATTCTGTTTATCCCCTGCAAAATCCCGGTCAAAGTCTGTATTCCGGTAAGGAATACAATGCCAATTGACAGCACGCTAAGGATATTCCCGGCTTTAGCAATCTCGCCCGCATCAAGGGATGCGTATAAAAGTTGTATGACAGGCCGGGCCATTGCCGACATCCCTACGGCTGCAGGCAGCCCTATCAAAAGGGTTAGGCGCATGGCTGTTTCAGCCTTGTAAGATATTGCCTTCCAGTCTTTTAAAACATATGATTCAGATATGGATGGCACAACACTCATGGCCAAAGCAATGGTTATGATTGTTGGGAAGTTGATCAGCGGACTTGCATACGCCGTTAACAGGCCATACAGCCTGGTGGCTTCTTCAACCGTATACTTTAGCCCCGTATCGTAGTTTATAACATCTACAAGCCGGTTAACAACTATAATTTCATCAGCCAACGCTACAAGGGGCATGAAGGAAGCCCCTATTGTAACCGGTACGGCAATATTCATCATCCTTGTCATTATGCTGCGCGTTGATTCCCTGTACCTGCCGAACCGGTTCTTTTTTATATTATCCCGGATTTCGGTTTTTTTGCGCCGGTATATTCCCAACAGCAGAGCAAGGGCCATCACTTCGCTTAGCGTTACGCCCAACATAGCACCTGCCGCTCCAAACTCCACACCCCGTTTCACCCAATATGAAGCCAGCCACAGCCCCAATATCAGTTTTCCCATCTGTTCAATCACCTGGGATATGGCAGTGGGATTCATATACTGCATTCCCTGAAAATATCCCCTAAAGGATGATATAACTGAAACAAAGAACAGGCCGGGAGCTATAGCCAGTATAGAATATACGGCATTTGGATTGCCAACAGCCCTTGCAACAGCGCCGCTGAATGAAAACAGCAGCACCGATGTTAATGTGCCAATACCGGCAAGTAAAAGCAAAGATATCCTGAAAACCCTGTGGGCACCGGCATAATCATCAAGGGCTATCTTTTCCGATACCATCTTTGATATTGCTACCGGTAAACCTGCTGATGATGTTACCAGGAGAAAAGAATATATCGGATATGCCATCTGGTACAGTCCCATACCTTCTGAGCCAATCAAATAGGTCAGCGGTATCCGGAATACGGCACCCAGAAACTTGGCAAACAGGCCTGCACCAGCCAGTACAGCCGCACCTTTGATGAAAGATTTCCTGCCCATCGTAAACCTCCTGCCGTGCCCGCAAATAAATGCATCTCTCTATGATATTATACTACTTCATAAGCTTTTACAATACAACTAATTTGGTATCTGTCCGGAATTCATTGCTGTCCTTATGGGTTTTGCATACAATATAAAAAAGGCACTGAGTATAACTCAATGCCTCCTTGTTCATCCCTCTGCTATTGCTCCATTTGTTTACCCAGAAATGCCGCTGCAGCCTCAGCTATTTTGCTTTCAGTTTCGCCCATGGTAACATTCGGATCTTTTGATAATAGAATAACAGCGCCGATTGGTTCTCCTGCAGATACTATGGGAGCGATGACCTGGGCTGTATATTCCGATTCTTCCGGTTCATTCTCTGATATTTGATGAATAGTCCCCTGTTGATTGCGGTTGGTTACCACTACTTTTTTATCATGTATAAGACGCTCCAGATCAGAGCTTATTCTCTCGTTCCTCATATGTTTTTTTACTTCGCCGGCTATGGCTACAACAGCATCTTTGTCTGTAACACAAGCAATATGCCCTAAAATCTTGTGCAGGGATTCCACATACTCATTTGCAAAATCGCTTAACTCCCCGATAGGAGAATATTTCTTCAGAATTACCTCTCCTTCGTGGTCAGTGAAAATCTCTAAAGGATCTCCTTCCCTTATCCTCAGGGTACGACGAATCTCCTTTGGGATAACCACTCTTCCCAGATCATCGATCCGCCTGACTATCCCTGTTGCTTTCACATAAATCCCTCCTTAATCTGTATTTATTTACAAAACCATCCTTGCATTCATATTATTTTACTGTTTCTGTGCTTTTATGCATGCTAAATTTGCGGAGGGATCAAAATAATAATTATTACAATCTGTTTTCATACTTCTTTATCTTGGCTTTTTCCTTCCATTCCTCAATCAGACTGTTCCACCTGTCATTTTTTTTGTCCTCTATAATTACCGTTTTTATTTCTTCCTTTTTATCCTCAATGCTAAACTCCTCTTCAGGCAGTATTTTATATAATTTTATTATATGGTATCCATAAGGCGACTCAAGAGGTTGGGAGATCTCGTTCTCCTTCATTTCCAAAATAGCCTTTTCGATTTCATCAATAAACATCCCGCTGCCTTCATATATAACATATCCTTCATCCTTGTTATAAGCAGTGGTATCGTCACCATAAGTCTCAATAAGGGATTCAAAGCTTTCTCCCGCTATGGCTTTTTCATAAACCTCCTGGGCCTTGGGTTTAATAGCTTCCAGCTTTTCCTTCAGATATTTATCGGCCTCTTCCTGGCCTTCCTCCTGGACCAGCCTGTTGTACTCATCCTGTTCACTGGACGGAAGAGGAAGGGTTATATGCTTGATCCTTACCATGCCGGGGGGACGGTACAGCTGTACTTCAGCAGTCTGGATCAGGGTCGGGTCCTCTTTTTGTTTCATCAGATTATCGAGATAATACGCCTGGATATCTTCGTCGGTAACCTCAACATCCTCCAACATCTTTTCGCTAAACTCTATAAGCATAAGATCCTCTGCCAGCATCTCTATATACTCTTCCTCGCTTATACCAAGGCTGGTCAGCTGCCCTTCCCACACCTCACGTGCTTCCCGGTAGTATTCCTCGTCGGTTTTTTCCTCCTCACCCTGCTTCTTTAAAAACTCGGCATATTGTTTTATCTGGGCTTCCAAATCCTCCCTTGCCTTTTCTGTATACCCATCATTTACATCAAAACCTGATTCTTTTGCCTTGTTTTTCACCAACTGCCGTTCAACAAGCTGTTCCAGTATATCCTTTTTCATTTCTTCTATAAAATCCTTATACTGCTCACTTTTCTCTATATCTTCGGTTATGCCCCAGTAAACTTTCTGTTGATTGTAAAGATCGAGAAATTCACCCTTCAGGATCTTGTCACCGTCTACCTCGGCTACCACCCGCCGCCTGTCCTTCTCCGGATCTACCTTTACCAAACCGCATCCGGCGATCCATGCAAGGGACATGATCATGACAATCAGTAAAGTAATATACCTGTAATACTTCATACCTTTTCATCCTTTCGTTCTATGTGATGCACAATAGCTTCCAGAATTTCCCTCGCAGCTTTTAAAGCTGTGTCAGGCAAGAAATCTCTAAGCTTTATTATAAATGCCGGAAAAGGAGTTGAAACGAAACTAAGCCGGTTCAGCTTCTTATCCGGAATAAGTACAAGTTCCTCCGGCGATACAGCTTTATCATCAGCCAGTCTCATCCTGACTTCCGTACCATTGTGGGTAATCTCAATAATCCTGATCCTTCGCGCCAAAGCTTTTATATAAGCAATATCTATCAGGTTTTCCACGCTGGCAGGTATATCACCGAATCTGTCAATCAGTTCATCTTCAACATCTTTCTTATCCCCAAGCCCGTTAATTGCGGCAATCTTTTTGTAAAACTCCATTTTGTGACTCTCATCGGCAATATAGTCCTGATCGATATGAGCATTTACTTTTATATTGATAACCGTCTCAACCGGCTGAGTAAGCTCTTCGCCTTTCATAGCGCGGATGGTATCTTCAAGCAGTTTATAATACAGCTCATATCCCACTGCTGCCATGTGACCGTGCTGTTCAGCGCCTAATATATTGCCGGCTCCCCGGATCTCCAAATCCCTCATGGCAATCTTAAAGCCCGATCCAAACTCAGTAAACTGTTTTATCGTCTGAAGCCTTTTTTCAGCCTGCTCCGAGATTATTTTGTCCTTTTGATAAGTAAAATACGCATAGGCCAAACGGTTGGAACGCCCCACCCGGCCTCTCAACTGGTATAGCTGGGACAAGCCAAAGAAGTCGGCGTTATACACTATAAGAGTATTTACATTAGGTATATCCAGCCCGTTTTCAATGATGGAAGAACACAGCAGTACATCATATCTATGTTCATAAAAATCCATCATTATCCTTTCCAGAAGATTTTCGCTCATCTGGCCATGGGCCATGGCCACTCTTGCCTCGGGAACAAGCTGTCTGATCCGCTGCATGATAAAGTCCATGCTCTTTACCCGGTTATATACAAAATATACCTGCCCGCCCCTTTGCATCTCCCGCAGAATAGCATCCCTGATCAGAGATTCATTATATTCAACCACATAGGTCTGGACCGGATACCTGTCCTCAGGCGGTGTATCAATTATACTTATATCCCTGATACCTAGCAGGGACATATGCAGCGTCCGGGGAATGGGAGTAGCTGTAAGGGTTAAAACATCAACGTTTTTCTTAATATCCTTAATAATCTCCTTATGGGAAACACCAAACCGCTGTTCCTCATCCACCACCAAAAGCCCCAGATCCTTAAACTTAACATCCTTCCCAAGGAGGCGGTGAGTACCAATTATTATATCAATGTTACCGGTTTTGAGTGCCCTTATAATATCCTTTTGTTCAGCAGGCGTCTTAAAACGGCTCAATACCTGAACGGTAAAGGGAAAATTCTCAAACCTGTTTACAAATGTATTATAGTGCTGCTGTGCCAGTATAGTAGTAGGAGCCAGTACCGCCACCTGCTTTCCGTCCATAACGGCTTTAAAAGCTGCCCGGATTGCCACCTCGGTCTTCCCGTATCCTACATCGCCGCACAACAGCCGGTCCATCACCTTGGACGACTCCATATCCCGTTTAATCTCTTCAATTGCCTGAACCTGATCGGGTGTCTCCTGATACGGAAATATGTCTTCGAACTGTCTCTGCCACTCGGTATCGGGCGAAAAACGATGTCCTTCTACTGCCTGTCTGACAGCATATAATTTTACCAAATCGATTGCAAGTTTCTGAATTGACTGCCGTACCTTGTTCTTGGTCCTTTGCCATTCAGCCCCTCCCAGTTTGGAAAGCCTGGGTGTTCCGTCGCCCATACCTATATAAGGCTGGATCAAATCCATTTGGTCCGCCGGTATATAAAGCCTGTCGGTGCCTGCATATTTTATATTCAGATAATCCCGTTTCTGTCCATCCACTACAAGGGTCTTTATTCCGAGATACTTTCCTATACCATGGGTTTCATGGACAACATAATCCCCTATCCTCAAATCGGTAAAGCTCTCAAATCTCCTGACTTTTTTAGCATGCTGGGTACGCCTTTTCCGGGTTCCGTAGATCTCCTTATCGCTGATAACGGCAAAACCGGCATCAATATATTCAAAACCGCTGCTTAAGAGCCCGGGCGTCACCATTACCCTTCCGGGAGCCATGGATTCATTGTCCGGCTGTTCTTTAAATACCGCCTCCAGCCCATTATCGCTAAGAAATGATGTTAAGCCTTCACCCCTGCTTTTACTTCCTGTAAGTATAAGGACTGAATAATCTTTCTTACGCCAGTGTTCTATATCCTCTATCAACAGCTGCAGCTTTCCATGGTAGGCCGGAATACCCCTGGTAGTGATATTAAAAGCTTCCCGGGGCCTAAAGTCAGGATGGGATGTGGGTAAAGCCTGTATAAGCAGAGAAGAATACTTAGATACCCTTACCAGGAAATCATGGTAATCAATGGTATTATACAACTGCTCAGGCAGCACTTCACCTCTACTCAACAGCTCTTTAAAATGCTCCTGCATTTCAACACCGTATCCTATACCCCGCTCCCGCAGTCTTGCCGGTTCATCAAGTACGATCAGTGCAGAATCGTCCAAATAATCAAACAGCGTGTTCCTCCCGGGGTATAAAAAAGAAAAAAACCCTTCCAGAGAGCTGTCATATATGCCTTCATCCAGCTTTTCCAGAATTAATCCCACTTTTTCCTTCAACGAATGATTTTTCCGCCCATGTTCCTCAATATACCGGGTATAGCTTTTATTGATTCTTTCCCGGGCTCCGGCAATGGCTTCTTCTGTCAGTATCAATTCCCTGGCCGGCGATATAATTGCTTCTGATTCATTTTTCACCGATCTTTGAGACGATACATCAAACGTCCGTATTGAATCAACCTCGTCGTCAAAAAACTCTATTCTATATGGGTTATCGGAAGTTAGAGGAAAAACATCCAGTATACCTCCCCTTATGCTGAACTGGCTCTTTCCTTCAATGGCTGCTACACGCTCATACCCCATCTGTACCAGTTTGTCAGCCAGCTGCATAAGCGGTACAATATCACCCACCCTTATGCTGAATATACTGTCTTTAAATATTTGCGGAGGGCTTTGAAGCGACAGCACTGCCTCAATGGATGCAACTATTATCATATTTTGTTTAAGAAGCAATCCCTCCAGAACTTTCAGCCGCTGCTCGGTTATTTCAGTGCTTTGGGCGGCTACATTATATAGCAGAACCTCCCTTTCGGGAAAAAGCATGACGTTTTCAGGATAAAAAAACAGCAGATCCTCCTGTATCTTTCTGGCTTCAGCATGGCTGCCGGTTATATACAAACAGCTTCGATCCAAGGGGTAAAGCATACATGCAAGCATATGGCACTTTTGAGATTGGTTTAAACCAACAAGTTCTGCAGACCAGGTTTTCCTGCATATCGAATCTTTGAGTTTGGAAAACCCGGCCCATCTGACCATCGGCTCCAACCAGAACGGAGTCATTCTATCACCAACTCTTCATATCGATTGATGTTCCGTACATTTGTATCTGTAACAATTGTTTCTCTATCCATTATATCTGCTCATGGCCTCCTGTATACCCCTTGTAAGAATAAGTTCCACTCCTTTTACAGCTCTTTTGCAAGCTTCCAGAATAACAGGTATCTCCTCCTTGCCGAAAGGCGACAGGACATAACTGGCCAGATCCTCTCCAACAGGCGGGGGGCCTATGCCAAGGCGGACACGGGGAAAGTCTTCCGTTTGAAGCTGGTATATAATGGAACGCATACCGTTATGGGTCCCCGCACTTCCCGAAGGGCGTATACGCACCGTCCCCAGGTTCAAATCAACATCATCATAGATTACAATAAGGTTCGAAGGGTCGATCCTGTATGCGGAAACCAAATCCAGAATGCTTAACCCGCTTAAATTCATGTATGTCTGGGGCTTGACCAGTACCACATCCTGCCCGCCGATAGTGCCTTCTCCAATGATAGCCTTAAACTTTATTCTGTTCATATTTATATCAAATTCCCGGGAGATCATATCTACAGTTATAAACCCCGTATTATGCCTTGTATCGCTATACTCGGTTCCCGGGTTGCCTAATCCAGCAATAATATACATCTGATTCTCACCTTAATTCAAACGCTATTCAAACAAAGGACTAACCGCAATGTCTTCATAAATCCTGTCAATAGCTTCAGCAAACAAAGGGGCTACTGACAGAATCTTGATGTTATCAATGCGTTTTTCCGGAGGCAAAGGTATGGTATCGGTAATAATCAGCTCTTTTATAGGAGAATTCTTAATCCTTTCAATAGCGGGGCCTGACAGTACGCCGTGGGTACAGCAGGCATATATTTCAATAGCGCCGTTTTTCTTAAGTTCAACTGCCGCCTGTGTCACGGTCCCTGCCGTATCAATGATATCATCAATCAGAACGGCCCGTTTGCCCTTAAACTCACCAATAATATTCATGACTTCGGATACATTGGCCTTGGGCCTGCGCTTGTCCACAATAGCTAAAGAGGCGTTCAGACGGTTGGCAAATCTTCTTGCAGTAGTAACATTTCCAACATCAGGGGATACCACAACAGTTCCTTCTCCTTCAAACCCCCGTTCAATAAAATGTTTCGCCAAAATAGGCAGGCCTAAAAGATGGTCCAGGGGAATATTGAAAAAACCTTGTATCTGGGGTGCATGCAAATCCATGGTAAGCACCCGATCGGCCCCTGCACTGGTGATTAGATCTGCCACCAGCTTTGCCGTTATAGGATCCCTTGCCTTGGCTTTCCGGTCCTGCCTGGCATAACCATAGTATGGGATCACAGCAGTAATACGGCCGGCTGAAGCTCTTTTGAAGGCATCTATCATTATCAAGAGTTCCATAAGGTTATCGTTTACCGGATGGCACATTGATTGAATGACAAAAACATCCGATCCCCTTACCGTTTCGTATATATTGACACATATCTCTCCATCACTGAATGTTCCCACCTGAGAATCCCCCATACGAACCCCCAGGTATTTGGCAATCTCCTTTGCCAGCACCGGATTTGAATTACCGGTAAAGATTTTAATACCCGTACCATGGGTAATCATCTATCCCCTTCTCCTTTCTTCTTCATTCGCCATTTCTCAACCCAGCCTTCTTTGTTTTCCTGCCGCGCCCTTGCTATGGCCAGCGAATCTTTAGGAACCTCTTCCGTTATGGTAGAACCGGCGGCAATGTACGCTCCTTCCCTGACCGTTACCGGAGCAACCAGATTGACATTACAGCCTATAAAGGCTTTATCCTCTACAACAATTCTGTGTTTTCTTACTCCGTCATAATTTACAAATACCACACCGCATCCTAAATTGACGTCCTTACCAACGCTGCCATCCCCGACATAGGTCAGGTGGGAAATTTTTGAACAATCTCCTATTGAGGCATTCTTTATCTCAACAAAGTCTCCTATCCTCACCCTGTCGCCAATATTGCTGCCAGGACGTATATACGCGTAAGGCCCTACTGTTGTTTCCTTTCCTATTTCACTGTCCAGTATAACCGAAGCCTGTACCTGGGTTCTGTCTCCAATGACCGAATTAACCATACGGCTATTGGGATACAATATACACTCCTCACCAATGATGGTTTTCCCTTCCAGAACATTCCCCGGATATATTATGGTATCGCAGCCTATAACCACATCCGGTTCAATATAGGTGTTATTCGGGTCAATCAAGGTTACGCCCTCTTCCATATGACGGCGGTTTATCCTCTGCCGCATCTTTTGTTCTGCCTCGGCCAGGTGCACTCTTGTATTAATGCCCAGCACCTCATCCGGATCCCCGGCTGTGAAAACACCGACTTTGTTCCCCTGTTCCTTCATTATATGAAGCACATCGGTCAAATAATATTCGCCCTGGGCATTGTTATTATCTAACTTAGCCAGACTGGACAAAAACGGCTGTATGTTAAAACAATAAGCCGACACATTAACCTCTTTTATCCGCCGCTGTTCCTCGGTAGCATCTTTTTGTTCCACAACTCTTTCCAGGTCCCCGGCTTCATTCCTGATTATCCTTCCGTATCCCGTCGGATCATCCAATACGGCTGAAAGAGTAACGGCATCATACCGGCCTTCATAAGCATAGTTAATCATCTGCTGAAGAGTACAGCTGCGTATCAGGGGAGTATCACCGGCCACTACAACTGCATAGCCGTCTATCTTTTCAAAAAAGGGCTGTGCAATCATGACTGCATGTCCGGTTCCCAGCTGCTGGGATTGATAAGCATACCTGACCCTCTGCCCGAGATATTGCCTGATTTCTTCAGCCTTGTGGCCTACTACTGTAACGGGGAGAGATTCAGATATTTCTGCAGCAGTCCTTACCACATACTCAATAATGGGATAGCCGCATACTTTATGCATTACTTTGGGTTTTTTGGATTTCATCCTGGTGCCTTCACCTGCAGCAAGAATTACAACAACAGCACATTTGCTCATACTCTATACTCCTTTATACCTACCCACCTTATATGAGGATAAGTTTCCAGATTTGGTTCAAACTGGCTGATTACCAACGGATTGAACCGGTTTTTATTCCATAAATATTATACAATACGCAGAGAATAAAGCAAGATCGCCATATGCCCACCACAGTTTTTCATGCTGTTCATGTGGAGGGCTTAAGCAAAAAAATATATTTGTTTATGCATACCTATAAAATAAAAACAAGCTTTAAAGGAGAGCTTGTGCTCTCCTTTAAAGCTTATTCGTCGCCCATTTCATTATACTTTTCTAAAATGAGCGTCTGGAGCTTTGTCCGTGTTTCGGAATTTATAGGATGGGCAATATCCCGATATTCGCCATCGGGGGTCTTTCGGCTGGGCATTGCTATGAACATTCCGCTCTGCCCTTCTATTACCTTAATGTCATGAACTACAAATTCATCATCAAAGGTAACAGATGCTACCGCTTTCATTTTCCCCTCGCTATTTATTTTCCGAACTCGAACATCGGTCACATTCATTCAGGCTCACCACCTTCCAGTTCATAAACAAAGAATGCATATATATATTCGCCAAAAATATGGTTTGTCCTTCTGTTTTTTATAAAAAAAATGAAGAAAAAGTAAAGTTTATTCGTTAAACACCCACGCTGCCGGCTCCAAGACAACCTTACGGCTGTTTTCATCTACCTGTTTTAATTCAATAAGAGCCGCATAATTTTCAACCATCTTTTCTTCAGGCTGCTGGGTCGCAATCATAACTCCCACCCCGGCAATATCAACCCCAAATTCACCAAGCAGATCTATCATTCCCTTTGCCGTGCCCCCGCCTTTCATAAAATCATCAATTATTAATGCCCGCTGTCCTTGCCTAACAGCCCTTCTGGCCAGTGACATGGTCCGGATCCTTTTTGATGAGGCGGAAACGTAATTTATGGTAACCACAGAACCCTCGGTAACCTGGCTGTCCCTCCTTGCAATAACAACAGGACAGTTAAGGGCTTTTCCGGTCATCAGAGCAATCGGTATTCCTTTAGTTTCCACCGTTATTACAAAGTCAGGATTTGTGTCATAGAACTTATTGGCCATGATCTCTCCCACACGCTCGGCTACATGGGGCATGAACAACAGATCCGTCATATATAAAAATCCGCCTGGCAGAATGCGTTGAGGCTCGGACAATCTATCACATAACATCATAATGAAATCAGAAATCCGGCTTCCACCAGGCCTTGGTATATACTTGACGCCACCTGCTGCTCCGACAACTGTTTCCAAAGTTCCCAGGTTAAAGGTATCAAGAGCGCGGCGAAGCAGCATGACATCATCGCTGATTGTAGATTTGGCTACTCCAAAAAGCTCACTGAAATAATTCAGTGTATATATCTGGTTAGGTTGATCCAATAATATTTTTGTCATAACTCCGATTCGTTCGCTTCTACTCATCTTGTCCATGGCTACCACCCTCAAATTATTTTACCCATTGTTGGACAAACTTTTCATCAATAGATTATATCACAAATCTGTAAAAAAACTGAATATTTTTTCAAATTTTATTAAATTTTTTCCGGATTGTTTTTAACTTTATTTCAAAAAAACAAAAAAACATATGTGTTACGAATCCATGGGGAAACAACAGCAAGGCATATGTTTATCAGTAAAAATTTTTTTCATGATCTTAACTGTATAGTATCGATGTGGTATAATAAATGAGCTTTTCTACATCGAAACCAGCCCTTGAGAAAAGCAGTATAAACTGGCTGTAGAATAAACAACCATGCAGGAGATGAAAACACTATGAAAAGAGTTCTGGGATATGTCCGAAAAGCTGTGGAAGACTTCAACATGATTCAGGACGGAGACCGCATAGCGGTAGGAATATCAGGCGGAAAGGACAGTATGGCCCTGCTCAAAGCCCTTAAACTGTACCAGTATTTTGCGCCGGTTTCCTTTCATCTTGAGGCTGTAACGCTTACCATGGGGTTTGATAATTTTGATGTTACACCGATAGAAGAATTCTGCCGTGAACTGAATGTGCCATATACAGTTGTACCTACTTTAATTGGAAAGATCATCTTTGAAGAAAGAAAAGAAAAAAATCCCTGTTCCCTCTGTGCCCGTATGCGCCGGGGCGCATTTCACGACGCTGCTTTGAAACTGGGATGCAAAAAAACAGCGCTGGGACACAATTTGGACGATACCCTGGAAACATTTTTCCTCAGCCTGTTCCATGAGGGAAGGTTTAATACATTTTCGCCCGTAACATACCTTGATCGAAAGGACATAACCGTCATCCGCCCCTTGATATATGCGCCCGAACCCGAAATCATAGGAGCAGTCCGCCGTCATAATATACCGGTTGTGCCCAGTCCATGTCCGGCTGCAGGCTATACCCAGCGGGAAGAAATGAAAACACTGCTGCGCAGCCTGGCAAAAAAAATCCCAAACATAAGAAACCAGATGCTTACAGCCCTAAAGAGCAAGCACAACAGAAACCTATGGGATTAAATTATGGGATTAAAGAATGTATTAACACTAAAAAAGTCTCCGCATTATCCGCCGGAGACTTCTTTTATTCAATCCATATTAAACTTAATGAACGGCTCAGGATCCTTCCCGTTCAACCAGGGCAAACATGATCTCCCCCTCAACGGCGATTTTATCTTCCACTAAAGCCTTTACAAATCCCTTGCCCATCACGCCTCTTACCCTGTCAATCTCGGCTTCCAGGCGCAACTGATCCCCGGGGACAACCTGCCTTCGGAACCGCAGCTTGTCAACTCCTGTAAAAACGGGAATCTTCCCCCGGTTATTCTCATCATGAAGTACAATAACCGCTCCCAGCTGAGCCAGTGCTTCCAGTATCAACACCCCCGGCATTATAGGCATACCGGGAAAATGCCCCTGGAAAAACCATTCGTTTGCCGTCACATTTTTTATCCCTACAGCCTTTTTCCCAGGAACAAGTTCAATAATCCTGTCTATCAGCAAAAAGGGATAACGGTGTGGAATACGCTCCATTATTTCCTGTATATCCATTCTTACCTCCTCAAGTTATTGGCAATATGCTCCATTTCATCAGCGGCCTGCAGTACCCTTGAACTCAGCTGATAAACCCTTTGTGCAAGTATCATCCGGGTTATCTCTTCTGCCATATCTACATTTGAAGCCTCCAAAAATCCCTGCTTTACATCGTAGTTATAAGAGGGTACAGGAACGCCGCTGGCTTCGGTCCCAATAAACTGATTATTCCCTATGGCCTCCAATCCTTCAGGGTTTGGGAAGCTGACAACCCTCAAACGATAAGGCAGTGAATCGTAATCATCCACCTCAACAGGCTGTCCGCTATGATCCAGGACATACTCACCCCGTACGGTTACGAGACGGTTCACAACCTGATCTCCCTCGAGCTCGCTGGATATCTGAAAGCTTCCATCCCTGGTATAGGATACACTCCCATCCTGACGCAGAATTTGAAAAAACCCCGGCCCGTCTATAGCAAAGTCAAGAGGACGATTGGTTGGCTGCAGTACACCCTGCCCAAAATTCCGCTGAGTGGCAGCCGCCCTGCTTCCATTGCCTACCTGCAGATTAACGCCCTGTCCGTCTCTTCTTGTTTCCATAGCCGAATACAACGCATCCTGGAAAGTGACACGGACTTTTTTATATCCAACAGTATTTACATTGGCTATGTTATTTGAAATTACGTCCATACTTTGCTGCTGAGCTGCCATTGATGATGCTGAACTATACAATGCGCGGATCATACCACTCCTCCTATACGCGTCCGATCTCATTTACCGTTTTATCAAGGCTCTCATCTATCATCCTGATGATCTGGGCATTTGATTCATAATTGCGTGTAGCAGTCATCATTTCAATCACTTCACTGACAGCATCTACATTGGAGCCTTCAATAAAACCCTGTATAACTTCCCCTTCAAAACCTATAACCTGGTTTTCCGGGTCTGAGTTTATAAACAGGTTATGCCCTGCTTTTCTTAAAGCTTGCGGATCCTCAAAATTGACTATCTGCAATCGATCAATATATTCTCCATTGACCATTATGTATCCCAATGAATCGACAGAGAAATCCGTTGTACCCACATATACCGGACCCATCTCTCCGGCAACAAGCCACCCGTCTGCCGTAACCAGGCGCCCTAAACTGTCCAGCATAAATTCTCCGTCCCGTGTATACCGCTGTTCGCCGTTATCGGTAATGACCGTAAAAAATCCGGGCCCGTTAAGAGCCAAATGGGTGTTTTCGCCGGTCTGCTGCAGCGCGCCCTGCCGGAATGACGTCACAACATTCTCAACAGTAACCCCATGATTTATAGTTCCTATGCGCCGGCTCATCGCTGTCTGCCCTTTTTCCAGCCTGAGCAAAAGCTCATCCCTAAACGCACGGGTTACCACCTGATCTTTTTTATAACCGTTAGTATTTATGTTGGCAATATTGTTAGCCACTGTATCCAGCCTTCTGGCCTGGTGGATCATGCCGGTAGCCGCGGCATATAAACCCCTTGTCACAACCAGCCACCATCCTTGTATTCATTATATATTCTTGTCCGAAATTATTCTTCTTATTAAATATTATCGTCATAACACACTATAGTCTTTAGTATAAAATACAAAAAAGCTAAGGATAGTACCTTAGCCAATAAATCCTGAACCCGGTTGTAATACCCGGCAGCTTTAACTGAAAGCTTCACCCCGGGAATAGCTTCTAAGCGCCACAGATCCATATAAATCAAGAGCTTCCAGCACCCTGCCCGTTCCAAGAGCAACACATGATACTGCATCTTCCATAACGTGTACCGGTATCTTGGTATGTTCCTGAATCAGCTGATCCATACCATTCAATAGGGCTCCGCCACCTACCATAACAATCCCCCGCTCGCTGATATCGGAGGCCAGTTCGGGAGGTGTCCTTTCCAGCAGAGCATGTACTGCTTCCACAATTGCCTGCAGCGGTTCTGCTAACGCTTCAGCAACTTCGCCGGAAGTAATTGTCACGGTCCTGGGCAGCCCAGAAATGAGATTTCTTCCCGTTATCATCATGGAGGAGCTGTCTTCCTTCGGATAAGCCATTCCTATGGTGATCTTCAAATCTTCAGCCGTTCTCTCTCCAATTAACAGGTTATATTTTTTCCGCATATACCGGATTATAGCTTCATCAAATTTGTCACCGGCTACCTTTATCGAATTTGAAACCACTATGCCCCCTAAAGAAATAACGGCTATATTGGTAGTGCCTCCCCCAATATCTATCACCATATTACCATAGGGTTTGCTTATATCAATACCCGCTCCTATAGCTGCTGCAATAGGCTCCTCAACCAGGTATGTGCGCCTTGCTCCGGCTTCATATGCTGCATCCAATACAGCTCTTTTCTCTACCTCAGTAGCCCCGCTGGGTACACACACTACAATGCGCGGCTTAAACAAAAAGGGACGCCCTACTATCTTGTTTAAAAAATACCTCAGCATCTTTTCGGTGATTTCATAATCTGATATAACGCCATCCCGCAAAGGACGAATGGCAACAATATTACCCGGCGTCCTTCCTATCATCCTCCGCGCTTCTTCACCTACAGCAAGCACTTTATTGGTGTTTTTATCAATTGCAACAACTGATGGTTCTCTAAGAACTATACCTTTCCCTTTTATGTATACCAACACGCTGGCAGTACCTAAATCTATACCGACATCCCTGAATACCATATTATTAACCTGTCCTTTCCTTGGTTTTGCAAATTACCTCAACCGAGGTACAAGTTTTATGATTAAGACAGTTTTCTTCCTCTGTTGAGTAGTTCAAGCATATCATTGATTTTTTGTTATATTTGATATCTGCATAATATTCTTATAGGATATTCTATCTTCTTCCTAAAAATCCTCTTTTTTTATATAAATTTTTCCTTTTTTCGAGAATTTACTTTGCATTTGCTTTTTCTTCTTTTATTCTCTTATACTTCATGCGGGTAGCCCTGCCGCCTCTTATGTGTCTTTCAGCCTTGTTTTTCTCCAATATTTTCCTAACTTCCTCCCACATGATGGGATTTATCTTGGGAAGCCGTTCAGATACATCTTTATGTACCGTACTTTTACTTACTTTGAAAACCTTGGCCACCTCCCTCACGGTAGCCTTAGTTTCAATCATATAATTAGCTATTCCTATGACCCTTTCTTCTATATAATCCTTCAAATTCAAGACCCCCCTCACAACAATCCCTTAAAAGCCATAGCTTTTTCAAACATTATTAAGTTTATACATTATTATGCGGAAAAAGGCTCATATAGAAGAGAAAAAGTAAAAAAGAAAAGGGTTTAAGGGAATCTGATTCCCTTAAACCCCAATTTCGCAAGCCTGCTAAAACAGCATTTCCAATCCACAGATATAACGAAACTCACACAAGCTATAACCTTAACGCCATTTTTCAGCATCGCAAACGGCCGGCAGAGTGGTAACCCTCATGTATCCGGCTTATTCAAGATAATCTTTAGGGTCAACTGCTTTTCCCTGTCTTAACACCTGAAAATGCAGGTGCGGAGGATCCAGTATTTCACAGGAGGCTGTTCTGCCTACTCCACTTATAGTCTGTCCCTGTTTTACCTTCTGGTTAGCGGTAACCATATCTTTTGTAGATAGATTGGAATACCGGGTCTTAAGCCCATTTCCATGATCAATGGTTATTACAATGCCCATCAAAGGATCCTCTTCCACACTCTCAACAGTGCCTTCCAATGCGGCTTTTACTTCGCTTCCCAGCCGGCATTCAAAATCAATTCCGTCATGGGTTGTCCATTCCTTAAGCGTCCTGGAATACACGAGGCTGTCAATGACAAAATCCTTATATACTTTCCCTTGTACGGGCATTTGCATCTTTACCTTTGATTTGGCAGTAGCGGATGCTGACCCGGGTTCAACATTTGCCTGAACAAATCTTTTATCCGAAGTGCCGGTCTGAGCTGTTTTCTTGTCCTTATCATTTGTTTGAACAGCCTTTGGGCTGTCTTTTTCCTTAGTATCAGGCAAATTATTTTCCTGCGTTTTTTCTTTACTGTCGTCCTTTTCCTGACCGGCCGGTCCTTCAACCACATCTCTTATTTTTATATCTACTTTATCTGTATTCTGGCCTGCATCGGCCTGCTGCGCAACCTCTTCACCGGAATCCTCCTGCTCCTGACTTTCCTGGTTTTCAGTGATATTTTTTCCTTCATTCTTACCCAATATGCCATTGCCTATATTTCCTGATGTCCATAAGGCCGTAGCCGTAATTACACAAATACAAACAAATAATACTATATAAAAGCCCTGTTTATTTATAAAATGCCTTAATGCCCGTTTATTAAACGCCTTTTTTATACCTTCTTTAAATTTGCCAAAACCCATATTTGAACACCTCCATTTAGGATTTTATCCAAAAAATAAAAAAAAATACAGGTATATGCAATTACCTGTGTTTTTCTACCTCTATTCCTTTATAGTAATGTTTTAATATATCAACATATGTGTGTCCCTGTTTTGCCATGTGATTGGCGCCTACCTGGCTCATCCCCACGCCATGGCCGTATCCGGTTGTGTCAATCTTTACGCTGTCCTTTTCAAACCGGAACTTAAAATCGGTAGAATTCAGCCCATAGAGAAAGCGGAAATCGGTTCCTTTAACCGTTACTCCCCCTACTATCACTTCTTTAACCCTGCCGCTTTCGGTATAGCTTTTGATTCTGATTTGGGACGCTAAATTGGAGGCATTCAAATTGCTTTTTGGATACCTTTTTTTAAAGATCCGCACAAACTCCTGGTTAGAAAATGTAAAGGTCTGCCTGTATCTCGGACTGTCCTCCTCACCGGGACTGTTTACCACACCGTAATACGGAAGGGATGTGGAAAAAACCTCGCCTGCATCTGCGGTCCTGCCATTACTGGTGGAATGATAAAAAACCTCAATGGGATCATTCCTGTATGTAATGATATAACCCCGGGTCTCCTCAACGGCCTTTTTTATTTTTTCATAATTGGCCTGGTAATTCTCCTTCCAGTTCTTTTTCATCTGCTGATCGGAAATCCATGCCTGACAGTGGCTAAACATACTGCAGACATCGGCCTGAGGATGATTTTCGCACCCTCTTCCTCCAAAAGCCCTCATCTTTTTTATTGCCAAGGTCCTGGCTGCAACCGCCTGCGCTTTCAAGGCCTCCAATTCAAAAGAGGCCGGCATTTCGGCGGCAACCGCCCCAACAACATAGTCTTCCAGGGCAAGCATGACCACCTTTTTAGCAATATGATCATACATTGCCACGTCAGGCTCACTTGCCTGCCTTGTAATATTTATGTTATCCCCTTGTTGGTCACCCCTGGAGGCCGGGGAATTGTTCACAGTATCAACCGGTGAAAAACCCTTTATAATCAACGCCGGAATAATCAACACAATCAGTATTATGGATAGTATTAAGCTGATCCACCACCGCATCCTCTTTCCCCCGTTCTCAAAGAATAGCCTCAATATCATAATCCTATGATGAAACAGGAGAAATTAGAACCGGGACGTCAATACGCAAAAAAATTGCAGTTCGTATAGAATTCACTAGTATTCAATGCTTATGATAGGAATTCCGATCCAGAGATATGTTTTGTCTTTATATGAGTTATAGCGCATGGCTGCCTGGATATTCACATTACTGCCACCCGATGTTATACATTCATCTATGAAAGGAGAATAACCGCTGATGCTTATAAATTCTTCATCGATTATTCCTTCTGCTTTATCAGCCTGAATGCAGGCAAACAGATCGCTGCAGATGTCTTCCATATCTTCCCGTTTCAGCTGTCCTTTAATGCTTCCCACCAGTGTGGTTGTTATTCTGGCATTAAGCCCGATGGCATTAAAAAATGCCTCCATCCGTGATTTTGCACCGGATTCACCGGCCTTTTGAAACCTATCCACAATATCTACTACTATATAGCTTTCCCATCCACCGTTTTTACTGCCGGATGTATCAACACTGTGGCATATTATGCTTACCACTTGATTCTTTTCATTTACCCCTCTTACATTTACCTGTTTTATGTTCTTTCCCTGGTTGATAATATGATCGTAATCACCTGTAATTCCGAAAAATTCCAATGCCTTATCTGCCAGGGACTCAAGAACCCGGATAGATGCGCAATCCTCCTCAAGCCTTGCCCATGTGTTTATATTCAGGTATTCCCTTTGAAACCCGGCATATGCCATCAAGTCATCAATAGATACTGTCCTTTTTTCAGATATGTTTCTTTCCTCGTTTTGAAGCCCGGACCACCCTGCCCATCCCTGCACCGAAATCGGTAATATAGCCAGGCATATTATTATTGTAGCAAGCAGCGCCTTTTTGAAAAACATCCGGCCCACAACCCTTTCAAGAATTGGTATTATATAATACAGTTCTATTGTTTCCATTTTTATTATTTGTATACCGGTTGTATATTCCATTTGTTAACGCTGCTTGTATCTTTGCTTCCCAGGTCTCATGTTTTATATAATTTTTATATACTGCTTGTATATAGTTTTTATCTTCATTGCCTCCGCTTTATAATCTGGTTTTTATCTATATGCCGGTTTTCCATATTTGGTTTATGAACTCTTACAGTTCGTTTTTTGAAAAACTGCAGTTTTCTCATTCCTTTCACATTCAGTTAATAAAATTTAGTTCTTGAATGTACGTTAGAACATGGATATCTGTTCATACCCCTTTTCTTCAGGGGGTTTATCGTCACACTTCTCAATAATGAATTTATGGCCAAAATTTGAATTGAGCAGTTCCGAAATCCTGTTCATAGACATATCTTTCTTTAGCCATAGATCCACCGCATCATCAGTTAAAATCAGGGGCATCCTGTTATGTATTTCTTTCATGCTTTCGTCGGCCTCGGTAGTTATGATAACAAAGCTAAGATGGGGTTTTAAATCCTTATCCAGAGATACTTTATAAACCCCGCCCAAGGACATGATATCGCTGTCCTGCAGCCCAATTCTGTATTTTATCTTTTTTCTGCCGCCCTGATCCTGCCATTCAAAAAACATATTGGCGGGAATTATACATCTGGTAGTAGCTATAGCCTCCCTGAACATAATTTTTTCCGTGATGGTTTCTGCACGGGCATTGATGACTAATCTCTTTCTAAAATCAAGAGAGAAACCCCATTTGGCCAATGCAATTGTCCTTTCGTCTTTTTCGAACACTACAGGCAAATTCTGGGAGGGAAACAGCTCGCCTCTTGCATAATCGTCAACCAGCCTGTTCTTTATCCTGAACTTCTGGATCATCTCTATTATTCCGCTGTCCAGCAAAACCCTTCCGCACATGCAAATGCCTCCTTTGGAGTATTTTACTCCTTTGACAATTCACTCTTCTCCATAGCTTCCTCACGGATTTCAGCCAATGTTTTCCCGCTCTCTTTATGCACTGCAAAAGCATATGTTTGAACACTTGACCAACCATATACTTCTTTTAGCCATACCTGCATGGATACCTCTTTACCATCCACCATATCATTACCATTAGCGAGAAGTATAGCTTCATCTTCTCTACCTTTGGCTACTATAATATCTCCCTCTTTTACAACACCCCAAGCCAGCATCTTATCAATTTCAAAGTTGTTATACTTTGCCATGACTCACTCCATTAGAACGGAATGTCAGAATCATCGATTTCCTCAAACCCATCCGGGATCTGAGATGCTTGTTCCTTCTTTAACAGCTTGTCCGCCGGAATCTTGAATTTTCCATTCCGAATAGCGTCAACCGTTCTGAGGCTGTGACATGCGGTGTAAAATCCCCGGCGACCGTCGAATTCATACTCCCTGTTGTGAAAGACAGCTCCGACGATTTTATTCTTGAGCGTCTGCTCATCCCAGTTCCAGTGATAGCCCTCATTGCTTTCCTC
>FZPS01000191.1_pt85 | contig 59183 bp, 49 predicted proteins | sample 1817821 | NCBI WGS metagenome assembly FZPS01 (sample SAMEA104158645, study PRJEB21678) | metagenome | place: Germany | collected 2015-04-21 | reverse complement strand
CAATATCATTAAAACTCTGATAAGAAGAGCCTATGGATATAAAGATTTTGACTACTTTAGACTAAAAGTATTACAGCGCTGTGGATACCTCATGAAGGGGCTTACCCACTATAATTGAAAATGAGCCAAAAATAACACTTAATCTAAGACAGGGTATTCTCTTTCTCTTTTTCCAAGAGGAAAGCTCTGTATTGCTCTTCCGCTATGGGTATATCATCTTTACTGTTCACATGGATGGGATCTGAATAATAGACCTTTGCTTTCGCGAAAGGCATTGGGAAGCGAAATCTATCCCAAGAGGAAAAGACCCACTCATACTTTGCATCCACATGCACGGCAACAATGGGTATCTTTGCTAAGAGCGCAAGGGTGAACATGCCCGGATGCACTGTTCCCACGGGTCCTCGCGGCCCATCCGGAGTAATTGCTATGGAATATTCTTTAGCTGCGCGAACCAGCCCTTTAAGCGCCTGAGAGCCCCTTCTGCTGCTCGATCCTCGTACTATGTGATAACCCAATCTGCCCACCGGCGCCGAGATGAGATCACCATCTTTTGAAGCCGATACTATCACGGCTATCGGATCTCCGGCTCTCAGGAGCGTGCAATACATAAGGTTTCTATGCCAGAAAGCATATATCACCGGCTCTTTCTCAGGCTGATTGAAAACCTCGAACCTCAGCGTCTTTTTGAGCAGCTTAAGCAAGCCCGCCGCTAAAAAGGAATAGGAAGAGAACCACCACTTATCTTTCATAGGTCTCAAGCAGATGCTCTATTATCTTGGGTATTTCCACACTGGGACGTCTTGAGCTCAACACAGCTCGTATATTCTGCAGTTTACCCAACACGTTTTCCCTGTTTTCCCCGCCGGGCAAAAGCTTATTTATCTCTTTATTTATGTTCGCAGCATTCACATCTCTTTGGATGAGTTCCGGCAAGACAGAGTCGTTCAAAATGATATTCGGCAAGCCAATATGCGATACGCGTATGAAGTGCTTCCCGATGAGATATGAAATGGGATTTGCTTTATAACAAATTACCGCGGGAGTGCCCACATAGGCTGATTCCAGCGTGACCGTGCCCGAGGTGCAGACCAAGACTTCGCATCCCCTCATCATGTCATAAGCATATCCGTCAATGATATGAAGGTGGGGGAGCTTCGCCTTCTCTATTAGCCTCATAAAGCTGAGATGCTTCACGCTATGGCTCTTTGAGATGAGTATCTCATATTCATCTTTATCCCATTTCTTGGCTGCCTCCAGAAAGACGGGCAACATCTTTTGAATCTCTTTATTACGGCTTCCCGGCAAAAAGCCCAACCATTTCTTATCGGGATCAAGCCCAAAGAAGCGCGCAAAATGAGACCTATCGCCCATGAAAGTGATTTCTTCTACTATTGGATGTCCGACAAAACTACAGGTAACATTATGGATATTAAGAAGCTCTTCCTCAAAAGGCAGGATGCAGGCAACATGCTTTGTGCTCATTTTCAGTTTATGCACGCGCTCATGCTTCCACGCCCAAAATTGCGGACATATATAATATAGCACGGGGATGCGATGCTCATCCGCAATATGCGCAACCCTCAGATTCAGCCCGGGATAGTCAGCCAAGATGGCGATATCGGGCTTTTCTTTTTTAAAGAAGCGTCTTATCCTGCGCTCCACCTTAAGGAAGAAGGGGAGATGCGCCAGAACCTCCACAAAGCCCATCACGGCAAATCGCTCGAAAGGGAAGAGCGGCTTTAAGCCCTGCGCCTGCATTTTAGGTCCGCCAATACCGTGATGCTCAAAGCGCAAGCCATCCTTATTGAGTTCTTTCATGATCAGCTCGCAGTGGAGATCTCCGCTGCTTTCACCTGCCAACCAAAAGATTTTGACCTTTTTCATTATCCTACAAATGTCATGTGCCCCATGAGGCTCAATAAGGTGACGATCACACCGGCTATTATTACGCCAATAGTGATGCTGATTATGGCTTTCCAAAAGCTGAAATTGAGAAACTTTGCCGCCAATGCACCCGTCCATCCGCCCGTTCCCGGAAGAGGTATTCCCACGAACAAACTGAGTCCGGCAAGCTTATACTTCTCTATATCTTTCCCCTTAGTTATCGCTTTGTTCGTAAAGAAATCAACCACTCTTTTGCCAAGCGCAAACTTGCTGAGCAGACTAAAGACAAGATCTATGAACAACAGTATAAAGGGAATGGGGATCATATTTCCTATCGCAGACAAAACAAAAGCCTCTTGCCAGCTCATCTTGAAAAATAGTATCGCCACGGGGATGGAGCCCCTAAGCTCTATTATCGGCAGCATTGAGATGATCAAGATAATCATGCGCGCACTTATCCCCTTGGCTTGAAGCCAGCTAACGGTCTGCGATGCAATCGACGCATCCAAACGGCTCACTGCAAGCAAGATGACAAGCAGCACGACAGTATTTCTTGTGAATAACTTATTCAAAATATCTCCAAGGTTAAATTATAATGCGATGAAACCCAACTCAGCTTTTTTTGTCAAATGAAATAGTTATCAGCCCCTCATCACAGCCACTATTTCCGCCCAAGAAACCTCGATATATCCCAAAATTATGCACTCGCATGATTTTGTGCTTGACGAAATATGACAGCAAGCCTGTCTTGCAATAAGAGACAATAATATAATAATTCTTATTTACAAATAGGAGAAACCATGAGAAAGATAGTTCTTTTGTTGAGCATGACAGTATTGATGTTCAACCTATTTGCCTACACAATTGAAAGAGGTTCTTTCGAGAATTTCCTCATTCGCGACGAACCTAGCTGCGCTTATTCAAACTGGGTTTCGCATATAGCGGAAGGCATTGCCCGCCCGGGATACAATGGATATGCGCCCCACGATCGCCAGACCACCGGCTTTGGTGATTTCAAGATTCCCACCACCGCCCAACTAAATACTTGGGGAACAGTGATAGACTACTTTCTCGAAGGAGAATTGGATCTGGCACAAGCCACCATCGATGATGCCGGCTTCCCTTATGAAGTAGTGCTTTTCCGCAATACAGACACAGGCGGTTCATACAGAGTATTGCGCGAGCATGTGGACATGAGCTATTATGACGACAACGGCACGCCGGATGATCCTTATGACGACGAGATCGGAGCCTTTGACTGGGGCTGGGGACTGTATGTATATAACCCCGATAGCGAAAAGCCGATAATCGTCACAGCTCCGCACCCAAATGACGACTATATTACGCCCATCATCGGCTACGACGCATTTGTAGCCACAGACGCCAGCTATTTCCTGGTTTCGGGAGCAGGCAGAGAAGTGAAGTGGAGCGGTGTCCCGCCTTACACAAATGCTAAATCTCAATCCGACCCCACTCGTAACTCCAATCACCCATTCAACGTGGCATACAAGAAATTTGCCGATAAGATACGCGATGACTATGACACCAGAGAGTTCTCCCTGCAAGTTCACGCCTATGACTACGATCTGCACGTAGGCTATGCAGCTAATCAGATCTCCTCAGGGAACGGCAAACTTTGCCCCACACTTCCCATCCGCGATCTCAGCAGCAATAAGAACGACATGATACATCAAGGCGACCACCTGATGATACCTGCAAACACCATAGGCACCCACGAAGATGTGTATCTGAACGACTACTATTCCGTTTATTACAATATTCATGACTTTACTTACACAGACGGAGATGTTTCCTATCCCGTAAACAACAGGATTGACCTTCCCGGCTATCAGCAAAGCGTGCAGACTACTTACACATTGCAGGGCTTCAACGATTACGACGTCTTTTCTCCTTTCTTCCATATAGAAATGGACGAACTTCCATATTGCTATACGCAAGACGAACTCAACTATCATTGGTTTCATGGCTGGGATGAAAACACAGGCAAGTGGGACATGTCAAATCGCTATGAGCGCCCGCGTCAATTTTATAGCAGATGGATATCCGATCTCAGCGCGGTCTTGGACGATATGTTCGAGATGGATGACGGTCTTGAACCTCCCACGCCGGAAAACCTCATCGTTGCAAATACTTACATGTATTCTGTAAACCTTGCTTGGGATGAGAGCGATTCCTACGACTTTGATAGCTATGAAATATGGTATTCCACCTCATCTTTCGACGAAGACAGCGATGAGGAAGATTACGTAATCATCGATAGAGAGATATATCGCGAATTAGCAGCACAAGCTTGCACTTCCATCAAGGTGACAGGACTTGCGCGTGATACATCCTACCATTTCAGGATACGCGCGCGCGACAAGAACGATAACTATAGCGAGCTTTCCAACGAAGTGGTGAGCATGCCCGTTCCCGTTAACGTCCAGTCTTTCACGGCTCACGGACTCACCAATTCCGTATATGTCCAATGGGGAGTGCAAAATCTTACCGGATTCCCCGGCTTTGGTCTCTTAAGAAAGTCCGGTGATGGCGACTATGAACTCATCAGCAGCTATGAGACCGATCCTTCCATGGCAAGCGGCAACTACACCTATGATTACTGGGATGTTGATCTGGAAAACGACAGCGAATACACCTACATGCTTGCAATGTATTCTGCCGATGAAGATCAATTCCTCCATCATGAACCCCAGGCAGCCATTCCCACCACCATACACACTTTGGAAATATCTTGCCCAAACTATGGTCTTACCGACTTCGCTGAATTCGGACAAAACCCTTTTGCTACCGATGGTAGAGACAGTTATTATGATGAAACCAAAAGCAACCCGACCGGCAACTATGTTTGGATAGCCTTTTGGGAAGCGAATTGGGGTAACTATGGCACCAGCCTCCAAAGAGAGGTTATGGGCGCATATGACGTAAATGAAGAGCTCAAATCCTGGGTGGTCAGAGCTCGCACAACCAGGACTAACAACCCCATTTTCATCGGCGTTCCCACCGCTTTAAGAGGTGAAAAGATCTATCTTTATGACAATTCAAGCGGCAACTGGCACAACATCGCTGAGTCGCCCTACCAATATAGCACCAGCAGCAGCAACGCAATAACCATGACCCTCTATTGGGGCAATTTGCAGCCCAAGGTCAATTTTGCAAGTTTGGACAATCAGATAGTTCAAGGCGGAGATAACTTCGTCATTCCCTGGCAAATTGATCGTAAGTTCCTCATGGAAAGCATGGAGCTTTATGTCAAAAACGATACCGACTCTCTCTTGATCGCAAGCGGCTTGACGGCTGATAGCATCTATGAAGAGTTCCTCGTTCCCGCGGATCTCGATATGCCCAATGCAAAGATGTACATGAAAGCCTTGTCCACCGATGGTCAAGTCAATACCTTTGTGTCGAACTTCACCGTCGCCTTCGTTCCCCAAACTTCCACCTTCGTTAAAGAACCCGGCTGGACGAGCATCTCAAATCCCTTCATGACAATGGACTGGGATGTTCAGAGCGTCTTCGGAGACGGCGCGCAAGCCTTTATCTGGGACGAAGAATGGGAAGAGATCAACGAGATTTCTTATAATCAGGGATACATGGTGAATGTGATGGATGATGTGTCTATGAGCACAGAAAACGTGATTCAAAAGACCATGACCAGCGCCTATCTTGCGCCCGGCTGGAACCTCTTGGCAAATCCCCATCTTTGTGAATATGAACTGCCAAATATCCATTTCAAGATCAACGGTGTCACCTATAAGTTTGGCGAAATGGTGGCGCAAGAGCTTGTCTCGCCTGCCGTTTTTGTATATCGCGATGGCGCGCTCACCAGAACCCAGAAGATTCTCCCTTATGAATCTTTCTTCATTAAGAATGTGGCGAATATAGATAACGAGATCATCGTAAGATTTTATCCTTACTTTGAATCTCTGCCCGTTGTTACGCCTGCTCCCGAGTGGGAAGTCAAGGTGTATGCCAATGACGATAGCTTTACATTTGGCGCCTCGAACTGGGCGAGTGAGGGATATGACTTCCGCTACGATCTACCCAAAGCGCCCGATCATGAAGCATTCCCAAATGCGAGAGTGTATATAGACAAATCTGATAACGATGCTTTCCCGGAACCTGAGCTTTATAGCGAATATCGCGCAAATACGCTCTTCAACGGGGAAGATATGCAGATGGATTTCCCCTTCAAGCTTGTTGCAAAAGAGGCGGGAGAAGTCGTATTTACCTTTGATAAGTTCAATATTCCGGATGAATGGACGGCGCAGATGTACATCTTGGGCAATATCGTTACAGCTCGCGATGGAGTGCCTTTCACGCTGAATGTCATTGAGCCGGGTGAATATGAAGCCTTGTTCTCGGTATATAACCACTTCGTCAGTAATGAGGACCTCGTGGCAAAGCCGGAGATTACCCTCAGCGCATATCCGAACCCCTTCAACCCCAATGTGAATCTCGCTATAAACCTGCCTGAGGCACAGGATTGCACGGTGAACATCTATAACCTCAGAGGTCAAAGAGTGAATACCCTGCACAAGGGAATCCTCGGCGCAGGTCCACAAAAACTCACTTGGGATGGTAAGGATAGAAATGGACGCGGTGTTGCAAGCGGAATGTACTTTGTCCGAGTGAAGACGCCTATTCATAGTAGAAGCATCAAGATAATGTTAATGAAATAAGAAACACCAAAAACAATAAATTACGGGCTGTCCTGAGTGGCAGCCCTTTTCATTTTGTGGCTTAATGCAAAGAGAAAATGCGAGTCTTGCCGCCTGATTTGTTGGTGCGTAAACGCCCTCGTTTACGCATGCGCCACCGGCGCATTCCTCTCTTGGTCGGGTAATGTCCTCGTTGCCAAAAAGGCTTAGGTTTGGGAACGCCCTTGCCGCCACAAGCATTGCCCACACTATGGGGCGGGAACGTCCTTGTTGCCGTATGCGCCAAGGGCGCATATCTTTTCACATTGAATTATTCATTATTTGAAAAGAATAGAAAACTGCGTTTTCTTGTCGCAACGAGGACGTTCCGACCCCGAATGTGGTAGGTATGGCAACGAGAACGCTGAGACCTCGGTCGTTTGTATGGCACTCTCAAACAGGTGATCTACCTGACTAACACACCCAAATCACAAGCCTGATACGCATATCTGATTGCTTCCTTATTAGATACAGCTTAGCTTCCGCCTATGATACGCTCATGCCTATGACCATATCATGACCACATCATGACCAGAATCCAATAGGGGAGACATGGGGCAGAGGTGGGATAAATGGCTGATGCGTAAGGCGTTTAGCTAAGTTGAGCTTAAAAAACCTCTTTCAGAGGTAAAACTTGGTAGTCTTTTTCACTCACAAAACGCAGGATTTCTTCAAAATCTTCTGACTTGCAGATATCGGGATCGATCGGCGAATCCGTATCAAAACGGTGGAAGCCGATAATGATGAGATCTTCGCCATCCATCACGCCTCTGAGGATACGTGCCTTGACCTGCTTTGCTGTCCATCCCGTTTGATAGGCGAGATAGCCAAGCCCATAGCGATTGAAGGGCTTGTGCATAGCGAAGTCCGAGGAGCCGCGGATGTTCTCATATAGGCTCTGAACGTGCTCATAGAGTTGATAAGGACACTGCCCTTTGGGGAGCGCAAAAGACTTTGGATTCAGCCCGCGCTCTTTGAGATTTTGAAAATCTTGGCTGATGTTATCTTTTGCCTCTTCGAGCTCCAAAAGATTCAGCTGATCGTGATATAGCGTATGCCCACCCGTTTCCCAGCCGTGGATTAGCTCCAGTTCGACACACTCATCCCAATTCATGAGATCGGGATTGCCCATCTTCGCAGTATTAACGAAGTTTGTGCCCCGAAAGCCATATTTTTGCATGAGCGGCAGCGCGACATCATAGATGGACTGATGCTGATCGTCGAAGGTGAAGACGATTGTGGGCGAGCTGACTTGCGGCTCAGTGCTTATCCGGCAAGAGGAAAAAAGAACTGCCAAAGATATGGCAAAGATCAAGCGCAAAGCCGATCGTATGCCGCGGCGAGCTTTCATTGAGCGTGCTAAATTCATAGTAAAGACCTACGTGGGATAGGGGATTGATGAGATAATCAAGATTGATGCGAGCTTGCAAAAGCCTATCGTCGTCGGATGTGGAGTGTTCGATTTGCGGATGCAGTTTCCAATTAGAAAACTGTGAACTATATGAGGCATAGAGCTTTGAGGTGGTTTTGGGGGCGAACTTCTTATTGATATAAGCCGCACCGATATGAGCATAATTGCCCTGCGCGATTCTAAAAGAGGCTTCGCTTTGAGCATAATATTCTTGATTTGCCTCGGTGGATCCATAGCCGGGGATGAGCGCAAAGGCGAATTCATTATTGAAGACGGCTTTATCCTCCAGATAGTTACCCGAAATCTTTGCAGATGCGATACCGATGGGTGTGCGCCAATGGCTATCCATGGAGCGGATATCAAGCGCAAAGTCGAGCTTATTACTCAAGATATTATGCCGTGAAAGCAGGAGCAGCGAAGCTTGATTGTGAATATTTCCGCCAATCTCAATAGAATATAAAGCGCCGTCATCATGATAAGCGAGCCCAAGCGCATTCAGCCGCATCTCTTGAAAGCTGAATTTATCGAAGCCTCGCTTGAGCGTGGGATAGCTGTCCATTTGGAAGCCCGCGCCATAGCCATGTCGCCTCGTTCCGGCAAAGACTCTGAGTTTATCTTTGTGGTAGCCGATATCCAGCTCATCGAGTTTCACCACATTGCTGTCAAAAAATTGCTCAGTTTGGAGTATGAGAGTGGAGCTGAGGTCTTTATAGCGCAGATTTTGAAAGCCAAATTCCGCTCTATATTTCTCGTCCCAGCTCAGTTCCTTGCCGCTTTGCTCGTGATCATAATAGAGCCGATTTGCGCTTTGCCACCTTACGTAGAAGGGTTTCTGCGCCTCAGCAAAAAGCGGGCTGAAAAGCAGCAGCAGAAAGCTAAATAAAAGGAGATTAGTCTTGAATAAGCGTGCCATAGCGAATGATATCACGAACGCTGTCCGCCATTCTGGTCATTTCTAAGCTATCTGAGGTGGTGAGCCATTGAGCCAGGGCAAAATCCATCACGCCTACAATCATGTAGGCAAAAGTTTTGGTATCCAAAGGGCGAATCCTGCCGTCTGCTATGGCTTGCTCAGCGGTTTCTTCCACATATTCCAAATAGCGTTTGAGCGGATTAAAGTTTGGCCATTGGCTATAAAAGCTCTCATTCTGACGGTTTTCCATGGTGAGAAGTCGCGCGATAAAGGGCTTGTTTTTCACGAGGTTGATATGTTCATTAAAGAATTCAAACAGCCTTTCCATGGTATCTTCAATATCCTGCGTGCGGGCGATGATTGCCTCGATTTCGGGGTCAATAATCTCGTGCATACATTCATTTAGCAAGTCTTCTTTGCTATCGAAATATACGTAAACAGTGCCTTGGGCGATTCCTGCCGCTCTGGCGATATCGGCGATTGTGCTGCCTTGAGACCCGTTTTTTGCAAATACTTCAATTGCTTTTTCGAGAATCATCTCACGCCTGTTTCTTCTGTTTGCTGCTCTTTTGGTTTTCAAATCTCCTCCTGATCTTATTGTTTTATCAAGCTTATTATCTCATCTTTATTGTCAAATACTTTCTTTGCGCGCGATTGCGATTAGTCCGTTGCCTTGCTTATTTTTACGCCTGAGGTCCATCTGCATCAAAAGCTCTGCAATGGGATAGAAGATTATGTAATAAAAGGGAAGCAAAAGCGCGAAGAACTTGCTTGCCCTGATCATCTTCAAAGGGCGTTGTATCAATATCTTCCAGCTTAGCGCGCCATATTTGCCATAGCTGTAATAGATGTCTATGATCTCAAAACCTGCCTCGCGGAGCTTATCTTCCAGCTCTTCTTTGGAATATCCCGGGCGCACGTGTTCGGCGGTAAAGCGCGCTGCTTCATCGAGATCGCTGGGACTGGAGATGATCAGCGTTCCGCCGGGGCTTAGCGCTTCATAGATATTGGAGATAGCGGCGCGATCTTCAGGGATGTGTTCAAGGATATCAATCGCGATTGCCACCTTATATTTCTTCTTAGGGGTAAATTCTTGTAAATCTGCGCATTTAAAGTAAAATCTATCATCGGCATGCAGAGAATATTCACGCAGATAGTCGTCCTTGAGATCCACTGCAAAAACTTTAGATTTAGGATAGTTTCTCAGCACGAAATCGCTGTACTGACAAAATCCCGCACCGGCATCATAAAAGAGATCACCATCTTTTAGGTATTCCCTAATCTCTTTCTTTACATACCTTTGCCTGAGCAGAAGCAAGTCCATGCCTCTAAAGAAAAGACGCCGAAATGGCGGAAAAAAGCCTATCGCTTTATTGAAGATATCTTTTATCGGATCATATTGCATTGTCGTCTCCAAAAAATTCTGTTGACTATTAAGACGGATGCGGCATTTTAGTCAACAGAGAAAAATAATAATATAAGAGAGAAGGAAAATCGCTAAAATTAAATTGATTAATATGCACTTGCATACCAAAGCTTCGGATGGAGTTTTGAGTCCCGAAAAGCTGGTAAGACGCTGCATGAGCTTGGGCTTGGATCTGATCTCAATCACGGATCACGACACCTTTGATGCCTATAAGTCCATCCCTGAAAGCACTATCCCCTTAAGGATATTGCCCGGCATAGAAATCAGTTCTTTCTACAAGAATGATGACGTGCACGTTTTGGGATATGGCTGTGATATCAATGATAAGGCTCTCACTGATCTGGCAAGTATGTATTTGAAAAATCGTAAAGACCGTGCACTGAAGATGATTGAGCTTCTAAAAGAGTATGATGTTGAAATCACTTGGGAGGATGTTGCAAAGCACGCGGGGGATAAAAATCTCATCGCGCGCCCACATGTTGCCCAAGCCTTGGTGGAAAAGGGATATGTGCCATATCGGGCAATGGCTTTTGATCTTTATATAGGTAATAATGGTCCTGCTTTCGTGAACAAAGAAGAGGTGCCTACAAAGGATGTCATCCGCATGATTCAAGATGCGGGCGGCTTCGCGGTGGTTGCGCATCCCGGTAAGCTGAAAAATCAGGATTTCGTGCACGATTTCATCGAGATGGGCATGGATGGAATAGAGGTTTGGCATCCCGATCACAGCTATCAGGAGATAGAAAAGTTTAAGGATATCGCACGCGAGAAAGGCTTGTATATGACCGGCGGGACGGACTTTCATGGAGATCCCGAAGGGAGGATAAAGCTGAGCCATGCCCGGGTTGGACAAGAGGTTTTAGAAAGCGTAATCAAGATGTATGAGGAATATAAATGTCGAAGCGCGTAAATATCGAATTGATCGCGGATAAGCTTCCCGTAAAATATCGCTATAAGCAGTTTGCGCGCTGGGCAGGGCTCTTTCTATCAGCCGTGCTTTTGGCGTATTGCCTTTATTTTATGGTCTATTTCATTGATGCGGATGCAAATATGTTTGTGAAGATTCTTACTCTCACCATCGCATTTGTAGCCGTTCACACCATCATTGTTCGCGTGACGGATGTGAATTCTATCACCTTTGAGGATGATGGGCTGAAGATAAGCTATCTTGGCAGGGCGAGTAGATTTGTGGAGTATAATCGCATCACAGAGATACGCCTCGAAGGCAAGATGAGCTTTAGCCTTATCGCGAACTATCTTGATGACAATGGAAATAACAAAAGCTTTACGCTGAAGCCCAGCTTTCCGCATAAGCCCGAGATACTTTTGAATTTAGTTGAGTTTTCACCCAATGCCAAAACGGCTGAGGAAATAAACAGAGTAGTAGAAGTTTTAAGAACAGGAGCGTTACAAAGTGTTCGACACGATTATCCCGAGAAAGAATAGCGGCTGTTTCAAGCATGATGGCTTGAACATGACTTATGGCCGCGATGATATCATCCCGCTTTGGGTGGCAGATATGGATTTTGCGGTTGCGCCACAGATCATTGAGGCGCTTGAATGTAGGCTGAATCATCCCATTTTTGGATACAATCTTATCAAAGACGATTTTTATCAGGCGGCGATTAAATGGCAGATAGAAAAGCATGATTTTGATATTGCAAAGGGTAATATCATTGCCGTGCCGAGCCTTATGACAGCGCTTGCCATCACGGTGCTCACGCAAACCGAGGTTGATGATCATATTCTCATCCAAACGCCGGTGTATCCGCCTTTCTTTACCTCGGTGACGGGGCATAAGAGAAAGCTGCTTACCAATGAGCTGATAAATAACGATGGTTATTATGAGATTGATTGGGCGGATTTTGAAGAGAAGGCGAAACAGGCGAAGATGTTTATCTTGTGCAATCCGCATAACCCTGTGGGTAGAGTATTTACAATCGATGAGCTGAGTCGTATGAACGAGATTTGTGCCAAATATGATGTCATTATCTTCAGCGATGAGATCCATGCCGATCTCGTTTATGAGCCGCATGAGCATTTCCCCATCGGGAAGCTGGGCTATGAGCAGGTTATCACAGGTATCTCGCCGGCGAAAAGCTTTAATCTTGCCGGCATGGCTACGGGGATTATGCACACTCTAAATGATGATATAGCGAAAGAGCTCAATACCATGAATAGAGGCTTGCATACCTTTATGGGTAATAGCTTTGGGCTGGCTGCCTTCACCGCTGCATTTGGCGAAAGTGAGGAGTGGCATGCTGCTTTGATGGACTATCTCAAGGCAAATTGCGACTTCTTGGTGTATTATATTCAGCGCGAGATTCCTCAGATTAAGGTAAGAGCCTGTGAGGGGACTTATCTTGCGTGGCTTAATTGCTCTGAATTGGGCATGGAAGATGATAAGATGAGTAAGTTCTTTGTGGATAAGGCGCGGGTTGCACTGAATCCGGGAACGAACTTCGGCAAGGAAGGCAGCGGATTTATGAGGCTAAACTTTGCAACTCAGAGAACTGTGCTCGAAGAGGGGCTGGAAAGGATCAAAAATAGTATTAGAGAGATTATATAAATGGTACTAAAAGATAGAATTATACAGCTGTATCAGAATCCTAAGAAGAGCTATGATGCCGATGATTTTGCGCTTTTTGATAGCTTTTTGCAGGCTTTGAACTCAGGACAGAGCAGGGCTTGTGAAAAAGAAGGCGATATTTGGATTGTGAATCAGTGGGTGAAGATGGGGATTCTCATCGGTTTTAGGATTGGTGAGCTCGCCGCTATGCCCGCTTGGGGAGAGAATAGCTTTTTTGAGAAGCATACCATGCCGCAAAAAGAATTTTCGGTGGGTGATCAGGTGCGTATCGTGCCGGGTGGAAGTTCTATTAGAACCGGTGCTTACATCGCTTCGGGTGTGACGATCATGCCACCTTCATATATCAATATAGGTGCTTGGGTGGATAGCGGGACAATGGTGGATTCACATGCCTTGGTGGGCTCTTGTGCTCAGATTGGCAAGAGGGTGCATCTCTCAGCGGGAGCGATGATTGGCGGGGTTTTGGAACCAATCGGAACCAGACCTGTGGTCATTGAAGATGATGCCTTCATCGGTGGAAATACCGGAATTTATGAGGGGATTATGATACGCGAGAAGGCTGTGATTGCTGCTGGGACTATACTCACCAAAGCTACAAGCGTTTATGATAGCGTGAACAAAATCTATTTGCCGCGAGATGAAGATGGCGTTTATACCATTCCTGCGGGGGCGGTGGTGGTGCCGGGTTCGCGAGCGCTCAAGGCAGATTCCTCGCATCATGTTTATTGTCCCATCATCATTAAATATAGAGATGAGAAGACCGATGCGGCGCTCACTCTTGAAGATGAATTGCGTATATTGGCTTAAAGCTATAATGCTTATAGAATATGGTTTAAGTAAACCTCGATAAGCTCTTACGGTAAAAGAATATATATGCCTTTTATAAACTTGAGGTTTGTGTGAGGTAGCCTTAGCTTGGATACTATTTTATATAATGCAAAAATATATGCTCAGCCTGCTGCTGATGCCCTCTTGATCAGGGATGGCTATATATACCATGTAGGTAGTTTTGCTGATTGTAAGCATTATGCCAGAGCGGGGGTGGAAGCCGTCAACCTTGCTGGCAAGAATCTGCTTCCTGCTTTCACGGATGCTCATACTCATTTTGTGGAATATGCCAAACATGGCTTATATCCCGATTTATCAGAGTGTTCCACCATCGATGGGATCATCAATTCTCTCAAAGAATATAGAAGAAATATGCCCAAAGGGCTGAAGTGGATTCTGGGTGGAATGTGGGATCAAAACCGGCTTAGCGATATCTCTGCGCTCAATAAAAAGCTCTTAGATGCTATCTTTCCGGATATTCCTGTCGCGCTGTGGAGCAGGGACTATCATAATAAACTCTGTAATTCGCAAGCGCTTAAGATAGCGGGCTTTACTTCAGATGTAAAAGATCCTGCAGGAGGCAGATTTGAAAGATTTCCCGATGGTGAGCTCAATGGAATTCTCTTTGAAAAGGCAACCGAGCTGATTGATCCCTACGTTGTCCAAGCGGATGATTCTACTCTTATCACTGCAATAAAAAAGTCTGTCGGGCATGTCTATAAATATGGCATAACCGGCATTCATTCAATGGAATATGATGAGAGTATAACGCTCTTAAGAGATGCTTTTGAGCAGGGTCCAAAGCTGCGGCTATGTTGGCATTTTATGGAGCAAGATTATGAGAAGGCTTTGCAGATTGCGCTTAAGAGCTATGAAGGTGATGAGTGGTTCAAACTTGGTGGTTTAAAGCTTTTTGCTGATGGTACCTTGGGCTCAAAGAGTGCCGCTATTTTTGAAAGTTATCCCGGTGAGCCTGAAAACAGAGGCATTCTACGTTATCAGGATGATGAGCTATTTGAAATTGCTGAGCGGGCTCGGAAGGATGGTTTTTCACTTACCATACACGCGATAGGGGACAGGGCTGTTTCGCAATCCATTGACTGTTTTGTGGCATTGCATGATCCTCAAAACTCTGTGCTAAATAGAATTGAGCATGTTCAGGCGATCAGAGCGCAGGATATCACCAGGCTCAAAGAATATGGCATATCTGTGAGCTTGCAGCCGGTTCATCTCATGGCGGATATTCCTCAGATTAGGGATAACTGGCAACACATTGGCGATAGGGCGTATCCTATTAAGAGTATAGTGGATGCGGGGGTGGGCTACGGTTTTGGCTCGGACAGCCCAATTGAAAGTATAAATCCTTTCTTGGGTATTTATGCGGCTATGGAGCGAAAAAACTATGCGGATCTTAGTGTGTGCGCGCTCTCGCAGGATGAAGCCATTACCTTAGATGAGGCTATCTTCGGATATACGAGCGGTGCAGCAGCTCTTTCGGGTTCAGAGAATCTCAGAGGTAAATTGCAAAAGGGATTTCTTGCCGATATGTTTGTCTTAGATGAGTTTGATCTGCGGGATAGTGATTTTTGGCTGAGCGCTAAGAGCAGGCTTACTATCTTGGATGGCATGACCGTTTTTTCTGATATTTAATAAGTTTTATCTCTACAAGTTTACATAACATTTTGCAATCTTCGCTTTTTTAGAATTATTTCAGGCTTTATTTTACAATGACTTAGAAGATCAGTGAAAAAATAGTTGCGTTTTTTGGCACCAAATTTCGGTTTTGGGCTCCTATATAAAAGTAGAAGATCATATTTGTGATTCTAAAAAAATACTTAAATAGGAAAAAAAGATGTTTAGCCATGATGCACCATGCTATCCGCTCAAAAGAGGGCTGTTTTACATGAACTTATTTTGTGATATATTCACGATATTCACAGCCTATTTGCCGGAAAGTAAGATTATTATTGACATAGATATTGATTCCAAAACCATTGTATATCTGAAGAGAAATAGGAGAATCCGATGCAAAAGAGATTATTGCTCTTGTTCCTTATGATCCCTATGTTGATCTTTGCCAATGATATAGATGAAAAGTTGCGCGAACTTCAACGCCTCAATACGCAGGTGGAAAAAACCGAACAAGAGTTAAAGCAGACAGCCGAAAAGAAAAAGCGAGCCGAAAGAGAGCTGAGCCGCACTTCGTCCTTGAAAAAGGAAACCGACAGAAGACTGCGTGGCTATCGCGTTCGGGAGCGTGCTGTGAAAGATTCTCTTGATCAGGTGGGGGTTAGGCTCCTCAAAACCCAACAGAGGCTTGACTATCTAAATCAGGCGCAATCTAAGGAATTCGAGCTTTTGCTGAAGATGGATAGAGGCATGAGGGTGCATGATGTGAAGCACAAATCCCATCGCTATCTCTGCAATCTCTTGCATGCGGATCACAGCGTGCACTCCACCACAATGGATCAGCGCAGGGGCTTGGAAAGCAGCAAGGAAACACATGGCAGAGAGGCAAATATCATCTCTCGTAATGTTCAAAGCGAAAACCGAAAGAGTAGGAAATATCAAAGCGATATTCGCACATATAACACACAAACCGCGAAGCTCTCCAAAGAGCAGCAAGCTCTTCAGCAAAAGGTGAATAAGCTCAAGCAAGATGCTGCCGGCTTACAAGACCTCATAAACAGGCTCATGGCGGAAGAGGGTAAGACCCTGCCATCCTATGAATTTACCGAGATCAAAATACTTTGGCCTTTAAGGGGCAGGATAATTCGCAGTTTCGGTCAGGAGACCAGAGCTTATAATACCAGCGTGGTGAGCAATGGCATTGATATCGCCGTGCGAGAAGGGACGAACGTGCTTGCCGTTGACGATGGAGAAGTCGTCTTTTCGGATCGCTATGGCGGACAGGGTAAGTTGATAATCATAGACCACAAAAACGGCTTTTTCAGCCTTTATGGATATAATAAAGATCTAAACGTGCAGCGGGGCGCACATGTGCGTCGCGGGCAAGTGATAGCAAAAAGCGGTATGACCGGCTCTGCCAGCGAGCCTTCACTACATTTTGAACTAAGAAAAGATGGGCGTGCCGTGAATCCGCTCCCGTATTTCGAGTAATTATCATGAAAAGAAAAACGCTCATCAATCCCGGACTACGCAAGCTTAGAAGGCGTGTTGCAAAGCTGAAAATTCAGTCAAGCAAGATGCTGCATTTCACCGGTAATATGTGGGGCATCGGTGCAAGGCTTTCGGATGAGGCTGCAATCGATGAGATCTCACGCCTTAAGCGCAGAAGCAAGAACGGCATGGTGGTCTTGATCTATGATATCGCGTGGTTCGAGGAAAATGGTGTTGTAGTGCCCCCGAGGCTCTATAGGCTCATGCAGCAATATTATCCCGGTAATATCAGCTTTGCTTTTGAGACGGGGCAGGATCGCTTTGAACACATCTCTGTGGAAAATAAGACTGCTTTTCGGGTGCCCGGCGATCCCTTGCTCAGGCTGTTCATTCAAGAATTGGGCGAGCCTATGGTCTCCACGAGTATCAATTATAGTGGACTTCCCGCCGAAGAAGATATACAGCGGATTGAGCGCAATTATTCATCGTGGTTCGACTTTGCCTTATATCCCAATAAGGGCGGCGCTCACGATGATATCTCGCACTCCACACTTATAGAATATAATTATAATGAAATAAATAAAGAGGAAACATTGAATTGCATAAGAGAAGGCTCAGTGCCGTTTCATGAAGTAAAAAAGTCCTTTGCGCGGCCTATGGTGATGTTTGTGTGCACTGCAAACATTTGTCGTAGTCCCATAGCGGAGAAGCTCTTTCGCCAAAAGGTTGAGCAGCAAGAGCTTGCCATTGATACGGATAGTAGTGGCTTGATGCAGGGCGGACATTTGATTTCGCTCTCGTCCATGCAGCTGCTCATGGCGCGCGGAATCTTGGAAGCCCAAGAACATGTGTCAAAACAGATTACGCCCGAGATGGTGGATAGCTCCTGGCTGGTGCTCACCATGGAGGTTCGTCAAAGAGATATCCTCAGAGAGAGCTACCCTCAACATGCTCGCAAGATACTCACTTTAAACGAGATCACGGGATATAGCGGCGATGTGGAAGATCCCTATGGATACGAGAAGCCTCGCTATGAGGAAACCTTTGAGATAATTGAAGATAGACTGGACATCTTAATAAATAAGATCAAGAATGAAGAGATTTTACTATAAAAGGATATAAAATGGATAAGATTACCGACCAAATCATCGAGGAACACGGCTTAACGCCGGAAGAATACCAATATATATTGGAGATATTAGGGCGCGAGCCAAACATAGTTGAGCTCGGCATATTCAGCGTTATGTGGAGCGAGCACGCCAGCTATAAAAACTCTATCTTGCAGCTCAAAAAGCTTCCCAATGAAGGGGATATGATGCTTACGCTCGCGGGCGAAGAGAACGCCGGAGTGGTGGATATCGGCGAAAATCTGGCGATCAGTTTTAAGATCGAGAGCCACAATCATCCCTCCGCATTGGAGCCTTATCATGGTGCTGCCACGGGAGTTGGCGGTATCCTAAGGGATATCTTCACCATGGGAGCGCGTCCTATCGCTGCTCTTAATTCGCTCAGATTCGGTAATCCCGAGTTGCCGCAGGTGAAACGTCTCTTGAAAGGCGCGGTGAACGGTATTGCGGATTACGGCAATTGCTTCGGAGTTCCCACCGTGGGCGGAGAGATATATTTTGAAGATTGTTATGAGGGTAATCCCTTGGTAAACGCAATGGCAATCGGAGTCTTGGAACATCATCAGCTTGCTAAATCTGCTGCTGAAGGTGTAGGCAAAGCCGTCATCATCGCAGGTGCAAAGACAGGGCGCGATGGCATTCACGGCACAACCTTTGCCTCTGTGGAGCTCACCGAGGAATCCGAAGAAAATAGAACTGCCGTTCAGGTTGGCGATCCTTTCTATGAAAAGCTGCTCTTGGAAGCTACGCTTGAAGTGATCCATAAAGGACTCGTAATTGGCATACAAGATATGGGTGCTGCGGGTATTACATGCTCAACCAGTGAGATGTCTGCCAAGGGTGAAGTGGGCATAGAGATCGATGTGAGCAAGGTTCCGCAAAGAGAAAAAGATATGACCACCTATGAGATCATGCTCTCGGAATCGCAAGAAAGAATGTTGATAATCGTTGAGCCCGAGAACATTCAGAGCGTGGTTGATATCTTTGCAAAGTGGGATTTGGATGCCGTTCAGATTGGCTTCACCACAGATGATCAATTGCTCAGAGTCAAATATGGCGATAGGGTGGAGGCGGAGATCCCTTCCGACTATCTTGTGTTGGGCGGCAAAGCTCCGGTTTATAAGCGTGAATCTATACGCCCAGACTACCTCGATGAATTGCAAAACTATGACTTCAGTAATTTGGAGCATCCTGAGGATATGAGCGTGATATTGCATAAGCTTATGACTGCGCCTAATATCGCGTCAAAGAAGAACATCTATAGACAGTATGATCATATGGTGGGAATCGGAACGACGGTAGAGCCCGGCAGTGATGCGGCTGTGGTCAAGCTGCGTGGTAGTAATATCGCGGTCGCTGCGGCTACTGATTGTAATAGTCGTTATACTTATCTGAATCCCTTTGAGGGAACGAAGGCAGCCGTCGCCGAAAGCGCTCGAAATGTGGCTTGCAGTGGTGCGAAACCTTTGGCTATCACCAACTGTCTCAACTTTGGAAATCCCTATAAACCGGAAGTTTACTACATGTTTGAACAGTGTATAGATGGCATGACAGAGGCTTGTCTTGCGCTAAATACTCCGGTCACAGGCGGCAACGTGAGCTTCTATAATGAGAGCCCCATCGGTGCTGTGTATCCCACTCCCGTGATTGGCATGCTGGGCAAGCTGGATCACTATGGTAAGGCGCTTACTCAGTTCTTCAAAAAAGCCGGCGATAAGGTGTATCTCATCGGTAAGCCTAAGCCTGTCTTTGGCGGAAGTGAGTATCTCAAGGTGTGTCATGATCTCATCGTGGGCATGCCGCCTATGATCGATATGGATGCTGAAAACCGCACTATCAGCTGTCTGCTTGAGCTCAATGAAGAGTCGATGCTGCAAAGCGCGCATGATCTCAGTGAAGGCGGGCTCGCGGTTGCTCTTGCCGAGTGCTGTTTTGCAAAGGATGAGCTCTTTGGCTTTGAAGGCAACTTTGATGTCGGCGATGACAAGGTCTTGAGCTATTTTGGCGAAACCGGTGCGGCTGTGGTCGTGTCGATCTCTGAGGAAAATCAGAAACGCTTTGAAGAGATAGCTGCCAAACATAATATCGATTGCAACTTGCTCGGTGAAGTCACAAAGCCGCCACAGATCAAAATTAACGAAGATATTAGCATGAATGCCGAAGCATTGCGCGAGGCTTATGAAAACGTCCTAAATCTCTGATATAATGGAGGAGGAATATGAAAATGAACTTCTTTTTTGGATATCCCTTTTGGGGACTGCTGCTCATCCTTTGGGGTGTGTCTCTCGTCTTAAAATCCTTTAATATCCACCTGCCTTTGGGGAGGATATTCTTAGGAATAGTAGTCATCATGTTTGGCATAAAGATCCTTGTTTCAAATGGTAAGATCAGCGTCAAAAGCAAGACTACCACGCAAGGAGGGAGTTATTACAAAGCCGGTTCAAGTGAGGATTATAACCTTATATTCTCTTCTGGGACTATCGATCTCAGGGAGCTGCATGAGGATTCGGAAGATATCGAGATATCCGTTGTTTTCGCTTCCGCAACCGTAATCCTGCCTGACCATATTCCTATCAATATCGAGCCTACCACAGTCTTTGGTATGACCTCTACCCGCAATGTGAAGAGCATCTCAAAAGAAGGCGTAAGACCCATAAAGATCGAGTCTTCCTGTGTGTTTGGCTCTCTTGAATATATCACTGAAAGCGCAGAACATAATGCTCACGAGGATACCCTCGAAGAAAGCGACAGCACGGAAGCTTCGGGTGAGTTCTGATCATGAAAAAACTCTGGCTGATTGTCATAATCAGCTTGCTGATCTGTCCTATATTTGCACGCGGCATCGGATATGCCCTCTCCGGAGGAGGAGCGCGCGGATTTGCGCATATCGGCATACTTAAAGTATTAGAAGAAGAAGGTTTGCGCCCGGATTACATTGCCGGAACCAGTATGGGCGCAATAGTTGGCGCATATTATGCCTTAGGCTATAGTGCTGCCGAGATAGAAAAGCTTGTCATAGAGATGGATTGGAGTGTCATCTCAAAGGAAAGTCGCTCGCGTAAAGATCTCTATATCGGGCAAAAGCGTTGGGCACCCGTGGGGCACATTGATTTCGAGGTAGAAGACGGTTTAAGACCCATCTTACCCAGCAGTGTACTGATGGTAAACGGTGTTAATCTAACGCTATTTGAAGCCTTTGCTTTAGCATCTCAAGAGCAGGATTTCGACTCTTTCCCTATCCCTTTCCGCTGTGTAGCTACGGATATAGAAACCGGGGAGGCGAAAGTTTTCTCAAAGGGCTCGCTCATGCAGGCTCTACGCGCTTCTATATCCGTTCCAAGTCTGCTAATACCTTTCAAGATTGGGGATAACACTTATATCGACGGCGGCATCAGTCAAAACCTACCCATTCAAGCTTTGCTGGATATGGGTGCTGATTTCATCATCGGCAGCAAAGTGAATTCATCCCTAAAAGAAATCGATGACCTAAACAACATCGTTGATATCTTGGATCAGACTATTAACATCGGCATGACGCGCAACTTGACCGAGAATCTTGATTCTTGCAATCTTATCTTAGAGCCGGATCTGGGCAGCATTTCATCGGCTGAGTTCAAGAATATAGATGAAATCATCGCCATCGGAGAGGCTTATGCGAGAGAGAATATAGAGCTCATCAGGCGCGCCATCTCAAGCTATCCTAATGCGACGAGTCCAAAGAGGATGAAACGACTGCATGAGACTGATGTGTATCATATTGATAACATTCAGGTGGTAGATAATCAAAGCATCAGCTCATCCAAGGTGCGTGAATACTTGGGCTTGCAGCTCAGTCAAGAGTACAGTGTTGAGGATATCATTGCCGCATCAAAGAGGCTCTGGAACTCTGATTATTTCAATATGGTCTATCCTGAACTCGTTCCTGATGGAGAGGGTTCATATCTGCTAAGAATGCACGTTCAAGAAAAGAAAAACAGGCGCTTAGTGCTGAATAATTCTTACAACGAGCAAGATAAGCTCATGGTCAGCCTGATCTTCATCTCAAATAACGAGTTGCTTAAGAATTCAAAGCTGATGCTACAGCTGGGCTTGGGCGGCAGAAACGAGCTTAATTTGGACTATGTGAAGAACTTCGGCGAGCTTTGGGGAGTGTACTATCGGGTCTTTGGATTTGTGAATGAGAAGCTTTTGTATGCCTATAATGATGATCACATCAACACCGAGGCGGTGAAGTCGCTTGAGTTCGGCGGAACCGGCGGAATAGGCTTTTTTACTAAGCACCACGCAATTGTCGAGTTCTTTCTTTATAGTTCGGATACAGGGTTATATCATCACACATCCGAGAGTTATATGCCGCCTCAACATTTCATAGTGACGGGAATGGGGCTCAAGGCATATCATGAGAGCTTGGACGATCTCATCTTTCCTAAGCGTGGGCTCAGAGCAATCGGCAAGATGAACTTCGCACGTGATTCTGCAGTATCGGACTATGTATATAGTAGCTTCCGCGGTAAAACGGATGCCTATATCCCGCTAAGTAGAAATGTCAGCACGCACTTAGGGCTTTCCATGGGCACTTATTTGGACTCAAAAAATCAAGACGAATTTGATCCCTATCCTATAGGCGGTATAAATGGCTTCAGAGGCTATTCACGGTATGCTGTCAGCTCTCCTCACTATCTTATTTCCACTCTTTCTTTGAGCGCGAATGTTCATTCTAAACTATTCGTTGATATAGGTATGCAGGGACTTAAGAAGGGGAGCAATTATCTGTTTAACGGCGACTTAATGGATGAATACTGCGGATTCGCAGGTATTGGTTTCCGCTCGGACTATCTACCGGTTAGGGCATACGTAGCTATAAACCAAAACAAGAAGATAAACGGCATGTTCTCTGTGGGCTATGACTTCGATATATTCGAGTTTTCTCGCAAGTAAGTTCCGAGTTTTTGCCGGGAAAGCATGACATCACACACGCTTCAAATACAAGTAATGGACTTCCAATATCCACATAAAGAACATAATCGAAGAAAAAACTTGTTTTGCCTTGACAAAAGGGCTTAAATAAGAATACTGGCAAACAATTCTCGATACTATGAGGAAGTGAAATGATAGATAATTTTGACCTTAGCTCCTATTTGTCCCCAAGCCGAGTGCTTAGCTTTAGAAAAGCATCTAAAGAGCAGATACTTAAAGCCTTGATTGAAAACTTAAACAATGATTTGGATGAAGACCATTCAGAGACCCTTAGCGCCGCAATCTTCGCTCGCGAAAAGGAAACAAGTACTGGCATTGGAAATGGTGTAGCCATACCTCATGCGAGAATCACGAACATCAAGGAGAGTATCATCTCTATTGCGCGCATCGAAAAGGGAATAAACTGGAATGCAATTGATAAAAAGCCTGTTCATCTCGTCTTTATGATAGTCACCAACGCTGTAGAAGATAGAAAGTATATCAAATTGCTTTCGCGCTTGATGTTGGGGCTGAAAGATGAGAGCTATATCAAAAAGCTGATAAAGGCACCAAGCACTGACGATATCTATAATAAACTGGTAACTAAACGACAATAAACAGCTATGGCTGTTACAAGAATGGACTTGACAGCTAATAACAAGGCTGCATCTTGCTTAAAAGCATGAATAAATGAGAAGATAAATGGAATATACAGATTATAAACGAGAGAGCTTAGAGCTTATTGATCAGATAAAAGAGATACGTAAACTCCTCGATAAAAGTAGAAAGCAAGAAGAGCTCAAAGAGCTGGAAAACAAGATGAATGATGCCGATTTTTGGAGTGATCAGGCAAGGGCTAAAAATGTAAGTAAAAAGGTGGCTAAGATCCGCCACGAACTTGAGCATATCAAGAAGCTGGACAATGTAAGCGAAGAGCTGCAAAACTTCATCGACATCTTGGATGAAGAGTTTATGGCAGACCTCTATGAAGAGGCAATTACAGTCTATAAGAGTCATAAGAAGTTCGTAGAGAAAGCAGAAGTTGAATGCCTTTTGAATGAGAAATACGATCACAATAATGCGCTCTTTACTATTCACGCGGGCGCAGGTGGTACCGAGGCTCAGGACTGGGCTTCTATGCTATTAAGAATGTATATGCGCTGGTCTGAAGATCAGGGATATAGCTTTGATATCATCGATCAATTGCCCGGAGATGAAGCCGGAATCAAGAGCGTCACCGTGCAGATTGGCGGCAATCTCGTATATGGTCTTTTAAAGAGCGAGATCGGCGTGCACAGACTGGTAAGAATCAGCCCCTTCAATGCTCAAGGTAAGCGTCAGACCTCATTCGCATCGGTATTTGTATATCCTGATTTTGATGATGACATAGAAGTTGAGATTGATCCCAAAGATATCAAGGTGGATACCTATCGTGCCAGCGGTGCAGGCGGACAGCATGTGAATACTACCGACTCGGCTGTGAGAATCACTCACTTACCCACGAATATCGTGGTGAGCTGTCAGAACGAAAGGTCTCAGATTCAAAACCGAGAAAAAGCCATGGCGATACTCAAAAGCAGGCTTTATCAATATTATGAAGAACAGCGCGAAGCTGAAAAGAAAAGCCAAGAGAGCGCTAAGACAGAGATTGGTTGGGGAAATCAGATTCGCTCTTATGTATTCCAGCCTTATCAGATGGTAAAAGACCACAGAACAGACCACGAAAGCGGACAGGTGGACAGAGTAATGGACGGAGACTTGGATCCCTTCATAAACGCTTGGCTTAAAATGAGTGCGAAGATAAAGACAGATGAAAAATAAAGAGAAAGAGCTGATCGCTCAGATTGACTTAGAGCGTATGCCGCGACACATCGGCATCATCATGGATGGTAATGGCAGGTGGGCGAGCAAGAGATTGCGCCCCAGGCTCTTTGGCCATCAAGAAGGCGCAAAAGCTATACGCCGTGTGGTGGAAATCACCGTTGAACTCAAGCTCGAATATCTCACCTTTTATGCTTTCTCAACTGAAAACTGGAACAGACCGGATGACGAGGTGAAAGGTCTTTTAAAGCTACTCAAAGATAGGCTTATCAAGGAAATCCCGGAGCTCAACAAGCAAAACATCTATGTGCAATTCATAGGCACAAAAGATAGGTTAGACCCTCAGTATCTTGCCGATATAGAGAAGATGGCAGAGATGACGCATGATAATGACGGCATGACAGTGAACATTGCCTTCAATTATGGCGGCAGACAGGAGATCATCGAAGCAGTCAAAGGAATGAACCCTGAGGAGATAGCCTCGCTCACCCCTGAAAACATGAACCGATATCTTTGGACAAAAGGTCAGCCTGATCCTGATCTCATCATCAGAACCAGTGGCGAGCACAGACTTTCAAACTTCCTGCTTTGGCAATCGGCTTATTCCGAGATATATATCACCGATGTTTTATGGCCTGATTTTGGGAAGATCGACATGCTGGAAGCCATCATTGACTTTCAAAAGAGAAATAGACGATTCGGAGGTCTTAAGTAATGCAAGAACTAGCCAAGCGCCTAATAGTTTCTTTTCTGTTTATACCTATATTGATCTTGGCTATCTATCATGGTGGCTTGCCTTTATACCTCATGTTTTTGTTTGTATCCTTTGTGGGGTCGATCGAATATAAAAAGATGATGGAGAATGCTGGCATCAAGATCTCAACTTTGTGGTTAGTGCTCAATCCCATACTCTTTTCTTTGTTTTCACTTTATCATATCGACAGTGCTTTGATCGTTTTAATTGTGATCATAAACCTCGTGATAGCGCTATTTAGCTGGGATGAAGACAAGAGCTTGCCTGGTGTTTTCTCAAGCATATATGGAACGCTGTATGTGGCATTCTTTCCTGCGTTGCTCTACAAACTCGATAAATTCTATAACACAAAAAACATTTTACTTGCCTTAATAATCATGGTGTGGATTGTTGATTCAGCGGCGTATTTCATTGGAATGCGCTTTGGAAAGAGAAGAAACATCACCGCCGTGAGTCCGCGCAAGAGCTTAGAAGGCTTCATTGCCGGATTTGTGGCATCACTTTTAGTTGCAGCACTTCTGTTTCTAAATGGATATGTGAAATTTAGCTTGCTCGAATCCATCTTATTGTGCCTTGCTGCCGGTGTTTTCGGACAGCTCGGTGATTTGAGCGAATCAATGATCAAGAGATTTTGTAAGGTTAAAGATAGTTCAAGCCTGATTCCCGGTCATGGCGGAATATTGGATAGAACCGACAGCATCTTGCTGAGCGGAAGCTTTCTCTATGCCGCCTTGATGATAGCAGGAATCTTTTGTAACACAACAATAATACAGTAGATTAAAAGATAATTTCGTGGAGGAAATTATGAAAAAAGTGATCTTCGTCGCCCTTTTCCTTGTAGCTGCCTTTTCTATATGGGCACAGGGATTGGAAACCTTTGATAACTTCGACTATACCGGAACGAACTACATTGATGGTAGCTTCGTGGGTGAAAACGGCATCGAATGGTTTCACTATCATGTGACCGGCACAACTGCCGGCTCACACTCAAACCCTATCGATGGTAATGGCATGATTTTACGCCGAAGCGGTGAGAACAGTAGAATCCTTTCTGAGCCTATAGCCGGCGGAATCGGCAACTTCAGCGTTCAGATGCGTAAAGCATATACCAGCGCAGGTGATAGGCAGTTAGCGCTTTATATTAACGACAACCTCGTAGCTGAATCCATTACCTTTGGCGGCCCTTCGGGTGCCGATGACACTGTTCACGACTTTGTGGTAAACGGTGTGAATGTTCCCGGTGAAGTAGTCATAGAACTCAGGAACATCCAAGGTGGAACCCAAAATCGCCAAGTGACCATCGATAACATCACATGGACGGAATATGGAAGCGGAATGGACTTCGTAAGCAACCCCACTTTCAACCCTCCTGCCGGACATTATGAAGAACCTATTGATGTAGAGATTTCAACAGACACCGATGGCGCCAGCATCTATTACACGCTTGATGGCAGCATGCCTTCGGATCAATCCACACCTTATACCGAGCCTATCCATATTAGCGTTCCCACCACCATCAAAGCGATCGGATATGCGCCTGATTATGAACCCAGTGCGGTCGTGACAGCTGATTATGGCTTCGTCGTGCCCATCTCTAATATCAATATGCTGAGAATGGAAATAGCCGATGATGACATTGTTTATAAACTCACCGGCGATGCGATCCTTACCTATAAGCGCACTACGCGTAATCAAAAATATGTGCAGGATGCTACTGGCGCAATCTTGATTGACGACGCTCCCGGCGTGATCACCACGAACTATGAACTCGGCGATGCAATCAATGGCTTAACCGGAAAGCTCAGCCTTTATTTCGAGACCTTGCAATTCATACCCACGGCTGATCCCGGTCCTGCAGTGTCCGAAGGCAACCCCTTGCCCGAATTGAATCTAACAGTAGCTGATATCAATAGCGACATCGGTTTCAACGAATATCAAGCATGTCTGGTTACTATCCATGATGTGACCCTGGAAGACGCTCCCGGACTCTTTGAAGGTGGACAGAGTTATGACCTCACGGATGCAACCGGTCTCATGACATTCAGAACAGCTTTCACGGAATCGGATTACCTTGGAACCGACATGCCCACAGGAGCTTTCACAGTTCGCGGACTTATCGGTCATTTCCAAAATACCGCTCAGATCACCCCTCGTGATTTGTCTGACATCAATCCCGTTTCAAATGAAGATGATACCAATACTCCCGCTCCCATTAAGCTGATCGGGAACTACCCCAATCCCTTCAATCCCGAAACGACGATTCAATTCCACATGGACGAAGCAGCTGATGCAAACATTTCTATTTACAACCAAAAAGGTCAGCTGGTAAAGAGCCATAATATCGCCCACGCAGCTGCCGGAATGAATAGCTATGTGTGGAACGGACAGGATGATAGCGGCAAGACTCTCAGCAGTGGAATCTATTTCTTCCGCCTCAAATCCGGAGCTTATAGCTCAAGCAAGAAAATGATATTAATGAAGTAAATTGAAAATAAAGAGCCATATATTCAGCCTGCTTGCGATCTGCATGTGGTCTTCTTTAGAGCTTTCAGGAAAGCTTTTGGGAGATCAGATGACGCCTTATTCGATTACGGCTTGGCGGTTTTTGATCGGCGGGATGGTGCTCTTGCCTTTTGCGCTAAGAGATATGGCTAACAAAGACATAAAAATAAAAGCGAGCGGCATGCTGAAGCTCGGCTTATTGGGGATACTCAATGTCGTGATCAGCATGCTGCTTCTTCAATTTGCAATACACTATGGCAAGGCGTCGCTGACAGCGGTGATTGTGAGCATGAACCCACTGTTCGTAAGCCTTTTTGCCCATCTCATCTTAAAAGAGAATATCAATAAACACCATATTGTGAGCCTCGTCTTGGGTGCATTGGGCTTGATCGTGATCATCTTAGGCGAGAAAGACTTTCTGCATAGCACATTCATAAATCTACCCCTGGGGATTGTTTTCGCAATCTTAGCCGGGATCACCTTCGCACTCTACACCGTTCTCACGAAGAAGGCTATTGCCAGCTACGGCAACCTTTTTACAAACTCATTTACCTTCCTTTCCGGCGCTGTAATACTTACGGTCATAAACTTCATATTGAAGATAGATATGAGCTTCGAGCCCAGCCTCAGCAATATCCTTATCATCCTATATTTAGGTGTATTTATCTCCGGCATCGCATACATTCTCTATTTCAAAGCCATGGAAGAGCTTACGGCATACAAGACATCGCTTTATTTCTTTTTGAAGCCGGCGCTTGCATCCATCTTGGCATATTTAGTTTTAAAAGAAATGCTTTCAACCGTGCAAATTGTAGGGATAATCCTGGTGATGCTCGCACTTAGCCGAGGGATATGGCAAAAGCTTTATGAGCGAAATAAATCTTAAGAAGAACATATCCTTTACCACTGTAGCACAAGCGATTACGATGCTTACGGCATTCGTGGTCAATTGGTTTCTTGCGCGCTTTTTAGGTCCCGATCTCAGGGGACGATATGTTTATCTTTTTACAGTGAACTCGGTGGTTTGGATGCTCTTCGATCTCGGGGTTTCAAAGTCTTTTATGTATAGCCTACAAAGAGAGAAGGCCGATCCACGGGCGCTTTATAGCCTCACTTTGGTGACTTTTGGCGTGAGCATCTTAGTGAGTTTGCTCATCTTCGGATTCTTCTCAGACAGCATCTTAGGTGGCGCGGAATACCATCCCGTCGTGATAATAGCGTTAGCACTATACATTGCCATGTTCTTGATGCACAACCGACAAAAGGTGATATCCATAGGCATGAACGAGATCAAGGACTATTCTCTGCAATTGATGCTTCCCTCCATTCTTTTCATGGTCTTGATCTTGCCGCTATTTTGGACTTTCAAACAGTCTTTTCGCATGGAAAGCAGCTTCCTTTTATATGCGCTGACCATGTTTATCGTGATAAGCATATTTCACGTAAGGATAGTAAAGCAAACCTCTTTTAAGTTTATCTGGGACAAGGTTCTCATAAAAAGCTCCTATATAATGGGCTTCAGGGCATTCCTCAGCGAATATATGCTCATCATGATGACGCGCGTGGACATGCTGATACTCAAGCATCTCTCTTCTTTTGCTGATTTGGGTGTATATGCTTTAGCGATCAATTTCGTGGATATTATCAACGTCACCAGCAATATGATCGGCATCGTGATCCTCAATAAGTTTGCGGCTTTAAACGATGATAATGCCTCTCTTGAGATCCTCAGAAAGGTGTTTGTTCTGATGATCATGTTCAACGTGGTGTGCATTGTCGGGATGGCAGTCTTGGGTCCTTTTGTGATCAACTTCATGTACACAAATGAATATATCGGCGCATACAAAGCATTCATGTATATGGTCCCCGCGATTTTCGGGCTCACTTTGGGCTCTTTATTCAATACCTTTCTTTGGAGCAAGGGCTTCCCGGTTTTCACCATCGTTGCGCCTTTTATCGCCACTGCCATCAAGAGCTTGATCAGCTATTTAATCATCCCCATATATGGTTACAACGGGGCTGCAATCTCTTCATCCATAGTATATCCGCTGTGGTTCCTGATCTTGTTAGTGTGGTATTTCACTACCCACAAAGAGAGTAAGATAGGCAGCCTGATTACCAGAAAAGAAGATTTTATCGACTTATACCAAATAGTTCAATCTGTATTTAACAAAATTAGAGGAAATAATGAGAGTAATATTTATCAATAGTATATATCCGAACCCGGCTGAGCCCATGAAGGGCAACTTCGTTTTGAAGAACCTCGCGCACTATCCCAAAGATGTTGATGTAGAAGTGATTGCACCGGTAGGGTTTTTTGTTCAAAAGAGAAGAAAGAGCTCACAGAGAGTTCCTTTTGTCAGATACGAGGAGTTTGAGGGGCGTAAAATCAGAATATGGCATCCGCGATTCTTACTCTTGCCGAGAAATATAATGCGAGCCTTTGTCCCTGCATTTGAGAGACTTGCCATCGCGCCGATATTGCGTTATCTGAATAAGCGTAAAAAGATAGATGCTCTGCACATCAATTTCTGCTTCCCGGATGGAGTGGCTGTTGCAAGTCTCGCGCGCAAAATGGGGATTCCCTATGTGATCACCGAGCATCAAGCCGTTCTGGAAACGCTTTTATCAATCAATTACATGAATAAACTGATGTTGCCGGCATATCATGGTGCGGACAAGATCATTGCGGTTTCAGATCACACCAGAAATATCATCTTAAGTCATGGAGTATCAAAGAACAATGTTATTGTTGTGCCCAATGGAATCGATACCGATCTCTTTACTCCTCAAACTTCCGGCGGCGAGATCAAAAAGCTTATATACATAGGCTATTTGGTGGAGCATAAAGGAGTTCACGTGCTATTGGAGGCTTTGTCAAAGGTGGGGGATAGCTCTCTGAAGCTAAGCATTGTGGGTGATGGAGTCTATAGGGAAGAGCTGGAACGATTAACTGTTAAATATGAGCTGGAAGAACAGGTTGAGTTCCTTGGAAGCAAGACTGCCAGCGAGGTTGCCCAGCTTCTCAAAGAGCATGATGCGCTCGTTCATCCCAGTTTCATAGAGAGTTTTGGCATTACAGTGATCGAAGCCATGGCATCCGGTTTGCCTGCCTTAGCTACTCGCAATGGAGGCAGTGAATACATCATTACAGATGAAACCGGAATCATCGTTCCGCCCAAGGATAGCGATGCCTTTGCTGGTGGAATCAAACAGCTGATTTCCACCGATTGGGATAGAGAACATATCAGAGAATATGCCACACAAAACTATGACATTCGCAGCGTAGTAAGAAAGACGATAGCGCTATATCCAAAGCCAAAGCACGAGCCCATTGCCTGCCACATCAGCTCTGTGCACAAAAGAAATGATGTAAGGATCTTTTATAAGCAATGCACCAGTCTCGAAAAAGCCGGATACAAGGTTCATCTCTTGGTTGCAGACGGCATGAGGCACGAACGTAAAGATGGAATCATCATCCAAGATGTGGGAACCGTTCAAGGCCGAGTCAAGCGTATGCTGGTGGTGCCCTTAAGGCTGCTTAGAAAAGCGCTTTATACCCAAGCCGACATCTATCAGATACACGATCCTGAGCTCATACCCATGGCTATTGCCCTGAAGCTCCTCAGCCGCAAACCAGTGGTTTACGACATGCATGAATCCTATTCTTGCCTCTTTACCCACAAAGAGTATATGAATAAGTTCCAAAGCTTTATCTTTTCAAAAGGAATAAGAATAATAGAAAATGCCGCACTTAAAATCTTAGATAAAGGCATCACTGTCACTGAACATATTTCAGAGATGTTTAACGGCATTCCCGTGATTCACAACTATCCCATACTTGCTGAATGGCAAGATGTTCCGGTCACAAAAGAGCGTTATGAAAGCCGCAATGTTTGCTATTTAGGAAGCATCACACGTGAGCGCGGCATCTTCGAGATGGTCAATGCGATAGAGAATATCGATTGCACTTTGCATCTTGCAGGTAGATTTGAAGAGCCTGAAGTGAGAGAAGAAGTGAGCAAATTGCCCGGATTCAGCAAGGTCGTGGAACATGGTTTCATCAATAGAAAGCAGGCAGCCGAGCTTTTAGGAAGCTGCGCACTGGGAATTCACCCGCTCTATCCGAATCCGAATTATACCTATAGTTTGCCCACAAAGATGCTTGAATATATGGCTGCATCGCTACCCATCCTTGCTTCAAATATCCCGATAAACATGGAACTGCTTGACAGCTCCAAAGGCGGCAGATATGTTGACCCGAAGGATGTCAAAGCACTTTCACAAGGCATAGAAGAGATGCTTTCTGATCCCGATATGCTTGCCCAACAAGGACTTGCCGGCAAGAACTTTGTCTTTAGCCAGATGTCTTGGGAAGCTGAACAGGAGAAATATTTGCAGATATATTCCGAGCTGCTGAATAAGGAGATAAATTGAAAATCCTCTTTTTGAGTTCCAGAATACCGTATCCGCCCGATAGGGGAGACAAGGTGCGCACCTTATTCTTCTTACGAGAATTGAACAAATTAGGTGAACTTACCTTAGTTTCTTTGGTGGATAAATCCATCGACGCCGAGGCTATGAGCGTTCTCGAAAAAGAGATTCCTCATACCCATTTTATTGAGCACACAAAGCAGCGCGCGCTGAAAAACATGGTCTTCAACATACCCTCAAAAACTCCCTTCCAGGTTGCGTATTACAAGAATAGCAATCTCATGAAAAAGCTCCAAGAATTGAAGGAAGAGAACCACTATGATCTGGTTTATACCCATCTTATCCGCATGGTGCCTTATGCCAAGATATTTAGTGAAAGCCAGGTGATCTTGGATTATACGGATTGTATTTCGCTGGAATATAAGCGCAGTTTGGAGCACATCAGCGGGATCAGGAAGCTTTTCTTTTCCATCGAGAGCGAACGCACTGCAAAATATGAACTTGCAACCGCAAATCTCTTTGCAGAAAACTGGGTAATCTCGCCTGTGGATATCAGCACGATGGGGCTTAAAGATCACAAACGTAGCCTCATCATGCCAAATCAGGTGTATATCCCCGAAAAGATTGCAGATTCAAAGCTTAAAAACAGGCTTGTATTCACCGGAAATATGAGCGTTCCGCATAACGTCGTGGCGGCCGAGAACGTTGCCAATAAGATTATGCCGGCGCTACTTAGGGAATATCCCCAGCTTAATTTCTATATCGTAGGCGCAAATCCCAGTGCAGAAATTAAGGCGCTGCATGGTAAGAACAATACCCACGTTCTGGGCTTTGTGGATGATCTTTATGAAGAGCTTTATAAGAGCGATATCTTCGTCGCGCCCCTGTATTTTAGCGCAGGAATCCAAAATAAGGCGCTGGAAGCAATGGCTTGCGGCATCCCCGTGGTCACCACTCCAAACGTGGTCGAAAGCCTCAAAGGCGACGACGAGGTGGATATCATGTCTGCCGAGGATAATAATGCCTTTGTAGAGAAGATCAAGGTATTGCTCGATAACGAACAAACCAGGGCTCAGATCGGGAAATCCGGTAGAGCGCTGATTGCTAAAACATATTCTTGTGAAGCGGTGACCGAGCTCATCGCCGAGCGCGTAAACATATTAACTGAAAAGAATTAAAGGAGAAGTCATTCCATGACGAAACTTAGACTTGGGCTCATCGGCTGTGGCCGGATCTCTAAAAACCATTTTGAAGCCATCACACAGATTCCGGAAGCGGAGTTTGTGGCGGTCTGTGATACCAATGAAGAAAAGGCAAAGCTGGCAGCAGAAACCTATGGTATCAAAGGCGTTTATACAAATCATCATCAGATGCTGAAAGAAGAAAAGCTTGATTTGGTATCTATTTGCACGCCAAGTGGTTTGCACCCTGCGCAAGGCGTGGATGTCGCCAATGCCGGCGTTCACGTTCTCACGGAAAAGCCGATGTCCACCAATATTGCCGATGCGGATCGCCTCATCAGAGCCTGTGATGATAACAATGTTGAGCTCTTTGTAGTGAAGCAAAATCGACTCAACAGCACAATGGAGCTTCTGAAGAAAGCCATTGATAAAGAAAGATTTGGGCAGATTTATTTTGCTCAGGCGAACGTTTTCTGGCAGCGTCCTCAGTCCTATTATGATGCTGAAAATTGGCGTGGCACCTGGGAGTTTGACGGCGGTGCTTTCATGAATCAGGCAAGCCATTATGTGGATGCAATTTATTGGCTCTTAGGCAATGTGGACAGCGTTTCGGCATATACCTCCACCATGGCGCGCAAGATCGAAGCCGAAGATACCGGCTCGGCGATACTCAAGTTTCGCAGCGGTATCATCGCCTCAATCAATGTCACTATGCTCACCTATCCCAAAAACTTTGAAGGCTCTATCACCATTATCGGTGAGAAGGGGACCGTTAAGATCGGCGGAGTTGCCGTGAATAAGGTTGAGAAGTGGGAATTTGAAGAGTACGACGATGATGATAGAGTGATATTTGACTCAAACTACAACCCGCCAAATGTTTACGGCTTTGGTCATAGCTATTATTATCAAAATGTGATAGATGTTCTCTTGGGCAAAACCGAGCCTTCCACGAACGGAAGAGACGGGCGCAAGTCTGTGGAGATCATCCAAGCTATATATCAGTCGGCTAAGATGGGACAGCGAGTGTCGCTACCGCTTTGATAAATATATAAATATGTGTTCAAGCCCGGGAGATTCTCGGGCTTTTCTTTTGCTCATAAGGTTCGTGCTTTTCTCATGGCTTCCTTATTGGGTTCTCGTGATGATATGGTCATGATGTGGTCATAGGTATGACCATATCATAAGCGCGGTCTGAGCTGTAACCAATAGGGGAGCAAGGGGATAGCTGCGTGCCTGAGCAATGAAATAGAGAATGATGGGTGTTTGGCGCAACATTCAGAGTATTTGATCATGAATATTGACTGTCTATTAGCCGGATATCTTGCCGAATTTGCAGGATACCGCAAAAATAATTGTAAGGCATATCTCATTATATATATACAAGTTAGATATACCCAAAAGTGATCCGGAAATAATAAATTCAAAATCTTAATAAATAAGTCTTGACAAAATAAGCGAAGTTTAAGATATTGATCTTACCTTTACACATTGAAAGACGCTGGGGGCGTAGTTCAGTTTGGTTAGAACGCTTGCCTGTCACGCAAGAGGCCGCGAGTTCGAGTCTCGTCGCTCCCGCCATTTTTGGACGCCACGCGGCGTCCATTTTTTTAGGAACAAAGAAAATGAAACTGCCGCTGACATATTTCATCTTTAACAGTATTCTTGAGATAGTCTATTTCTTGGGCTACCCCATAGTCAGATATGTAGTTAAGCGTCGTTACGATCTACAGGCAATGCGGATTCCTGAAAAGCGCTCCGATAATCCCATCCTCATTCATGCCGCTTCTGTCGGCGAGATCAATGCCGTGATGCCCCTGCTTCGCTATTTGGAAGAAAAGCAGATCCCATTTGTCATAAATACTATGTCAATCACTGGCAGAGATCACGCTCAGAAGGCTTTTCCTGATATTTCCGTAAGGCTTTCTGCATTAGATATCGGTAGTCTTAGAAAGAGGCAACTTGAGAGCCTCAATCCCCGGTTGATCCTAATTGTTGAAACCGAAATATGGCCAAATCTTTTAGCTCAAGCCTCATTGCAGGATATCCCTATAGTATTCATAAATGCGAGGATAGGGCAGAAAACACTCAAGCCATTCATGCTCATCAGATCTCTTTTAAACAAGATAAGCGGATCAGTGCAGTGCATTATTGCGCAGAGTAAAGAGGATAAACAGCGATTTGAAAAGCTCTTTGATATGCCCATAATCGTGGGCGGGAACTTGAAATTCAATGTGGCTTTGCCGGCGCACGATAGTGCTGTGATTCGCGCGCAGTGGGGATTTCAGGAGTCTGACTATATCGCCGTTTGGGGCAGTTCGCGTCCCGGTGAAGAAGAGCTCATGCTTGCGGCTTTCAGCGAAATAAAGCGCACTTATCCGGAGTTCAAGCTCATCCTTGCGCCCAGACATCCTGATCGCAGTGATGAAGTTGCTTCCCTATTAGAGGGTTATTCCTACGTTCGGCTCTCTGAGTTGGATCCAGGTGTCCATGATTTTGATATACTCTTGATTGACAGTTTGGGTAAGCTCAGCATGGCTTATGCTTGCTGCGATCTGGCGATAGTTGGCGGCTCTTTCTTCGACTTTGGCGGGCACAATCCGCTGGAGCCTGTATACTACGCAAAGCCTACAATCATCGGGAGTTATCATAGGTCTTGTCGCGATTCTGTAGCAATCTTAAAGAGATATGATGCCATCAAGATCTCTACGCAAGAAACTCTGAAAGAAGATCTTAGCTATTTTATTGCAAATCAGGAGTATGGGCGCGAAATGGGACGCAAGGGAAAATATGCCTTGACGGAAAACGCCTCTGCGCTCGATAATCACATAAAAGGGATAGAAAAATGGATTTAGTATATAGAGAAGCAATGCATTACCAGAAGCTCCCGGGTGGGAAGCTCGCATGTGAACTGTGTCCGCATCATTGTGTCCTGGAATTAAATGAGAGCGGAATCTGTCGTTCGAGAAAGAATATCAAGGGCAAGCTTTGGGCAACTAACTACGGTAAAAGTATAGGCATAGCCGTCGATCCCATTGAAAAAAAGCCGCTATATCACTTCCATCCCTGTTCCATGATTGCTTCTCTGGGACCGAACTCTTGTAATCTCAAGTGCGACTATTGTCAGAATTATCAAAGCTCTCAATTTGAGGTGGTGACCCACGAAATAGAGCCCGCGCTGCTTTATGAGGAGATTTGCAAGCTGTATAAGAATCCTAAACAAGTGGCTTTTACATATACCGAACCTTTTACCTGGTATGAGTTTATCTATGACTTTGCCGAGGCCTATTCGGATGTACAGATCGTAATGGTCTCAAATGGTTTTATCAACGAGATTCCGCTTAAGGAGATCTTGCCCAAGATATCGGCTATGAATATAGATCTTAAGGGATTTAGCGATGATTTTTATACTGATTTCTGTCAGGGAAAGATCGAGCCCGTAAAGAATACGATTAAGACTGTTTTCGATGCCGGGGTGCATTTGGAAGTCACTCTCTTGCTGATCCCGGGCAGAAATGATTCCGATGAAGATGTGCGGAGTTTGGCGCAATTTATCGCCTCTATATCAAAGGATATTCCGCTGCATATCTCGGCATATCGTCCTGCCTATCTCACTAATATACCGGCAACTAAGACTGAGGATGTTGTCCGTGCGATTGATATTGCTAAAGAATCCTTGAACTGGGTCTATGGCGGGAATTTGCCGGGTATGACGCATGCAAAAACGATCTGCGTTGAATGTGATACTTTGCTCATAGATCGAAGCGTGTGGTACACGGAAAACTATTTGACTGAGTCCGGAACGTGTCCAAACTGCGGCTTTGAAGTTTATGGAATTTTCGATTAGGCAATACTTTAGATCACTGACTATCACGGACGCAATCCTTATCATATTTTGCATCCTGGCGATTATATTTTTTCTGCCGGGCAAGAGGGGAGAGGGGAGCTCGGTTTTGGTCTATAAAGATGCCGGGCTTTGGGGCAGCTACGATCTCTTTGAAAATCGTATCATCGAGATTGATGAGCATAATACTATCGAAATCAAGGATAGTAAGGCGGGAATTGTCTTTTCGGATTGTCCCGATAAACGTTGTGTCAAGCAGGGTTTCAGCAATACCATGCCGATAATCTGTATGCCGAATAAGCTCGTTTTACGCTTTGAGAATAGCTCGGATGAGATCAAACTTTATCTACAATAGGTTTATAAAATGAAAATAGCGATATATCCTTCTAATCACGGTTTTGGGCATGCTACGCGCATGGCGGCGCTGGCTTCGTCATTCATGGGATTTGGTGCTGAGGTCTTTGTTTGCACGGATAGGCCTAAGTTTCTCTTTGAAAACCTTGAGGGTGGCGTTGCGAAGTATCGCCATTGTCAGATCGATGTCGGGGTTGTGCATAAGGAGAATCTCGTCTCCGATCTGAAGCGCACGAAAGAGGCTATTTTAGAGCTATTTACCCGTCGTGAAGAGCTCGTAGCGCATGAGGTTGAATTTCTCAGAGATGAGCGCATTGATCTCGTCGTGGCGGATGCTCCATATTTCATCATTGAAGCCTGTGGATATGCTCATGTGCCGGTTTTCGGTGTCTCAAATTTTGATTGGTATTTTATTTATTCTGAGTTATTTAGAGATGATGCCGAGATGAAGCCTATCCTCAATACTATCTATGGCTTATATAGACGGATGGATGGCAGTTTTAGGCTGAAAACGGGCAGCTGTGATAATTCTCTGCCAGGATTCAGAAATCCCGAAGATGTGGGGCTAATTGTGCGTCAGCGGCGTGCTAAAGAGGATCTTAGGAAAAAGTATTCTATTTCGCAAGATGTTGATATCCTGTTGATTATGTTCGGCGGCGAGGGCAAGATGGATGTGCCGCTTGATGTGATCTGTGAAGCTTGGCAAGGCGTGGTTCTGTCGCCTTTTGAGGCTTGTGATGCAGTGAATCATGTCTGCATTCCTAAAGACGAGGATTTCTCTGAGTTGATCAGGATTAGCAGGTTGGTCGTGTGTAAACCTGGTTATAGCAGCTTTGCTGAGGTGCTTTCCATGGGCAAGCCAATGCTGTATCTGCCACGCAGGAACTATCCAGAAGAGCCTTGTCTCATTCGTGGATTGGACGATTATCCTGCGGCGCAACTTATAGATAGTATCCCTGTTGATTTGGATAGCTGGCAAGAGATCTTTGCTAATATCGCCGATGATTGTGTTCCCATGTGTGTTGCAAATGAAGCGCTTGCGGGGATGATCTTATCAAGATACTTTAAGAAGCTCTATCCAAGCGATAAGATAGTAAGTATATGCGATCTGGGCTCGAATAATTTTAATTACCTTTTATATAATCACACTAAAAAGATAAAGCTGCATAAACAGTGGCTTACAACGGGTTTAGCGCGTGGCTTTGCTGATGGTATGCTTGCAGAAATAAGTATTGATAATGCTAAGAACAATCTGGAAGTTCTCTTTGAGGTAGATTCACAAATAGAGTCTGAAAAACACCTGATTGCAACCGGCATTAGTCGCAAAGCTGAAAACGCTTGTGAGATCTTGTCTTGGATCGAATCTCGCTGGGCTTATAAAACTAAAATTATAACAGCTAAAAAAGAAGCTCAATACGGATGGAAAGCCATCGAAGAAAGTATATCTAACAACCATAAATATCTTGTTTTAGATATAGGTGGCACCAGCACTGAGCTATCCTGGCTAAACAAGGCAGGTAGACAGCAAAGTGTATCATTGGACTTTGGTTTGGTAAGCCTCATCGAAGCTCACAATAATGATGAAGATACTTTGGATATTGTAACGAATGCAGTAGACAGCTTGAAGCTTAAAGATATCGATAATATTGTTCTCATTGGGCTTACGGCGATGCTCTTTCACAAGGAAATGCACTCCATGAGAAATGAGATAGATCCAAAGTATTTGTATGATATCGAAGACCTGCTACTCACGAAAGAATACTTGAAAGTCCCGGTATTATTAACAGATCTCGTTGAAGATGAAGAAATTCGTTCTCATTTTTCGATGTTTTATGTTGCAAGAATACTCAAAGCACTCATGTTTAAATTTGAAATTCACACTTTCAGCTTCAATGACGACGGCATCAATTACGGCTTTGCAAGGTCTATAAAATGAGCGACTTTATAAATACATTCAAGATCATTGCTGGTCCATGCACCATCGAAAGTTATGACAAACTTTATGCCACCGCAAAAGCGCTCAAAGAGCTTGGCATTGAATATCTTAGAGGCGGTGCATATAAGATGCGGACGAGCTGTGAAAGCTTTCAAGGACTGCACGATGAAGGCGTTAAGATACTTTCAAAAGTGGGCAAAGAACTTGGCATAAAGACGGTTTCCGAGGTCACTCGCATCGATAAAATAGAGTTTATGGCAGAGCATATTGATATCCTTACCGTCGGAGCTCGAAGTATGCACAACTATGCTTTGTTAAAGGCTTTGAGTGCTGTAGATAATCCAATAATCCTAAAGCGCGGGATTTCTACAACTTATCAGGAATGGGTCGAGGCTTCTAATTATATTAAACAGTCTGGTGATAATAAAACCATATTTTGTGAAAGAGGAATAAGAACCTTTGAGTCAGAAACCCGCTTCACGCTTGACTTATCGTCAGTTCCTGTCCTACAAAATAACTATTCTCAACCTGTAATTGTCGATCCTTCACACGCAGCAGGGGATAGGCGCTTCGTTGTCGCACTCTCAAAAGCTGCAATTGCTGCAGGCGCAATGGGTTTGATGATAGAATGCGATCTTGATCCCGATAGCAGTATTTGTGATGCTAAACAAACTATTGCCCTCGATCAATTGCAGGATATTATATCATTCAGTAAAACTTATAAAGACGTATTCAAATGAAAATAAAACAAAATTATTATATAGAAACTTATGGCTGTCAGATGAATGTATCTGATAGCGAGCTAATCATATCCGTGCTTGATAACGATGATTATGAGAAAGTGGAATCAATTGATAATGCTGATATCATTCTCTTCAACACCTGCTCTGTGCGTGAACATGCCGAACAGCGTGTGTTGGGGCGTGTTTCTAATGAAAGACACAGGAAGATCCAGAAGCCCGGTTTAAAGATTGGCATCTTGGGCTGCATGGCGCAAAGACTTGGGGAGAGGCTAATTAACGAAGATCTCGGCATTGATTTTGCCATAGGTGTAGATCAATATCACGCCTTGCCGCAAATTTTAAAAGAGGACTGTGGGGCGGAGCTGAATTTTGATTTTAATCAGGTATATGAAGGGATAATCCCAAAACATCAGGGAGAACATTGCGCTTTCATCACTATCATGCGCGGCTGCAATAACTTCTGTTCATATTGTATAGTCCCGCATGTGCGTGGCAGAGAGCGAAGCAGGCCATATTCAGATATCAAGAAAGATATCGAAGATGCTCTGAAAAGCAATATGCTCGATATCACACTTTTGGGTCAGAATGTGAATTCTTATCTCTTTGAAGATAAAGCCTTTCCGACGTTACTTAAACAAATCGAGAAGGACTTCCCAGATATAGAAAGATTGAGATTCATTACCTCACATCCAAAAGACCTATCAGACGAGCTAATCGAAGTTATGGCAGAGAGTTCAATGCTGTGCAACCACATTCATTTGCCCATGCAAAGCGGCAACAATGAAGTTCTAAGCCGTATGAACAGATCATACAGTTTCGATGATTACATGCTGATAGTCAATAAATTGCGTAAAGCTGTTCCTGATATCGCGCTCACCACAGATCTCATTGCCGGTTTCCCGGGTGAATCTGAGGCGCAATTTAAGGACACTTTACAAGCAATGAGTGATATATGCTTCGATTATGCTTTTTGTTTCAAATATAGCCCTCGTGAGGGCACCGAAGCAGCAAGCTATGAAAATCAAGTCAAGGAACCGGAAAGATTAAGAAGATTGCAAGAAATGATTGAACTACAAAGAAAGATCACACTTGATAAATATAAAGCAATGATCGGCAAAGAAGTTGAAGTCTATGTAGAAGGCTTCAGCAAGAAAAGCAAAAAGAAAGTTTCCGGTAAGAGCCGCGATTTTAAGATCTGCGTTTTAACCGGAAGCGCGAGTGACATAGGAAGCATCATGCGCGCAAAAGTGATAGATGCCACCGCCGGCACATTGATCTGCGAGTAATGTATGTTTTGGCTTAACACATGTTATGTAAACTTGCGTCAAAGGATCTATCTCTTTGACAGTGTTGTAGATGCCCTACTCCCCTGTGTTCCTAAGATGATTAAAATAAGCTGGAGAGAATTATGAAGAGTATGACCGGATTCGGTAAAAGCAGAATTGCCAAAGACAGCGTCGAAGTGTATGTAGAGATCAAGAGTATCAACGGTCGCTTCTTTGATCTCAAGACATATATCCCCCGTGAACTAAACTTTTTTGAATATGAAATCAGAAAAATGGTTTCTGCAAGGCTCAAAAGAGGCACGATCGAGCTTCGCCTATACATAGATGACCAGCGTGAGCCAAATATCGCCGTAAACGAGCTCAAGTTGAGAAAACACTATGAAGTCATGAAAAAAGCCCTCGATTTGCTCAAAATAGACCAAGAAATACCGCTTGACATATTGTTTGCTAATCTTGATATATTTGAAATTGATTATAAGGCGGATGAAGACAGTATTCTCATCGAGCTTATCCAAAACGCAATAAAACATGCTATTGATGAGCTTGAAAATTCGCTGTCCGAAGAAGGAGCGAATATAAAGAAAGTCTTCATGGATTCAATAGAAACAATAGAATCTGCAATAGAGAAAGTAAAGCAGGAAATCCAACCTTACAAAGAGGAGCTTTTTGAAACAATGAAAAAGCGCATAGAGCAGATCACACAAGACTTTAAGATAGATACTTTAGAACAAAGATTAGTGCAAGAGCTCGCACTATATATTGATAGATACGATGTTCATGAGGAGATAACCAGGATTGAATCACATATTGAGCTCTTTTTAGAGACCATTGAAAACGAAAGTGAAATTGGTAAAAACCTTAACTTTATCTTGCAGGAAATGCAAAGAGAAGCTAATACTTTAGGCTCCAAGTTCTCCAATAGCAATACCTTTCAGAACATCATTGTCATTAAAGAAGAAATAGAAAAATGCAGGGAGATCGCACATAATGTCTCGTAAACACCTACTATATTGGAAATCATGGCCTTTCGCAGAACGCCCACTCCCCTCTGCCCTATTGATAATATTTTTAATATTTCTAAACTTCCTGTTATATTGGATTGCTGTATTAAATTGGGAAATGCCCTTTTATTTCTTTGCCGGAAACCTGCTTGTGATCCTTAATCTTGCGCCATATTTCATAGTAACAGAGTATTGGCTATTGGAAACAGAAGTTAAAGTTAGATACATATTTATCACAATCAGAAGGCCTTACAGTGATTTCGGCTGCTTCTATATGGACAAACGCGGAGTCATGCTTTCTACATTCGTTCGTCCAAGAAGGCTGGATCCTTTCAGAGGACTATCACTTAGGTTCTCTAAAACACAAGAAGAAAAGGCCGAGATGGTTGAAATCCTAAAAGAAAAGATTGGAAAAGAATTTTGAATAAAAAAGAACTGAGAGCTTTTGAAAAGCTCGTATATGAAACTATAAAATCAAAGGGCAATCGTGGTCTGACCTATGGTGAGTTGACCATGGATATTGCCCGAACAAGAAAAGAAAAACGTGCGCTCTCAAGCACCTTGAAAACACTTTTAAATAGTGGAGCTATCTTAAAGGATAGAAAGAGATTCAGACCGCAACAGCAAGTGCAAGAAAAGAAAGAAATAAAACAATCAAAACCTAAAGTTCCTGCAAGAATTATTACAGGAAAATTCGATGCAACTTCTCTTGCTCGTGATAGATCATTTGCATTTGTAAGAACAGAAGAACGAGACTATTTTGTCGATGGAGAAGACACTCTAAATGCCTTTCACAATGATACTGTGCATATAGAGCTCAAAAGAGGCGGTGAATATGGCGATAGAGCCAATGTTATCAAGATAATTGAAAGAGCCAATCTTGAGATCCCCGGCTCTATTTCTAAGATGTATAACCGCTGGATATTTGTTCCCAGCAATCCTAAGATACATAAATGGTTTGAAATTACTGATATCGGAGATGCAAAACAAAATCAAATAGTGATCTTAAAGGTGCAAAATTGGGGCAACCCCCATGAAGGTAAGTATCCTCATGGCAAGATCATAGAAGTATTGGGTCCCAGCGATGATCCTGAGATTCAATTACTATCGGTAATTCGTCAATATGGTTTATCCCTACACTTCCCAGATACAGTATTAGAGGAAGCAAAAAGAATAAGTCCCACTATCAAAGATACCGAAATAAAGCGACGATTAGACCTTAGGCATCTACTCACTTTTACTATAGATCCCATCTCTGCAAAAGACTTCGATGACGCTATATCTATTGAACATATAGAGAGCAATATCATCCTTTGGGTTCATATAGCAGACGTATCTCATTATGTAAGCACTGATAGCAATATCTTTAAAGAGGCTGTTGACCGCGGGAATAGCTTCTACTTTCCCAAGAGAGTTATACCCATGCTTCCCGAGACCCTCTCGAACAAACTATGCAGCCTGCGTCCCAATGAAGACAAGCTTTGCCTTAGCGTAAAGACAGTATTCAACTCCAAAGGAAAGATTCAGAGACAATCCTTACATGAAAGCGTCGTCCGCTCCAAACATCGTCTTTCCTATGAAGATGTAGATGAAATATTTGAAAACAAGGCCACAAAGCTACCGAAAGACATAGTTGAATCTCTACAAACTGCACGCATACTCTCAAAACAGCTGAGCCAACACAGACTAAACCAAGGCTATATCTTCTTCGATCTTCCCGATATATCTTATCACTACGACGATGATGGCTTCATGCGAAAAATGTATTTAGATGAGGAAACAGAAAGCCACAAACTTATTGAAAACTTCATGCTTGTAGCCAATGAATATGTTGCCAAACAGCTTTCAAATAAAGCCAAGACAAGCATATACAGGATTCACGACGACCCGGATCAATACAAGATAGAAGAGATGGTAAGCATCCTCTCCTATTACGGTGTCCCTTACAAACCAGAAAAGAACCTCAATAAAAGCATTCAAAACCTGCTCTACTCGCTTCCAAATGAAGATTATCACCGCGTATTCGACCGAATAATCCTGCGCAGCATGAAGAAGGCACAATATTCCGTGCAACACATCCGCCATTTCGGACTTTCAATGGAGGACTATACCCACTTCACCAGTCCGATCAGACGGCTCTGCGACCTAGTGATCCATCATCTTTGCAAAATCCACCTTTTAGGCAGCAGCAAAGAAAAGATCGATTATAACCAACTTAAACGCTGGGCAAGCGTTTCTTCCGAACAAGAACTCGAAGCAGACAGCGCCGAGCGCGATATACAAAGGATATATAACAACACCTATATGAAGGATAAGATAGGCGAGCATTTCACCGGGATTGTGATCTCTGTAAATAGCCGTGGACTAATCATATCCTTAAATGAAATCCCCGTCACAGCCATGCTCAAAAAGGAAGAATTCAAATCAGGAAACTGGCAATTCATATCCCAAGAAATGCGTTTTGTGAACCGCAATACAGGATACTCTTACCAGCTCATTGACCACGTAAAAGTTCAGATTATAGAAGTGAGCGACGACATATACTTAAAGCTTGCAAATACAAAAGATGCGCATATCCATCCACCCCGCCCTGCAAGCGTTCGCAAAAAGATAAAGATTGACGCCAAAGCAAAGACAAAAAAAAGTGAATATAAAGCAGAAAATAGAAGGAAAAGAGGAAGGAAATGAGACACGCAATCGGTATTTTTGACTCCGGTGTTGGTGGATTGACCGTATATAAATCAATCCGCGAAGCCTTTCCGCATGAGGATCTTATCTATTTTGGTGATACCGCGCGCGTGCCTTATGGACCCAAATCAGCTGACACAATCATCGACTATTCCGTGCAGAACGCCCGCTTTCTCTTGCAACTTGGAGTCAAAATCCTCGTCGTTGCCTGCAATACTTCCTCCGCAGTTGCCATACCTTCTCTAAAGAGGCTCACAAATATCCCTATAATAGGCGTGATCGAGCCCGGCAGCAAGGTGGCACTATCCACCACTAAGAACAAAAAGATCGGCGTAATCGGCACGGAAGGCACCGTTAAAAGCCAAGCCTATTTAAAGGCGATCAAAGCGCGCGAACCCGAAGCCGAGATATTTTCCGCCGCCTGTCCCCTATTCGTTCCCATCGCAGAAGAAGGCTGGCAAGATAAGCCCATCGCCGAAAGCATTGTGCGCGAATACCTAAGCCCTCTTATGGAGAACGAGATTGACACCTTAGTTTTGGGCTGCACACACTATCCGCTACTAAAAGATGTGATTCAAAAAGTAGTCGGCGAGAGCGTCACCCTCGTTGATAGCGCTGATGCAATTGCACTATATCTCAACAATCTTATTGAAGCTAATGACGACACAAGCATCGGCACAGACACATTTTACGTAAGCGACAACGAAGAAAAGTTCGCCACGATAGCTGAAAACATCTTAGGAAAACCCTTAGAAAATTTAAAAAGAGTCAGCCTTTTCGAGAGCTGGTTCATAGAATAAAGAAATAAATAAAACATAGAGAGGTAATATTATGGATCCTATTATATTAACCGCAGCAATTACCGGAGCTGAGACCACAAGAGAAGATCAGCCCAATTTGCCCATCACCCCCGAAGAGCAGGCAAAAGAAGCGAAAGCTTGTTTTGAAGCCGGCGCACGCGTCATTCACCTTCACGTTCGCGATGATGATGGAAATCCCACCCAGAGCATGCAACGCTTTGAAGATTCCATCACCGCCATTCGCGAAGCAGTTCCCGAAGTGATCATCCAGATCAGCACGGGCGGCGCAGTGGGCGAACCCTTTGAAAAAAGACTCGCTCCTCTGGCTCTCAAACCCGAAATGGGCACCCTGAACGCAGGAACCCTCAACTTCGGCGATGAAATCTTTGAAAACCATCCCGACGACATCGTTCGCCTCGCCGAAGCCTTCAAAGAATACAACGTTGTTCCCGAAGTAGAAGTATATGAATCCGGCATGATTGACTATGTTGCCCGCCTTGTAAGAAGAGGCATCGTCACCCACGAACCGCTTCACATCCAGTTCGTACTTGGCGTTCCCGGCGGCATGAGCGGCAAACCCAAAAACCTGCTTTATATGATAGAACACCTCGCCGAAGAAATCCCGACAGCCACCTGGGCAGTCGCAGGAATCGGCAGATGGCACCTTCCCACCTCCATGGTTGCAATGGTTACCGGCGGCCACATCCGCTGCGGATTTGAAGACAACATCTTCTACCACAGAGGCGTGATTGCAGATTCGAATGCTCAGCTCGTCGCCAGACTTGCTCGCATCGCCGAAGAAATCGGTCGTCCCCTTGCCACCCCTCAGCAGGCGCGCGAAATCCTCGCCCTTCCCTGATAGATAAGGAGTTAAAATGCATCTGAGCGAAAATGCCAAAATCGTATTGGAAAAAAGATATTTCAGAAAAGACGACAATGGTGAATTCTTAGAAGACTGGGAATCCTTGATTGATCGAGTTGCCAGGAACATATCCGGCGGCAACGATGAACTTTACGATAAGTTTCTCCACCTTTTGGATAGCGGTTATTTTTTACCGAATTCTCCGACGCTAATGAACGCCGGAGCTGATCTTCAACAGCTTTCCGCCTGCTTTGTCTTACCTATAGACGACAGCATGGAAAGCATATTTGAGACGCTAAAAAATGCTGCCCTCATCCACAAGAGCGGAGGAGGCACCGGCTTCTCTTTCTCAAAACTAAGGGAAGCCAACGCTCGGGTGCGTTCCACCAGCGGCGTATCCAGCGGACCTATCTCCTTCATGAAGGTCTATAATTCCGCAACAGACGCCGTAAAACAAGGCGGAACCAGACGCGGTGCAAACATGGCGATACTAAATATCGACCACCCGCAGATCCTGGATTTCATCACCTGCAAACAAGATCCCACCGAACTGACCAACTTCAACATCAGCGTGGGCATCACAGAAGACTATATGCAAGCCGTACAAGACAATACGGAGTATGCCCTGATCTCTCCCCACACGGGCGAGGTTGCAGGTAAGTTAAATGCTCGTATGGTCTTCGATCTCATCGTGGAAATGGCTCACAGAAACGGCGAACCCGGCATCATTTTCTTAGACAGAATGAACAGCGCAAATCCCACGCCGCTCTTAGGCGAAATAGAATCCACCAACCCCTGCGGCGAACAACCGCTTTTACCAAATGAAGCTTGCAACTTAGGTTCCATCAATCTTGCCGCGCTGATCAAAGAGGAAGCCATAGACTGGGACAAACTCACCACCGTAGTGCGCGACAGCGTTGAATTTCTTGACTGCGTGATAGATCAATCCCAATACCCCATTCCCGCCATCGAAGAGATGAGCCACGCAAATCGCAAGATTGGCCTGGGAATCATGGGCTGGGCAGATCTTCTCTTCCAACTCAAGATTCCATATATGAGCCAAGAAGCCGTAGAACTCGCCGAGACCGTGATGGAAACCATCGACTTTGAAGCAAAGAAAAAGAGCATGGAGATGGCGCAGGAAAAAGGCAGCTTCCCCAATTTTGAAAACAGCATTTACGCCACCGGCGAACTCAAACGAGAAGGCAATAAGTGGGCAAAGCTCATCAGCGATATCAAAAAGAACGGTATGCGAAATGCCACTCATACCACCATCGCACCCACCGGGACAATCAGCATGATAGCCGATACTTCCAGCGGAATCGAGCCCCAATTTTCATTAGTATATGTAAAGAACGTGATGGATGGCGAACAGCTGCTCTATGTAAATAAATGGTTTGAAGCAGCCCTGGAAGAATGGGGACTTCTCAGCCAAACCATTCTCGAAGAAGTAAGCCAAACAGGCTCTATCTCACACGTCACAGAGATGCCTCAAGAACTCAAAGACACTTTCCAAACTGCTCACGACATCAGCCCTACCTGGCATATCAAGATGCAGGCGGCTTTCCAAAAGTTTACCGATAACGCCGTGAGCAAAACCATCAATTTCCCAAACTATGCCACCATCGAAGATATCAACGAGGCATATCTTTTAGCTTACAATCTGGGTTGCAAAGGCGTCACAGTCTATCGAGACGGCAGCCGCGACAATCAGGTTCTATCCCTGGGCACGACCACCGATGCATCCACAGCGGATACAAAGAAAAAGGTTGCACCCAGAGAAAGACCGGAGATAACTCAAGGTACCACCCAGCGCTTGGAAACGGGCTGCGGACACATGTATGTGACCATAAATACAGACTCTCACGGCGCTTGCGAAGTATTTGTCCAGATGGGCAAAGTAGGCGGCTGCGCTTCCGCTCAGTTAGAAGCCATCGCCCGCCTCTCCTCACTTGCGCTCAGGGCAAATGTGAAGGTAGAATCGCTAATTCGCCAGTTAAAAGGCATCAGATGCCAATCCCCTATGTGGCACAAAGGCAAGATGATCACCTCCTGCGGAGACGCCGTTGGTCAGGCATTGGAAAACTTCCTTTTGTTTCACAAGAACTCAGACGTTAAAAGCATAAACATCGAAGGATTAGAAGGTAAACAACAGATAGAATTTTCAGACACGAAGAAGAACGTTCTCAATTGCCCGGATTGCGGCAACGTGGTAGAACACATAGAAGGCTGCCTCAAATGCGTCTCTTGCGGCTGGTCAAAGTGTTAAAGGTAGAAATTAATGCGTTGTAAAAAATGTAACAGCAGACTTGCAAAACACGATCTTTGGTGCGTGGAATGCGGCACGCAAACTCCCCGAATCAAAAACGAGCTTTCAACGCTCAAAAGCATGAAAAGAAGCCGCCAAGGCTTCAAGCCCCATATCTCCGCAAACGTGCCCGCAATTGGCTTCAGCATCATCACAGGCGCGATCCCCATAGCCCTGCTAACCTGGATATTTGCACGCTATGTTGAATATAGCACCACGATGGGCTTGCTACTCAATCTTGGGCTAAAATCCCTGCTTTACAGCATCTTCATGCCCATGCTGCTTTTGCCTTTTGTAAGCGTTTGCGCCACAGAAGAATACAAGATAGAACTCAAAGCCCTGCTATCCTCATTTCGCAACTACCCTCGTTACTTCCTTTTTTCCCTGATCAACGCACTTTATTTCTCGCTAATCTACCTGATCTGCTTCGGCTTCCCCGGTTTCGCCAGCGATCCCATCTTGCGCCTGGTTTGGATAGTGCTTCTAAACTATTGGTTTGCCATATCACTTCCCGCACCCATCATCATGGAAAGAACCGGTCAAAACGCATGGAAAGCCATAAAGACCAGCTTCAAACACCTTGGAGATCCCAGATGGAACATCTATCTCATGGCGCTACTTTTTATACTGCTGAATATCCTCGGATTCACACTGCTCATCTTCCCCGCCCTTTTCACCCTGGCGTGGAGCTATTTCGCCATCCGAGATTACGTTGATCTATTGATAGAATACGAACTCCTCGACTACAGGATATGAATTTCATGACTAAAAAAGAAATCTTTTCGCTAATTATATTAATCGCCGTTATCGCCTATGGTTCATATAAATTTATAACCAGAGAATACACGGAAACACGCAGCAAATACCTGATGGACACGATAGTCCAGGTCTCAGCCAGCTCAAAATCCAAGAATGTGGGCAATGATATCGAAGCCGTTTTCGACTTCATTAAAAAGCTGGAAAGCAAGTTCGATGAATTTGATCCCGAGAGCATGATCAGCCTCATCAACTCAAGCGATGAAGAGCATTTTGAGATTGATGAAGACATCTTTGCCCTGCTTGAGATCTCCGAAAAGCTTTACCAGCTAACGGACGGCTCTTTCGACGCAAGCATCAAGCCCGTCTGGGATCTCTGGGGATTCAACGAAGTTTCCCCTGCTATTCCCGATAGCACCTTGATTGAAGAAGAGCTTATGAATGTAGACTTTAGCAGGATCACATTCGACGAAACCACGCTTTATAAACCCAAAGGAATGCAGCTCACATTCGGAGCAATCGCCAAGGGCTATATCATCGACCAAGCACTCGCTTACATGCAAGAACGCGAGGTAATTCGAGGCTTTATCGATTGCCGCAGCTCCATGCGCTTTTTCGGATACAAGATTTCCCCCTTGATATATGTCCAACATCCTCGCAAGATTGATGATAGCATAGCCAGCCTCAGAGCAAATAACCTCAGCATCGGCACCAGCGGTGACTATCAGCAATATTTTGAGATAGACGACACCCGCTACCATCACATCATCGATGCCAAGACGGGCTATCCCGTTCAGGATATATTCTCCGTCACCGTAGTTTCGCCCTTAGCAGCCTGGTCAGACGGGCTTGCCACGGCATTTTTCACCACAGACCCCGCCAACGCCATGGAGCTAATCAAAGAATTTGAAGACAGCTATTTCGTGATTTATTACGAAGAAGACGGTGCCATAGTTTCGCTGAAAACCGAGGGCATCAAAAAGCTTGATTTTAGTGAGAGTATATGAATATCCCGGACACACAAAGTCAAAACGACAATAGAAATATAGTAATAGATAAGGTTGGCGTCAAATCCCTCAAATACCCCGTTGTAGTGGAGGACAGGGAAAACGGCACCCAACACACCATCGCAGACCTAAACATATATGTAGAGCTGCCCCACCACATGCGCGGCACCCACATGAGCCGCTTCGTGGAGATCTTGCACCATTATCATACCGAGATGCTCATCAGCAATCTCGAAAGCTTTCTTAAAGAGCTGAAGAGCTCACTGCAAGCTGAAGCCGCATATATAGACCTCACTTTCCCCTATTTTGTTCATAAAACCGCACCGGTCTCAAAGATAGGCTCACTCTTGGCTTATGACTGCCATTTCAACGCCTCGCTCAAAGATGAATATGAACTCATCATCGGTGTGGATGTTCCCGTCACCACGCTCTGCCCCTGCTCCAAGGAGATCTCTGAAGCGGGCGCACACAATCAGCGCAGCAGGATCAGCATAAAGGTAAGCTACGACGGCTTTGTTTGGCTGGAAGAGCTCATCGAGATCGCCGAATCTTCAGCATCATGCGAGATATATTCCCTGCTCAAACGCCCGGACGAAAAGTATGTGACCGAGCGCGCTTATGATAACCCCAAGTTCGTTGAAGACATAGTTCGCGAGGTGACTCAGAAGCTGCAGAGCGATCCACGCATCAGAAGCTTCCATGTGGAAAGTGAAAACCAAGAATCCATCCATCTACACAACGCTTATGCAATGATCTCACGCAAGATAAGATGAAGCTTAGCGACCGACCCGATCTGGCGCTGCAAATCCACGAAGCAGCCAATGGACTAAAACTACTTTACGCAAGTGATAGATCAAATCCTATCATCTGTCTTCAGCTTTATATCAAGAGCGGCGCGATCTCTGAAAGTGAGGATGAGCGCGGCTTTGCGCATTTTTTGGAACATCTCGTATTCAAATGCACAAATCGCTTTCCCAATAACGATATCAGCCACTTTGCCTCGGATATCGGCGCAGTTCTAAACGCCTACACCGATTTTGATACCACCTGCTACTATCTCACCCTGCCTCGCGAGAAACTGCATGAAGGCATGATGATTCTTGCAGAAATGGCGATGCACAGTGTGTTTAAGGCGGAGGATATCAAGACAGAGAAACAGATAGTGCTCGAAGAAATCTATCAATATAAAGCTGAGCCTGATACCGACTTCTTGGAATATGTGCAAACTAATTATTTCACCGATAGTCCCCTGCAATACCCCGTATTAGGCAATAAACAGAGCCTAAAAAATGCTACGGTCAAAAGCTTAACTGCTTTCTATAAGAAGCATTATACGCCTCAAAATTCTTTCATAGTAGCAACCGGTGATTTTGAAGAAGGTGATCTGCTTGCCTCTTTTCTCAGACTCTTTGGCACATGGGAAGGCAAAGCGCCGGACCCTGTTGAATACACCATGGGTTCGGATCTCAAATGGCGCTATTTCAGCCGCAATAAAAAGGGTAGAGAGTTCATCTCTTTTCTCCTTCCCGAATTGCCCGAAAAGCATCCTGAATCCGAGGCTTTACATATAGCGATAAGACATTTAGCCATAGGCAAATCCAGCATTTTATATAAGCGCCTCGTAGAGAAAGAAAAGCTCTGCGCCTTTGTGAGAGTAAGCTCACTTTCGGGAATCAAAGCCGGAGCCAGCGCGATTCTCTTTGCACCCATCAAACCGGAATACAAAGAACGCATCATAAGTGTTTATTTTGAGGAGCTTTGGAAGGTTATCACTCACGGCGTGCCGGCAGATAATATTGAGCTCATCCGCAGCGACATCATGCACCATTGGCTATATAGCTTCGAGGGTGTGGAAAATATCTGTGTTCTCATTGCAGCGGAAGAATATAACGATGACCTCAGTCGCATCTTCAATTTTGGCAAAATCCTCTGCGGAATCGATAATGAGGGCATAATAAATGCAACGCGCAGATACTGGACATTGGATAGACAGGCCTTTTTCTATCAGGGCAAAAAGGACTTAACGCAGGCCGCTATCGACATCTTTGACGAATACCAAAACAAGGATTTCCCCAAAGCAGCCACCACTATCCAGCCAAAAGAAGAAAAGGAAGACATCGCTAACTATCTGGCAAATCATAGTCTTGCACGTACTTTCCCCAAATATCATGTTTTCAAACTGCAAAACGGCATGGATTTCGTATATAACCATCAGCCCGGTAAGGATATATGCGGATTCTCACTCTCCTTTCCCCTATCTCAGCTAAATGAAGATAAGAAAGGCTCATGCTTTTTTACTGCCAACCTAATGCTTCACGGCACTCAGCATAGAAGCTATGATGAGATTTCCAGATACTCGCGTGAGCGCGGCTTTAACATCCGTGCTTTCAATCACATAGATAGCACCACTTTCCGCGGTAAATGCCACAGCTCGAACCTGCATGACGCGCTTGCCTTGCTCAGCGAGATCATCACCGAGCCAAAACTGGACAAGGGATACTTTCAGATGCTCAAGAACACTGCGGCTGAAGGCCTTAGGCGCGATAAAGACTATTCCGTCACCCACGCCTACACAAAGTGGTTCAAATCCCTTTTCGGCGCGAAAAACAACCTTTATTACCCCACCGGCAATCTCGATGAGATTAACAAGCTAAAGCTTTCAGATTGCGAGGATTGGCTTGCCTACAAAAACTCAGGAACAGCATATAGCCTCGCCATTGTGGGCTCTTTAGACCCTCATCTCGTGCTGAGCTATGCAAATAAATACTTTGGCGCGAAGCTGAATTACACGAGCGAACGCAAATTCAATCCCATCTACGAAGAGCGTAAACCCAAGCTCTACAGGGATTACCAAAAGATAGATCAAGCAATCATCTATTGCGGCGGCATCGCCAGCCCGGCTTCAAATATAGAAGAAAACACTGCATTCTACGTGCTTTCCCACCTCATGGGCGGTGATCTCTCCTCGCGGCTTTACTGGACTCTGAGGGAAAACAACGGCTACGCATATCAAACCGGTTTCGACTTTTCTTCCATTCAAGATCTCGGCTACTGGTATTCCTACGTCTTCTGCGATCCTGATCAGTATTTAGATAGCCTGAAAGCACTTAGGCGTGTTTTTGATGATCTGCTAAAAGATGGATTCAATGAAGAAGAGCTCACGCGCGGCAAGAAATATCTCAGCGCAATCACCAAGATGGATGGTGAGAGCGCTTCATTCAGAGCAGCGGCGATTTCCAACCTGCTATGCCTTGGCTACGATCTCGATTATTACCTCAGCCGCGAAGAACGCTTAAACTCAGTTGATATAGAACTACTTAATTATCTGGCAAACAAATACTTAAACACTGATAATCAATATACTTATGTGATGGTTTGAAATATGATTAGTCTTGGAATTGACATTGGTTCACGCAATACAAAGATAGTAATTTGGGATAACTCTCAAAAAGAAATCCTCTTTAGCGCATATACTGCAACGGGTGTAATCATCAAGGAAACTATTGATGCACTGTTAGATAAAGCAGGCAACTTAACCTCATCTATTAAATATAGCTGCGCAACCGGCTATGGCAGAAAGATGTACAAGGAAGCTGATTCCATTAAAAGCGAGATAACCTGCCATGCAAAGGCATGCCATATGCTCTTCCCGCAGGCGCGCACTGTAATAGACATCGGCGGACAGGATTCAAAGGTTATCACGCTCACTGAGGCAGGAAACGTAGAAGATTTTATCATGAACGACAAATGTGCCGCAGGGACGGGAAGGTTCTTAGAGATGACCGCAAACAAGCTTGAATGCGACATTTCCGAGCTCTCGGATCTCGCATCTAAGGCAGATAAGGAAATCCCTTTAAATTCCACCTGCGTCGTCTTTGCAGAAAGCGAAATAATCGGACTTTTGGCAAAAGGCGAAAAGCCTGAAAACATTGCCCGTGCGGTAAATAACAGCATAGCCAAGCGTATCTACGCTCAGATGGCACCGCTTAATTGGCAAGCACCCATTGTCTTCACCGGCGGAGTCGCCCAAGGCAGCGATCTCGTTCATTGCATCGGCAAAGCTTGCGGACACGAGCTACACGTCCCCTTCGATCCCGAAATAACCGGCGCTTTAGGCGCAGCAATATTGGCGTTTTAATGTACGATTATCACCTGCACACAGAATATAGCTTCGATAGCCGCATCAAAGGTAAAGAGCTCATGGAGAAGGCGATAGCCTTAGGCTACAAAGAGATCGCGATCACCGAACACCTCGACCTGCTCCCCTTTGAAGTAAGAAGCCACGGCATCCCTGCACTCAGGAAATATTGGAACTATTGCCAAGAACTACAAAAAGAGTATCCGCAAATCAAGCTCTATTGCGGCTTAGAAATAGGCGACTATCATCGCACCAAAGACTTTGCTTTGCAGCTACTTGAAGGCTTCGACTTCTTCCCAATCATGGGCTCTGTTCACATCCTCGAAGACAATACAAATGTTGCCATACTTTTAGACGGCAAACTCTCAAAAGAGCACACGATTGAATATTATAATCAAAATCTCGAACTCGTAAAGAATTGTGATATAGATATCTTAGGTCATCTCGGAGTATATAAGAGATATTATAATCAAAGTTTAGATGAACGCTTTGTTTATCCCATTATCGAGGAAATCTTTTCCGCGCTCATAGAACGAAACATCTATTTAGAGGTTAATCTTAGCAGTTTAAATAAACCTTATCAGATGATAATTCCAGAGCCGGAAATGCTGGATATGTATAAAGAAATGGGCGGAAAACTGCTCTGCATTGGTTCAGACACACATCGAATCAACGAGTTTGTAGATAACACCCCTATATTACAACGCTTTAACCTTCCCTCCAATCCCATTAAAAGGTTCAGATAAGCCCTCTTTTTGATAGAAAACAGACAACCTGCTAAACCCTTGTCCCTTATGGGGTTCACGTGGAGATGTGGTCATGATGTGCTCATGGCTATGACCGTATCATGACCGCATCTATAGCAGAATCCCATAAGGAAGCAGTGGGAAAGGCGTGATATATAAGCATATATGCCATCGATAAAATTCTCGCCATCTATCTCTCATAAAAAAGATAATTATGGAGCCTCAAGAATAATCTTGACATTTTATCAGTTGCAGAAAGCATGGATCAATCTGAGTCGGGATGTAGCGCAGTCCGGTAAGCGCGCTCGGTTCGGGACCGAGAAGTCGGAGGTTCAAATCCTCTCATCCCGACCACTTTAATAATGTGGTCTTCTTGCCTGTCACAAAACGCGCGGCATCAAGGCTCACACAGCGTTGTGGCAAGCATTCGCCTCGGCGTCTTGCCCACGATTCTCATCATCCGAATCTCAATGCAGTCGCAAAAAAGATTCAAAGCGTCAGCGAAGCCAAAGGCAAATTTTGTAAGTTAAATAAGGGAAAAAGGCAGGCATGCCGAAAGAAAAGCATAACTATAAACACTACCTCAAGCTGCTCTATCCTTTTGTGGCAGACAATAAAGGGCTCTTATTCTTTGGTCTTTTTGCGATGCTTGTCACCTCTTTCCTCAGGCTTGTCGACCCCCTAATCCTCGCCCTGATAATCGATAAGAGCATCCCAAATCATGACCTCACCGAAATGTTTCGCTATGGCTTTATGTTTGTGGCTGTGGTTCTGGTTTCCGGGCTCCTCTCCTATGCGCAGATAGTTTTGCTAAGCAGGTTTGGCATCAAAGTGATCACTCGCTTCAAGGGCGAAGTTTTCAGCCATTTGCTCAAGCTCCCCGTAGAATGGTTCAATAAGAAACCGGTTGGCGAGCTAATCGCAAGAGTGGAAAGCGATAGCGAGCGCGTAAAGGTGCTTTTCTCCGATCTTTCCATCACCATCGTCGGCAATCTGCTATTTTTCATCGGCGTCTTTGCAGTCCTGCTCTACAAGGATTTCAAGACCACGATCATACTCATGCCGATAATCATCGTATGTATCATATTATATTGGCTTTTATATAAGTTCTTGGCAAAGTTTTACCGCAGAATAAGAGAGAAATATGCCGTAATTTCAGCAAAGATAACAGACTATGTGCAGGGCATGTCCATGATACAGGCATTGAACCAAGAAAAGCGCGTATATGATGATATGGCATACGCTTCCAAGGATAAGCTCGTCTTGGAAGTAAAGGCAAATATCATACATTACGGTTCACAGGGCATATTTGAATTTGTATTTAACGTGCTTTTCGTGGTCATCGTTATCCTGGCAACCGCCCCTAAGATCATCGCCGGTGCGGCATCGCTGGGAACCCTCGTCGTATTCATTCAATATATCTTCCGTATGATCTGGCCTATTATGCACTTAGGCGAGAATGTGATACAGATGCAGAGAAGCTTTGTCTCGCTGAAGAGAATATTGGAGCTCACCTCGCTAAAGACTGAAGATGAAAGCTTTACGGGCTCGACTCTGCCTACATTTGAAAAAGAGATAAAGTTTGAAAACCTGAGCTTTGCCTACAATGATGAAGATTGGGTGTTGAAAGATATCAATTTCACCATTCCAAAAGGCAAAAAAATAGCCCTCGTGGGGCCTTCGGGTAGTGGCAAATCCACCGCGATCAGCTTGCTCTGTGCATTCTATCATGCGCAAAAGGGGCAGATTACCGTGGATGGTGTGCCTATCAGTGAAATGGATTTCCGCGCATGGCGCAGTAAGATCGGACTCATCTTGCAGGACATCTTCCTCTTCCCGGGATCTATCTTGGAAAATATTAGAGTATATAACGATAACATAGATCTCTCGCAGGTAGAAAACGCCATCAATATCGTGCAACTGGATGCCTTCATAAATAAGCAGCCGGAAGGCGTGATGACCGAGCTTGCCGAGCGTGGACAGAACGTTTCGCATGGCGAAAAACAGCTGATCTCATTTGCACGTGCTTTGGCTTTTGAATCCGAAATCATCATCATGGACGAAGCGACAGCCTCGATAGATCCGCAAACGGAAGCGCGCATCCAAAGAACCATGGAGACTGCTTTTGAGGGTAAGACCATAGTCGTTGTGGCGCATAGACTTACCTCCGTACTCGATGCTGATGAGATTCTGTATTTGGAAGAAGGAGAAATCAAGGCGCGCGGCAATCATCAGACACTCATGAAGGAAAGTCCTGCCTATCAAAGACTGGTGGAATTGCAGCTTTTGGGAGGGGATGATGAATAAGCATATTCGTTGGATTCTCACTCAATATAAGGCGCAGAAGTGGTTTGTGGTCGTGATGGTGCTCTTCACGCTGCTCACCTCCGCCGTGTCCATCGCCTATCCGATCGCGTTCAAGAAAACTATCGACGTGCTAAGCGAGATCATGAGCAATCCGGAGCTTTTCCCTGAGCCCATGCGTGAAGTTGGCAAAGTGATAAGGTTCTTCCTCTTCATAGGGATGGCGCAGATATTTACAGGCTTCTATCCCAGCATTCGCGGGTGGGTGAACTACCGCTTTGAGCACGCGCTGCGCATGCTTTACTTCGGCGAAATCATCAAAAAAGACTATAGATTTTTCAATAAATATAGAACAGGCGATATCGTGACGAGGCTTACTGACGACCTTTCGGATTATCCTAAAATATCCTGGTTCCTCTGTAGCGGGATATTCCGTGCATTCAATTCATTCTCGCTCATCCTATTCTCTGTTTTGGTAATGTTTAGCATCAATGTTAAGCTCACTTTGCTCTCCATTGCGCCCCTGCCTTTGATGATGGTCGTCTTTTACTTTGCCAGCGAAAAGCTTTATATAAATTTTGAGGCAAATCAGAGGGCTATCTCGAACATCAACAATCAATTGGAGATGAGCTTTTCAGGAATCAGGATTGTGAAGTCTTTTGTGAGTGAAGAAAAGTATAATCGCTTCTTTGATGATGCGCTAAATAGAAGGTTTAAGACCGAGATGAGCGTGGTAAAACTCAAT
>FZPS01000179.1_pt53 | contig 59210 bp, 59 predicted proteins | sample 1817821 | NCBI WGS metagenome assembly FZPS01 (sample SAMEA104158645, study PRJEB21678) | metagenome | place: Germany | collected 2015-04-21 | reverse complement strand
CAGGACATCGCTGAGATATCCGGTTATATCGTACAAACTCAATACACCCGATGTAAACTTCTTGATGATGCCCTTTTGGGATCTCCCCTGGGTTAATATCAAGCCCACCGCTCCGAATATGGCCATATATTTCCCAAGCTGGGCAAGTTCGGGCATTACGAACATCAAAAGACCTGTCAAAAGTACCAGCCACAAGCCCTGGTCCATTAAAGCATCTGCTACTTTTCCTGCCCTGATGTTCTTGTATGCATTTAAGATGATTCCCACATATATCTGGACGACTCCCATTACAAAGGATAGTATGAGCACTGAAAGGGGATTATCCAGGGGATTTATCCACATTGGCTTTACTCTAATCAGGTCACCGAACCAGCCACCGAAGATTGCACCCCATATTACCGTAGATATGCCGCAGAGGAATAACATGGCCGTAAATTTCTTGCCCGAGCCGGCCAGTTTAAATCTGAAAAGGGCATAACCGGCCAGCAGGCTCATGATAATGCCATAGCCCGCGTCGCTAAGCATCATCCCGAAAAATACAAAGAAAAATGGGGCCATGTAAAGATTAGGGTCGATTCCTCTCGGGTCCGGAAGACTGTACAGCTCGGTTATCACCTCAAAGGGCTCCACAAGCTTAGCATTGGAGAGCAGCACCGGCATGTCATCTTCATCTGTTGGTGCACTAAATTCCATGTAGACCGTATCTGTTACTTTTGAAACAGTACTTTTCACCAGTTCTTCGTGTTCTTCAGGAAGCCAAGCCTGCATGGAAAAAGCTTTATCGGTATCAGTCACCTTTAAAAAGGCGCTTTTCCTATCTTTTTCCACGGTGTAATAGTCGTAAAGAATCTGAAAATATCGTAAATTATCGGACAATTCTTTGGATTTTTCCTTTATGGTTCCTCGTTCTACTTCAATGTCTTCAATTCTTTTTTCAGCTGCCTTAATGAGTTCCTTGGGTGTTCCCTCGAAATTTGAGAAATCCTGGAGGTTCACCGAAAACTCTTTAAACAGCTTTTCCATGTTTTCTTTGTGCTCTTTGTGGTATACAACAAGTGTATACACGTCATCCTGGCTCTCACCCAGTGTTGCTATTTCTGCCAATAGGCCCTCCTCAGTAATTATCCTGTCTAATTCTGCCCTGGATTTTCTAGGCATAACTGCCGCCTCAAAGACAGTTTTGCGTGTTTCCCCCAGTTCTTCCAGAGGAATATCCAGAGCACGCCAAGGTGAAAGCATCTCTATTTGACCTATTAGCCTTGTTTCTTCCGTCTTTAGCTGAGATAATTGCTTATCCAGGTCAAAAACTGCCTGTAGATTGTCTAAAATACTACTCTCTTTTGAAAGAATTTCTGACAGTTCATCCTTTTTTATACTTGGTTTACCGTGTATAAGAGGATTAGTGGATTTAACATATGGTTTTAAAAAATCAATACCAAAATTAAGTTCAGCAAGCTTAGTTTCCAGCTCCTGCAATTCTCTATTGAGTTCCTGGTTTACGTAATTTTTCTGCACCTCACCAGCTTGTTCAATATCCTCTACAGCTGCCTCTTCTACTATATTGATTACTTCCACAACCCCGGTTTTTTGCAAAGCTCTCAGTATTGTGGCTTTTTCTCGTTTTAGGCCCAGGAGGTGCATCTTCTTCATGTTAACTATTGCCATGGACCTTCACAATCCTCTCCAAAATCATGTTTACCGCCGTATCCATCTTGCCAGCGGAAACCTCTCTTAGATGTTTGACCTGCTCTTCACAGTCCTTCTTCAAGTCCTCCGCCATTTTAACAGCATCGGCTTCTGCCTGCTCAACGAGTTTTTGGCCTTCCACTTCACCTTGCCTTCTGGCATCCTGAAGGATAGTTTCGCCCTTCTGGGAAGCCTCCGCTATTATGGCTTTCGCCTCTTTTTCGGCTTCTTCCAAGATGTCTCTGGCTTGCTTCTCAGCAGCTTTAACATCTTCCAATGCTTCTTTCAACAGCTACCACCTCCCCCGTAGATTGGAGCAAATTTTAAGTTCTTTTATTATTGTTATTTATAACCTTAGACAGCAACTTATAAGCACTATAAGCTCCGGTGAAAATTCCTATTAATGCGCAGGCAATTAAAAAGGCGCTACCAGTGGATAATTGTTTGTCCAAATGGGCTCCAAAATATATACCACCTACTATTGGTAGTGCCACACTTATTCCTATTTTAAAAACAAGGGCAATGTAGTGTAAGTACTTAAATTCTTTCATGGTATAAATTATACAATACTGATAATAATTATTCAAACTATATTTTATATTGGGGTTTTGTTATATATATGTCAATTTACATTTTTATTATATGTGAAAAGAATCACATTCGCAAGTCCTTTTTTCCGTTTTCCTGGGCATTCCTGCTGTTTTTGTCCCAAAGACTTGGCTCACAATCTTCACTTTTTCTATCATTTCAGGCTCATATGTCTTTATGATTTCCTTCTTATATACTGACAGCCATTACACCATATCTAATGAAGCTTTTCGAGTTGACGTTGCCTCTGCTGCCTCAATCTCAATTTGTTTTGACTTTAATTCGTTTATAACGCTTAAGGCTATAGGTAAGGCTATTAAGAAAGAGCAAACATCGGATATGGCCTGGCTTATTTGCACACCAAGAATTCCATATTTTTTCGGAAGAATGAGGATTGCAGGTAAGAAAAATAAGCCCTGCCTTGATGCAGCAACAATCGATCCTTTTGCTGCTTTTCCTAAAGTCTGCAATATTATATCGGTCATTATGGTCCACGATGCTAGGGGAAAAGCAAGGCAATAAAATTTGAGCGCTCGCGTCCCTATCGCAACTACTTCCAAATCCTCTTTCCTAAATGTAGATATTATTTGCAGAGAAAAAACAAAGCCGACTGCACTTACTAAGGTCAAAAATACAGCCGAAACTTTTACGCAAAACCTGAATCCCTCAAGAACCCTGTCGTAACGTTTGGCTCCGTAATTAAAGCCACAAACCGGTTGGTAACCCTGGCTAAAACCATGCATTATCATAGTCGTAAACTGAAAAATCCTTGTCACAATAGCCATTGCAGCCACGGCAGCATCGCCGTAAACACTGGCACTATTATTCAAGCAAATCATAGCTATACTGCCGAGGGACTGACGATAAAAAGACGGCATGCCGCCCTTAAGGATTTGTTTATAAACTCCCCAATTTGGAGTAAAATTCTCAAATTGGATTTTTACATTTCCGCCTTTAGAAGAATTATGATATAAGATACAAAAACTTATAAACTGGCTTATAATCGTAGCTATTGCTGCGCCTGCAGTGCCCAAGTTCAGACCAAATATGAAAATGGGGTCCAGGACAATGTTGATAATAGCTCCAGTTGCTATGCCCATCATGCCCAAGTAAGCGCTGCCCTGATAGCGGAGAATATTGTTTAGAACGAGAGATGCAGTCATGTAGGGGCCGCCTATCAATATGTACCTGATGTAATTTTTTGCGTGGGGGGCAATCGTGGTAGTTGCTCCTAAGGCGTATACAAAAGGCTCTAAAAAAACAAGGCCGAGTATGCCTAAAACTGCACCTAGGGCCAGGGCTGTAAAAAATCCAGTGGCCGCAACTTTTGCAGCCTTTTCTTTTTCTTTTTGCCCTAATAATCTAGAGATATTGTTTCCGGAACCCATACCTAGGGTAAAACCAATGGCTTGGATCATTGCCATGAGGGAGAAGGAAATCCCTACACCACCTGCAGCACTAGTGCTTATTTTGCTTACAAAAAAAGTGTCAGCCATATTGTAGATTGAACTAATGAGCATGCTTACAATAGAGGGAACGGCAAGTCGCATAATCAGCTCATTTACGGAAGTATTTATCATCATGCGATGCTTATCATCAGCACTCATCCTCTTCATTTCTACCACTCATTTCCCAATGGTATTAAATATGCAGATTTTCCCGACAAATTCTTGTTCTTTTCCTGTTTGTGCTCTAGGTATTCCCCCAGCGTTTGGTTAAATCGTTGTCTATCCTGAGGTGATCTAAAACCCGTGCTATTGTATGATTTACGATTTCGTCTATGCTTTTTGGTTTGTTATAAAAAGCCGGCACCGGCGGCATTATTACAACACCAATCCTGGATAGTTTCAGCATATTTTCAAGGTGAATGGGGGTTAGGGGGGTTTCCCGGGGAAGGAGAATTAGTTTTCGCTGTTCTTTAAGTGTCACGCCGGCTGCGCGAATGACCAAATTAGTTTCCAGACCGTTGGCTATACCGGCCAATGTCTTCATGCTGCAGGGAGCAATAATCATGCCATCGTGACGAAAAGATCCGCTGGAAACTGCTGCTCCTAAATTATTTATGTCGTGGTAGCGATCAGCCATTTCGATTACCTGCTTGACACTATAATCTGTTTCAATGGTAATTGTCTCCTTGGCCCAATCTGACAAAATTAGATCAGTTTTAACATCATATTTGTTCAATGTCTCCAAAAGCTTGATGCCATATATGGATCCGGAAGCTCCCGTAATTGCTACTACAATCCTCACTTTTTCAACTCCTCATTATTTGAACTGCATTAGAAGTGGTCAAGTTGATGAATCATCACTTTAAACAGGCGGGGCATAAGTTGAAACTTATGCCCTTTATATAAAGCGCCTGCACACTGGCATGGTTGTTAGTTTTCTGCTACCGAACAATTATTAGATTTCGTAGTATTTATTTTGCTTGATGTTTGGATTGCGTTACTTTTGAGAGAGCGATATTGTTCTATTGTAACAAACAAAAATATCGCACATCCTACGATGTTGACAGAGTAATACGGCACAAAAAGCATTACACTGCTAATGAGCAATGCAATCTTTTCCCATTTTTTGTTTTCTCTTAAGAGCCAATTATTTACACCGGTTGTTAGTGCCATAACTCCTATAATGGTGAAAATAACGGAAAATACTGTATCTAAATAATCATTGCTTTGAAGGATAATCTGAGGCTGATACACAAATACAAAGGGTATAATAAATGCTACAATGCCGATTTTAACAGCTTCAAAGCCAACTTTCATGGGGTCAGCCTCCGCTATACCTGCTGCTGTGTAGGCAGCAAGGGCTACAGGAGGAGTCATTGTGGCCATCGCTGCAAAATATACGATAAACAAATGGGCTGCCATGGGTGATACACCAACTTTAATCAAGCCAGGAGCAGCTAAAGAAGCAGCTAAAAGGTATGTGGGACTAATCGACATGCCCATGCCCAGGATTATTGTGACAATCATTGTTAACAATAGAGCTAAGATGAGTGACCCTTGGCCCAAAGCCATAATCAATGAAGTAAACTTCCCGCCTATTCCTGTAAGTGTAATTACACCAATTACAAGCCCTGCAGATGCACAGGCCAAAGCAACAGGAGTTAAGGAATTGATTGAGGAAACTAGTGCATTAACGATGCAATTTACAGTAATCGGATATTTGGGATTCCTCATGATTAAAGCAATTCCTATCATCCATAATACAGATTCCAAGGCTACCCTTGAAGGGCTCAATCCCATAAACAGTCTTATCACAAGCCAAATTAAAGGGAACACGTATTGTATTCCACCTATTAATGTTTTAGAAAATGAAGGCAAGTCATCCTTTTTGTCACCCTTCAACTGCCGTCTAATAGCTTGGGAGTCTACTGCAAAATAGACGGCACCATAATAAAGTAATGCAGGAATAGTTGCAGCAATTAATACTTGAGTATAAGGAACACCAACAATTTCAGCCATGAGAAAGGCAACGGCCCCCATAACGGGAGGCATTATCGTACCTCCACAGGAAGCTGCCGTTTCCACTGCTCCGGCAAAATACCCCGGATAACCGCTTTTTTTCATCATGGGAATGGTCATGGCACCGGTAGTTGCCACGTTGGAAATGGGGCTTCCGGATATTGAACCAAAGAGGGCACTTGCCACAACTGCTGTTTTGGCCAAGCCGCCGCGAGTAGAGCCGGCAATAGCTCGTGAGAGATCAAAGAAGAAATCACCGCCACCAGTACAGTTCAAAAACTCTCCAAAGATAACAAACATTAAAACATATGAAGAGGCAATTCCAACAGATCCACCGAAAATGCCGTTTGTAGTTAGAAACATTTGTTCAATTAATCGTTCAAAGGTAAAACCCCTGTGTCCGAACATACCCGGGATGTATTTGCCGAAAAATGTGTAGGCCATCATTATAAGCGCCACAATTGCCAGCGGATAACCAACTGTGCGGCGCGTTGCTTCCAAGACCAATAAAATGGCTATTGTACCGAATACTATATCCAAGGGTAAAATCGGATCAAAAAAAGGTGTCCTAAAGACCAATCGTTCAGTACTTAAAATTATATATAAGCCAGTTATTAAGGATAACACTGCTAGGACGTAATCTATTGTTTTGATTTTACCCGATTTATCACCGGGTGTGCTGTATCTTATCATAGCAAGGGCAACCAGGGACATAGTGAAAAGACCTCTGTACATAATTGCATGCGGATGTGCGAACACCGTGGCATACACACAGTATAGAGCAAGTAACCCAGATTGGTAATATATTATCTTTCCAATTTTAGTATCTTTAAGGTTCCTTTTGCTTCCTTTATCCAGAAGGCTCATGTTTTGTAGCTCCTTTCCTGCCATTTCAGGACTTAGGGTGAGGTTAGTAACCTCACCCATTTAAAGTTGCTTTGTCACTTCAATGCACCAATTTCCTTATAGTATTTTTCAGCACCCGGATGGAGCTCTACACCTGTCAAGACCATCTTTTCAGGTGTAAGATCTTTCAGGTTGTTGTGGATTGAACGAATATAGTCCAGATTCTCTACAAGACCTTTGGTTACTTGATAAATTTCCTGTTCAGAACGCTCATCATTTGTAATTAAGATGGTCTGTGAACCAATAGTGGGCAAATCCTTATCCAAGAAATTATATGCACTTTGAGGAACTACATCGCGAGCATAGCCGTATTCTTCTCCCATTTTTTCAATGACTGCTTCATCCACCGGCAGCATTTTTACCTGTTTGTTAGTCGCCAACTCCTGCAAGGGACCATTTGGTGCAAGGGTTAGCAAGGTGAAAGCATCTATGATATCATCACCGTACATGGAGGTCGCTTCGCCCATGTCTTTGTAGTGAACTTTGCCTCCCCAAGATTCTATATCCTGGTATGTGATGCCATAGCCCTCAAGAACTCGTTTTGTAGCTAATTCACCAGTTGAACCCGGATCGCCTACCGCTATTTTTATGGGGACTTTCTTTTCCTTAATCTCTGAAATACTATCAATGCCGAGTTTAGGATTGACTATAAACTGAAGCTGACTTGGATAAAGAGAAACCACGCCCTTTATATTTGGATACTCCGTGTCAAAGGGATCAATGCCTTTTACGCCTGCCACGGCAATAACACTGTGGGTAAGGCCTAATTCAGCTTCTTTTTGACTGACCACAGGGACATCTGATACACCGCCGCCCGGTATTACGGTAACCGAGGAACCCTTATTGCTTCTCATAATTGCCTCGGCCAAGCCGGCACCGATCATGTCCCATACTCCTCCACCGCCCGGTGTGGCTCCTGCCAGATAAATTGAAAATCCTACTTCAGTTCCCGTAGAAGAGCCGTTCCCTGCTGAATCATTGCCACCCTTTGTGAATTAGAGTTACTCGCGCCGCAGCCAACCAATAACAGACAGATAATCAACAAAGGGATTGCTGTTTTATTGATTTTTTTCACAAGTATACCCCCTGATCAATTTATTTTTTTGCCTTTAAAAACGGAGTTAGGGTAGGTCATTGGAAATAGTTAGTCCTCTTCAATTATTTCTTTTGCTTCTTTATCTAGAAATCTTGCTTGACAGAAAGGACACATCAATTGACGGTCCTTGTGCCGGAAGTCATCTACAGATGCGTAAAATTTTTTCTCACATTCAGGACAAGCAACCCAAAAAATCCTTGCCATATTCGTCAACTCCTTAACACATTTTTCTGATTGGAAAAATAGCTTATTTAATATAGTCTTCTAATTTAATTCTCTCCATCACATCTTTAGGAACGGCAATTTTTTCAGCAAATGGCCTTGTCATGGGTTTGGTTGCATCAATGACCATTTTGGCTCCAATGCCCTCAATTACACTTGAAGGATCAAGTAAGCCTCCCCTGCAATTAGGAATGATGGTGACATCTTTATCTGCCTGTACCCGTGTCGCAATCGCCCAAAGCACTTGTTTTTCATCGAAGGGATCAATATCGTCATCAACAACTACAATATGTTTAACTATATCGTGATGGGGTATTGTAGCTATGCCGGCCACTTTCGCCTCTCCATTAAACCTCTGTTTGATGGCAACATAAGCATGGAAACGGCATGTTCCGGTAGTAGGAAGGTGGACCGCTGTAACACCGGGGCAAACGCGTCTTAACTCTTCATAGAGACATGCTTCTTTGGCAATGCCGCCTAAAAGCCAGGTATCAGGATGACCGCATAAAATGTTCAGGAATATTGGATTCTTGCGGTGAGTAATAGCTTTAATTTTTACAACCGGAGACCAGCGCTGAGGTCCATAGTAACCGGTAAACTCACCAAAGGGCCCTTCCGGAGCTCTGCAGTTAGGCAAAATTTCACCTTCGATGACAATCTCCGCATCAGCGGGAACCATGAGTCGTTCACCATAGGTTTCGGATGGAACTAATCTCAATGGCTCCTGTAAAATACCACCAATAACTTCATATTCGTCGGTAGTTATTGGCAGTATTGATTCTGAACCCAAGAAGAAACCGGGATGGTGGCCCAACACATGGGCAATGGGTAAGGGTTCTCCTCTTTCTTCGGCTCTAATAAAATAGTTCCAAAGATGTCTGGGACTCATCCAGATTCTTGATTCATCTTTCCCGGCAATGATCATGCGATGGTGTGATGAGTTGTAAATCCCGGTGTCAGGGTCAGCGGCGACTACAGCATCGGGAAGATAGGGCATGCCGTCCATTTCATGATGTGTTTGCACAGGCAGTTTGTATAAGTCCACTTCGTCCCCTGTCATTATTACTTCCTTACACGGTGCTTCAGACTTGTCTACAATCACCGGTTTGATCAAATCGTTAGCCCTGCGGGCATACTCCAGGCTTGTCTCCATCCTCCACTGATCTTTTGACAAGTCTAAGGCCAGTGCACAGTTCTTTCGATGGGCAAAAACATTAGTTACTACTTCAAAGCCACTCGGTTCGCCGTATAGGTTTTTTACATTCTTAAAGCGAAGAATCGGATATCTGTCTTCGTCTTCTAGCTTTTGTTGAATTGCGACAATCTCAAACTTAGGATCAACTTCTTTTTCAATTTCAATATAGTTTTCCGGCATTTCTTCTTTCACTTTATTTAAATAATGCCTCAGGTCCTTTGCCATGTTACTCATACCTCCTCAAATTTTTTAGCATTTTACAATTATTTCGCCAATTATTCCTACATTTCACCCCCCGCCATACTCAACGCTTGATATATTCTGCAATTAGCGGGGTTTTTCCTATTTACATTGTACTGACTTTCACTTAGTTTGAAGCTATTTTTCTTACAATGTTAGGGTGTATGCAGAATGCAATTCCAAAAAAATAAAGGTTGCCCTAAAAATCCTAACAATGCTTGATTATTAGGGCAACCGGTATGAGCAGCCTTTAGATCTCGATGTATCTAGATTCCTATTTTTATGCCGCCCCTTTTAGTTTTAAAGCCGCGAAGAAGAACATAGCTATTTACTGAATTAACTCCCGGCAAATTGTATATGGAATCCTTCATGAAAGATTGTAAATGATTGTTATCAATTAAACATGCATGGACGTGGAGCGTGCTTGGCCCCGTCATTTGGTTTACAGATTGAACACACTTGTGAGCTGCCAAAGCTTCCGCAACTTCAAGAAGTTTGTTGGGATTGACCGAAATTTCGAAAAACACCGATAGCCTGTAGCCCACTTTAACCGGATTGATTATAATAGTAAAATGTTCGATAACTCCATTGTCAACCAGTTTATTGACTCGCTCCCTAACTGAAACCCTAGAAAGATTTAGTAGTCTGCCTATTTCCGCATAGGACATACGCCCATCCTTAGTTAAAAGCTCCAGTATTTTGTGATCCAATTCGTCCAGTTCTACGGCCATCCCTAAACCCCCTCATTTTTATAATTATTTAATATTTATTTTTCTGCCGACATTTACTGTGCCGGGCCTTAAATATCTTGTTATTTTTGCCGTTCTTCTTAAAAACGGGGTACGCTTATAAGCTTCGGAGGTATTGTCCTATATTCTACATTGTTTGACGATATCCTTTAGAAACTTAAATTCTGTGAGACTTTTGTACATATTCAAGCTCCCTTCAGGCTGGGCGAGAAAGTGAATCAGTCAAACTTCTTTAGTAGCTTTTCAGTTAACTCCTCCCCATTTTTTTCTAGCTTTTTTATATCTTCTAAAGTGGCATTGTCAACATGGACACCAGCGCATACTACAACGACTTGTCCAGTTTTTTTGCACAGCTTTTCAGCAAGGGGTATGGCGATTATGTCATCTTTGTGGCCAACTATATTAAAAACCGACGTGGTGCAGCTAATCGTCCCATCTCCTTTCAAACTGTAACGAGGTTGACTCACAACGATAGCGCCTATATGAGATTTTTCACCACCGCCTATATAAATGTTGATTCCCTCACAGGTTCTAGTGACCACGGCTTCTATTACATGCTTTCCAGATCCCGTTTTTTCAAAAAAGGTTTTTTGCATTTGTCTCAATCCTTTCGACGATATTTGCTCTCTTTATCCCATTGTTTAGATTTCCTGTTATCATTCGACTTCTCTTTCTGTTTTCCTTTTTCGTTCGTGTTTTCCTTCTTTCTTGCTTTTTCTTCTTTTAAGTCTTTGCCTTTCTCTCTAGTCTCTTTTAAGGCTTCCTTTAATTGGTCCTTCGCATCTTTAATTTTCTCATTTACTTCTTTAATTTTATCCTTTATTTTATTCTTTTGCTCCTTTTGTATTTTCTCCATTTGTTCACTTCTATGGTCTTTTTGCTCTCTTATTTTTTCTGAATGCAGTTGGCCATGATTCATAACTTCTTTTTTGTCATTGCCCTGTCTTTTATCATCGCGGTTAGTACTTGGCCTTGATTCGGGGCCGGGTTTGTCTTTTGGCCCTATTTTTTCTAATTCCTTTAGTATCTGGCCCACTGGGGTCTCCTTGATATGTTCCAGGGCAACATCAGGCTTGACTCTTTTCAATTTCTCGTATAACACAAGTTTTCCCTGGGATATGGCCATCCTTTTGGCTTCCTGGTGCTTCTCATACGTTGTATTCTCCACTATGATTTTTATACTTCTCTTATTTGTACCTTGGGCGGAAGTCTCTTCGGTTGCAAGCCCCTTCGTGGCCTGCTCTGTCCGCAAAGAACTGCTCTCCTCTTCCCTTTCAATCACCTTGTGCAATTGCTTTTCCGCAATTTCCTGCAACTGCTGTTTTTTGTTAGATGAAGTAGAATCCTTTACACTTGATACGGTAAGCATTACAGTATTGGCATCTTCATTCAAAAACTCAGCCTCAACAGCCCTTGAAAGGAGCAAATTTAATGCCTTATCAAATTTCATATTCTTATATTCACGGCCGTCCCCTATGATAATCTTGCCGTCTTCGTTCAGGGCACAAACATCCCTTACCAGGTCATACCTGTTTAATGAAAACTCAACACTGGGATTGATGTCTATCGTTACGTAGGTTACCGGATTTAAATAGCCGTACACACCGTAAGAAGTGATAAGCATAAGCATAAAACATGCCGCAACGACCAAGGCCTTCTTTTTGGCGAAAGATGATAACATTGAGCCGAAAAATCCTGCTTTGGTTTCCCTGACCGTTATCTCGTCGCCCACCTGGCAGCCGGGATAATCATTGTATATTCTTATGAAGTCGCCCCTGCTATTTGCCACAATCAAATAATCTCCGTCAATGTCTACAACTATGGCTTTCAATGTTATCACCTCCACTTGATGTACTCGTTTATAAATTGGTAATCCCCCGATAAAATCAACACCGCTGCTATTATATAATTTCGGCCTCTTTCTATTCGCTTACGGGGTATTTTAAGGCCTGCAGCGATTTTTTCCACCGGCAGGTACTTTTTATTTTTAATTATATCAATTAATTCAGGGCTCTTCATAATAAAATCTATAGCTGCAAGGTACGTGCGACGAGTGCCTTCCTGTTTGGGCGAGCTTTTGGCCACGTCGGCAAAGCTAAGGCCCCACTTTGCGAGCTCCTTCTTGATTTCTTGAAGTTCCAGCCTCCTCAGCTCACTTTTTTGCGCCTCTGTATACTCCTTTATCGATTCATCCACGTAGAGATTCAATAATTCTTCATCATCCTGCTCTTTGGCCTGCTCTACGTAAACTACCGGTCCCATTATTTTTTGTTCTTTTCTATAGTGATCTATGAGCCGGTTCTTTATGGTCATCTTTGCAAAGGATAAAAAATTGCCCTTTTTTATGTCATACTTTTCAATGGCTTCGTGAAAGGCCATGAGTGCAATGCTCAGTTCATCGTCAATGCCGTATTCCACGTACCTGGCCAGGTGTTGTTCTACCGTTGATGCTATAAAGGGCTTGTACTCTTCTATCAGGCGATTTATCTCTTCGGTATCATGTTTTATGTTCATTACTCTCTCATTTAAGCTTTGATGTTGTTCCATAAAATCCCCTACATTTCCAAAATTTGATGCTACTCCGACTATATATCAATTCTACACAGCGCCATAAATTCCTTTGACAACATTATGCAAATTCTGGAAATCATTTATTAAAAAAAAGAGGAACGCACAAGTTCCTCTTTATTGTAATACTTGATATATACCAAGTTCGGTGCAGGGCACCATAGTAATTTACTCTCTACTTTGCTCAACTTTCTCTCGGCAGCACTTGATTTAAGATTATGCCAAGGATGGCTGCCAAGCCCATACCGCCGATTTGTAAGCCGCCGCCGAAATTTATGACGGCTCCTCCTATACCCACTACGAGAATTACGCTGGAGATGAAAAGGTTTCGGGGCTGTTTAAAATCTATCTGGTTTTCCACCACGGTCCTGACTCCAACACTGGCAATCATTCCAAAAAGCACTATGGATATGCCTCCGATTACAGGGGCCGGAATGGTCCTTATGGCTGCACCTAATTTTTGCACAAAAGAAAGGCCTATGGCAATTACTGCCGCAACCCTCATGACTTCAGGTTTCCAAACCCGAGTCAGGGCCAGGACTCCCGTATTCTCCGAATAGGTTGTGTTTGCAGGTCCGCCCAGAAGGCCGGCTAGGGTGGTTGCAATGCCGTCGCCAATAAGGGTCCTAGGAAGGCCCGGATCTTTAACAAAGTCCTCTTCCACCGTTGCCCCCACAGAGAGTATGTCCCCTACATGTTCCACCATAGAGGCTATTGCCACTGGAGCTATTAAGCCTATAGCTGACAGGTTAAAAACCGGCAGTGAAAAATCCGGCACGGCAAACCAGGCAGCTTCCCTGATGGGGGTAAAATCGACTAAATTCGCAAAAAGACAAAGTATGTACCCTACAATAATTCCGGAAATAACGGGCAGCATCCTCAAAAAACCCTTGGCGTACAGGTTTACATAAGCGACGACCATGAGCACGGCGATGGCTATGAACCAATTTTCGCTGGCACTTTCTATGGCAGTAGGCGCTAGGTTCAAGCCTATGACCATGATTATAGGGCCGGTAACTATGGGAGGCAGCAATGATTCCATGAATTTGGGTCCCAAGAAATGTATAAATGCAGCCATTGCGCAATAAAGTAAACCTGCTACGATAATGCCACCTTGGGCCGCCGGAATTCCCATTTCCTTTACGGCTAGAGCCACCGGTGCAATAAAGGCGAAGGATGAACCCAAAAATATAGGAACTTTCCGGTTCGTAACCAAATGAAACCAGAGAGTTCCAATACCAGCAGTAAATAAAGCTACACTGACACTGATACCTGTGAGGATAGGCACCAGCACCGTTGCGCCGAACATTGTAAAAGCATGCTGAAGGCCAAGAATCAATAGTTGACCGAAAGGTAAATAATCTCCCGGCCGTATGGCTTGTGAAACTACCTTGTTTTCATCGTAGACTTTTGAAGAGTTAATAGGAATCGCCACCCTTTCCAAAAAAAGTTGCAAAATATGCCTCTTATACTTTAGCGGAAAATATGTCTAAAATCAAGCTATTTTGTCGAGTTCATGTACAAAATTCTCGTGGCTTGTCCTCTTGCAGGCCAAAATAATATAACAAAAAGTCCGCAATCCTAATTGAAGCACGACCATCGCCGTAAGGGTTTACGGCATTTGCCATTCGGTCATACTCTTGTTTGTCGGTAAGAAGTCTTGCAGCTTCTTTATATATGACCTCCCTGTCCGTGCCAACTATTTTAACGGTGCCGGCCTTGACCGCTTCCGGCCGCTCGGTTTCATGACGCAATACCAGCACCGGCTTTCCTAGAGAGGGAGCCTCTTCCTGAAGGCCGCCGGAGTCGGTTAGAATAAGAAAGCTTTTGGCCATGAGATTGTGCATCTCATCGGTATCTAAGGGGTCAAGGAGCAGTATGCGCTCATGCTGGCCTAGGATCTGAAAAACGGTGTCTCTTACGGCGGGGTTTAAATGCACAGGGTACACTACTTTAATATCCCTGAAACTGTCGGCCAATTTTCTAATTGCATGACAGATATTTTCCAAAGGCTCACCTAAATTTTCCCTTCTGTGTGCTGTCACTAACACCACTTTTTGTCTGTCGAAATCCAAGTTGTTCAGTGCATCGGTGGAAAAAACAAAGTCCTCTTTCACCGTAGTCCTCAGGGCATCTATCACGGTATTGCCGGTGACAAAGATATTTTGAGAACTTACTCCCTCCCGCAAAAGGTTTTTTCGAGCAGTCCGGGTAGGAGCAAAGTGCAAATCTGCCAGGGCTCCGGTGAGCTTTCGATTCATCTCCTCGGGAAATGGAAGCCATTTGTTGTGAGTCCTGAGACCCGCTTCAACATGGCCTACCTTAATCCCATCGTAAAAAGCCGCAAGGGCCCCTGCAAATGTGGTAGTTGTGTCACCATGTACTAAAACCATGTCGGGTTTAGAGCTATCCAAAACGTCCCTCAAGCCCAGGAGGGCCTTTGTGGTGATGCTGAAAAGGCTTTGCCTATCGGTCATGATATTTAAATCGTAATCCACATTAATACCAAAAAGGCTCAACACCTGGTCCAGCATTTGCCGGTGTTGAGCTGTAACAGCTACCTCACACTGAAAACAATCCCTTTGCTGAAGCTCCTTAACCAAGGGTGCCATTTTAATGGCTTCCGGCCTTGTTCCAAAGATCGACAAAATCTTAATTTTATCCAAGACTTATTCCCCTTTACATTCCATGGGTTGATTTTTTGGTATCTAAGGCTATATTTATATACCTTACGCTAACGAGCAGCATAAAGAGTACCAAGCTAAGGGCAATGACGGCTTGTTTTACGCCAATCCTTGCCAGCACCAGCGAACATATTCCTAAGGATATGCTGATTATATACATGAACAAAACTGCCTGCTTTTGAGATAGGCCTATGGCTATCAGGCGATGATGGACATGGCCCTTGTCAGCCTGCATCAGGGGCTTGCCATTTATGAATCTACGCAATATGGCAAAGGCCGTATCAAAAATGGGCAGACCCAAGGCCAAGATGGGGACAATCAGGGCTATGGCCGTAGCGCTTTTTACAGTTCCTTCCACAGCCTGTGCCGCAAGGACGAAACCTAAAAACATTGCACCGGTATCCCCCATAAAGATTTTGGCAGGATTGAAATTATAGGGCAAAAATCCGATAGCCGCACCGGCAAGTATTGCCATTACCAGTGCGCCATTTGCCTGCTCCAGGCTAATGTTTACCAGCATCATGGTAAATGCAGCAATGGCTGCGATCCCGGCTGCTAAACCGTCGAGGCCATCTATGAAATTTAACGTATTGGTAATGCCCACCACCCAAAACAAGGTAGCAGGAATGGCCAGTTTCCCCAGAACAAACATGCCGCCCAAGGGATTTGTAATAATCTCCACTTTCACTCCGAAAGCTACCAAAATTCCGGCCGCCGCAATTTGCCCCAGCAGCTTCACCCTTGCCGGCAAATTGTAAATATCATCTACAATGCCCACGATAACAATCAGGCTGGCGCCAAGGAATATGCCTTGTATATATCCTTGCTTCAAAGGCAGGGTTAAAAGGCCAGTTAATACAAAGGCGATGTATATGGCCAGACCTCCGAGCCTGGGCATGGGTTGTTTATGAATTCGGCGAGGATCGCCGGGTTTGTCGATGGCGCCTATTTTCCAAGCCAGTTTCATGACGGAAGGCGTAACCAGGTATGCCAAAATCATAGAGACTAAAAAGCCGTATATGTACCGTGGCATGAAATCGCTCCCTTTATAAGGTCTGTCTCTAACCATTTTATTGCATATACAAGGGTTTGTCAATTGCCGTTAGTTGCCAGCTGCTGAGTTCAGGGCTTTTCCCTGGGCAAATGAACTACTTCTATCCAGGGTGCCTCTTTAAACCAATCGTAATCCACGTGATAGTCCTGGGCATATACTACCCTCGTAATACCCGAGTTGATGATGAGCTTGGAGCACTCCGCACAGGGGCGGGCGGTAACGTAGATGGTGGCCCCCTTCCTCTCCTCGGGCGAACATTCCAGCAGTGCGTTCACCTCGGCATGGATGGTCCTTACGCAGTGATTTGCCCTCATCATACAGCCAACATCGTCACAATGGGCCATCTTTGAAGGACTCCCGTTGTAACCGGTGCCTTTTATCCTGTTGTCCTTCACCACAACGGCTCCCACCTTGAGCCTGGGGCATGTAGACCTATCCCTTACCTGAAATGCTATGTCCAAAAAATACTGGTCCCAATCTTTTCGCATGATTGCCTCCTTACATTACCTATCTTATTGTGACAAGTTTTCGATCATCCGGTCTAAAATTTCAAATACGTGTTTTGAGTTTTCTTTGGCTATTTGGTACTGATTTTTGGCCTCTTCCAGGTCTCCGTCCCTTATGGCAATCAGTGCCTGCTGTCCGGCATTGTGCAGGTTCTCGTGATACTCGTCAATGCGTTCCCACAGCTCATGTATGGAACCATCTTTTATTATCAGGGCGTTGTAGAAATGGCCGAAGGCGCATCTGTTGGAATCAACTTGCAGGGGTATGAGTTTGCCCTCATCAACAGCTTCTTTCAGTGTATCCATCCAGAGGCTGTGCTGTTTTTTGGCATTTTCCAAAATGCCTGCCAATTCTTTTTTCGTGACGGGATTGTTTTTATCCATGAATTTTTGATAGTATTCCTTGTTTTGGGCTATAAAGCCATCATCCATATAATTAATCTGATCTTTAATTGATTCCAGACGCTTTATATCACTTTCAAGGGTATTGACGATGTAGACTACCTCCTCGGTTTCCGTGGAAAGACTGTGCATGGCCGATGATACCTCGCTGACAGCGGAACTTATCTGCTGGAATGAAGCAACAAAGCCTTCCATATCGCTTTTAATCTTGTTGATAGCGGTAAAACTTCCTTCAACCGCTTCCCTAATTGCACTTGTCACTTCCGGAATTTGTGCCATTACTTCATTGGTCCGCTCCATACTTTCGAGGCTTTGGGCTGAATCCCTATGTATTTCCTGGGTAAAGCTCTTGAACTTTTCCAAGCTTTCCTTGGTGCTATCCGCCAATTTCCTTATTTCTTCCGAAACCACCGCAAATCCCCTGCCCGCTTCTCCTGCCCTGGCTGCTTCTATGCTGGCATTGAGTGCCAGCAGGTTTGTCTGATCCGCGATCTCCTCTATCACCTCAACGATGCCGCCGATTTCCTTTAAATGCTCTAAGAGCTTGGTCAAGGTTTGATTGACCGCACTGTTGCTCTCGGTTACCTTTTTGCACACTTCACCCATTAGTTTTAAGCTCTCCATGTTCTTGTTGTTGCTCTTTACAATGTTCTCGATGTTAGCATGAATTTCGTCTATGTTTTTTACATTGTCCTCAATTGCAGTATCTATTTCGCCCATGGAGGCAGTGGTTTCCTGCACAAAGGCCAGGGTGTTCTCGGACTGCAAGCCGAGCTTGTTCATAATGGTCTCTATCTCATCCATCAAATGCTTAATATTTACTTCTATGTTCCCTAAGGATGCGCTCAATGAAATGGTTTTTAATAACATTTCCCTGGCATCATCTTTTAAATCTTCTAACTGGCCTATTTTGCTAAAAACCTGTTTCACCTTGGGATTTTGGGATGCTATGGGCCTATTGTTTATTATGGCATCCATTACCTTATCGGTATTAGAAAAAAACAATTTCATACCCCTCTCATTATTCATATCATTTTCTTTCAAATGCGGAAACTTGGAAAATTTACTCCGATTAATAGTTTAGCACATAATCGAACATAATTTCAATTTAATAAAAATTAACTACTAGTAAAAAATAAAGGCCTCCTAAAAAGGACAGCCCTTATTATATACTTATTTTGTTCCGTACAGCCTATCGCCGGCATCGCCGAGACCGGGCACAATATAACCCTTGGAATTTAGCCTTTCATCAATGGCCGCAGTGTATATCTCAACATCGGGATGTTCTTTGTGGACAGCCTCTATCCCTTCGGGTGCTGCAATCAAGCACATGAGCTTTATGCTCGTTGCACCCTTGTCTTTTAAAACTTCTACTGCCTTAGCTGCAGAGCCGCCGGTTGCCAGCATGGGGTCGAGAATTATCAGTTCCCGCTCGCTTACATCGCTGGGCAACTTGCAGTAGTACTCCACGGGCATCAAGGTTTCGGGATCCCGGTACAGGCCTATATGGCCGACCCTTGCTGCCGGTATGAGTTTTAACATACCGTTTACCATCCCCAGCCCTGCCCGAAGTATTGGGATTATACCTATTTTTTTGCCGGATAGCATCTTCACCTTTGCAGGTCCTACGGGAGTGTTCACCTGGGTTTCTTCTAAAGGCATGTGCCTGGTAACTTCGTAAGCCATAAGGAGGGATACTTCTTCCACAAGCTCCCGAAATTCCTTTGAACCGGTATTCTCATCCCTTATTAAAGCCAACTTGTGCTGAATTAGGGGATGATCAAATACGAACACATTTTCTGCCATTAAATAGACCTCCTGTTTACTTGGAATAGAGGGGAAACTCTTCGCATAAAGCTTTAACTTCCTTGGATACCTTTGCCTTCACGCGCTCGTCTTCTCTATGACTTAGGGCTAGATCCATTAGCTCTGCGATCCTTTCCATCTCCTCTTCTTTCATTCCCCGAGATGTAAGGGCCGGCGTTCCGATACGTATGCCGCTCGTAACATTCGGGCTTTCCGGATCGTAAGGGATGGCATTTTTGTTTACCGTAATCCCCACTTCATCCAATAAATGTTCGGCTTCTTTTCCGGTCAGCTTCTTGTTTCTCACATCCACCAAAATCAGATGGTTATCGGTACCTCCGGAAACCAGGTTATAACCCTTGTCCAAAAGTGCCTTAGCCAAGGCCTTGGCGTTTTTAACCACTTGATTTTGATATTCCACAAATTCCTCTGTTGAGGCCTCTTTCAGGCAAACTGCCTTAGCGGCGATGACGTGCATCAAAGGCCCGCCCTGGATTCCCGGGAAAATAGCCTTGTCGATGGCTCTCCCGTATTCTTCCTTGCAGAAGATAATGCCGCCCCTTGGACCCCTTAAGGTCTTGTGGGTTGTAGTGGTGACAAAATCGCATACGGGCACCGGATTTGGATGGAGACCTGCCGCAACAAGGCCAGCTATGTGTGCCATATCCACCATTACGTATGCGCCCACTTGTTTGGCTATGTCGGCTATCTTTTGAAAATCAATGATTCTGGGATATGCACTGGCACCAGCTACAATCATCTTTGGTTTATGCTCTTTTGCCAAAGCTTCCAATTCATCATAGTCGATGTACCCGGTTTCCTTGGAAACGCCGTAGGGTATAAATTCAAAGTACTTTCCTGAAATGTTTACGGGGCTTCCATGGGTCAGGTGGCCACCATGGGCGAGATTCATGCCTAAAACCTTATCTCCGTAATTCAGGTAAGCAAAATAGACACCCATATTGGCTTGGGAACCGGAGTGAGGTTGGACGTTGGCATATTCGGCGGAAAAAAGCTTTTTCGCTCGCTCCCGGGCAAGATTTTCCACAATATCTACAAACTCACAGCCGCCATAGTAACGCCTGCCCGGATAGCCTTCGGCGTACTTATTGGTGAGCACCGAACCCTGGGCTTCCATTACTGCTTTGCTGGTAAAATTTTCAGAAGCAATCATTTCCAGTTTGTACTGCTGCCTGTGAGTTTCTTTTTCAATTGCATCGGCTATTTCCGGATCAACCAATTTAAGTATATCCATCTCCAAAGCACCTCTTTTTCTATGGTTTAGACGGCACAGGCCGTTCCTATACTAGGCTGACCATTCACTTTTACCTGTTACTTTCGTATTGGGATATTTTGTTTACTCTCCGCTGATGGCGCTCACCTTCAAAATCGCTGGCGAGCCATGCTTTTACTATTTCTATGGCAAGTCCCGAACCTATAACTCTACCGCCCATAGTTAAGATATTGGCATCGTTATGCAGGCGGGACATGCGGGCAGAGAATGTGTCGTGGCACTGGGCTGCTCGAATGCCCTTGACCTTGTTGGCCGCAATGCAGACGCCTATTCCAGTACCGCAAATAATAATGCCCTTTTCGTATTCGCCTCGGGCAACGGCTTCTGCACAGGAAATCGCTATATCGGGATAGTCTACGGATTCGGTAGAGTACGTTCCCAAATCGGTATAACTGATTTCATTTTTGTCGAAATACTTTATTATGGCCTGTTTTAACTCAAAACCGCCATGGTCGCTAGCTATAGCTATACTCAACTCTTTCCCTCCTGAAAACTTCATACTAATAATTATATACTTAAATAATGGATATTGTCTAGTTTTTTTCCAGGCGTTCGATGATTTTTGACAACTTTTCTTTAAGTTCCTGGGCAACCTGTTTGTAGACATCTGTCCCTTGGCCGAAGGGGTCACTGATTTCGGCATAGTCACCTACAAATTCTCCCAATAAAAACACCTTCCCCTTGGCCCGGGGAAATCTATCCAGTATATAGTCCTTGTGGCTTTGGGTCATGGTAAGGATTAAATCCGCATCCAGGGCTTCCTGCCTAAACTGCCTAGCCCTATGCCCTTTTAAGTCTATGCCTTCCATCTCCATAACTTTTATCGCATTTTCAGAAGCCGGTTGACCTTCAAAAGCAGCAATGCCGTAAGATTCAACTTCAATTTGCTCGTGCTTTCCCAAATCGTAAAGCATCTTTCTGAATAGGGCTTCCGCCATACTACTGCGGCAGGTATTGCCGGTACACACAAATACCACTTTCACGGGGGGACACACCTCCTATACTTTTAAAACATTGAAGCCGGCAGCCTTATAAAGTCTGTTCATAACCGCAAGGCCAATGCCGTCTTGTGATATGCTTTCCGCCAGAATCCGGTCGACTCCCATGCGGTCGAATTTCCTAAGCACGCCGAAAATATTGGATGAAATCGTGAGCGGCGCGCTTCTGTCACCTGCAGAAATAACCTGGCCTTTTGTGTAAAGATGGCGGGTCTGGGCAGTGGCCATTATGCCAACTTTAAGTCCCTCCACTTCTAACTTTTCCGCCATTTCGCTGATAGCTCTTACCTGATTGTCAAGAGGACCCTCAAAGAGGGTCATGCGAGCTTTAGGTGCATAATGGCGGTACTTTTGCCCAGGAGAGCGGGGCTTTTCGCCGGGTGCAAGGCCGGGGTCCAGGTCCACCCTGCCCAAGACTTCTTCCAGCTCCTCCCGGGTGACTCCACCGGGACGCAATATTATCGGCAGTTCTTCCGAAAGGTCCAGCACGGTAGATTCCACCCCCACCGAAGCCTTCCCTCCGTCCAGTATCATTTCTATCCTTCCGACTAGATCTTCGGCGACGTCTTGGGCTGTTACGGGACTTGGCCTGCCGGATATATTGGCACTGGGAGCTGCGATGGGAACAGCTGCCTCCTTGATAAGTTCGAGGGCCACGGGATGGGAAGGCATTCTAATTGCAACCGTATCAAGGCCTCCTGTAGTGCCAAAGGGGACCAGACCGCTTTTGTTAAATATAATGGTAAGGGGGCCCGGCCAGAACTTGTCCATCAAAAGTTTTGCCCTTTCCGGTATTTCTTTCACCAGTTCATCCAGCTGCGAGATGTCAGCTATGTGGACGATCAGGGGATTGTCCTGTGGCCTGCCCTTTGCGGCATAAATCTTTCTGGCAGCATCTTCGTCAAGGGCGTTGCCTCCCAAGCCGTAAACGGTCTCGGTGGGAAAGGCCACCAGGCCGCCATTTCTTATGATTTCAGCCGCTCTTTTTATCTTGTCCCTTTCGGGTTGGTTTTTATCAACGGTGATAATCTGGGTTTTCGGCATAGAATTACCTTCTTTTTCATTGATTTTGCTGGAATTATTTTGATATAATTTTTGCCACATATCTCGTTATTACAAGGTTTCTTATTTGCTAGATTTTTTATTATTACTCCTATTATTACTATACATCCTTTTCACTGCAGTTCTTTGCTTGGTGAAGAAGACGGCAAACGCTACCATTAGTTAGACCGTTGTCATTCTTAAATTTGGGCCAAGCGGAGCAGGGGCAGCGTGCAGGACGCACGCTGACGGGCTCTCGGCAGGATGCCGCATAGCTTCGTGAAACCCTGCGGAGTTCAGGACCAAATTTTTGAATGACAGGTCTAACTACTGGAAGAGGTGCCGTTTTCTTCACCAAGGACTAATATCATGTAGAATTCTTGATCGATTCTATAATATATGAAATGGATATGTTAACGAAAAACAATATTTGAAAAACATGATGATATCTAATCACGTTTCAGTATTTTTAGTTTAAGAAGTATGTTCGTAAAACCCATGGTTATAGGGTGAGTTCTTTGCAGATTTAGATTTATCATGTTTAATGAGAAACCCTTATTTGCATGGTTTTGGTTTTTGCTTCCATTCTATCAAAAAGTTAAACATTACAAACCTAATATTCCCGTTACTACTCGGTCAAAGCCGGCGTAGTCTTTTCGAATCTTTACTTGTATAAAGCCGATTTTTTCTAAAAGCTTTTTTACATCAGGAGCTTGATTCCAGCCAATTTCTAGGATTATCCTGCCGCCTGCTTTTAAAAACTCCGGGGCCCTTGATATTATCCTGCGGTAAAAGTCCAGGCCGTCAGGGCCACCGTCTAGGGCCAGCTGCGGTTCATTTTTCACGTCTCTGGGGAGACTGTTAAGCTCTTGGGAAGGAATGTAAGGAGGATTTGAAACTATTATATCCAGCCCTGTAAGCTTTCTTTCCTCAAGGGCTGTCCACAGGTCAGCTTTGAGCAGTAAGACCCTGTCTTGCACACCATGGGCATTGATATTCTGTCTTGCTACTTCACAAGCTACTTCCGAGATTTCAACGGCATAAACCTTGGCTTGTTTGTTGTTCACGGCAATGGCCACGGAAATTGCCCCGCTGCCGCAGCACAAATCGGCAATCACCGGATTTGAAATCTGGCCAGCAGCCTTTAAAGCTTCTTCCACTACAAACTCGGTTTCGGGCCTTGGGATCAACACGCCTTCTTTTACATAAAAATTAAGGCCGTAAAACTCCTTCCGGCCTATTATATACGCTACGGGTACAAAACGACACCGCTCATTTAATAATTTGTCATAGGATTCGAGCTGTTCTTTGGTGAGCTCCGTTTTATCATATACAAAAAGTTTGAGTCGGTCCGTTCTCAGTACATGGCTTAAAAGGAGCTGGGAATCCAAATCGGGATTTGCCACACCTGCCTCGTGAAGCCTTTTTTTGCCGATGTTCAAAGCTTCCCTTACGATCACTTCCAACACCTTTTCTATTCAAGCTGGGCCAGCTTTTTGGCCTGGTCCTCTGCAATAAGGGCATCAATTATCTCATCGAGCTCTCCTTCGAGAACACTTGTAAGCTGATGGATGGTAAGACCAATTCTGTGGTCGGTAATCCTTCCCTGGGGGAAGTTGTAAGTCCGGATTCGCTCACTGCGGTCACCGGAACCTACCTGGCTGCGGCGGTCCTGGGCAATCTTTTGATTTTGCTCCATTTGAGCCTTTTCCATAAGGCGGGCCCGCAAAACCTTCATGGCTTTTTCTTTGTTTTTCAGCTGTGAACGTTCATCCTGGCAGGTGACAACCATGCCTGTTGGAATGTGGGTTATTCTCACCGCTGAATCTGTGGTGTTGACCCCCTGGCCACCATGGCCCGAGGCTCTAAAAATGTCTATTCTAAGGTCGTTAGGATTAATGTCAATATCAATTTCCTGGGCTTCGGGCAATACCGCCACCGTTGCCGCAGATGTATGGATCCTGCCACCGGCTTCGGTGGTTGGGACACGCTGCACGCGATGGACCCCTGACTCGTATTTTAAACGGCTGTAAGCGCCGTTGCCGTTGATTTCAAATACGACTTCTTTAAAGCCGCCGAGTTCCGTCGGGTTGGAATCGATGATCTCCGCTTTCCAGCCTCGCTTTTCCGCATAGCGATTGTACATGCGAAACAGGTCACCGGCGAAGAGGGCCGCTTCTTCACCGCCGGTCCCGGCCCTGATTTCAACAATGACGTTTTTCTCGTCATTGGGGTCCTTGGGAAGCAGCAAGATTTTTAATTCTTCCTCCAACTTTTTCCTTTTTTCTTCCAAGCTCTCTATATCGCTCTTTATCAGTTCCTCCATTTCGTCATCGCCGGAGGCTTCCTTTAGCAGCTCATTGTTTTCCTCTATCTGCTTGGTGGCTTTTTTGTATTCCCTAAAGCAATTTACGATCTCTTCAAGGGAAGCATGTTCCTTAGCCAGCTTCCTCCACTCTTCCTGTTTGGCTATGACTTCAGGGTCTGCAATTTTTTTCGTCAATTCAATGTATTTTTGTTCTACAGCTTCAAGCTTTTCAATCAAAGCAATCACCTTCCTACTACAAGACTCAGCTTATTACGCTCTTTAGTGCGGCAATAGCTACTTCTAACTGGGACTCATCCGGTTCTCGGGTAGTCAGTCGCTGAAGCCACATACCGGGAGTATTCAATACTTTTACAAAAATGCTCTCGCTTTCACCGGCAAGCCTGATAAACTCATATGAAATCCCCGCTATAACGGGTAGCAAGACAATTCTTGAGAGTATCCTTAGTAGTAGTCCCTGCCAACCGATAAATGAAAAGAGCAGAATGCTTACAACCATGACTATCATCATAAAGCTGGTGCCGCATCTTGGGTGAATGGTGGTATATTTTTTCGCATTTTCCGGCGTCAGCTTGTCATTGTGTTCGAGGCAGTGGACTGCCTTATGTTCTGCACCGTGGTATTCAAAGACTCTCCTTATATCCTTCATCGTAGAAATAGCCGCAATGTATATTACAAATATGGCTATTCTCAAAAGGCCTTCAGCCAGGCTCAGCAAAAATGGGTTTTGCAAATTGCCGCTTATAAACCTTACGGCAATGGTAGGCAGCACTATGAAAAGCAGTATGGCAAAGGCAAAGGCCGAAATCAGTGCAAAGGCTATATCCTTGCCCGTGAGTTCCTCTTCATCATCTAATCCGGCAACGCTGGCGGAGTAAGAGAGTACCTGGATGCCAAGGACCAGCATCTCTACCAATGAAACAATACCTCTCAATATGGGTAGTTTTAGAAATTTATATTTATCCTGTACAGAATGGTTTTCCTGGGTTTTTATGATTATGTCGTCATTTTTCCTGACGGCAATGGCTGTAGTCTTCGGGCCCCGCATCATTACGCCCTCGATTACGGCCTGCCCTCCTATTTTTGGACATACGGGTTTCATGGATTTCGCCCCCAATACAAAAGTGAAGAAAAAAGGTCAGAGATAACCTCTAACCTTCTTCGACTACTCCGCATCTTTTAAGCCATATCTCTTCTTGAATCTCTCTACACGTCCACCGGTATCTACCAGTTTCTGTTGGCCTGAAAAGAAGGGATGGCACTTTGAACATATTTCGACACGCAGGTCTTCTTTGGTAGACCCCGTTTCAAATGTGTTTCCGCAAGCACATCTGACTGTGGCTCTCACGTAATTGGGATGGATTCCTTTTTTCACGCTGTATTCACCTCTTTATTATAAGTTATGCAAATTTGTTCTTATCAAGTGCCATTTTGCTTTCTACAGTATAAAAGCATTACGGCATTTTTACACTTAGACTTTTGAAGTCTTTTAGTATTATAGCACAGGCTATATTTTTACACAAGAGTTTTTATAAAGCTGCATCCGTAAACTCCACGTCTTCATACTCATGGTCCAATGACCGTTTAAGGGCTATCAAAATAAGCAGGCAGATGGCTAAAATAGTTATAGAAGTTAAGTATATGAGTCGCGGATTTAAATCATATATGTAACCCGACACAAAACCCATCAAAGCGCTTGATGCGGAAATGCTAGTATTTACCAATGAGTAGATTATTGCCCTGCTGTCTCCCTCGGTGAGCTCTGCCAGCAGTGAGTCTATGGAGGGTTTAAAGATGCCAAAACCCACCGCAAATAGCATGATACAGCAAACTACTATCATAAAATTGTTGCCCGATATTATCGTCAGTAAAAAGAGTGAAAGGGCCTGCAGTACTAGGGCAAGCATCATGTTTTTCATCTTGTTTTCCCCGCTTATTAAAGGGTTGATAAAGACCAGGGTGGTAATCATGGTTGCGGAATTGGCCACTCCAAGTAGGGACATCATGGATTTTTCAATTCCAAGGACTTCCGACATATAAGGGGCAAAGTACAGGCTCAAATGGGTGCCAATTGTCATATAAATGTTAAACAGTATAACAACACTCATTATCATTAAGACCGTAGGCTTTTTAACAAGGTCCCCCAGCACTTTCTTGTATGCTTCTTTTTGAATGCCTCGTTTTTTAGTGTGCTTTTTTCGCTCCTGCAGTATTTTTTGACCTATCCGAGTTTCGGTGTGATAGCGGTAGCGCATAATCATCATCAGCGTCATGCTCGTTGCAGCAAAAAATAGCAAAAATCTTTCCGCATTCACTATCCCGTACATCCTAACCGCCAGTCCCGCAATAGGTGTCAAAAGGCCTGCCGAAATATTGATTATATTGATCAAATTAAAAGCTGCAAAGCGCTGTGTATTGTCGGCATCTTCTATTACCATCAGGTTGAATGAAACGGCGGGTATTCGGTGAGCGCCGTTTACTATTATTGCCAGGGCAAACATCCAAAAGTCCTTGGCGAAGGCATACAAAAGTATGGAACAAGGCCAGCCGATAAGGTCGAAAATTAAGGTCGTCTTCCTCCTGCCTAAGGCATCCGTTATGACACCTGCCATCAGGGAAAATACAATAGCTGATATGAAACCGAGAGAAATTAAAAATCCTATCTGCTTGTCGGTAATACCCATACTCTTCATGTAGAGGCTCAGATAGAAATTGTAGAGCACATAGGGTATGCCCCAAAGGGGTTCAAACATTACGCTAACTTTGGCGTTTCCATCCAGTATTTTAAAAGATTCTATGATATTTGTAGGTTTGCTATTTATGTCTTTTTCTCCTCTCTATTTATTTTCAAACTTTCGGCAGAATCTCATCATCCTTTCGACACCGAAGGTAGCATTTCCCGGGAAATAGACACCGCAGGCTTCCTAGTCCTCAGTTATAGATATGTAAGCCTTGCAACGGGGACATTTGTTGTCTTTTACATTCGAGTGCGTTATATAGCCCGACCTCCTGATTACGAGTTTTCCGCAGCTAGGGCAGTAAGTATTGCTCCCTACATCATCTATTATATTTCCGGTGAAAACATATTCAAGGTATTTCTTTGCAATATCCCAGGCCGTCTTTATCCTGTCTACGGGAGTTGGGGGAAGGTCCAGTTTGTAATTGGGAAAATAGCGGCTTAGATGAAGGGGTATGTCCCTTCTAAGGGATGAAAGCCATCTTGCCAGTTCCTCGATCTCCTCGTTTTCGTCGTTCATGCCGGGAATTATCAGAGTGGTTACTTCAACATGGCATTTATCCTGTGCTATTTCAACGGTTTGTTTTACCGGGGAAAGGCGTCCGAAAGTCAGGTCCTTGTAGAAGTCCTCGTGGAAGGCCTTTACATCAATGTTCATCGCATCGATATAAGGGAGAAGCTCCTCCAGGGGTTCCTTCTCTATAAAGCCATTGGTCACAAGGACATTTTTCAGGCCTTGCTGACGTGCGAGCTTTACACACTCTAAGACGTATTCATACCATATGGTGGGTTCATTGTAGGTGTAAGCTATGCCTATGTTGCCTGCTTGTCTTTTGGCTACCCAAACCAATTCCTCTGCAGAAACTTCTTGTGTAGGAATATCGGTAAGCTGGGCTATTTGCCAGTTTTGACAAAATTTGCACCTAAAATTGCAGCCTATGCTGCCGACTGAAAAAATCATGCGGCCCGGGTAAAAGTGATAGAGGGGCTTTTTTTCTATAGGGTCCACTGCCCAGGAAGATATCCTGCCGTAACTGATGGAATACAGCTTACCATCAACATTTTTTCGCACCTTGCATGTACCGACTCTCCCTGCTGCAATCCTGCAGCGGTGGGGGCACAAAGCGCAGTTGACAGCACCGCCTGCAGCTTGCTCGTAGTACATGGCTTCTCTCATGGGGTTTTGCTGGCCTCCTTGCTCTTTTATGGGGCATAATTTCGATTCAATAGTCGCCGGTACATCATTATACCTTTAACGGCAAGGCTATTTCAAGCTTATGGGCTTAATGAAAACACCTTTCTTTTTGAAAGTAAAAGAAAGGTGTTTTTTGTTTCAGGATGAAGTATTCAACTTGGTCCTTGATAATTAAATCTTGCCTACCAGGTCGATGCCGGGTTTCAGGGTTTTGGAACCGGGGCGCCATTTTGCAGGGCAGACTTGATCGCCGTTCTCCGCTACGAACTGGGCAGCTTGAACTTTGCGCAGGAGTTCGGAAGCATCTCTGCCGATGCTGTTGTCATTTACTTCATAAGCTACTATCTTACCTGCCGGGTTGATTATAAAGCTTCCCCTGAGGGCCATTCCCTCTTCTTCTATATACACTTCAAAGTCTCTGCAGAGCTTTCCTGTGGGGTCTGCGAGCATGGGGTATTTAATCTTCTTAATGGTTTCTGAAGCATCATGCCAAGCCTTGTGTACAAAATGACTGTCCGTGGATACCGAATATACCTCTACACCTATCTTTTTAAACTCATCATATATATCGGCTAAATCCTCCAATTCTGTGGGGCATACGAAAGTGAAATCTGCTGGATAAAACACAAACACCGACCACTTGCCGAGTAAATCCGCCTTGCTGACATCCTTAAATTCTCCGTCAACAAAAGCCTTCACCGTAAAATCTGATACTTCTTTTCCAATAAGTGCCATAATGAAGCCTCCTTCTAGCACAAATATTTTTTTATTTTACCGGTTAAACACCGGTGATTGACAAACTGCCTTATATGTACTGTTTAACATGCTATTGCGAGCGCAATTGATAATAGTTATTATTATTATAACTGTGTATTACTAAATTGTCAACAGTTATTTTAAAACTTATACACAACAGCATATGATTGCAAGAATTAGAAGCTAGACTGTAAATAAAAAAAGCCACGGTATTTATAACTACATAATGACCGTGGCTATTTATCGTGAAATTTGATATCGACTATCGTATCTGACCGCTTCCCATGATCAAATATTTTACCGTTGTCAATTCTTCAAGGCCCATGGGCCCTCTTGCATGAAGCTTCTGGGTGCTTATTCCTATTTCTGCCCCCATGCCAAATTCTCCACCATCGGTAAACCTCGTGGAAGCATTGACATAAACGCAGGCGGCATCCACTCTTGCAAGAAACTGGTTTGCCCTTTCGTAGTCTTTTGTGACTATAGCTTCCGAATGGGAGGTGCCGTACCGATTGATGTGAGCAATGGCCTCTTCTATGCTATCTACTATTTTTACGGCAAGTATCAAGTCGAGGTACTCGGTGGACCAGTCTTCTTCGGTTGCCGATTTGGCATCGGGGTAAATATTAAGGGTCCTTTCACAAGCCCTGATTTCCACTCCCAATTCTTTTAGCTCATCTAAGGCACCTGGCAGAAAGTCTGCAGCAATCTTTTCGTGGACCAAAAGGGTCTCAGCGGCATTGCACACCGATGGCCTGTTGGTCTTGGCATTTATGAGAATGTTCTTTGCCATCTCTAAATCCGCAGTTTCATCTATATACAGGTGACAATTTCCAACACCTGTTTCGATTACGGGTATTTGGGAGTTTTCCACGACGTTTTTTATGAGGCCTGCTCCGCCCCTTGGGATTAAGACATCTACGTAATCCCTCATCTTAAAGAGCTCTTGAATTCTTTCCCTGCTGGTATCCTCTATTAGTTGTATGCATGATACCGGCAGGTCCGCCTCTTCCAGGCCCTTGCGAAGGGCATTGACTATTGCCATGTTTGAATTTATGGCTTCGGAGCCGCCCCGCAGGATTACGGCATTTCCCGATTTTATGCAAAGGCCTGCCGCGTCTGAGGTCACATTGGGCCTTGATTCGTATATTATGCCGACTACGCCTAGGGGTACCCTTTGCTTTAGCAATGTCAGGCCATTCGGGCGCTTGATTATGCTTCCGCTGCCTACGGGGTCGGGAAGCTCAATGAGATCCAAAAGTCCTTTTATCATGCCGTCGATTCGCTTGTCATTTAGCATGAGGCGCTCCAGCATCGCATCTTTCATGCCCTTTTCCCTGGCATTTTCTAAATCCCTTTGATTTGCATTGATTATTTCACCCTTCATTTCCTCCAGGGCTTTTGCCATCATGGCCAGGGCCTTGTCCTTAACTGCCGTGGAAGCATTTGATAGCACATAGGATGCTTCTTTGGCCTGTTTTGCAATATTTAAAACCATGCCCAATCAAATCACTCCATTACATTGCATTTTTGTCGGTAAAAGAATGCTTTTTGGGTTCGAAAAAGGTTCCTGCACAGCCGGTCCCGTCAATGATACCGTAAATGTCCGATGGTTTTTCCCCATCTATAATGGCCATGGCAATTCCCGCCTCGGTTGCGATTTTGGCTGCCTTTATCTTGCTCAGCATGCCTCCCGTGCCAAAGTCAGAGTAGCTGTCTTCGGCCAAGGCCTCGATTTCAGGTGTGATTTCCTTTACATAAGGTATTTTTTCCGCTCCGGGTTCGTGGGGAGGCATCGTATAAAGACCGTCCACGTCCGAAAGCAGCACCAAGAGGTCTGCTCTTATTAACTTTGCCACCACCGCCGCCAGTGTGTCGTTGTCACCGAAAACTATCTCCTCTACCGCCACCGTATCGTTTTCATTTACTATGGGAACCACATCGAATTCAAAAAGGGTTGTAAATGTATTTAAAGCATTTTGCCGGCGTACGCCTTTTTCTATATCGTCCCGGGTAAGTAAAACCTGGGCTACAATGATGCCGTATTCCAGGAACAGCTTTTCGTAAAACTGCATCAAGATTCCCTGGCCCACCGCCGCCAATGCCTGTTTTATCTTAATATCGCCTTTGCCATTTATGCCAAGCCTACCGGCGCCCGTGCCCACAGCCCCTGATGAAACCAGGACCACATTTTTGCCCCTGTTCTTTATATCAGAAATCACCCTGACCAGTTTTTCCATTCCCGCAAAATTCAGTTTGCCGCTCTCGTGTACAAGTGTTGTAGTTCCTACTTTCACAACTATGGTTTGATATAGATTGGATTTCATGTCGTCACCCCAAGTTTACCAAAAGTAATTCATTCATTGTATTGTATAATTATAACACTTGTATGCAAAAAATCAATGAGTCAAACATGTCTAATTACTTCAAATCTTTCAATTTGGTATTTTTCATCAGGCCTTATGCCGGCTTTAGCCAGGACAATTCTCAGCTGCTCCTCTACCGTATCAACGCCTTCCAAATCCGGAAGTAAGAGACCGGACCTTGCTCCCTTTCTGACAATTACGCCGTACTTTTTGGGATCAAGCATATCTTTTGAATCGACGGGCTGCGGCTTTGTAAGTACATCCACCGAATACTCAAGGTCTTCCAACTCATCAGAGCCTACCGGGTAGAACCTGGGGTCTTCATAGCCTGCTGCTATGGCATTCCTCTGTATTTCTTCGGCGATGTTTTTCCGAGTGGGCAGATAAGTGCCTATGCAACCCCGAAGCTGGCCGTGCTTTTTTATAGATACGAAAACTCCGGCTTTCGAGCTTAGCATTTCCTCAGGCAGGTCATCGGGAAGCTCTGGTATTCTCCCTTCTCTTACGTACGTCTCAAGAGTATAGCGGGCAAGTCTCACGTAAGGATCTTCTTTTGCCCTACGCTCATCGATTTCATCCCGACGCTGCTGGTATAGTTCCTGGAGTATGCTATCTCCCCTTCCATCGGGTTTAAACCTGGCAATGCAGTACCCGACGCCAAATGGCCCCTCATAGGACAGTACTTCGGACTTTACCCGATAGCCATCCAGGGCTCCCGCCATGGTCCAGATTGACCTAAGACCGCATTCTCCGGCCCTTTCGATGAGGGATGGTTCTAAGGCCTTCAAGGCTTTAATATCAAAGGTTTTCAGTATTTCCACCAGTTTATTATCAAAAATCCTTCCGTTTACATCATATCCAGCGGGAGCATCATAAGTGAGTCTGTGGGACAGGTCTCCGCTGGCTATGACCACCACTTTCTTGGCTAGGGCTTCCGCTGATTCTCTTATGAGTCTGCCGAAAGCATACAGCTCCTCGTAGGGCAGCATGCCGAAGGCTATGGGAAGCAGTTTAAATTCCTTAAAGTGCTTGGTGACAAAGTATAGGGGTACCGTAACTCCATGGTCCAGTTTTTTGTTAATGCCGAAGCCAAAGAAACTGGCTTTACCGGCTGTTGTAGCGGGTATATCCTTGTGCTCCGCCCTTGTCAGCAGCTCCTCTTTTAATTCATCATCCCGGACGAAATCCATCTTTATCTGGGGTACTCCGAAGTCTGCAAGGCTCCCCCTCAGCGGAAAATCGTAGATGCATAAGGCATCGTAAAAAACAGGACCGTGGGGGGAAATGATGACAATGGTGTCAGGAGCAAGTTCTTTTATTTCTCTCGCCACAGTATCGGCTGCCTTAACCGAGGCTGCAACCTTCTGGGTTTCCCTGCCTCCTACCTCTTCTATCATAATGGCGGGATGCGGCATCAGGTAACAGGACAGTATAGCCACAGTAAAACCTCCTTTCCTATATATTTTAGCTTGCACCCTTGTACTTCATCCGCTGCTCACGTATAAAGGGCCTATACACGCATTGGTACAGGCAAAAGCCTATAAAGGGCAGCACGGCAAGATAGAGGTACAGCCATTTAAAGTCGATGTACTTGCTAAAGCCCCCCAACATGACTCCTGCGGCCACGCCTAAGTCAAAGGCAGCCGTCAGCACGCCTAGGGCCATGCTCCTTGATACTTCGTAAATGTTAATGACCAGAAGTGAGGTCATGAGCGGGAATAGGAGCGCGAAGCCCACTCCGTAAATCATTGCCGCGACGATGAGCTTTGGAAAACTATCAACGAAACTCATGAATATAAATGAAAGGGTCAGGACTGCCAAAGCTACCGCCACCAGTTCTTCCAGGTAGCGATTGCTCCACCTGCCGATTACCAGCCTTGTGGCAACCACCACCGCAGTATTTATGATAAAGAAATACTCCGTTCCGGTTATCCCTTTGGCCACAGCAAAAAGGGGCAGCATGGCCGAAATGGCGCCAAAGGTAACCATGCCGCAAAAGAGCACAATAGTTGGCAGGTACACGCTGCGGTTTAAAAGCACGCTTAGAAAACTTGAATTTCCCTGGCTTTGTTTGCTAGTGCTTACATCTGATGAGAAAAATAGTAACACCATTGCAATTGCGGCAACAATTACAGTCCCCCAGACGGCAGCGGTAAAACCGTATCCTTCCATGAGCTTAATTCCGGCCGCAGGGGCAAGGCCTTTTGCGATAATAACAGCAATGGAATTATAACCCATAAAGCGGGTCAGGTTTTCAGAAGACGCGATATCAGCACTAAAAGTTGCAGAGGCCACGGTAAAGGCTCCAACCGTAAAGCCGTAAATCAGCAGGGTAAGGGAAAGGCCAGGTATTGCATACGGCAATTTTAACAGGAAGGGGGTTAAGAAAAATAGTATTATTGATATAAACATCACTTTTTTGCTGCCATAGGAGTTTATCATAACTCCGCCGACCGGCCTTGCAATCATGGAGCTTATAGAAAAAAGGCCCATTACGGTGCCGATGGTCAAGTTGTCAAAGCCGAGATACAGCATGTGTTCGGGTATGACGGGCATCATTATGTAATAGGTGGAAATAAAGGTTATAGTGGCAGCTAGGACTATCACAAAGTTCTTTATTTCATCATGTATTTTCAATCTGATCTCTCCCTGTTACAATTGTCTGGTAATTGTTATTTTATCATATAGCTCTGCAAAAAGTAAGCTGTGCTTGCAAAAAAGCCCATCTGAAATAGATGGACTTTGTTTAACAGGCTCTTTCTATTTTTCGCCTTGCATTTTCCTTGATTTTTTCAATTTGTTCCTCCGTAACAGCCCTTTCAAAGCTTCGAAAACCTGCCAGTTTAAAGCCGTGCTTCTCGGCTATCCTGCTTATTTCTTCTACCTGCTCTACGGTCAGCTCTCTTCCCAGGGTAAAGCTCTCGTAGCGGCCTTCCAGGGCCAGCATCATGGTCTCAGCCATGCAGGCATATGCCGTCTTTGGTGGAAAGCCGAAATTGAAGTTGAAATTCACATCACCGGGGACTTCCACAACGCCTCCCTCTATAATCAATACATCACTCCGCTTTTGGGCCACTTCCTTTGACACATCTCTAGGCCTTGACACATCACATACTACCGCACCGGGCTTTAAGTCTTCCGCCTCTATTATGGCATCCAGGCTGCTGGTAACAGTGATGATGACATCGGCCTTTCTGACAGCCTTTTTCACATTTGATGTGATCATCACCGAAAGGCCCGTGTCCTTTAATATTTTATCAGCAACCCTTTCCAGCTTCTCAGTGTGTCTTCCGGCTAGGGTCATGTATTTGCAATCTTTGGCAAGGATTTGAGCACAGACGTTGCCTATGGAACCGGCAGCTCCTATTACCAGGACCTGGGCATCTTTGATGCTTTTTCCCATGATCTCCGCAGCCTTTTTGGTGCCTTCGATGGCCGTTGCCACCGTATAGCTGTTGCCCGTTGTCACCGGGATATTCAGGTTCTTGGCAACAGTAATACCTGCATCTCCCACTACGGCCGTAAACGCTCCAAGGCCCAGGATCTTAGCCCCCATTTTTTCTGCCAGCTTGCCGGTCTTAATTATTTTGTCCATTACATACTCCTCCGGCAGCTCTATCATTTGCTTGGTAGTAAGGGGACATGCTACGAAATAGCCTTCGGCTTCACTGTGCTCACTTCTTACGCCCGTTATATGAGAAATCTTCATCGGCGGAAATCTCTTGATGATTCCCTCGACGGCGCTTTCAGGCAATTTTTCCATGAACTTAAGCTTTCTGTAGATATCAGAGAGTTCGATGGGATGTATCATAAATGCAAATTTTTCCATTTTCACACCTCGAATTTTATTTTAATTTAGGACTTCTATCCGCGGGCTAAATCCGATCCTGTCAAGTAGCTCGTTGTAATCGGCTGGAGTCAGTGATTTATACGGCTTTTCTGAAAGGGAAACCAGCACTCCTTCCATTACATTGGTCCCGAAAGACCTTCCGTTGAGCTTCGGTGTAGTCGTAATTAGCATCCTGGCACCGCGTTCCCTGAGCAGGGCCACGTCATCAGCAGTCACCGTATTTGTCAGGATGATCTTCCCCGAAATATCCAGGGGCAGATGCTGCTTTATGAAATGAAAGTCTCCGGCAATCACATCGGCATCGTTGTAAAAGCGGCCAAATTTGGGGTTGGGTTTCTTTTCCTGCTTTTCTCCAACGGGATACAGCACGCTGATAGGCAGCCTGCAGGCAATTGGTGCAATAATGCTAGCTATTATATTTAGGCTCTTCAAAGACTTGAGGGGAACGGGCACACCCAGGGCAAATACCAGGTCCCCCAATGTCAAATCGCAGCCCGACTTTTCCAGGGATTCAGCCATGCCGAAGCGGTCCATGCCGCACACCAGGAGAACTCTTTTGTTTTTAAAATCCACGATCTTTTCCCTTATAAGATAATCTATAACTTTCCTCTCCAAAGTATTCTTAAGACCAGAACCGTCAACAATAGGGGAAAGCTTGGCTGCCCTGGCAATCGGCACGGCATCTTTTATCGTGTAGCGCTTGTCACCAACGGATATGTAAAGGTCTATCCCGCCCATGCCAAAGGCGCTGACTTTGCCGTCATATTCTTTTATAATTTCGATGGCTTTTTTTATGTCGCCATCGGTGCCTATGCGCTCGATTATAAACCGTTCTCCCAGGACCTCGACTTCTACCCTGTGGTTTCGCTTAGAGGAGCCTATGCTCACGCTCATCACATGTTTCATTTCACTCATCCGCCTTCTTTAAAGTCTTAATAATATTCCTCAAGTTGTCCGGTTCAACGTAAACGTCCTGTGTTATGGGCGATTTGCCTATCTCAATTGAAACAACTTCATTGTCCAGCAGCGCCTTAAACAGCCTCAGCCTTTGTTCCGAGCCCAGCATTATAACCACGTCGTACTGCCTCACCTTGTAGATGATGCTCATTACCTCATTCAAGAGCTCGATGCCGCTTTTCTCGTACACGAAATCCCAGCGCTCCCGGTCGGTCATCAGCAGGGAGTAATCCACCCCTTCTTCTACAGCCACTTGCTTTAATTCCTCTATGTTCTTTATCGGAAAGCCTATCAAAGCTATAGTTTTGCCCTTTCTTATCTCTCCGAGGCCTTCCAAACGTGACAAAAAGGTCCTGTCGGTGTTGAACCTTTTGGCCACTTCGGCCTGGGAAAGTCCCTGCTGTCTCAGATCCAGCATCTCTTTTATAGTCGTCACTATGCGGGAAAAGCTTATGAGTTTATCTCCTATTCTTACAAGGTCCACCACAACACCTCCATGTGCACATTTTTGTGCTCATCTTATTTTATCCTACAGAAACTAAAAAATCAAGATTTTATTAAGTCTTTGTGGGGTCTACAATGAAATTATTTTTTGCCAAAGGGGGAATATTAATAGCAAAAAAGGCGGAGGTTTTTATGAAAGTATTAAGCGGAGCTATCGTCGGCCTCGGAGGCTTTGCAAGGATCATAGCAGCTGCCATAAGGGAAAGTAGAAGGGTTTCCTTGATTGCCGGCTGCGATATAGTTCCTGAAAGGCTAAATGAGTTCAGAAAAGAAGCGGGTATGGAAAGGTTATATGATAGTATAGATAAATTATTGGCAGACCCGGAAATAGATTTTGTCATAATCGCGACCTTGCCGGCCCAGCATTATGATATGGGAAGGCTGGCCTTAGAAGCCGGCAAGCACGTATTTTTTGAAAAGCCTGGGGCCCTTATGCCCCAGCAGCTTGCAAAACTCATAGAGCTTGCCGAATCGAAAGGTTTAAAAACGAGCATCGACTTTGTGATGCGGAGAAATCCCCTGTACTTAATACTAAAGGAAATCTGCAGTTTAAATATTTTCGGTCTCCTTGAAAGGGCTGCCTTGGAAAACTACGCCCACGATGATAGCCTGCCGCCGGAGCACTGGTTCTGGGACTACGAAAAAAGTGGGGGCATCTGGGTAGAACATGGAGTTCACTTTTTCGATTTGGTCAATTGGCTGATGGGGATGCCGAAGAGAGGCAATGGAGATAAGATTCCCAGAGGAAATGGCCTCATAGACAGGGTGCTGGGCACAGCTTATCACGACAAAGGTGCAGTTATTAGCTACTACCACGGCTTTACAAAGCCTGAGGCCTTTGAAAAAACGCTCTTTTCCTTTGTTTTTGAAAGGGCCTATGCCAATATTGAAGGCTGGATCCCGATAAGTCTTTCCATAGATGCCATGGTGACAGCTGAAATTGAAAAATTGCTAATGGCGGATTTACTGATGAAAGCCCGCTCCTTTTTGCCGGGAGTTGATCTAAGTCTAGAAACGAAACTATTAAACGAGTGGGATGGTGAAAAAACTTTCAAGGGCAGGGGGAAAAGTTACGGAGCTACGGCCAGGGCTGAATTTACTTATAGACTCAGTTGCGACCGCTGGGAAGTGTATAGGGCCTGTGTTCGGCAGGGTATTGAAGACCTTGCCGCCGCCATAACCGCTGAGAAGGAATCGCCCGATGTGACGCTGTATGATGCCAAAAAAGCACTGGATGTTGCCTGCATGATGGAGGGACGATAAAGTGCGGCCAAAGGCCGCACTAGAATTTTAACTCCAGGGATTTGCAGGAAACTTTTGAATTACCTTCTTTATTACACTCATCTCTTCAGGCGTGTCATCATGGAACATGCCCTTTTTTAAGCCCTGAAGGTGTCTCACTCCCTTTTGAGTGCTTATGTCCATCTCCTTTGTCAGTTTTGAAACCGTCTTATTCCTGGCGGTGTTCAGCGAATCTATAATATTCGCACCGCTCGTAATTTGTTTTTTGAGTTCTTCAGACAGGTAAAAGGAAGCCATCTGTGTCAGCGGATTTCCGCAGAAACCGCTTCGGGTCACGCCGAACATTTCGGGAAGCTTTTTGGCAATCCCAATCTCCACAGACCACTTGAGTTCCTCGGTCTCCCTTTCCATGCATTCCCTTAGAGTCTTGGGAGTGCACATGGCGTAGTTTTTAAGGGAGCGGATAATGGCATGTTCGACTGTATGAGCCTTTTCCGGCTCTATTTCCTTGCCCAGGTGGCCGACGATGGCCACATCCTTGCCCGTTTCCAGGTCAAAACCGTATATCGTAATCTCCACGTCCCTCCTGTCAGAACCAAAGCTGGTGTACCCTCCCGTAGGATACCAGCCGGCGCCGCAGATTACTGGGTATCCCGATGAGCGCAGTTCGTGGATATCTATTTTTTCCAGGTCCAGGGCCAGCAGCCCTTCCTTGGAAACGGCAAAGCTCTTGGCCTTGCATCTATCTCTACCCGACACCCGGGCAAATAGGGCACTTTTGCCCGTTTGGGGAATCTTATCCTTCCACAGGTCCTCGATTCTGGCCAGGACACCAACGGGATAAGTCCTTTGGTCATCAGTTGACAGGGGAAATAGAAAGATATCGCCACCTACACCGGTCTTTGCCAGCATATTGGCAAAGAAGGGTTCAAGAAACACGCCTTGGAGCACACCACCGTCCGTCCGTGGAAGCACTCCGTTTATAATAGGTATTGCATAAACTTCCAAGGCATACACCTCCTTTAGCAGCCAAGCTTGACAAGCCTTGAAAAGTACTCTTCCAGTATTTCTCTTATGCTGTCTGCATCCTTGCACTGCTGCAGTGCATTTTTCACAGGAGCCGAATGGGGCAATCCTTTTATATACCAGGCCAGATGCTTACGCATTTCTAAAATCCCCAAACGCTCTCCATGATAAGATATGGCCTTATCTAAGTGAAGTAAAATTGTCCTGTATCTTTCATCTAAGGAGGGTGGGGAGAGTTTCCTTCCCGTCTTTAAATAGTGTTTGATCTCCCCGAAAAGCCAGGGCCTGCCCAGGGCCCCTCTGCCTATCATGATGCCGTCACAGTTGGTCATTTGGATCATACCGGCAGCATCTTCAGGCGTAAAGACATCGCCGTTGCCGATTACAGGGATACTGACGGCTCTCTTTACATCTCTTATTATATCCCAATCGGCCTGGCCCCGGTAAAAGATTTCCCTGGTCCTGCCGTGAATTGCAATCATGGTCGCGCCGCTGTTTTCCGCCATGAGGGAAAACTCCACCGCATTTACGCTTTCTTCATCCCAGCCTTTTCTGATTTTTACTGTCACGGGTACTTCCGATGCTTCCACGCAAGCTCTGATTATTTCCGATGCAAGCTCCGGCTCCTTCATCAGGGCACATCCGTCGCCGTTTTTTACTATTTTGGGCGTAGGACAGCCCATATTTATATTTATAAAATCAAAGGGCAGATGGGCGATTTTCTTCACTGCCACTGCAAAATCCTTGGGGGCATTGCCAAAGAGCTGAACTCCTATGGGCTTTTCTTCCGGTCCTGTGCTCAGCAGCTTTGAGGTTTTGGCATCATCAAATACTATGCCCCGTGTGCTTACCATCTCCGTAATCAGCACATCGGCGCCGTACTCTTTGCATATGCTCCTGAAAGGCAAGTCCGTTATGCCGGCCATTGGGGCAAGATAAAGTGGCACTTCATGTTTTAAGGCTTCCTGCAATACTGTAACCTCCATCGGTTTATAATATTTAAGGGAAAACCAAGGTTTTCCCTTAAATACTAGTTCTTATTCTTGTCATATATAAGCTTTAACCCTTCAAGGGTCAGCATCAAATCGACAGCATCGATATTTTTGGCTTCGCTGCATATAAGGGGGGCAAGACCTCCCGTGGCCACGGTGAAAATCTTGCCGCCACCCATCTCTTCCTTCATCTTCTCTACAATATTGTCCACAAGGCCTACGTATCCGTAATAAATACCTGACTTAATACTTTCAGCCGTGTTCTTTCCGATTATCCGCTCGGGCCGGGCAATCTCCACCCGATAAAGCCTAGCTGCACTTTTAAAAAGAGCTTCTGAAGAAATGCTGATGCCGGGGGCAATGGCACCGCCCAGGTAATCACAATTTGCTGTAATGGCATCAAAGGTGGTTGCCGTGCCAAAGTCAACTATTATGGCAGGGCCGCCATACTTGTGATAAGCTGCCATAGCATTTACGATGCGGTCCGCTCCTACCTCCTTGGGATTGTCGTATTTTATGTTGATGCCGCTTTTAATGCCGGGACCAACTATGATGGGCTTTAGTGCAAGGTATTTATCGCACATTTTTTCTAAAACATCCGTCAAGGGAGGAACAACGGAGGCAATTATTGCACCTTCAAAGTCCTTTGAGTTTATGCCCTTTGACCTGAGCAGGTTGTCGAAAATGAGGCCGTATTCGTCCTCCGTAAAATCGTGATGGGTAGCTATTCTAAATGATGCTATAAGTTTTGAGCCATCAAAAACTCCAAAGACCAGGTTCGTATTACCTATATCAACTGCCAGTAACACTTTTTCACCTTCTCACTTTCCGCAATGCCCCGGAAGCTACAACTGTAATGACAACAGCTATGATGATTTCAGGTATGCCGTGTGTCACAGCAATTGTCCAGGCTGCCGCCTTCGGCAGATATCCCCGCACAACTGCCAGCCCCAAGACACCTGCCGTATTGGTAAAGGTGCCAAAAGCTGCTGCCAAAGCTTCGCTACGGCTTAGACGGTAGACAGCATATGCCACAAGTCCGATGAGAATCCTCGGTACTATTGCAATAAGTGGGTCTGCAAACAAGGGGCTAGTTGCCCTCATGAAGCTGTGAAGGCCAAAAATCAAACCCGTTAGGGCTCCTACTCTTGGTCCTTCCAATACGGCACCGAGAATTACAGGAATGTGCATAATGGTGGCATGGCCAGCCGCAGTAGGAACCGGTATGAAGCCCAGAGGCGTCATGCCGAGCATTATGGACAGAGCTCCTAAAAGTCCCGACACGGTCAAGGTCCTGGCTTGCCATCGTCCAACCGTTGGATCCATCTTCATTCTTTCCACCTCCGTTCCAGCTCCTTGTAAGGATGCCGGACGTATTTCTTTTTAATTTTACCAAGGGATTATTTGAAAATCAATAATGATAATTTATGCTCCTTCAAAAGCTTTTCGCCTAAAGCTCAAAATCCTGTGTTCCAAGTATGTTATCAGCTCTTCTATATCTTTGTCGTTTATGCTGTAATAAACGTACCTGCCTTGCTGTCTGCTCTTTAAAATTCCACTATTCTTTAGGGTCTTTAAGTGGCCGGAAATATTCGCCTGTGAACTTTGCAACTCCTGGACTAATTGGGATACGGTTTTTTCGCGCTCCATCAAGGCTTTGACAATCCTGAGCCTGGTTTTATCGCCCAAGCAACGCAAAAACTCCGCCTGAAACTCCAGTGCATTTTTAAATAATGCCACGGCACAACCTCCTAAACTAGATCTGCCGATTTTATTATATCATGTTTTGTCAACTTTTTTTAGCCTTCAGCATATATGCTTTCTTGTCATTTTCCTAACAAGAGTTTGGCACCTAAAGCCAATAATCCGACACCTAAAAGCTTAAGCCAGGAAAGCGGAGATTTTTCCAATCCGAAAATCCCGAAGTGGTCTAGCAAACAGGCGGTGAGCACCTGGCCCACAATAATGGAGGTCGTTGCTATGGCTGCTCCCAATTTAGCGATGCTTATCACTACACCGTAGGTAATACCTACCCCGATGAGACCTCCAAAATAATAATACCAGGGAATGCTGTCGTAGTTTGACCAATTTCCATCCCCTAAACCCAATATTAGTACGGCAGCCATTGCCAATGTGGCTGTGAGGTGTACTACAAATGTTGACTCCGAAAGGCCGATGGCCTTGCCCAGGGCAGAATTCATCGTGCCCTGGCCCGCCATGGCGACACCGGCTAAAAAAGCGATCAATAAAAAAAACATGTCTTTAGTTATTGACAACCCAATCACCCTTAATTTATGCTGCCTCGCTGAGTTGGAATTTATACTCGCGTAAATTAATCTAGCTTTATAGATAATGTATAGAAGGGATGAAGAATTAATGACCGACTTTAATAGAGAATTGTTGCTATTTCCAGATAAAAATGACGGTGAGCAAGGCAGCAAGTGATTACTTTATAGATGATTTTCTCCACTTTGTAGTGAAGGTGTAACTGCGAGGCAGTGACAATAAGCATCTTCTATAGATGATTACCGCGACTTCTAAGCGAAGATATGACGGCAAGCAAGCCCTTTTAAGCGAGACCGTAGTTGTTCTTAAGCTCGGGGCAAGCGGAGCAGGGGCAGCGTGCAGGAAGCACGCTGGCAGGCACTCGGCAGGATGCCGAATTGCCCGCGAACCCCTGCGGAGTGAAGACCCGAGCTTTAGTACAACAGGTCTTGATTATAGGGATGGTGCCGTCATATCTTCGCTTGTAAATGGACTCCATTGCTCGCCGTCATTTTGGCTTCAACAAGAACAACGATAAGGCGAAAATTAAAAGAGGTTGCAGTATATTGCAACCTCCAAAGTTCAATTTTAATTATGCACTTGCAAAGACTTCGAGGAATTCCTCGCCGTCAAGTTTTTCCCGCTCAAGCAATGCCTGGGCTACTTTGTGGAGCTTATTGATGTTTTCCGACAGAAGCGTCTTGGCCTTGTTGTAGCAGGTTTCAATGATGTTTTTCACTTCCTTATCAATGGAAGCTGCAACTTCTTCACTGTAATTTCTGCCTCTAGCCAAATCCCTTCCCAGGAAAACCTCTTCATGTTTGTGGCCAAGGGTCATGGGCCCGATCCTTTCACTCATGCCAAATTCCATTACCATCCTTCGAGCTATCTGAGTTGCCCTTTCCAAGTCGTTTTGGGCACCGGTGCTAATTTCATTTAGCACAAGTTCCTCTGATACCCTGCCACCCAAAAGATGAGTTACCTGATCCATTAGCTCGCTTTTACCCATGAAGAATCTGTCTTCTTTCGGCAGAATCATGGTATATCCGCCGGCTCTGCCTCGGGGTATGATAGAAACTTCGTGAACGGGATCCACCGAAGGTAACAGGTGAGCTACTACAGCATGCCCGGCTTCGTGATATGCCACTAAGCGGCGTTCCCTTTCGGTCATGACTCTGCTCTTTTTCTCAGGGCCTGCAATTACTCGAGTTATGGCCTCTTCCAATTCGGTCATACCTATCTTCTTTTTGTTGCGGCGCGCAGACAATAGTGCCGCCTCGTTAATCAGGTTTTCCAAGTCAGCACCCGTAAACCCGGGTGTCCTTCGGGCAAGGACCGAAAGTTCAACTCCTTCAGCAATGGGTTTGTTCCTTGCATGGACCTTTAGTATGTCCTCTCTGCCCTTCACATCGGGTATGTCAACAACCACTTGTCTATCAAAACGGCCGGGTCTAAGTAGTGCTGGGTCTAAAATATCGGGTCTGTTTGTAGCTGCTAAAATAATGATACCTTCATTTATTCCGAAGCCGTCCATCTCCACCAAGAGTTGGTTCAAGGTTTGTTCCCTTTCGTCGTGGCCACCGCCAAGGCCGGCACCACGCTGACGGCCAACTGCATCTATTTCATCGATGAACACAATGCAGGGCGAATTTTTCTTGGCCTGTTCAAATAAGTCTCTAACCCTTGCAGCACCTACACCTACAAACATTTCTACGAAATCTGAACCGCTGATGCTGAAAAATGGAACACCCGCTTCTCCCGCCACAGCTCTCGCCAAGAGTGTCTTGCCGGTACCCGGAGGCCCTACGAGCAGCACGCCTTTTGGAATTCGTGCTCCGATTTCAATGAATTTCTTGGGATATTTCAAAAACTCCACAATCTCTTCAAGTTCCTCTTTAGCTTCATCGACGCCTGCTACGTCCTCAAAAGTCACCCGCCGCTTATCATCGGTATGGAGTTTGGCCCTACTTTTGCCAAAAGACATGACGCGGCCGCCGCCCTGGCCTTGCTGCATAAAAAAATACCAGGCACCTATGATGAAAACCATCAGCAATAACGGTGAGAGAATCTGCGTCCACCATGGAGTTGTAGGCCTTGGCTCCGAGTCAACCACCAGTTCACCTCTGCTGGCAGGTTGATCGATCTTTTCCATAAATGATGTTATATCCGGCACGTAGCTTACAAAATTCCGTCCGTCCTTTAAAGTACCGCTTATGTTGTTTTCCACAATTTTAATTTTTGAAACCTGACCATTATCTATGAGTTGAATCAATTCCGAATATCCTATCCTAAGTTGGGCTGCTTCCTGGCTGGAATACCATTGGACTAATGATAGGACCAGAATGATTATCAATAGATAAAAACTAATGCTTCGAAAAAAGTTGTTCAACAATTCCCCTCCTTCCAGGATTATTTGCTCCCACGATATTTTACCACAACGAATGCCTTTTTACAATTATACCTAAATCATATTGATTTAGTCATCCTCAAATGGGATTTACTGCGGATCTTGATAGATTTCAGGCTTTAAGACACATATATCCGGCAAATTTCTGTATTTTTCAGCATAGTCTAATCCGTACCCTACAACAAAATAGTCGGGGATCTCGAAGCCAAGATAATCCACCTTTAAATCAATTTTGCGACGGCTGGGTTTGTCAAGAAGGGCACATATTTTAAGGCTTTTGGGTTTTCGCGATTTTAATATATCACACATATAGCTGAGAGTAAGGCCTGAGTCAATTATGTCTTCTACCACCAGCAGGTCTTTCCCTTCAATTGGATCATCCAAGTCCTTTAAAATCCTGACAACCCCGGATGATTCGGTAGAAGAACCGTAACTTGACACCGCCATAAAATCTATGTCTAAAGGTATATCGATATTCCGAATTAAATCGGCCATAAAGACCACAGCACCTTTTAACACGCCCACAAGCAACAAATTGTCACAATTCCTGTAATCGTTACTGATCTTTTCCCCCAGCTCCTTAATTTTTTCCTCGATTTGTTCCTTCGTTATCAGCACTTGTTCAATATGGTCTCTCAACACACTTCCTCCCATCCTTATCTATTTAAAAACGACATTATTTTTAAAATTAATTACAACAATTTTATCACAATGGTGATAGTCTATCAAGGGCATTCGCGGAGAAGAAAAGATTTACTTATCCAGCAAATGCATGTAACTTCCGGTAAGTTTAGATACTAATAGTACCAATAAGGGATATATTACTACGATTAACACCCGCCTAACAGTTTGTATCGTCATTACGGCAGGATGATTGACATCATAGGATTGTGATAGGATTACCATTTCATGCATCCCGCCTGGAACGCTGCCAAATAAGGAGGTATAAAGATCAACACCGGTAAGTTTGGTGACTATAAAGCCTGTAACTACTCCGAACACTGCTAATAAAATAACAACAAGCAAAGACGGAACTAAGTAATCTTTTAGACCTACCAATACTTCTTTTGTTACGCTAAGCCCCAAGGCAGCTCCGATAATTATTTGACCTAGGATATTCAATGTTTCAGGCAGTTGAGGTTGTACATCTAAAATATTGGCTGCTCCCACAGAAATCATTGCACCGACCATCGCCCCTGCAGGAAGTTTTAGATAATGTCCAACAACACCACCTATTACTGCTATAATAATGGTAATTATAACTTTGTGCATCACTATTGCCCCTTTTTAATTTTTATAGTTTAATTACAAGTTAATGAAAGGTCTAACCTAAAACTGGAACAAAAAAGCAGATATATCTACAAAGTGATATATCTGTATTTTCTACAATATTAACAAATAGCTATTTTTGTCCCGGTGTATAGCTTTTTACATCCAATGCGGTCAAAAGTACCTTGAGTTTTACCGCATCATTAAAATCAGTTGGCATGAGACCCGTAAGTTTCTTTATTTTATCAAGTCTTGCACTTACTGTATTTCTAGTCACTTTAAGTTTATCTGCAGTCTTTGAAATGTTTAAATTGGATGAAAAATACATCTTCAGGGTATTAATCAATTTGTCATCCTTTAAAAAAACTTCTGCCCCCTTTTTAGTAAGCACCTGGCTTTTATATATATTGATAATATGGTCCGGTGTGACTGCCAGCATCATTTCAAGGCTTAAATCTTGTGCAAATACTATCCGAGGCACTTTGCCCGGTGATTTTTTGTCCAAAATCTGCAGAACTTTTACTGCTTCTTTGTATGACTTGCGAAGTCCGACAAGGTCCGGATAGTAAGAGCCAACACCTACGCAAAATCTAATAGAGTGCTTTTCCATTTCTTTGGCTAGCATTTTAACCGCATCGTTAATTTGCTCCTTTACCGTTTCAAAATCTAGATCCATAAGAGCAAAAAGCACGATGTAATGATTGCTGCCGTTATGACTGACCATATGCTGGGGATTGTTAAACATACTTTTAATAAATTCAAGAATTTTTTCTCGCTTTTCTTGCGCGCTTAATGCCTGATAGCTGTGAAAATTTTTCGGGTTTCTATCATCAGTTAAATCATTAATCTTTATGGTTAGGGCTATCCTCGGCAAAGACATGTCATATCCCAATACTTCGCCTTTTGCCAAAAACATATTTTTATCCTGAAAATTGCCGTTAATGATATCGTGTATATATAGCTCTTTAGAATTCTGCTCCATCCGAAGCTGCTCTGACAGGAAAAACTGTTTTAACATGGTTTCAACGGATATTTTGAGCAACTGCCCAAAAGGCCTTACTTCATCGGGTTCACCGGTAATGCCAACAACGCCCACTATCCTGTCGTTTAGATATATGGGGAGGTTTACCCCGGGTTTTACACCTTCTAGTTTGCCTGCTTGTTCAGAAGTTATTTCCATTTCTTTTCCGGTTTTTATTACTTCAGCCGCCCCTTCATGGAATGTGTTTATGCGCGACTTGTCTTTACTACCCACGATTATACCCAAACTGTTCATAATGTTGATGTTCTTACCTAGCAAATTTTTTGTTTTTTCTACTATGCTTTGAGCATACTCATGGGTTATTTCCATGCTAGGACTCTCCTTAAAAGCATTTACATTAATTATTCTATGTGCTTGAGCCAAATCCTTCATTAAATCAAAGATTTCTTTATCCTCCTCATGAATGATATTAAAAGCCACCAGCATGTTAGCAGCTGATGGCCTCATTTACTCTATTGGTTCACTACATTAACGGGAGAACCCTCCAGGAACTGCTTCAAGTTGTTTACAGCTATGTCCATTAGACGTTGTCTGGATTCTTTCGGCGCCCAGGCTATGTGGGGTGTTAGGAAAATATTTTTTGCTTTGAGCAGTGGATTATCAGCCTTTATCGGTTCTGTCGATACAACATCCAAACCTGCAGCATAGACTTTTCCGCTATTTAAAGCTTCTGCCAAATCGTCTTCTACAATCAACGGTCCCCTTGAGGTGTTTATTATTATTACTCCATCTTTCATCTTGGCTATAGAATCTTTGTTGATCATTCCCTTGTTTTCCTCAAACAATGGGCAATGTAGGCTAATTACATCGGAATTGGCAAGAAGCTCATCTAATTCAACATATTTCAATGTGTCACTTTCTAAATCTTTGTTGGGATATTTATCATTAGCGAGCACTTTCATACCAAATGCTTGAGCAACTCTACCCACAGCTTGGCCAATTCTGCCATATCCGATTATCCCCATTGTTTTGCCGGCAAGTTCAATCAAAGGATATTTCCAGAAACACCAGTCAACATTATTTGTCCATTCACCATTTTTGACAGCATCGCTATGTGCAGCTACATGATGGCATATCTCCAAGAGATGTGCAAATACCATTTGTGCAACTGAATCGGTGCCATATGTAGGTATGTTAGTTACCGTAATCCCTAATTCTTTAGCTGCTTCGATGTCTACTATATTATAGCCGGTGGCCAGAACTCCAATGTATTTTACATTTGGCACCTTGCTTAATACTTCCCTTGGTAAAGGAGTCTTGTTTGTGAAGACGATTTGAGCATCTCCAATTCTTTCAATTATCAAATTATCATTGCTCCGATCAAAAACCGTGCGATCATAGACTGTTAAATCCCCCAACTCTTCCAATCCGGCCCAGCTTAAATCTCCTGGATTCAACGTATAACCGTCTAAGACTACTATTTTCATGTTTTCACCCCTCTAACATTTTTGCTTATTTAAACTTCTTAGGTAAACTTTAATTACGTTTTTCGCAGTCTGCTCTAGCAGCACTTCAGCGTTATTCATTGCTTCTTCCAGGCTCATAGGTCTATTTACTATGCTAAAAAATGCATCAATACCTTCGTTATACAGTTGTTCATAACCTTTTCCCAAGGAACCTGATATACATATTACAGGTTTACTATACTTTTTTGCTATGTCTGCAATACCATGGGGAACCTTGCCAAACAGGGTTTGATAATCGGTGGAACCTTCACCGGTTACGACCAAATCGGCTCTTTGTATTTTCTCTTCTAACCGGGCAAGTTCCGTAACTAGCTTAATCCCCAAACAAAACTTGGCTCCCAAAAATGCCATTAATCCAGCACCTAATCCTCCGGCTGCACCTGAACCAGGAACATTTAGTATGTCTATGTTAAGTTGCTCGTGTATAGTTTTCGCTAGGTGTTTGAGGTTCCTATCTAATGTTTCTACCATTTCCGGCGTTGCACCCTTCTGCGGGCCATAAACTGCCGAGGCTCCGTTAGGTCCGCACAGAGGGTTTTTTACATCAGATGCTATTGTTATCACGGTGTCTTTTATCCTTGGATCAAGCAAAGATACATCAATTTTGCTAATCTTACTAAGTTCACCACCTCCGAAAGCAATTTGATTTCCTTCCTCATCCAGAAAACTTACACCCAATGCCTGGGCCATACCGACTCCGCCATCGTTAGTTGCACTGCCGCCTATCCCGATAATTATCCGCTTACATCCATAGTCAAGCGCCTCTTTTATTAACTGCCCTGTGCCGTAAGTTGTTGTCTTCATCGGGTTTCGCTCGTCATCTCCTAAAAGATTTAATCCTGAAGCTGCTGCCATTTCTATTACTGCCGAATTATCAGGAAGAATTCCAAAAAAAGAATCTATCTCCCTGCCCAAAGGGTCTAGCACCCGAGTTTTTACTATTTCCCCTTTATTTGCGGTTATAATAGCTTCAACAGTACCCTCGCCGCCATCGGCTATTGGTACCTTTATAACTTCCACGGGTTCTCGGCAAGTTTGCGCAGCTCCTATTATTCCCTTTTCTATTGCATTTGCTGCTTGTATTGAACTTAAACTGCCTTTAAACGAATCTGGAGCAACAACAATCCTCATAGAAGCACCTACTTCTCGTAATGATATATATTTTACTATTTAATCCCTTCGATAATTTCCCTCATAAACCTGCCATTATTCTTTAAAAAGTTTGTATAAACTCTCATTTCGTCACCGAAACATATATGTTTTACTCCTAGATCCAAATAATATTTTACCCTGTTTGGGTCACCAAATATTTCGCACCTGGGTTCAACTCCGTATTTTTGGGCAACTTCTATCATCCTGCGTTCAGCCGCTAGGCACTCTTCTTCGTGCTCAGCTTTATTCCACCCCAAACTCATTGAATAATCAGATGGCCCGAACTGAACCATATCAACACCCGGTATTGAACAAATTTCTTCAATTTTTTCCATTGCCTCCGCTTTTTCAATCATGAAACATAGGACGATATCGTTGACTCGTTTTGCATGTTCCTGCTGAGATATGTAAGGTTGGAATCCTATATATCGACGGTTTGGGAAGCCAAATCTGCCATTCCATTGTGGTGAATCTGCCTTCACCAAGTTGATTGCTTCCCGGACCTCGTCAGGTGTTTTTATATCCGCAAAATTAATTGCTTGAAATCCTGAAGCGATTGCCTTTTGAGCAATATAACCATTGTTCTGAAAATCAATCTTAATCATCGATGCCATACCAGACAATTCGGCTGCCCTCGCGATGTTTTCTAAATCATACTGTGAAAAGGGGCTATACTCGGCGACAAATTCAATATAATCAAAGTTACCGGATGCACCGACGGCTTCCGTAATGGTAGGCCACGTGCTCCAAATGCGGGTCCCGATAGTTGGTTTATTGCTTTTCAGAAGCTGTCGTAATTTATTCTCCTTCATAATCAATCTCCCTTCTTTTTTTCTAAATAGTCTTGCTAATTATATTAATTGCTGCTCTAGTTGTATGATACCAAAGCGGTCAAGGACTTGTTATAGTCAAACTAGTCAATAATCACGTGTTTTAAAATGATTTTTTTAGCATATTGCTCAATCTCATGTTGATCGATATTTTGTTTTAAATATAAACATCCATTCGTCAACGCAATCAACGATTTCCATCTAGTCCGGTAATAAAAAAATACAGGAATGCTGCATTCCTGTACTTGTCCCATGATAATAAAAACGAGTATATAAAATTCTCATGTTATTCTCGTAATGCTCCTACAGTCAAGACCAACACTGTCTTCGTTTCATCGGTTACCTTGAATCTATCGTCAATCCTCATGCCTCCGACCCATACTATCCTGCCATCTGCTTCCACAATGGGTATCCGATTTCTCTTTAGCCTGGGAAGCTTTTCGTCGATAAAAAAGTCCTTGAGCTTTTTTAATCCTGTTCCTCCTAAGGGTTTGAATCTATCTCCAGGCCGGCGGTTTCTTATAGTCAGGTTGCCGCCGGTCTTATCGTAATCTAAGTAGGCAGTATTGGCATCCGGAGTTATTGCAACTTCAACCTTCGGTTTAATGTATGCTTTGATAATTATGCCCGCCTCTTTTACTGTTAGCTCCCCGGGAACCGGTAAAGTATAGTAGTAGTCAGGAACCTCATCAAAACCTGCTTTTGAGATGACAAGCTCATCATATTCTTTTATGCCTTTAAGGTTTTTGGGCAGGTCGAGCATACTGCCCGGCTGGGCTTTTTCAATAAAATCTACCAGCAGCCCTGTATGTCTTATTTCAAAATCCTTTAGATTCCCGGCAAGTCTTTCAATTGCCTTTCTTGCCAGCCGGTATTTTATTGCCGCATGCTGCTTTGAAAAACTTTCTACATTAATAGAGACTTTGTCTGACTCATACTTTACCGAATCTCTTTCAGCTTTGTCAGTCGCTTGATTTAAAAATGACAGGTCCCGCTTTGCGATCTCGGATAACCGTCTGAGGGATTGTCCCAGGTGCGGGCAGTATTTTTCTTGAATAAGGGGAATGAGTTCTAATCGAATACTGTTTCTAAAGTATTCGCTGCTGAGGTTTGTAGAATCTATCCTGGAAGGGATGCCCTTCTGCTTTAGGTACCCTTCAATCTCATTTCTCGGTATCTCAATCAGGGGCCTGATGTAGCAGCCGGAAACTGCATCGATTCCCACAAGGCCATCTAGGCCCGCACCTCTTAATATATTCATGAGTATGGTCTCTTCCTGGTCGTTTTGGTTGTGGCCGGTCGCTATCTTGTGAGCCTTGACCTGTTCTTTAACGCGACGGAACAAATCGTGCCTCACTCGCCGGGCCGCATCTTCAGGAGAAAGACTGTATCTTTTAGCAAAAGAAGGTACATCAAATTGTTCACCGAAAAAAGGAATATCCCGTTTTTCACACAAAGCCTTGACAAAATGGGCATCTTCCTCTGATTCTTTTCCCCTAAAACTGTGGTCAAGGTGTGCCGCGTATAGGGAAACTCCCAGTTGATGTCTATATTTATCAAAAAGGTGGAGCAGACAAACGGAGTCAGGTCCACCAGAAACTCCAAGGACGATCTTATCGCCCTTTTTAATCATGTTGTATTTTTCTATGGTCTCTAAAAATTGTTTCTCCACATTCATTGTTATCGTTTCTTCCTATCTGCCCACATTTGTTCTCATATTTCTCGCTTACATTATATCCTTTATATGGGAAAACATCAATTGTATCATCTCATACAGGCTGTGAACACTTTAGCCACCCCGGAAGTCCGGTGATCCCCACGCCCCTACCTTTTCTCCCATATGCTGCCCACGAGGACGGTCATGTCATCTCTTATGCTTTTTTGCCCCTTTGCCTTTTTTAGGAGCCCTTCGGCGATGTCCTGGGGATTAGTAGTTTTCATTTCAGATAATATTTTCCTGATCACTTCCTCGCCGTTTTGCTTATCTGAAAGGGCATCTATAACTCCGTCGGTTACCATTATGACCATGTCACCTGGGCCAATGGTTTTCTCGGTTACCTTGGGCACAACTTCATCCATGATACCTACCGGCAGACTTCCACCACGAATGATTTCTATTTTGCTGCGGTGCTTTATGAAGCTAGTCGGTGCACCGGCCTTGATAAATCTTATTTTCCCGGCTGCGGTATCTATGAGGGCAGCATCTATTGTAGAGAAGCTCTCATCTGGGTTTGTGGCAATCATAGCTGCATTAGTCACCTTTACGGCCGTTTCCTGACTGAAGCCCGCTTCTAGCAGCCTTTCAAGTATGGCCAGTGTCTTTTCGCTGTGTTTGGCAGCAGCCTTCCCAACTCCCATGCCGTCACATAGGGCCAGCAAGAACCTCCCGTTTTCCAATTCCATAAATGTAAAGCCGTCTCCGGAGACAGTCTGCCCTTCTTTGGCCACTCCCGCTACCCCTACTGACACCTGAAGGGGGCCCTTTGTCACGACTTTTAATCGACAATTGGAACTTCCGCTCTTTAGCGGACAATCAATTATTTTGGTGCTAATCTTCCTACCCAGTACATCCGATGCTGCTAGGGGAATCAATAGGTCACAGTGCTTATTATTTGTGCAGGGTGATTTTACTATATTCGCAACAATTCTGCCGTCGCTGTAATCGGTATATATCCTTTCAACACTCACTCCCAGCTGTGAAAGCTTTTCAGCCAGCTCTGTGCCCATATTTCGCTCGTATTCTTCGTCACAGGTATCTTCAGCCAGTGCTTTAATCATTTCGGCTGCTTTTGCAAAATGCAATTGGGCAAGTTCCTGGTTTGCTTTCATTATTCTATCCATCTGGTGCTTTACTTTAAATAGGTCACTTTGGTCCTTCACGATTCTTTTTATGTTTTCCGCCCTACCGCATCGCGATTTAAACAAAAAGGGAATCGCCTTTCTATCAACAAGTCCCTCCTGCTGTTTTATCAGGGTATAAAAAGATGCCATTGTTCTCTTTAGTTCTTTTTCCCAGCAAATTCTTCGCATCCCGCAATCAGAGCAGACCTCAAGCTGCACCCTTCGGCAGACCAAATCGAAGTATTCTGCAGAAAGTATCCGCTCCTCCTTTTTTATCAACGCATCTTTAAATGCCCGTCCCAGGTCATTGAGAACCGAGGCTAATTCATAGAGCCTGTCCCTTGCCCGTTCTTCCAGCTTAAGGCTGTTGAGATTCGTGATATTATGCGAACTGCTAAAGTACAGGCGCATCCTGCTTATAAGCTTCTGCGGCAGTAACAAGACCAAGATAAAAGCTGCAGCTAAAACCGGCAGTGAAATTATTGCCTCGCCCATGGAATTTACGTAAAAATTGTACAGCAGATAGCCAAGGGAAAATCCGGCTATTACACCCATTTTCCCTAGCTTGTTAAAGGAGCCCGATACCAGGCCGGAAAAAGCCATTACTGCTGTTGACCAGGGTGAAAGGCTGAAAGAAAAGCCCGTTACCCCTATAATAATCCCGGTTGCAGCCCCTGCACCGGGACCATCTACTAACGCCATAAGTAAAACGGCAAAGACCCCAAGCACATCCCTGAGGTTTACTCCAAGCCACACAATCTTTCGTGCAATTGACAGGATGACCCCTGCAATAACTGCCATGCAAATATTTCTTTCTGTAGGCTGTATGGGCTCTTTAAAAAGCCAGGGCATACCTCCCGGAATAATGAATGTCATGATATAAGCCAAGCCGGATTCGGCCAAAAGCAGGAATAGATCATAGGGAGAAATGCCGTGAGCTTTCAGATAGATAAGGCCCGGAATCATATTTGAAAAAAACACTCCGAGACCCAGCAGCAAAAGCCGATTTTGACGATTCGCTTTCCTAAGCAGGGAGTAAGTAAAAAAGAATATAGCCATGGCAGCTAAATATCTAATAGATGCTGCGCTTTTCATATCTATTAAGCTTCCTAAAAAAGAAAAAAGCGCCGGGACAATAAAGCTTTCCCTATAAATGAGATTAGCTGCAGCAAAAGAGAGGGCAAAAGGATGTAGGCCATTTATTGAAGCCATCCCGAAAAGCACTGCAAAAATGCTCAACTGAATAAATTCCCTGCTTGCACTTCCCAAGGGTAGGGATAACGTAGAAATACTTTTAACTTCACTTGATTTCCCTGCAAAAATGTCCGGCAAATTAAGATGAGCTCGGTCAAGCAAGATTGTCCACCTTCCTGAAGATTATTGGCAGATACCATTATACTGAAGGTGGCCTGTAAAGATTGTCAATATAGCTTGAGGCACACAAAAAATTGTGCGACAAAAATGAACCGGAAAAAACCATTGGCGACAATATTAGAAGATAAACAATACTAGAAGATAAAAAAATAAGCCGCTATAATAGCGACTTGTTCACATTTATGGTGACCCTGAGGGGAATCGAACCCCTGTTACCGGCGTGAAAGGCCGGTGTCTTAACCGCTTGACCACAGGGCCATGTTTGGTAGCGGCGCAGGGATTTGAACCCCGGACACTGCGGGTATGAACCGCATGCTCTAGCCACCTGAGCTACGCCGCCTTGTATATATGGTTTTATATTGGTGGCGGGGGCCGGATTTGAACCGACGACCTCCGGGTTATGAGCCCGACGAGCTACCTGACTGCTCCACCCCGCGTCATTTAAGCTTTCGCCACAGCGCATGTTATATTTTATAATAAAAGTTCTAATTCGTCAAGCCCTTAATTACTGGAGAAAATTTAGGCAAAATACGGGTTCAAGTGAACCCGTATTGTAAGCTTTTACTTTATTTCTACAGTTGCGCCGACTTCTGCCAGTTTCTCTTTTATCTGTTCGGCTTCTTCCTTTGAAACCTTTTCCTTTACAGGCTTTGGAGCATTGTCAACTAACTCTTTTGCTTCTTTTAGGCCAAGACCTGTAAGCTCTCTTACTGCCTTGATTACCTTGATCTTTTGATCGCCAACAGAAGCGAGGACTACATCAAATTCTGTCTGCTCTTCTGCAGCTGCTTCAGCAGCAGCACCGGCAGCGGGTGCAGCAGCTACTGCTACGGGAGCTGCGGCAGTTACTCCAAACCTTTCCTGAAGTTCCTTTACCAATTCTGACAGTTCTAAAACAGTCATATTCTCAATGGCAGCAATAATATCTTCCTTTGTCATTTAAAGTTCCTCCTTTTAAATTTAAAAATAGTTTTCTCTACACAGATATTTTTAAGTTATGTTTATGAAGCTTTTTTATCCTGTATAGCCTGCAACGTGTAAACCATATCGCGGATGGTGCCTTCCAGCACGCCAACGATGCCGTATAGAGGTGATTGAATCGCACCAACCACATTCGCCAGTAGCTGTTCCTTCGGCGGCATCTTTGCCAGTTCGCCGATGACGCTCTTATCGGCAACTTTGCCTTCCACAACTCCTGCCTTTATCTCCAATTGCTTGTGGGTTTTTGCAAAATCCATCAATATCTTGGCAGGAGCCACAGGATCTTCATAGCTAAAGGCTATGGCCGTAGGGCCTTCTAAATGCTCATCCAAATTAAACTCAAAATCTTGTATCGCTATTTTTGTCAAAGTGTTTTTTACAACCTTATACTCCACATCCTGCTCTTTAAGTTTGCGCCTGAGCTCCGTTATCTCTGCAACGTTTAGTCCGCGATAGTCCGTTAGTATTGCAGTACGGCAGCGGCCAAACCTATCCCTAATTTCTTCTACAGCCTTAACTTTTGCCTCCTTTATTGCCACTTTTTCACCTCCCGGATTTAATTAAAAAAACCTTTCTGCAGAACAGAAAGGCTTATCTCTAATACACAAAGTCTGATGCACGGTACTTAAAACCACGCCTATGCCTTTTCGCCTCGGTAGGAAATTAAGCCCTAAGGCACCTACTGTCTGCAGCGCAAAATGAATATTAAATTTGCTCAGTTGCTGATTATTCCATGACCTTCTGTGGGTTGATTTTGATTCCAGGTCCCATGGAGCTGGAAATTACTACACTCCTCAAGTACTGACCTTTGGCAGCAGCCGGCCTCGCTTTTATAACGGCATCCATAAAGGCCCTGAAGTTTTCGGTTAGCTTTTCCGTGCCAAAGGATTTCTTCCCAATAGGAGCGTGGACAATTCTGGTCTTATCTACCCTGAACTCTATTTTACCGGCCTTGATCTCTTTGACGGCTTTACCTACGTCAAAGGTCACGGTGCCTGCCTTTGGATTGGGCATAAGACCTTTGGGGCCTAATATTCTGCCGAGCTTTCCTACCTGACCCATCATATCGGGTGTCGCAACGGCTACATCAAAATCCAGAAAACCGGCCTGAACCTTGGCAACCAGATCCTCTGATCCTACTATATCTGCACCGGCCTCTTCAGCCTCGGCAACTTTGTCGCCTTTTGCAAAGACCAGCACTCTTACACTTTTTCCGGTTCCGTGAGGAAGAACAACTGTACCCCTGACCTGTTGGTCCGCATGCCTGGGGTCAACGCCCAAGCGCACTGCTACTTCAATGGTCTCGTCAAAGTTCTTTACAGCCGTCTTTAGCACAAGCTCTATGGCTTCATTGACTTCGTAGTGCTTTGTCCTATCTACTAGCTTTAATGCTTCTAAATATTTCTTTCCACGCTTTGCCATATCTTAAACCTCCTTGTGGTATTAGCGGAAAAATCCTCCCACTTAATAGCTTATTCTACTGTAATGCCCATGCTCCGGGCAGTACCTTCAATCATTTTCATAGCAGCCTCTAAAGTATCGGCATTTAAATCTACCATCTTCAGTTGGGCAATTTCCTCTATATCCTTTTTGGTTACTTTGCCAACCTTGCTCTTGTTGGGTTCTCCGGAAGCCTTCTCAAGGCCTGCCGCTTTTTTCAGCAGCACCGAAGCAGGCGGTGTCTTTGTCACAAAACTAAAAGACCTGTCCTGATATACCGTAAGTACTACCGGTATAATTAAGCCTGCTTGAGAGGCAGTTCTTTCATTAAATTCCTTGCAAAAATTCATTATATTTATCCCCGTAGGACCAAGGGCAGGACCTACTGGTGGAGCTGGCGTTGCTTTGCCGGCAGGAATCTGAAGTTTGACTACAGATATAACCTTTTTTGCCATTGGCGCACCTCCTGTTTTGACAATTCCTAAATTTTTTCTATTTGGTCAAAGCCCAGTTCTATGGGAGTTTCTCTTCCGAACATGGAAATAGACACTTTAACCTTTTGCTTGTCCTGATTAATCTCTATGATTTTACCAACGAAATTTTCGAAAGGTCCCGATGATACTTTCACATTTTGGCCGAGAGCAACATCCAATTTCGCCTTGGGCTCTTCTATGCCCATTTGTTTCAAAATAAACTTTGCCTCAGATTCTTGAAGGGGAATGGGTTTACTGCCTGCACCTACAAAACCGGTAACCCCCGGTGTGTTTCGCACCACATACCAAGAATCATCGGTTACTATCATATCAACGAGTACATATCCCGGAAATATCTTGCGCTGAGTGACTTTCCGTTTTCCATCTTTAACTTCTATTTCCTCCACCATAGGAACTAGGACCTGGAAAATTTTATCCTGCATTCCCATGGACTCAACGCGTTTTTCCAGATTTGTCTTTACCTTATTCTCATAACCGGAATAAGTATGAATCACATACCAATTTCTAGACATATTGCCGGGCCGTGCCCAACCTCCCTCAATCATCGGAGAATTAGCGATACTATCTTGAAGAAGACGGTATCAGCTATCCATAAAAAACCAGTGACAATGGCGACAGATACGAACACTACGATAGTATATGTGATAAGGTTACTCTTGTCTGGCCAAGTTACCTTTCTCATCTCAGACCTTACTTCTCGAAAAAACTTGCCCGTTCTTTTTACGATGCCCTCCTTAGCCGCTGCCATAAGCATCCTCCTATTTTATTTGGTTTCTTTGTGCAGTGTATGTTTTCCGCAGCGCCTGCAGAATTTGTTAAACTCTAACCTATCAGGGTTATTCTTTTTATTCTTCTGTGTGAAATAATTCCTCTCTTTACACTCAGTGCATGCCAATACTATGTTAACCCTCAATGAGTACACCTCCTAGTGCCTGTTTCAATAAGTGCAAGGATTTTTCGCTAGATAGTCACTTTAATAAATTTATCATAATTAATTTCTATTGTCAATAAAGACAATTAAAAAAGGGGAATCTCCGGATTCCCCTTTTTTTCTCTATTATTCGATAATCTCAGCTACTACGCCGGCACCTACGGTCTTGCCACCTTCGCGAATAGCAAATCTGAGACCCTGCTCGATTGCTATGGGTGATATCAGTTCTATGGTCATTTCGATGTTGTCACCGGGCATTACCATT
>FZPS01000168.1_pt36 | contig 59224 bp, 61 predicted proteins | sample 1817821 | NCBI WGS metagenome assembly FZPS01 (sample SAMEA104158645, study PRJEB21678) | metagenome | place: Germany | collected 2015-04-21 | reverse complement strand
GCAACCCTTGATTTTATGCGGTTTTCTCGGTCTCTAAATTCCTAATCGTTCCACTCCGTTCCTAAAGGTTCTTTTTGACTGATAGAACTCAAAATCCAGTGGTAGCAATACCGTGCGGGTTCGATTCCCGCCTTCGGCACTGCAATAACTCTCGGGTTTTCCCGAGAGTTATTTTTTTATTTAAAATGTCACAAAAATAGAAGGAAGAAAGTTAGCCCCGCTCCCCTTATAAACATTTATTTCTTATTTATTAAAAGCTTGAAATTCCAGATATTATATGACCTATATTAATAAAGATATAAAAAATCATGGAAAGCATAATTATTATATTAGAATAAAACAATGGCTTATCTCCAGTGTTTCTCATATTAATATTTAAAATTACCAACAGCAATAAAGTAATACCTGTTTTTATAAAGAAGTCAGGAAAATCAATATACTTAACAGTTTGTATAAGACCTTTTCCTTCTTTAAATTTATAGGCATCCACATACAATAGGGTAAATATAATATCCAATACATTTAGTATATACAAGGTTATAAACTTTGTTTTTAATGTTCTTACCTTATAAGACCTTATGTAGTTTACTAAAAACATGTCAACACCTCCAAGTGGAATTATTGACATGTTTTTCAAGCTTTATTCAAGGCTCTACAAATATAGTTTTTCTTTTGATCAGCCTAAGTAAATATTATATCGTTTATCATATTATGGGATAACCTTCTGGGTATACTAAAATTTAACAATATAATCATCATAAACCTCTTAGATTGCTATATGTAATTATATTCATACTTATAATAAGTTTATTCTAGTAAAAATAAAGCTACTGTTTTGTCCCATTATACTTCCTTAGTCTTTTCTAACACATATGAGTCTATTAGTTGAACATGTTCCTTTTTTATATCCACATATTTCATGGCAGTTTTTTTGTTCTTGGAAATCTCTTCTATTCTAACCACATTACATAGGGCTAGAATTTTCTCTCCATTTAGATTAAATGAAACTACCGCTTGCTTTTCCTTTGTTTGCTTTTCATATGTAATAAGAGAAATTCCTCCAGCACTAATATCTACAGTAAAGGATCTCTTCATCTTTTTTAGCCATATAGACTCTACTTTAGATATTCGTTCATATGTATTTTTTTCTGGCAAAAAACAATAATCTATGTCAATAACTGTTTGTAATCTTTTAAACTGCCTTCTTTCAATAGCAGCAATAACTTTTGGAGTTGTTATTAAGAGAATCTGAAAATCGTTATTAAAGGAACTTCCTATTACTACGGAAGAACATCTAGTGGCCTTGTCTTTTGATGCATATATAAGTTCAAAAGCTTCATTTTTATTTAATCTTCTATAATTTTCTTGTTTGATAGAAACAGCAAGAGCTAAACAACCCTTATATTCCCTTACTATTGTGCCAGAAAACAAACTTTTATCTGTATTCAGTAAGTTTATAACATCTCCCTTTTTCACCGTACTTAAGTCGAGTAAATCCATAAAAGCCTCCTTCCCCGGCAATCAGCACTAGGTATTTATTATAATAAAAATTTTAATTTATTTAAATATATTTCTACAAATCTTCTGAAAATCCTTCTTTTACCGACATTTATTTTAATCTTTTGGTAAATTCTTCACAAAAGCAAGAAAAAAACGACCTAAGTCGTTTTCTACAAAGTAAAATTTTATGCTAGCTCTTTTCTATAATTTATTCACTACCATATAGTTTTTTAAGAAGGCTTTAGTTCTTTCATTCTTTGGATTCTTGAAAATATCTTCAGGGCTTCCTTCCTCTACTATAAGGCCCTGATCCATAAAAATAACTCTATCTGATACTTCTCTAGCAAAATTCATTTCATGAGTAACTACAATCATGGTCATGTCTTCTGCTGCCAACTCTTTAATAACCTTTAATACCTCTCCAGTAAGTTCAGGATCTAAGGCAGAAGTAGGTTCATCAAAAAGTAATATGTCTGGTTTCATTGCCAAAGCTCTAGCAATAGCCACCCTTTGTTTTTGGCCTCCAGACAATTCATAAGGATAAGCATCAGCCTTATCTGACAATCCGACCTTTTCTAGAAGCTTTAGTGCCAACTCCTTAGCCTCTTCCTTATTCATTCCAGCTACATGAACTGGTGCCTCTATTATATTTCTTAATACAGAGTAATGGGGGAAGAGAACAAAATTTTGAAAGACCATTCCTAGCTTTAATCGGATCTTTCTCAGATCCTTGCTATTAGCATAAACTAAATTACCCAGATCATCAGTATAAACTAGATAATCATTCTCTACTGTAATCTTTCCCTTATCTATAGTTTCTAGGAGATTTAAGCATCTTAACATTGTACTTTTACCAGAGCCGGAAGGTCCTATTACTGATATTACTTCCCCTTTACTAATATAAAAGGAAACTCCTTTTAATATTTCTTTCAAGCCGAAGCTTTTATGAATATTTTCTACTGCTAACATTTCCATGCTTTATCATCTCCTATCTATAATAGTTCAACTTGCCCTCTATAAAATGAAATACTTTCGTAAGAACCCCGTTCATAATAAGATAAAATAGGCCAGCAACTATAAGAGGTACTGTTGAAAAATGTCTGCTTGCTGAATTTTGTGCAACCTTAAAAAGCTCTGAAACACCAATAACTTGAACTAAAACAGTATCCTTTACCAAGGTTATCACTTCATTACTAGTAGCAGGTAGTATTCTTTTAATAACTTGAGGAAGTATTATTTTAAAGAAGGTTTGTACCCTTGTAAAGCCTAATACTGCTGCTGCTTCATATTGCTCCTTCTCTATAGAAGCTATGCCACCTCTGAAAATTTCAGCAAAATAGGCTGCGTAATTTAAGGTAAAGGCAATAATAGCAGCGGGGAATCTATCAATATTTAAGTTTTCAAAAATATATGAAGGTGCAAAATATATAAACATAATTTGCAACATCAAGGGAGTTCCTCTCATAATTAGAATATATATTTGTGTAGGTACTCTTAATAATATATTTGAAGACATTCTTGCTAAAGCTACCAGTAAACCTAAGGGTATAGATAATAATAAGGTTAAGGCAAAAACCTGCAAAGTTGTACCTGTTCCTTTTAACAATTGCTCTAACAGCGATAAAAACTCCGGCCAATTACCGTAATGTAACATAATCATTCCCCTTTGTTGTTAGTAAATTTTAAAGCCGGCATAATACCGGCATAAAAATTATTTTTTATTTATCAATAGTTGTAATATCCTCACCAAACCACTCTTCAGATATCTCGGCCACTTTTCCATCCTTAGCCATATTTTCTAGAGTTTCTTGGAACTTTTCCTTTAAGACTTTATCTGCTTTTCTAAAACCAATACCATATTCTTCAGCTGCTAAAGCTTCATCAAGTACCTTGTAGCCCTTAGCCTTCTTTTGAATATAATATTTAGCTACAACCTCGTCCATAAGTACTGCATCTACTCCACCTTTATCTAAATCCATAAGAGCGGTCATGTTGTCTTTAAATTCTACAACTTCCTTTAAAGAGTCTTTAAGCTCCTGATTTTTTTCCAAGGCATCTGTTGCGCTTGAAGCAGATTGTAATGCTAACTTCTTCCCAGCTAAGTCCTTTAAAGATTTAAATTCTGAATCACTATTAACAACTATAACTTGTCTGTTTTTCATGTATGGTTCACTGAATAAAACTTGTTTCTTTCTTGCTGGATTCATAGTAAAGCCATTCCAGATAGCATCTATATTGCCTGTATTTAATTCTTGCTCCTTTGCATCCCAGTTAATAGGTTGAAGCTTTAATTCTATACCTAATCTCTTGCAAGCTTCTCTTGCTAGATCAATATCAAAGCCTACTATTTCTTCATTATCATCAGTAAATCCCATGGGAGGGAAGCTAGCGTCTAGCCCCAATACAAACTCTTTCTTTTCTTGAACCTTTGTCCAAGAATCATCAACACCATTATCTTTCTTACCACATCCTGTTAAAATACCTATAGATACAGCAGCTGTTAATAAAATAGCTGTTAACTTCCTTTTCATAAATTTTTCCCCCTTAAATAATCATATTTATTATTTTTATTTCATTAACATTATACTTTAAAACTTTACTATAGTAAAGTGCTAAATTCAAAAAAAATTCATAAATTTTAAAAAAGCGACTAATAATTTCACAAGTCGCTTTCAAAATAGAAATCTTATATGCCATTATACCGCTAGCTTATTGCTCCACTTTCCACATCTATCTCCAGAAGAGCCTATATTTTTATCGCCGTCATAGATAGCTACAACTTCACACTTATTGCTACAACCATCACATTCAAAGCTCCTTGACTGAAAGTCCCTTTCATGTATGTCAAAGCCTTTAAAGTTAGAATAGCCTCTTTTCTCTACTGCTTCCTTAGCCAATATTGCAGCTCCAATGGATCCCATTACATTATAATTTTCAGGCACAAAAACCTCTGTGTTTAGGGCCTCTTCAAAGGCCTTTTTCATTCCTCTGTTAGCTGCAACCCCTCCTTGGAAAAATATCTTATTTTCTAAGGGTTTACCCTTTCCCACATTGCTTAAATAATTTCTAACCAAGGCATCGCAAAGGCCTTTTATTATATCACTTTGATTATATCCAAGCTGTTGCTTATGTATCATATCAGATTCTGCAAAGACAGCACACCGTCCAGCTATTCTTAAGGATCTTTCACCTCTTACTGCATATTCACCAAAGTCCTCTATGGCTATTCCTAATCTTTCTGCTTGCCTATCTAAAAAAGAACCTGTTCCTGCGGCGCAAACAGTATTCATAGCGAAGTCTGTTACTATACCATCCTTTAAAATGATTATCTTTGAATCTTGACCTCCTATTTCTATAATGGTTCTTACAGAAGGGTCCAGACTTAGGGACGCTACGGAGTGTGCAGTGATTTCATTTTTTACGGCATCACCTCCAACTATGTAGGATGCGATAACTCTACCACTACCAGTTGTACCAACAGCTCCAATATCCTTATCACTATATTTGTCCTTTAATACCTTAAAGCCTTCCTGAATAGCTTCTATAGGTCTTCCCTTAGTCCTTAAATATAGTTTATCCAGTACCTTTAAATCTTCATCTAAGATGACTAAGTCTGTACTTACAGATCCAACGTCTACTCCTAAATAATACACTTTTTATTTCTCCTCTCTAACAAATCAACAAAGGCTTCAATACGGGTTATGTAGCCAGCTTCACCAGTAAGTTCATCAACTACAAGGGTCATAATAGGAAAATCCTTGTCCCTGGATATGCTAGGCAGTATAGATTTTGATACAATTTCCGGCATGCAGCCAAAGGGAAATATTTGAATAGCCCCATCACAGCCCTGTCTTTGGGCTAGCACTGCTTCTCCTATACATTCCCTGCCATGACCTCCTATATAGTGGGGCAGATATTCTCTAGAGGCCATCCTTATATCTAGAGATTGTATTTTCAAGGGTGTCATCAATAAGTTTTTCACCCACCAACTGGGATATAGTGTCTTTGTGGTGCTCACCCCATAATCCATCAATTTATCTTCGATGTATAAATTTGAAAAAGGTTCTATTATTGTATATATCTCTCCTATGATGGCTATTTTTATTGGGTTAATTCTTTTGTCTATAGCTATTTCACTAGATACTTTTTTATAGTATTTAAGGATAGATAGGATTTCCTTGGTATTACTAGCTTCCTTAAGTGCTTTTTTTAAGCCCTGTAGGGTTTTCTTGCATTGTCCCCTATTTATTTCATAGCCTGCTTTAAATCTTAGACTTTTCTCAAGTTCATCTACTGAATTTATTACCTTAATAGCATTAAGGACAGCTTTGATTTTTTCCCCTCTACTTAAGGGGCTCTTTTCTGAAATAAATTTTATTCTATTAAGGAGCTCTTTTCTGCCAATGTCCCCTGGAGCGTCAATAACAATTAAGTTAACCTTTGGGTTGAGCTTTTTTAAAATGTTTATTTGTAGTTCACAGTACTCGCCATACCTACAGGGACCACAGCTACCTGTTATAATAAAAGTGTCCGCTCCTTTTTCTATGGCTTCAAGATAATTTCCTATCATTATTTTGAAAGGCAAGCATATTTCCTCTGGGGAATACTTACAGCCTATTTCTAAAGTTCTACTACTAGTTTCTTCTGGAAAAAGGTAATCGATTTTTAAACTATCAAATAATGCCTTTGCAGCTATAGCCGTATTCCCTAGATTGGGCACACTTATTTTCAAAATACATTCTCCTTTCCAACATATCACAAAAGGCCTCTATCCTTGTGTCCATACCTGCATCTCCTGTGTGTTCATCGATTTTTAGTACCATAAAAGGAAAATCCCTTATTTCTTCTTTTATTAGCTCTATTACGATGGAATCTATACCACAGGCAAAGGATGAAATATAAATAATACCATCTACTGCAGATTTTTCGTAAAGGGATATAGCTGCTCCATAAGAATTTTTAGCGAAGTTCCAAAAGGGCTTTTTATAGAGTCTTTTAATTTTTTCTTCTATTTCTTCCTTTTGTAACTTTTCCTCGGTAATTACTCCTACATCTAGTTTGTTCAGTTTATTTTTTATGTTCATATTGGCATAGCTGTCATAGATATTGTATGGATGGCCTATCAATGCTACCTTAAGGGGAAAATCTAAATCATTGTAGCCACTAGATTCATTTTCAAAAAAATATAGAGCCTTTTCATAGGCATTGATAATATTCCTTCTACTACAATTTAAGATCCTACCTAAGGTTAAAAACCATCTAAAAATTCCTTCTCTAGTTTCCAGATTAGCTGGAGCTTCTGTTATTGCCGGTAAACCTTCTATACTGTTTTTTAGCATTTCTACTAGGCCACAAAACTTTGGACAAATAAACTCTCTATGGGCAACCTTCATTATTCTTGGTGTGATTATAAGATCGCACTTATCTTTTAACCAGTGTACGTGACCATGAAATATCTTTACAGGCAAACAAGCATCATCTACACAAGTCTTAACCCCTCTATCCAATATATCTTGGTTTGTATCTGGTGAAACTATATATTTGATTCCTAGTTCTTTAATAAAAGCCTCTATACCAGGTCCGTATTTCCAATAAAGCAAACCTTTAGGTATTCCAACAATCAAAGTCCTTCCTCCCGACTATAAATATCATACTTCTTTATCATTGCTATTTTTTATGAAAATTATTCACTTTTCAAAAAAACAATACCGCCAGTAAAAACAAAGACTGACGGTATTGGGGATTAGAAATTAGATGTTGAAAGCTTGCTGCTATCAGATGTGAGCTAGCCTATGAAAGCCTTCCAGGTTTTTGCTCCTACTATGCCATCTACTAGAAGGCCTTTGCTTCTTTGGTAGTTCATCACAGAGCTTTTGGTTATTGAGCCAAAAATTCCGTCAACCTCTATGGCAAGTCTCCATTGTACATATCTGGTTGGACTGGCATTAGAATTTCCCTGACGGAGGAGTGGTTTGCTTAGAACTTGGTTTAATCTATCCCAAGTCTGGCTGCCAGCTATTCCATCTACTGTTATAGCCATAATCCTTTGAAATCTTTTTACTGCCGAACTGGTCCTTGGTCCGTTTATACCATCCTCTTCAAGAACCTTTCCCTGTGAATCTCTTATGAGCAATCTGTTTAAAACCTGCTGTAACTTTAATATGCTGTTAGAACTTTCATTGCTTTTCTGCTGACTATCGGTTTTTCCTCCCACATTAGCAGGTACTGTTTGTCCAGTTAAACCTCTAACGATTGCATTAGCCATAGCTTCACCATTAAATCTATTCATGTCTTCCCTAGAATCTACAAAGGCACACTCGATTACTATAGCTGGTGCCACAGTATGTCTAACAACATAGAGCCAGCCACCGTCTTTTACTCCTCGATTAACATAACCTAGTGCCACAATTTCATTCAATACCTTCCTAGCTATAGCCTTTCCTGCTGCAGAAGTAGCAAAAACTTCACTACCTCGACCGCCACCGGCATTAAAGTGTATGGACACAAAGACATCAACCCTATTATCGTTGGCCTTTTTCACTCTTTGATACAAGGAGTTTCCTACACTGCTTGCATAGGTTGGCGTACATACTATTACAGTGTGTCCTAGATTTCTTAGCTTACTAATTACTCTTGTTCCTACTTCCACAATAAGATCATCTTCTTTTCTTATACCAATAGCTCCAGTATCAGACCTTACATTGTGTCCCAAATCAATTCCAAATTTCATCCTTTATCACCTCTTTATTATAGAGTTAGTTTTTGTCATATTTCATTCTATTCAAAAACTCTCCCTAAGGTTAAATATACCTTTCCATTAATCTTGTAATAATTTTCTACCAAATTACATATGTTAATGTGAAAAATAATAAAAAGGTGGTATTATGAAAAAACTTGTAACTTTCTTATTACTAAGCTCCATCTTAATAATTTCCATAGGCTGTTCCAGCGATAGGCTAAAGTATACCTTAAACCGTCAAAAACCTAATACCTATTACTACACAGCAATGCTGGCAAAAGATATAAAGGCCAATGGCATTTCCAATGTATTAGCCTTAGAAACAAATCTCAATAAGGAAAGAAATTTAAAAGATGAGGATGTAAAAACCTTAATTAGCTTCTTCAACCTTATAAAAACAAAAAATTTCTTACAAGCAGCTCCTGACCTACCTAAAAAGCCGGAGTTTAAATTTTATATATCAAGCGGTAATGATAAATACGTAGTAAATGTGTATAATGAAAAGTATATAGGTATTTTTCCTTGGGATGGCAATTACTCCATGGATTATATAGATATGACGGAGGTTAAGCCCCTATACAACTTGTATAACCTATGTAAATACATGTACCAAGAATAAATTTCTAATTACTTTAGCTTTTGATAAATGGAATTTAAAAGACCTAGGAGGAATTTTTATGGATTTAAAGGCTGACCTACATTTACATACTAGAGCTTCTGATGGTAAACTGTCTCCAGCTCAGTTGCTTACCCTTGCCTATGATGAAGGATTAAATATAATAGCTATTACGGATCACGATACTACTGCAGGAATAGATTCAGCTTTAGCTGCAGCAGAAAGTTTACCTATTAGACTCATACCAGGAATAGAGCTATCTACTCAATATAATGGTGAAACTGTCCATATCCTTGGCTACTTTAAAGATGATAATTATAAAAAAGAAGATTTTCAGAAATACTTACAGGACATGAAAGACCATCGAATATATCGGGCCAAGGAAATTGTTAAGAGATTAAAGGAGTACTTTGATATAAGGATAGACTATGAAAGCCTTCTTCAAGATGCAAAAGGAGTTATAGCAAGGCCTCATATTGCCCGGGCAATAATAGACGCTGGTTACAATTACTCTTGGGAATATATCTTCGATAAGATTATTGGAAAGGACAGTCCCGCCTATGTAGCAAATAAGAAGTTATCTACAGAAGATGGTCTTAAGCTACTAAAAAGTGTTAACGCTATAACAGTATTAGCCCATCCTGTCCAAATAAAAAGAACCCCATGCCAGCAGCTCTTGGAACTAGGCTTTCACGGCATTGAGGCTATTTACCCACAAAACACTGAAGAAGACACTAAATACTATCTTGATCTAGCCATTAAGAAAAAGAAATTAATTACCGCCGGTTCCGACTACCATGGTGGAGATGCTGGCGATGTGAAACATGGCTACATTGGTAGTGTAATTTACCATAAGGCTTATGTAGAAGAATTTTTAAAAGCCTTAAATAAAAATTAGGAAGTAGCTTTTGCTACTTCCTAATTCTATAGCATAGAAAGTCATTCTAATATCTGTCAAGAATATAGTACAACAAGATGCTTGGTCTTGTATTTTCCTTTAAAATAATACAGTTTTTAAACTGGTATATATCCTCTAATAAATCTGATACAATGTCTGAATGGCCCTTAGAAATAGTGATAATATAATCCCTTCCAAGATAGATATTTAACTCCTTTGATATGATTTCATCTTCTTCAAATTCTAAAACATTAAATACTATAAATAAGTAGCTATCATAAGAATCGATTTTTGCTGACTGGCTAATACTTTTACATTCCTCTAGAGTCTCCGGTGCTAGAGCTATTCTTTTGCTTAAATCATCTAGCTCCATAGCGTCGCATATAATCCAATAAAAGTTGCTTCCCAGGCTCCAATTTGAGGACACATCTGCAAAATTGTTTAAAATGTCATATACTTTCATAAGATCATCCTTTAGAGTCAATCAGTTATTATTCCATCAACCCTCACATCCAACGGTTCCATAGGCACTTGGCCCAACAATTGAAAGCTATAGCCTAAAGCTATTTTTTTCGTACTGCTTCTCAACTGGACTAAGTATCTATCATACATACCAGCGCCATATCCAACCCTTCCACCCTTTCCATCGAAGGCTGCTCCAGGTACAAGAACTAGGTCTATGTCCTGTGGAGCTGTAATATTAGTGTCTATCAAAGGTGGCTCTAGTATACCATATTTATTTTTCTTTAAATCTTGAAGATTATCAATTGACACTGCCACCATGCCCTCTTTTATTGACAGAATTACAGGTACAGAAACCTTTTTCCCCTGTTGCAGAGCATGATTGATGATCCTATGAGTATCTACTTCCTTGTTATAGCTGACAAATACAAATATATTTTCACTCTCTTTATAATGGCTACTTTCAATTACCTTTGAAAAAATCACCTGGTCCTTAGCCAATTTTTCTTCACTAGTCAGATCAGCTAATTTTTTTAATATTTCTTTTCTAATAGCTTTTTTATTCATCTTCATTTTCATTACCATTATTAACTATGGCTACCCTTTTACTAATAGTATCAATAGGAGATTCCTTGGACATCAAATTGTATCTGTAATTTACAGCAGCAGCCTCAATAATTACAGCCACATTTCGGCCAGGTCTTATTGGTACTACGATTTTTCTTGTAGGTACATTTAAAATATCAATATATTGTTTGTCTATACCTAAACGATCATAGTTGGCGTCAGCCCTCCATTGTTCAAGACAAATTACAAAATCAATAGTCTTAGTGTCCTGTATGGAACTGAGGCCGTATAAGGCAGGTACATCGATTATTCCCATCCCCCTTACTTCCATCATACCAAAGGTAATATAGGGAGATGTCCCCATTAACACTCCATCTACTTCTTTGATGTCAACAGCATCGTCAGCTACCAATCTATGTCCTCTTTTTATAAGCTCTAGAGCACTTTCACTCTTACCTATACCACTTTCTCCAGTAATTAATATTCCTATTCCATAAACATCTACCAAAACTCCGTGCATTCTTGTTTCCGGTGCCAACTTATCAGAAAGATAGTTAGTTAAAATCCCAATAAACTTTGTAGATGTTTTAGTTGACCTTAAAAGCCACCTGTCATTTTCAGATGCATACTTTAAGATCTCTGGCTGTGGTTCTAAGTCCCTGGTAATTATGATACAAGGAGTTTCAAAACTAAAAAACTTTTTCAGCCTCTTTTTTCTTATTTCAGGCTGCATTGCGTCTAAAAAGCTCCATTCTGCCATACCTATAATTTGAATTCTTTCGTTGGCAAAGTAATTGTAGAAACCTGAAAATTGCAAGCCAGGCCTATTAAAGTCGCTAACAGTTATGTCATTGTCTTCCTTGCCCTTAATTAATACCTCTAAACCTAAATCTTCAATTAGTGTACTTACTTTTACAGACATTAGCTATTCTCATCCCTTCCCTTTTCACTAATCATAAAGTTACCTACTTAGTCTTTCTTTCTATAGTTTCTAACTGAGCTCTTAAATTGTTTTTAAAAGAATCTATATATATTCTTCTCAACTTTTGCTGTTCTTCTAACTCTTCAGCTGTAAGCCCTACTTCCTTACTTTTTTTATATAAAAGATTTATTCTATTTACAATTTCGTTAAAATTAAAATCCTTGTCCACCTTGTTTTCCTCCTTTGAACTTTGAATATTTATATTATATCACATGGAGGAAGGGTAAAAAAGTAGCTGTATTAGGTTGAAAAGTAAGGATTAACTAGGAAGAAGAGAATTTTAAATAAGTCCATATACAAAAAGTACCTCACCTGCAAAAGGTGAAGTACTCAAATCTGACCATATTCTCTCCCAACATGCCGATATGCTTATTTATTCATACCCGCCTATATGCAGGTGGGTCCTTCGCATCTTAACTCTGTTTTCTTCTGATTGAAACTAAGAGCATATGCTATTAGCCCAATACATCAAATATGATGTGGAAGTCTAACATTATTAAGAGTTTTGTTGGTCCCTTATCACTTATGTCGGTTGAATATTATAAGCGATTCGTACATATCAGGATTTAATGTAATTTAATTATATCATATCACCGCTATGGTGCAATGTTGATATATTAACGTTTGAAACGGTTATAGCTGCTTATTTTTATCTAGCTATAAATAACTGTGTAAATCTTTACATTTCTCTAGTTGCCATAATTTTACATTTCCAACTCATCTAAAATTTCTTCTATTTCACAGTTTCTACCTTCTTCACAAATTACCGCTATAAATTCACAATAATCATAGCTATCTATATCAGTTTCATAGGCTATATATTGTGCTTCTACATCAAATTCTTCTATTAAATCTTCTATAACTTCCCCAGCATTATCTATGGCTATGTCATTTAAATATGGCAGAAAGTATTCCTCGTACCAGTCTTCAGATTCTGCCTCATCTTTACATTCATCATTGGCATAGGCCTTAGCTGCCGCTAATTCATCTCTATCAAAATCATAGAAAAACCTCAATACTAATAGATCTTCCTCTACTTTGATTTCCTCTATCTCTGCTAAATCATTGTCTTCAAGATATTCTATTATTTTATCCTTATTAATCATAGGATCCTCCATTTTTAATTATTCTTTTTCAGTATATGCTTTATATTGATTTTGTACCTTTTCAAATTCTTTTCTTCCTGTCTTAGCTAAGGCCTTCACCACAGGGTAAGCAATAATTACATCTACACAGTGGTGGAACATTGTTCCTACTGCTACAATATAGGAATTAGCATTGAATCCTAGCAGTGGTATTATCACTAAAGCTTCTGCTAATCCATGGAGAGGTGCAGTTATTAGAGCTACTTTTACATAGGAAACATCTTTCTTTAAAAGCTGTGCCCCAAGAAGACCAACTAAAATATGGGTTGAAGCTCTAGCAACTACTGGGAATGGTGTCCCAGACATCTGAAAACCTATAGTAGATCCTATTCCAACCATAGCAGAAGCTGCTGGTCCTAAAAACATTGATAAGAACATAGGTACATGGGAAGCTGGTGTCATTGTAAAAGCTTCTCCCAATTGTATCTTTGGCATTAAGATAGGTATTATGATAGTTAGACCTATTAATAAGGCTGTTTGTGTTAATTTTCTTACCTTTTCCATTTATAATCCCGCCATATGTAAGTGTATATACAGCAGTATACTATATGTGTATCTATTTGTAAATATCCTTTTTTTCATGTAATTGTTTACTTTTCAAAAAAATAATAATGGTGAATTTTCACCATTATTATTCTAACTTATATATTTTTTTAGCCTTATCCACGTACATAATTCCATCTAGATGATCTATCTCATGACAGAAAGCTTTAGCAAATAGACCTTCAGCAGTATATACCACTTCCTTATTATTTGGAGTTATACCTTTTACCTTAATCTTCTTTGGTCTAACTACTTCACCTTCAAACCCCTCATAGCTCAAACATCCTTCTATACTTAGCTCTTTCCCCTCAGCTTCTACAATTTCAGGATTGATAAGTATAATTGGTTGGCTATCATTTCTTAAATCTATTAATATAACTCTTTTAAGGACGCCAATTTGTGGAGCGGCAAGGCCTATACCATCACAATTGTACAAGGTATCCTTCATATCTTTAATCAATTCTTTAATATCCTTATCTATCTTTTCTACCCTTTCACAAGGAGTCTTTAAAATTTTATCTCCATATTGAAGTATTTTTCTAATTGCCATAATTACTATTAATTTAAGCTGTTCTTATCCTAATTACAGCTTAAATTTTCCCTCCCTACTTTTAATGCTTATATTTATATTATATACTATTTGAACTTTTGTCTACAAGAAAATCTTGTAGGGATAAAAGTTTTCCTCTTCCTATAGAGCAAGAAAGCTAACCCTGCCGGGTTAGCTTTCTTTGCTAATTGTTTTGAGGCTGCAACACCATAGATTTAACCTTCATAAGTCTTATGATATTGGCTCTTTCATCTTCGTCTAACTTCATTTTTATATATTTTATAGTTTCCTCTAATTGTGGTATTGTGGCGTATTCTAGAGCATTTACTCTTCTTCTTGTCTTTTCTATTTCGTCGGCCATTAGCTGGCAAGATTTTTCTACCTCTGCTAGTTCTAAAAGTTTTGGCAGGATACCATAGAGTTTATCTATAGCAGAATCCAGTTCCCCGGAAGTAGAAGCAAAGCCATAAGGGTATATGCTACCTTGATCTTCTCCCATCTGACGCTTAAAAGTCATCATTGGTACTTTAACACTCATGATATTTTTGCTTGTAACTTCTAAGCCTATTCTTTCCTTAGGATACATTACAGCTTCTTCTAGCATCTCAGAAGACATCACAGCCCTTGCCATCAAGAATTCATTAAGAGATCCTCCTAATTCCTTTTCCACATCTCTTCTAAGGCTATCATTGTATTTTACCAGATCGATAAATCTGCGCATGAACTCATCCTGCTTATCCTTTAAGAGCTTGTGTCCTCTAACAGCAGTAACCAGTCTCTTTTTAAGGTTAGTGAGCTCCATTCTTGTAGGATTGACATTAAGTCTAGCCATACTTAATCATCCTCTCTCTCAGGAAGATACTTGTCAAGATATTCATCTCTGATTCTCTTAAGCTCAGTCCTTGGGAGTATGGTTAGAAGCTTCCAACCAAGATTTAGGGTTTCCTCTATAGTTCTGTTTGTAGTAAAGCCCTGGGATACATATTCCTTTTCAAAGGCTTCAGCAAACTTTGCATAGAGTTTATCTGTATCTGAAAGGGCAGATTCACCAAGGATAGCGGATAATTCCTTAGCCTGCTTACCTTGAGCGTAGGCAGCAAAAAGCTGGTTCATAGTGTCTGCATGGTCATCTCTAGTTTTTCCCTCTCCTATACCTTTATCCTTAAGTCTTGAAAGGGATGGCAGAACATCTATTGGAGGCATAACCCCTTTTCTATAAAGCTCCCTGCTTAGTATTATCTGGCCTTCTGTAATATAGCCTGTAAGGTCTGGGATTGGATGAGTCTTGTCTTCTTCTGGCATTGTAAGGATTGGAATCTGAGTTATAGAACCTTCCTTGCCTCTTATTCTTCCTGCTCTTTCGTAAAGGTTGGCCAAGTCTGTATATAAGTAACCTGGGTAACCTCTTCTGCCTGGAACTTCTTTTCTAGCTGCAGAAACTTCTCTTAGAGCTTCTGCATAGTTTGTCATGTCTGTCATTATAACAAGGACATGCATCCCTTTCTCATAGGCTAAATATTCTGCTGTTGTAAGAGCCATTCTTGGTGTAGAAATTCTTTCTACTGCTGGATCATTAGCTAGATTCATAAATAAAACAGTTCTGTCTATTGCTCCAGTTTTTGTGAAGTCATCTATAAAGAATTGAGCTTCCTCAAAGGTTATACCGATAGCTGCAAAGACAACAGCAAATTTTGAGTCTGAATTAAGAACCCTTGCCTGCCTTGTAATTTGGGCTGCAAGCTCTGCATGTGGCAGTCCTGAACCAGAGAAAACTGGTAGCTTTTGCCCTCTAACTAAAGTATTCAATCCATCTATAGCTGAAATTCCAGTTTGGATAAATTCATCAGGATAGTTTCTAGATACAGGGTTCATTGGTATTCCATTAATATCAGACTTTTTCTCAGCAATTAGCTTTGGACCATTATCCTTTGGTCTTCCAAGTCCATCAAATACCCTTCCTAGCATATCTTCTGAAAGGGATATTTCTAAAGGTCTACCTAAAAACCTTGCCTTACTGTCCCTTAAATTTATACCAGCTGGACCTTCAAAAAGTTGAACTGCAGCCTTATCTCTATTTATTTCAAGAACTCTACCACGACGAATTTCTCCGTTAATAAGTTCTATTTCAACCATTTCATCAAACTTGGCACCTTCAACTTGGTCAACTACCATCAATGGGCCAACTACTTCTTTAACGGTTTTATATTCCTTAAGCATCTGCTATCCCTCCTTCACTGATGAGTTTCTCCACTGCTGCCTTTACCTCTTCAGCAACAGCATCCATCCTATCTATGTCAGTTTCCGGGATATATTTAGCTCTAGCAATCTTATCTCTTTCTTCTAAGGCTAGTATATCCTTTAAGTATACACCAGCTTCTAGGGCCTTATTTGCCAAGTCTTCAAAAGATAGAACTAATTGAAGCATCTTGTACTGTTTAGCAAAGGAGGCATAAGAGTCAACTTCATGGAAAGCATTTTGCTGCAAGTAGTCTTCCCTTATGGATCTTGCAATTTCAAGCTTTAATTGATCCTTTTCAGAAAGGGCATCATAACCTACTAATCTAACTATTTCTTGTAGTTCCGCTTCTTCCTGCAGCATTGCCATAGCTCTTATTCTCAGTTTAGTCCAGTTTTCTCCTATATTCTCATTCATCCAGTCACTAACCTTTTCTAGATACAAGGAATAGGAATTTAACCAGTTTATAGCTGGGAAATGTCTTCTATAAGCCAGCTGTGAATCTAGGCCCCAGAAAACCTTAACTATTCTTAGTGTAGCCTGGGTAACAGGCTCTGAAAGGTCTCCTCCTGGAGGTGATACAGCACCAATTGCTGTTAAGGCACCTTCCCTATCTCCTTCACCTAGACAAATAACCTTTCCCGCTCTTTCATAGAACTCTGCAAGTCTTGAGCTAAGATAGGCTGGGTATCCTTCCTCACCTGGCATTTCTTCAAGTCTACCAGACATTTCTCTAAGAGCCTCTGCCCATCTGGAAGTGGAGTCTGCCATTAGGGCTACAGAATAACCCATATCTCTGAAATATTCTGCTATTGTAATACCAGTATAAATAGAAGCTTCTCTAGCTGCCACTGGCATATTAGAAGTATTTGCAATAAGCACTGTTCTTTTCATTAAGGATTCTCCTGTTTTAGGGTCCTTAAGCTCTGGGAATTCGTTAAGAACGTCAGTCATTTCGTTACCACGTTCACCACAGCCAACATAAACAACTATTTCCACGTCTGCCCATTTAGCCAACTGATGCTGTACTACGGTTTTACCACTACCGAAAGGTCCTGGAACACAGGCAGTACCACCCTTTGTTACTGGGAAGAAAGTGTCAATAACTCTCTGTCCTGTAACCATAGGAGCCACAGGATTTAACTTTTGCTTTATTGGTCTAGCCTTTCTAACTGGCCATTTCTGCATTAAAGTAACTTCTTTATTACCTTTAGAAGTCTTAACTTCTGCTACCTTATCTGTTACCTTGTAGTCACCTTCTTGAATATATGTAAGCTCACCTTCAACACAATAAGGAACTAAGATCCTGTGTTCAATTACTGAAGTTTCTTGAACTACACCAATTATATCTCCAGGAGCCACCTTGTCTCCTACCTTTTTTCTAGGAGTAAAATGCCATATTCTATCCCTGCTTAAAGGATTAACTTCCACTCCTCTATCAAGAAAGTCACCAGTTTTATCCCTCATAGCATCTAATGGTCTTTGAATACCATCAAACATGGATTCTAATAATCCTGGGCCAAGTTCTACACTGAGGGCCTCTCCTGTAGTATAGACTGGTTCCCCTGGTCCAAGACCTACAGTATCTTCATATACCTGAATGGAGGCTTGATCTCCCCTCATTTCAATAATTTCACCTATAAGACGTCTGTCACTAACTCTAACAACGTCATAAACACTTGCGTCCTCCATACCCTCTGCAATAACAAGGGGTCCGGAAACCTTGACTATTTTACCCGTCTTCAAGTTACCTACCTACCTTCCTTTATCATCTATAAGACTATTCCTTATTATCTAAAATATTTACACCAACCGCTTTTTCCACGTTATCCCTGATTTTTTGTAGTCCTATGTTAAGGCTTCCTTGATTGCTTGGTATTAAAATTATTGAAGGTAGCACAGAACGATTGTATCTGGCTATAGTTTCTTCAATATTTTTTGCCACCTGCTCAGTTATGAAGATAACAGCATATTCATTTGCTGCCAATCGATCTACAGTCTTTCTAGCTTCTTCTTCTTCATAAACTGGGAACACCTCAATTCCTATGGCTTTAAAGGCTAAAACCGAATCCTTATCTCCAACAACAGCTATCTTATACATAGTTTTCACGCAGCCTTTCTCTAATAACCTCTCCATCAATGCCATTAATCTTACCAACCATTATTATCCTGATAAGTTTAATTTCATTTTCCTTGGCAAAAATATAGGCAATTACAGGCTCAGGCCCAAAGCTTACATACTTAGCATCCTTCATAATTTTCACAATATAATCATCTGTAAGTTTTTCTAAACTGTTTAGGGAACCTGTCTTTATGTAATCTTCCACACCAAGCCTTAATGGTTCGATATAATCTGCGTAAGATAGTTTTCCTGCAATGCTTTCTACATTATCCATCAGCAAGGAAATAAGGTTATCCTTATCAGTATTTCCACCTTCTATAAGTACTTCTTTCAGAAATTTCCTATCCTTATTCTGTTTTTTAACCCTTATCAAGGATTTAACATTGGTAAGATCAATCTGGCTTCTAACATAGTTTTCTACAAAGCGGTTTTGAATTTCTTTTGCTATATCCAGCATATGCCTAAACATATATCTATCTGTGATTATGTCAATTCTTTGAGGGTCCTTTGTGCTAAGAAAGTCCCTTTGGGCTTCCTCTATGGCGCTGGCCATAATTTTCGGCAAATCACTATAAGTTTCATTTAATACTGCAGCCTTCAATTTATCTAATTCTACCATTCCAATAGGAAGCAAAAGCTGAGAAAAATCTTCCTTTAAAGTCTTAGCCTTAAGTAATACTTTTATGTTGTGATAATCATATCTTACACTCATAACATCTACTACGGACTTTTCAGGACTAATTTCATAAAAGAGTTTATAAACTCTTTTAAGTTCGGCACTTAACATTTCCTCGTAGTCCTCAGCCCTTTTTACTTGAGACATATGAGCAGCATACTCAGATTCCTGCAGTACCTTCACTGCTTCCCATGGACTATTACTGTCTATCATCCTATCTAACTTTGCCTTATCCAGTAATCGGGTTTCCAGAACTCTGAGTCTTGGTATAACACTAGTAAATACCATATTGTTCATTTACTGCCCTCCTCAGTTACCGAAAGAACTTATTTACTCGTTCTTTATCCAAATAATATATTAGCCACTTCATTTTCCAAGTTATCCTTGGCTGAATCTATTAGAGCCTCGAAAGTATAGTTTATATCTATTTTTCCTTTCTCAACTATAAATCCTCCAGCAAAGTCTCCGTATTCAGAGCTTAACTTAAGATTAGCCTTTTTACCTTCTGAGCTTAAAATCTTATTAACTTCATCCAATAAAGACTGATTAATTATATTAGCATCATCTTTAGATATTTTAATCTTTTCATCTCCCTCTAAATCAAGAGCAATTAAAGTGTTTTTCACAAAGTTTAGGTACTGCTCTATAGGAAGTGTTCTCATTTTAGTTAAAGCTTGATCGAATACTTTTGAAATAAGCTGCTGTTTAGCAGCTAGCTTTCTATTTCTTACTTCTATAGTTGCAGAAGAAATAATTCTTTCTTTTTTAAGGGATGCATCCTTTTGAGCCCTTTCAATCATTTCTTTCTTTTCACTTTCTGCCTTGCTTATACTTTTGGAAACTATTAAAGTTTCCTCTTCAGATGCAGCCTTTAAGATTTCATCTCTTTCATTCTCTGCATCTTTAATTATCTTATTAATAAGAACATTTATATCAGACATTCCTTCACATCCTTAAAATTGATTATATCAGCTTTAGAACTTTGCACCGAATACTAAAAGCATTGATATAACGAAACCTAAAAGAGCATAGGTTTCAACCATAGCAGCATATATTATACCCTTTGTGTTGTGCTCAGGTTTTTTTGCTAGTATAGCTATACCTGCAGCTGCAGCTTTACCCTGAGCAATTCCAGACCATAGACCAGCAATAGCTATTGGAAGGCATGCCATAAGATAATAAAGACCAGCTTGTAAACTTAAACTAGCATCTATTCTTAAAAACACTAATAATCCTATAACAAATCCATAAATTCCTTGAGTACCTGGTAACAATTGAAGAACCAAGGATTTACCAAACTTCTCTGGTTGTTCTGTCATTAAGCCTGCTGCTGCTTGACCAACGGTACCAACACCCTTTGCCGAACCTATACCAGCCATACCAACAGCTAAAGCTATTCCTAAAGCTGCTAGTATAAATCCACCATTATTTTCTACTAAAAATTGAACTAAATTCATTATTATTTCCTCCTCTAATCTCTATTAATTTGTAAATAATTGTTTATCATCTTAAAAGGTGAAAAAGCTCTGCCACCACCTTCATAGAACTTTCCGAAATACTCAATATACTGTAATCTGCAATTGTGTACATATGCACCTAACAATGATAAGAATATATTGAATAAGTGGAAGAATACAAAGAATATAGGGCCTATTATAAATACTGACCATCCTGGAAACATCCTAACAATGAGATTAAATGCATTGGCTAACTGACCACCTGCAAGGCCTAGAGCCATTAATCTTGAATAAGACACAAGGTCTCCAATGTATCCAGTTATTCCATAAAGGGCATAGAAACCTGCTCCCAATCTGGCACCTTTATTTTTAATATGCCTTCCTTCCATTAAAACTATAAGAAGCATTCCTATAATCATTACATATTTTGATATGCTTACAGTTGCAGCTGGCAATCCAAGAGCACCTCCACCGAGGAAAAGACCTGCTCCAACTAAAACCATAACCCAAGAACCAACATCATAAAAGGCTCCTAAGGGATCTCCATCCCTAATAAGCATATAAGCTTTAATACCTAATCCAAAGAATATTTGTATTACTCCCATAGCTAAGGAAGCTACCAATACTTTATTAATGTCATCAATTGGATTAATTATCGCTTTTAGCCCTAGTATATCTCCAAAGAAAGAACCAAACAATAAACCAAAAGCAATGGTAGGTATACTTAACCAAAAGAAAAACTTAATCATTTTTTCTTTCTCTTCATCAAGCTTAAAGAACTTTAATATTATTGCGCTTCCTAGCAAAACCAAGGTTCCATAACCAGCATCTGCCACCATCATACCAAAGAATATGATATAAAAGGGTGCCAGTAGGGGTGTAGGATCGATTTCATTATATTTAGGCATACTATACATTTCAGTAATACTTTCAAAATTCCTTACAATAAAGTTGTTTTTCAGTTTAATAGGTACATCATCTATTTCTTTTTCTTCTACTTCTTCAAATGATAAATAGTAAGCCTCACCTAAAGTCTTTTTAATAATACTCTCCAATTCATCATTGCTATCCAATGCTGTCCAACCTGCTATTGCCACTACCCTATTGGTTTTTAAGAAATTTTTAGGTGCTTCCATTCTTAAAAGAATATTGGCATAGTATTCATAAGCCATTTCAAAGATCTCTATTTTATCTTGGTAAGACTTTATAGTATCTATAACTTCTTCCTTTTCTTCAAGTAATTTTTCAATACTCTTGTTAAAGTCTGAGATAACTTGTGAGGGACTTTCCCTATAAGGAAGATTAAGCTGACTGAATCCCTTGCCTTTTAAATGTTCTAACACAGGGTCTTCCTTCTCTTTATGACAGATAACAATAAAATAGGTGTTCTTGCTGTCCCTATTTACTACTTCTGTATATACCCCACCTATATTTTCCTCTAAGTCTTTAATTAATAGCTCCTCTGCTTCCTTAGCTGTAGAACCTATGAATATTCTTGAATATTTACTAGCCTTTAAATCTTCTAATGGTACATCCAACGGCGACCAGGGCTCTAAAAGTTCTATTTCAGTTTTGATTTTAGATACTTGGCTTTCAATATCCCCTATTCTATGTTCCTTTTCTTTAAGTTCAGCAGCAATTCCTTGCCAATCAGTGGTTTTCACTCTTTCTTTCAACTCACTGAAGGTCATCTCCTTTTTACCTTCTTTCATGGCCTTCAAAAGAGATTTTGGCGGTATGTAATTTCTTAAAAACTCAAGAGAATGTTTAATTTTTGAAATTTTCTCTTCACATTCACTGTAGTGGGAGGCTACATCATCCTTGTATAAATCCTTTAGATGCTCATTTTCCTCCAATAGCTCTTCTTTTTGAAGATTAATAAACTCTACTCCTTGGAATTTTTGAAGCTCTTCAAGGACTTTTTCCCTTTCGGATTCAAAAACTAGCAATGTGAATTTATTCATCTTAACTATTGCCATTAGTATTCACTATCCTCTCAATTACCATGTTTACAGCCTTATCAAACTCAACACCAGTTAAATTCAATATAGCTTCCTCTTCCTGACTTCCTTTTTCTTTTATAGGTGCTGCTTTCTGCTCTCCTTCTTTAACGGCAGTGTCCATTATGCTAACAACCTGACTATTAGCCTCAGCTATAATTCTTGTATATTCCTCTTTAGCCTTTTCTTCAGCTTTTTTTATAATTTCTTTTCTATCAGCCTGAGCCTTATTAACTATTTCTTCAGCCTGATTTTCTGCATCTTTTAAACTATTAATAACTTCAAGTGCCAAAGTATCACCACCTTTTTCTACAATTCATAATATACATATATAAATTAATGCTTTACATAGTATTCATTACAACTTTGTCCTAGTATCTATTATAGTGTCTATATGAATAAATTTCAATGTATTTCCCTTCCATTTACCTTCAGCTAGGTATAATTTCTTCATAATAAAAGGTTTTCACTGGAACTTTTTCATTTTTATATACCAAGAAACACTTCTTATAGTCCACTATATCATTTGATATAAATTTATTAATATCTATACTATATCCTTGTATATATATTCCCTTAGTTGTAGCTATATTATATTCATTAATGAGTAATTCTTTGATGACTTTTTCTTCCTCTTTAGATGCATTCTTGTCTAAGAAATCAGGTAGCCATGACTTTTTGTTAATGGTAAAGTAATCATATTTGATAATGTCCTTTAAAACAGTAAGATCATCTCCTATGGTCTCCTTATAAAACTCTATAAATATCCTATAATATTCTACTCCAGAAATACTCCTATTAAAGTATCCCTTCTTCTGAAAAAACTTTGCTAGTGACAAGAAAAAATCAAAAGCACTATTAAAGTTAGCCATTAAATAACTTAATATATTATTGAAATTGCCACTATTATAGTATTTATCTACTATTGTTTCTACCTTTTTTAGAATTAGTAATTCCTCATAAGAAATATCATTATTTCTTATGATTTCATAAGGAGGATAGGGTGAGTAGACCATTCCCCATTGTTCTTCTTCCTCCTTCATCTTTGACCCCTTTAAGAGCTTTAAAAAACCTAATTGTATTACATGTGGACCAAAGCTATAAACCCTATTAAAGGATTCTTTGAAAGATTCAAAACTTTCACCGGGCAAACCTGCTATTAAATCTAGGTGAAGGTGTATATTGTTAGCAAGGCATAGCTCCTTTACCCTATGGCCTAGTTTTTCTAAATTCATTGTCCTAGTAATATTCCGAACAACTTGCTCATTGGTACTTTGAACACCTATTTCAAATTGAAATCTTCCCTTAGGGACAGAGCTTAATAGCTCAATATCTTCATCAGTAAGAAGATCTGCTGATATTTCAAAATGAAAACAGGTACTGCTATCTACTTCCTTAAGGTATTGCCATAGTTTACGAGCATAATCTCTATTGGCGTTAAAGGTTCTGTCTACAAACTTAACCAGAGCCACTCCCCTTTCCATTAGTAGAGTAAGCTCTTCCTTTACCAAGTCTAGTTCCCTAAATCTAACCCCTCTTATAGTTGAAGACAGGCAATACTTACAATTAAAAGGACAACCCCTGCTGGCTTCATAATAAATAATTTTATTTTTAAATTCCAATTCATCTCTATAAGGAAAAGGTAGCCTATTCATATCCAATAAATCAAAATTACTCTTTCCTTTTATATTTCCCTGGCCATCCTTATACAAAAGCCCAGGAATTTCTTCAATACTTCCTCTATTTAGCTTATATAAGACGAACTGCCTGAAAGGCTCTTCTCCTTCCCCTTCTATTAAATAGTCCCCATCTACACCTTGTAAAAATTCTTTTCCATCGTAGGATACCTCTGGCCCTCCATATAAGATCTCTATATTTTTGTTTACCTTCTTTATTAATGTAGAGAGTTTTATAACCATTTCAATATTCCATATGTAGCAGGAGAAGGCTATCACATCTGGTTTTTCCTCCATGGTAGCCTCTAAAATATTTTCTAATTGATCATTTATAGAAAACTCCTTAATTAGGCATTGGTATTCTAAGTTCTTGCTATATTCCTTTAAGTACCTAACCGCTAAATTAGTATGAACATATTTAGCGTTTAATGCTGTCAATACTAGTTTCATCTTTACGCTTTCCTTTCTTTTTCCTTCTAGCCCTAATAAAGAAGATGTTTTTACCTTCTTTTTCTTCAACTAGGTCAAAATATGGAGATATAATCTTTTTCACATTGGACAATTCTAACTTCACTAGGGGATTTGTATTTCTTATATTTACAGTTTCAAATTCACAATTATTAAAAAGCACATCCACTTCTAAATCCACTGCTTTTCCAATAAACTTATTGGCATCCCATAAAAGTATTTCCCCATCTTCCCTAACATATTTATATGCTTCCTTTATGAGTTTCCTTCTTTTCAATGAATTAGACAAGGAATTTAGTGTAAAAAATAATATGGCAGTATCATAAAACTCCCTTTCTATGAAGTTTTTTTCCTCTCCCATAACATACTCTAAGGCTACTTCGTCAAAACTTTCCTTACACATTTTATATATTATACCATAGTTTTTCACACCTATATCGATTATATCGCCTTTTATTTGCAAATTTCTCATATCTATTTTAACATAATCTTTTTTTTCTGCATAAAAGCCCTTTTTCCTTATCATAAACCCTACCACCTTAATACTATAATTTCTATCTATTTCAAGATCTATAACTAAAATTAGCTCAACATATATATTTCAACATAGAAAAAAAGAATTCCTCCATTATATGGAAGAATTCTTACTTGTAAATTTCTTCGTACTTTTCATAAAAGTCCAGCATAAGTCCTGCACTTGTTCTTTGGGCCTCTTGAATAATTTCACTAGCTAACTTTTGATAGCGCTGATCCATATCTTGTATGGCCTCATATTTTTCATGGGCCTGGTTAGACATTTTAGCATTATTTATAATATACTCCTCTATAGTCTTATATCTTTTTATTCCATATTGGGCTTCGAAGGAATAATCAGACATTAGCCTGGAAATTATCCACATTTCAAACCGCCGATGACTTTTAAGCAACTTATTGCTTACATGATGAGGCACCGTTACATCTTGAATTAAGTGGCAGGCAGCACCAAAGTAGAAAACCCCTTTATCTAGTTTCTTTTCCTTTAACAGCGTCAGGGCCTTCTTGTAGTACTTAGTACATTCTGTTAATGCATCTGAAAAACCATAAAGTCCCTTATGTTTTCCAAGGTGGAAAAAATGGTTTGAACTTTTCAAGTCCTGGTCTGCCCAGGTTACTCCTAGATTCAAAGCTTTAATGTTTTCCCTATAGAAATTATATTCTTTACTATAGTTTTCATTCCTCAATATATCTATAGCTCTCATATTAATATATTTATGAACAGTGCAATGGGTTTTTAGCACAACCTTCTTTACAGGATTAACTGCGAACATAAGCCCCTGTAGAGTTGATCCATAAGTTGTTTCAAACTTCTTCTTCATTGATTAAATGCTCCTTTTAGCTCCTATGATTTTTCCACTTCAAGATAATAATAGTGGTTAGTAGCAGAATGAAAAATATAACATAAGTCAAAATAACTTTGGAACTAACCTTCATAGCTTCATTGCTAGCTGCTAGTTTTATAAGCAAGCCTTGGCTTTTTTCTAGCAATAGCATACTACCATTATACATCTCTAAATCTATTATTTCACTATCCTTTCCTAAATTTAATTTTTCTTCAACAATACCCTTATTATCTATGCTAAGGAGCTTTTTATTCGAATTATCGTAAAAAAATATGGAATCCTTCTTGCCAAAATTCCCTTCCCTATCAACAGTCATTGCTGTCAAAGAATTTACAGACTTATGTTGATAATAAGGTGCTGGCGGGTTGTTTGACGGATGTTTTTCCAATATAAAGGAAAGCTTATCACCAGAAATGCTTTTAAATCTAGGACTATTAACAGGATCTCCCCCACTGTAATCCGGCCAGCCATACCAAGTATCTGACTTTAATTCATATATATAATCTACATCTCCTTTTACTCCTCTATCTCCTCTTGGCTCCAAGCCTCCTACTACAGCATAAATATTCCCTATACTATCAAAATCCATTGCCTTAACATTCCTGACCCCCCAGCAATATAAGAAGCTTTCCTTATTTTTTGGGTTATATACAATAACAGAAGCATTACCTGGAAAATGGCCTGAAATCTTCTGTCCAGGGGTATTTCTAGTATTGAAAGGTACAAAGGCACCATAATTTTTATTTATATTGTCCCCTATAGTTATATCCTTAGGTGAAATATCACAATTGAAGGGATATTTGCTTTTCCACTTATTATCTTGTCCCACTACACCAGAATTTGTGGCAGAGCCTATTGCTATGTAAATTTTATCTTCCTTCAACATAAGCTTACAATCGCCGTAATCTCCAAAGTTTGGTATGTCCTCCATTAACACTTCCTTTTTTTCAGTAGACCTATCAAAGCTCATAAGGGTTGATCCATTTATTATGTACAGCTTATTATTATAATATTGTAAAGACCTTATGTCACCATTATTCTCCTTATATAGGGTATAGCTTTTCCCATTGCTCTCTATTACCTGCACCTTATCCTTATATGCTATATAAATATTCCTATTATCAGTTGTAAAGTCTTTAGCTTCTTTCAAGCCGGCAGTTAAAATATCATATTTAACTTCATCAGGTTCAGTAAGTATGTTAGGGGACTTATTATATAGCTCAACAACAAAATATGAAAAACTTAATAATACAATGGTTAATGTGATAAATAATATCTTTTTCATTTTTCCTCCAACTTCAATTACTTCTCATCACCATATGTATATTTAAAATCTTTTGTTTTAATGAATAAAAGAGAGTTCTTCTTTAAAACTTCCTTTATTTTAAATTTTCAGGATTTAACTGTTTTAATTCATCAATTACAAAGAGACCATCTTTTCTTATAAGGACATCGTCAAAATAAATTTCTCCTCCACCATATTCAGGTCTTTGAATATATACAAGATCCCAATGAACAGCAGATTTGTTACCGTTATAGCAATCATCATAGGAACTTCCTGGGGTAAAGTGTATAGAACCTGCAATTTTTTCATCAAATAAGGTATCCTTCATTGGATGGAGGATATATGGATTTACACCAATAGCAAACTCACCTATATACCTAGCCCCTTCATCTGTATCAAAAACCTTATTTATTCTTTCTGTATCATTGGCAGTAGCTTTTATTATTTTTCCGTCCTTAAATTCTAACCTTATGTTTTCGTAAGTGAAACCTTCTCGTAATGATGGAGTATTGTATGTAATATAACCATTTACAGAATCCTTCACTGGAGCAGTATAAACTTCACCATCAGGAATATTTAACTTTCCATCACACTTGATGCCGTGCATTCCTTTAATAGAAAAGGTTAGATCTGTTCCTTCACCTTTAATATGTACCTTGTCGGTTTTATTGATGATTTCCACTAAGGCATCCATAGCTTTAGACATCTTGCTATAATCTAGGTTACACACTTGGAAGTAAAAATCCTCAAAGGCTTCCCTGCTCATAGATGCAGCCTGTGCCATAGAGCTTGTAGGATATCTTAATACAACCCAGCGAGTTTTGGGAACCCTTATTTCACTATGGACTTTCTTGGAAAAGAAACTTGAATATAGGGCCATCTTTTCTCCAGGTACATCTGACAGCTCTGATAAGTTATGTCCACCTCGAACGCCAATATAAGCATCCATACCAGACATTCTTTCAGCCTCGTACCTAGCCATTAATTTTAACTGTTCCTCTGTACAATCCATGTACAAGGATCTGTTAACAGTATTTTGCTTTATAGTAACAAAGGGAACTCCTCCTGCTAAATATGTTTGTTTAACTAATTCAGCTACAAAAACTTCCTCAACATCATAGGCTTCTATTAATACCTTATCTCCTTTTTTAACAGAACAGGAATAATTGATTAAGTTCTCTGCTAATTGAATCATTCTTGAATCTTTCATTTGTTCTACCTCCAAAAATTGTTTTCAACAATATAATATATCAATATGTAAGAATAAATACAATAGAAAAACTCTTAATGGCAGTCCAGTCACTAGAATATATTCCTTAATTAAAGAATAGATATAACTATTAGCAATTACAGGGAGTGAGACATCTGCTCCAATAATTTATTTATTGGTGCTTTTTATTATGAAAAAAGATTCTTTTGTAGCAAACTCTATATTACTTATTATGTCTAACCTTACTACAGGGGTTCTTGGTTTTATTTTTTCAATAATGCTTTCCCGAGAACTAGGTGCTGAGGGGATGGGACTTTACGGACTAGTAATGCCAGTTTATAACCTTTTTATATGCCTTATATGCGGTGGTATAGTAACAGCAGTTTCTAAAACTTCAGCAGAATACTATGCTAATAAAGATTATAAGAACTTGAAGAAAACTATAAAAACAACTTTTTCCTTTAATCTTATATGGTCTAGTTTAATAGTGTTTTTTGTTTTTCTCTTTTCTGCACAAATTAGTAAATATATAATTAAGGATATTAGAACTCTCAATGCTTTACGATTTACATGCCCAGCTATGGTATTTATTGCGTTTTCCAATACCTTAAAGGGTTACTTTTATGGCAGCTCCAGGGTAGGGGTACCGGCTTTTATTGATATTTTTGAAAAATCCATAAGAATTGTTATCATTTATACTCTTTTTACTCGGATCCATCTATCATCTGTTACTACTACAGTTACAGCAGCTTACGCAGCCTTATGTATAGGAGAGGCTATTTCCTTTGTTTTATTGTACATATACTACAAGGTGAATGAAAAAAAACTCAAGGATCTTTCCCCAGTTTCAGAAAGCAGAGCTCAACTACTCTTTAATATATTAGTTATATCTCTGCCCTTGTGTGTAAATGGATTTTTATCAACTGCTTTGTCAACTATATCTACCTTGCTTGTTCCTAGACGATTGGTTATGTCCGGTATTGACTATAAGAGCGCCTTGTCCATGATTGGTAAATTTACAGGTATGTCCCTAAATATAGTGCTGTTCCCTCAAATTGTTATAGGCTCTATATCAACCCTCTTAATACCTGACTTGTCCCAAAGCATAAGCAAAAAGGACTATTATGCAGTAGGAGAAAGAATATCCTCTGTTCTGAAGCTTTCATTTCTGCTAGGAATATCCACTATGGTTATTTGCTTGGTCTGCGGTGGTAGTCTAGGGCAAATGTTTTATAGTCGTTCAGACCTTGGCCCCTACATTAAATTTGCATCTATAAGTTGTCCTTTATACTTTACTGCCTCCACTACCTTTGGAGTATTAAACGGCCTGGGAAAGCAGAGTATTATATTGCGTAACTCTATGATAGTATCGATCCTTGAAGTTATAATCTTATATATCTTCACAGCTATTCCTTCTATCAACATCTTTGGTTATGGTCTTAGCTTGATAATAACTTCAATTTTAACTTTAGCCCTAAACTTAAAGGCCATTTTAGAAGAAATTGAGATTAGCTTTAACGGCTTTGATCTTATGGTTAATGTGCTCATGGCTTTTTTACTTTACTATGTTATGACCATACTTAGAGGTATCTCTGACAGCATGTCTGCAACAAAAAATATTGTCCTTATAGCCCTGGGCTTTTCCCTACCTTTTGCAGGTAGCTACATATTAAAATATTCTAAAAAAAGAGGATGATTATCTCATCCTCTTTTTCATGAAAGCAGGTATAATTCTCACCAGCTTAGGCGATATTGAATTTAAATCATTTTTAGTGATGCCTCCAAGGTAAATCATGGCATAGGCATAAACAAAGGCTGCTACCATCATTAATATGATCGTTGGTAGAACATATGCAAGCCTAGATGCTCCTTGGGAGATAAAAATATCAAAAGGTATATATGCTATTAAGGCTAGTATTCCCATTGCTACAGCGGCTATAAAGGGCTTTAGAGAATACTTTAACACATTCAATCTAAATCTTGTAGTATTTTTTATATAATAATAGTTAAGAACTAAAGGCACTGTAAAACACATAATATTACCTGCTACTGATCCAAATTGATTAATGGATGGAATAGCCATTAAGCTATAGCTAGTAATGATTTTTACCACTATACCAATAAACATGGTAGCAGTTACAATATTCATCTTCCCTAGACCCTGCAAGATAGTAGTTTGGATTTGCACTATGGACATAAGAATAACTATTAAGCAGGCTAATTTCATAAGTTTTGCTCCATGGACAGCATCTGGAAAGAGCATTCCGTAAATAGGCTTACTTAATACAGCAAGTCCAATAGCTGATGGAATAACTATAATAAAGCAAATCTTCATAGCTTGATTTATCTTTTCTTGTGCTAGTTTTCTGTCACCTACTGCCATAGCTGCAGAAATTGCTGGTAGCACCGCAACGCTTAAGGCTGAAACAATTGCAATAGGTACATTAATTAAGGAATTGGTTTGCCCTATGGTTCCATACATTTCCCTGGCAATTTTTTTTGTGTAGCCACCATCCATAAGTCTGTTAACTGCTATCAAAGAATCAATAAAGTTACCACCCTGCTGCAAGCCTACGCTTAAAGTTATAGGAATTCCATAAGTGAGCAATTTTCTAAACAAGGTTTTATTAGGTAGTCTTTTAACCCTTGATAGATCTACATCTTTAGGAATTCTAAACTTTTTAGTTTTTTCATATTTGATAAATAAGTATATACAAGCTACTAAAGCCCCTACAGTGGTTCCTACTGTGGCGCCAGCAACTCCAACCTTTATGCTTATTTTTATAAGTAAAGCGGCACAAACTAAACTAAATATAGTATGTACTATCTGTTCAACAATTTGAGATACTCCTGTTGGAGTCATATTTCCACGACCTTGAAAATAGCCTCTATAGGCAGACATTACAGAAGTAATTAGGACCGTTGGAGCCAATACTATAATAGCCAACTCAGAGTCTTCTTGTCCTGCCCTTCTTGTAATTGGTGCTGCAATAAGCATCATTATTAGTGACATCACTAATCCAATAACTATAAGTAAGAATCTAGCCATTTTAAAGCTCTTTATGGCGTCTTTATAGTTATTTTGTGCAATTAGTTCTGAAACCAACTTTGAAATAGCAACAGGTATTCCAGAGTTGCTCAGAACATATATAAAGGTAAATATGGTATATGTGAAATTATAGGAACCAATAGCTTCTTGAGGAAGTATAAAATTTAACAGCGGTAAAAATAATAATGATACCAATTTAACAATCAAGCTAGCTGCTGAAAGTACAGCAAAGCCTCTAGTTGTAGACTGTTCTTTCATAAAACCCAAAACCTTTCTTACGGTAAATAATTGACTTCAATGTATTCCATTAAAGCCAATTATTTACCTAAAATTTAAATACATCTTTTTTAATCTTTTTAAATATAGGCGGTAGACTTTCTGCTATGGTCTTGTTTTCCATATACTGCAGCTTATCTTTACATTCAGTAAATGTAAGCTTAAAAGCATATAAAAACTGATAATCTAGGCCAAACTTATTAAAGAAAAAAGAGTTTAGCTTTTTATCACCGTATTTTCCGTCACCTATTATAGGGTTACCAAGATGTGAAAGGTGAGCTCTCAATTGATGGCTTCTACCAGTTAAAAGGTCTATTTCTACAAAAGAAAATAGGCCATCGCTTTGCACAGTTTTAACTTCCATAGCAATTTTCTTGCCATACTTTATAGGTGTATTATATATTTTGGAAATATTATTGTCTTGATTTTTAAGGATATAGGCCTCATGGATACCATCCTTAATACGTCCTTTTACAAGGGCACAATAATGTTTTTTTATCTTTCGCTCCCTAATCATTTCATTAAGTAATTTTAGAGATTCAAAGTTTTTCCCAAAGATAACTATTCCTGAAGTATTTCTGTCCAATCTATTGCAAGGTGCTGGAGTAAAGGTAATCTCCTTTTCCGGTTGATAGTCTCCTTTCTCAGAGAGATAGGTTAGTACCATATCTGTAAGGGTAGCCTCTCCATTATTCCTATCTGAATGTACCAATACATTTGGTTTTTTCTCAACTAATAGGATATTTTCGTCCTCATAGCTTATCTTTAAATCTGTATCAATCTTTATAAACTCTACCTTCTTAGGTTCCTTTGACACTATATTAATTAGGAGCTCGTCACCTTCCAATAAAGAATACTTTTCCTTAGCTTTCCTACCATTTACCTTTACCTGTCCTGTTCGTATACCCTTAAAAATTGCACTTAGCGGTACATCCTTCAGATACTTTCTTAAAAACTTATCCAATCTCTGTCCCGCTTCATTAGGTCCTATTACTATCTTCATCCTTAGCCTCCTAAATTGACTTTATTCTGTTTCTCCCATTAGATAATCATAAGCTATTTTACATTGTATTGCCACTCCAATAGGAAGACAATTTTCATCAATATCAAAGAAGCTACCGTGGGCTGGATGGGTAATACCTTTTTCCCTATTACCACTACCTAAAAAATAAAAGGCCCCTGGTCTTTCCAAGGAGAAGTAAGCAAAACTCTCCACTCCCATACTTGGTTCTTGCAGTTCTATAATATTGTCTTCACCTATGATATTTTTAGCAGATTCTTTTAAGATTTCTGCCATAAAGTTATCATTATAAAGACAAGGATAGCCTTCTTCAATATTAATTTCACAGCTGCCCCTCATGGCTTTAACTATTCCTTCAACAACTTCTGTAACCCTTTTTATTAGGTATTCCCTATGTTCTATTTTTAAGCTTCTTATTATACCAGTGATTTTAACTTCCTCTGGAATAATATTGGGAGCACTGCCTCCATGTATGGATCCTACGGTAATAACTGCAGGATCTGTTGGAGGAATTTCTCTACTTACTATACTTTGCAAAGCTATGATTACATTACTGGCAATAACCACTGGGTCTACAGCAGTATTAGGATGGGCTCCATGGCCTCCCTTTCCTATAATCTTTATCTGGAAAGGGTTTGACGCAGCATTTACTACCCCCTTTTTTATTCCTATCTTACCACATTCTATGGTTTCCGATACATGAAGGCCAACTACTGCATCTACCTTTGGATCTTCTAGCACCCCTTCTTTAATCATGTAACTAGCCCCTCCAAGGGTTTCTTCTGCCGGTTCAAAAAGTAACTTAACATTTCCTTTTAAAGTAGACTTTATACTGTTTAAAATTTTGGCTGTGCCCATTAAAATAGCCATATGAGCATCGTGGCCACAGCCATGCATTTTTCCTTCAATTTGAGAAGAATATTCACAGCCTTTTTTGTCCTGTAGGGGCAGTCCATCCATATCTGCCCTAAAGGCTATAGTTTTACAGTTTTCCTCCTCAGTATCTCCACCTTTAATAAGGCCACAGATACCTGTCTTAGCAGTTTCTACATAAGGTATTCCCTCTTTATCTAAAAAAGCCTTGATCTTAGAGGAAGTAGCAAACTCCTCAAAACCTAACTCTGGATTTTTATGAAAATCCCTTCTCCAAGCAATCAATTCATTGTAAATATCTGCAGAAGATTTTAGAAAGTCTACTTTAGCCATGAAACTGTCACTCCTATCATTTTGATGTGAACTACTTAATTGTATTATACTATTCCCATCTAATATCTATGACATCTCCATCTTTAAGTTCATCATAGTAGCCTGCTTGTTTTCCATTTAACTCTAATACCAGCATACCTTTAGAGCTAGTTCTATCAAACTTGATGTAATTAAATATATCAACAAATATATACTTATCCTTACCCTTTAATATAACTTTTTCCGAATTTACTTTTACAGTTACAGTTTTACTTTCCTTCTTTTCCTCCACTTTTACAGTATCTATAGCAACCTCATTCTCATTGCCTGCTTCCATGGCCCTTTCATCCTGGGCCACTTCCCCTATTTCCTCTGATACTGTATCAGAACTAGTAGGGCTAACAGTATTAACTACTTCTGCTTCAATTATTTTATCCCCTTCTTTAATAATATAGTCATAAGAAATCTCCTTCTTATCTACATAAAATTTAGATTCAGAGGATACCTTTTCTAAATAGTACTTAATAAGATCTCCTAAAGTGTTTGGATACAAGATTTCAACCTTGTCATTATCTTCGATTACAGTATCAAAATTAACTCTTTGTCCATTTATTACTGCTATAGGCTCCATATTGTAAAGCTTATCATTAAAATAACAAGCTATAGAAGTATAGTTAGCTGCGTAATCCAACACTTTGGGCTCTGCATTTATACCATCTTTAGCATATTTAAGCTCTATTATATCTCCCTCTTTAACTGGTGAATCTACGGAAGCTTTTTGGGAATTAATTTTAATACTAGCACTTTCAGACATTTCACCAAAAGCAACACGTTTAGTGCCATTTAATGTGAATTTTACATTCTTACCATTCCTACCAATTAGAACCTTTGGATCTATGCCTGCTTGTAGTATTACATCCATAACAGTGTGCTTATTGTAATTAAATAAACTAACCACCTTATTGTTTATAGTTACATTAATAAAATCCTGGCCTATTTTCTTTATAGAAACCAAGGCTATTCCAAGGACTGTCACACCTACGCTACCTAGTTTATATCTAGCTGGGCATATACAATTTTCAATGGTTTCCCTTCCCTTTATAGCTACCCTCTGGGAGGGCAGATTTAATTTCTCCGCTAAATATTCTATCAGCATAGGAGTATGGGCTCCTCCACCTACCAGGAAAACTGCATTAGGAGACTTTCCTCCGTTTAATTCAATAATCTTATCACCTATTTCATCACAGGCCTTCTTTACTGTAGGAGTAATAACTTTAAAAATTTCTTCTTTGCTTATATTGTTGTCCAGGCCTAAAATGTCTGTATAGGTTATTTCTTCCTTTTCCATACATTCTCTTTTCATTCTTTCTGCAGTATTAAAATCCACTAGGTAATTTTGAGCTATAGCTTCTGTAACCTCATCACCGGCGGTGGAAACCATACCATAAGCTGTAATGGTATCCTTGCTGCTTATAGCTATATCGGAGGTTCCTGCTCCAATATCCACTAAAGCCAAGTTTAATAACCTTAAGTTTGGTGGTATAGCTGCTTCCATAGCTGCAATTGGCTCCAGGGTTAAACTGCTAACCTCTAAGCCTACTCTTTCCATAACTGCATAGAGACTATCTATTACAGATCTAGGTAAAAAAGTAGCAATTATTTCTGTCCCAACACTTTCACCCTTGTGAGAAAGTAGGTTATGTATAACGTAGCCATTGAGATAATAACTTCTTACACTGTAACCTACACAATAGAGCTTTCCTTGAGTTTCTCGGTTAACTTCATCTTCTGCCATTTTCACTGCGGTTAATTCTAAGCTTCTTATGAGTTCCCTATCAATTTCTTTATCCTCATCAATCATTAGGTTAGCTTTAGCTACAGTTGTGCGCAAAAATCTACCTGCAGCAGCTATAGCTACTTTTTCCAGCTTAAACTTTAACCTTTTCTCTAACTGTTTTTTTAACTTATTAACCCCAGCAGCTACTAAAGAGATATCATGTATTTGCCCATCTATCATGGCTCTTTCTTCGTGCTCTACATAGTATTCCTGAACTACATGAAACTTTTCCCCCCGCCATACACCTACAGTTCCTATTATAGAACGGGTGCCTATGTCCAAGGAGAATATTATTTCACTAGGATTAACTTTTATACCCATAATTTCTACCTCATTCTTTAGCAAATACTTTGAAAGCTCATATTCATTGAATATGAGCTACAGATTCCTAATTTTAAAGCTTAACTTATAGTAAAATTAAAAGCCAGCTTTGAAAATTGGATATCTATACACTTAATAAAATTATAGTACATCCACAAAAAACATTCAATAAATTTCTGGCAAAAGCTTTTATCAGGCCGTTTTCTTTAATCTTATACCACATTCAGAAATAAAGGGAGAAACTTCTTTATACTTTCCTCTCATATACTGGCACAGGTTTAAATATAAATTTTCCTTAGCCCTTGTGATAGCCACATAAAACAACCTTCTCTCTTCCTCTATATCGCTCTCTTTCCCCTCTCTCTTATAAGGAATATTTCCATCAACACAATTTATTAGATAGACGTTTTTAAACTCCATTCCTTTTACACCATGTATAGTACTCAAAATTACTCTATCTTCATCCTCTGCACTTTTCCTACTTAACTCTAGGCCAACCTGCTCTACGTGTTTAAGAAAACTTCCTATATCATGAAAATCTTTAGTAGACTCCTTGAATTCTCTAATTATTTCATCTACTTCTTCTTCAGAAACACCATATTTGCTACAATAAGCAGTGAGGTACTTCCTATATTCAAGCTTTAGCAATATATAATCCGTAAGCTGAGAAAGAGGATATTTACCTATTCTTATTATATCTTTCTTAAGCTTCTGTAGCTCCCTGTATTGAAAAATAGGGATAGAATCAATATTACAGAGTATATCAAAGCAATCTTCCTTATACTTATAGGCAAAAAGTCTCTCAAGATTTACCTTATTTATATACCTGAAGGGCTTATTGATAATTCTTTTAAAATCCTTTCTATTAGTTAGGTCTTGACTTAAATTCATATAGCTTAAGAGATCCTTACATATGGAGTGTTGGAAAAAGTTGTATGGCTTATCTAGTAAACGGAAGGGTATCTTATTTTTTACAAAAGCATCTATAAAGGATCTGGCCTCCATATTAGTCCTATATAAAATAGCATTATCATTAAAGTTTTCCTTTTTTTCATTAACAGCTTCAATAATCATTTTAGCTATACCATCACTTTGACTTCTTTCATCCAAATGCCTTTCTGCCACAATAGAGCCTTTAAAATCACTTTGTGCAGTAAATCTTTTTTTATTTCGAATCTTGTTATTATCAATAAGTTTTGCAGAAATGCCTACAATATTTTTTACACTTCGGTAATTTACCATTAAAAACTTTTTTACCCCTCCCTGAAAGTTTTCTTTAAAACTTACCATATAATCTGGCCTTGCACCCCTAAAACCATAAATGCACTGGTCCTCGTCTCCTACAGCAAATAGAGAATTACCCTTGCATAGTTTCTTTAATAGATCAATTTGCAGCTGATCACAATCCTGAAACTCATCTACTAGTAGGAATTTAAACTTATTTCTATACCCTTCCAATACTTTGTAATTTTTCTTAAATAGATCCAAAACCTGTAACTGTAAATCATCAAAGTCTAGTAAGGCCTTTTGTTTTTTATATTGTTCGTATCCTTCAATGCAATGGTGGAAAATCTTTAAATTAATATGTTCTTCTAACTGTTGTAAACTTTTAAAGCCAGTTTTATAAGCAGAAATGTAATTTAGTATGTCTTTTAACCGTTCTTCACTGACTTCCTCAAGGTAGCTTTTTAAGACATTTTCTATAATATAATATCCTTCCCTTTCACTTATTATGTTTATTTCTCCTCTATGCCTCCTCAAGATCTTGTAAAATAAAGAATGAAAGGTTCCAAAAAAGGGAGCTTGGCTTTGGGGAAATAATCTTTCAAATCTTTCCCTCATATTTTTTGCGGCAGCCCTGGTAAAAGTAATTATTATTATATTTTTAGGGTCAATAGACCTTTCCTTTATCAGATAGCCTGTTCTATTAATTATTACTGTAGTTTTGCCACTACCTGGCGACGCCACAACTAATATATTTCTTTCTTTTGCTTCTATAATTTCTTTTTGATATTTATCTAACATATTTACTCCCTTCCAAATTCATAATAAATATAAGCAAATAAGTCTATTCTTTAAGGCTTTTTTATGATTATTGACATAATTGAACTTTTAAAACGTTGTAAAGTATATTTTTTAGTATTAAAATAATAGTTAAGCAAATTTATATAGAGGAGAATAAAATGAAAGCAACAAGTTTTAATATTAAGAATGAAAGAAATTTAACAATGTTAGTAGACTTTTATGAACTTACTATGGGAAATGGTTACTTAACAAACGGAGTAGGAGATAAGATTGCATATTTCGATATGTTTTTTAGAAGGGTTCCTGACGGTGGAGGCTACTGCATAATGGCAGGAGTCCAACAATTGATAGAATATCTATCTAACCTTAAATTTACTGAGGAAGATTTAGCCTATCTAAGGTCCAAGGAGTCCTTTACTGAAGAGTTCCTAGATTACCTTAGACACTTCAAATTTTCCTGCGATGTTTGGGCTGTACCTGAAGGAAATCCAGTATTTCCAAACGAACCTCTTATTACAGTAAGAGGACCTGTAATTCAGGCACAATTTATAGAAACAATGATACTCTTAACAATAAATCACCAAACCTTAATCGCTACCAAGGCCAATAGAATATGCAGAGCAGCTAATGGCAAGCCAGTAATGGAGTTTGGTTCTAGAAGAGCCCAGGGCTACGACGGAGCCATATATGGGGCTAGGGCAGCAATAATAGGTGGCTGTTCCTCAACTGCTTGTACCATAGCTGATGAAATGTTTGGTGTACCTGCTGTTGGTACTATGGCCCACAGCTGGGTTCAATTGTTTGATACTGAATATGAGGCCTTTAAAGCTTGGGCTGAAGCTTACCCAGATGATTGTACCCTATTAGTAGATACCTACAACGTACTAAAATCCGGTATACCAAATGCTATAAAAGTCTTCGATGAAATCTTAAAACCTCAAGGGATTCGACCAAAAGGAGTTAGAATAGATAGTGGTGATATTACTTACCTTACCAATAAATCTCGAAAAATGCTGAATGAGGCAGGTTATGAGGATGTAAAAATTATCGTTTCTAATTCCTTAGACGAACATATTATACGAGATGTACAAAACCAGGGAGCCAAGATAGACAGCTTTGGTGTGGGAGAAAGATTAATTACTGCAAAGTCTGAACCTGTATTTGGCGGTGTATATAAGCTAGTTGCTATAGAAAAAGACAATACTATAATTCCAAAAATTAAAATTAGCGAAAGTGAAGGAAAAATAACTAATCCTGGCTTTAAAAAGATCTATAGAATTTTTGATAAGAACACAGACAAGGCCATTGCAGACCTAATAACATTGGCTGATGAAGTTATCGACACCAGCAAGCCTTTGGTTATATTTGATCCTATACACACCTGGAAGAGAAAGAAGCTTAAAAACTTCTATGTAAAGGAACTGCAAGTTAAAATATTTGATAAAGGTAAGCCTGTTTATACTGGCCCTAGTGTAATGGAAATTAGGGAATTTGCCAAAAAAGAGACAGAAAAACTCTGGCCAGAAGTATTAAGATTTGAGAATCCACATACCTACTATGTAGATTTATCTAAAAAGCTTTGGAATTTAAAGCATAATCTTTTAATGGAATTGGCTGATCCAGAAGAGGAATAGTTTTAGGAAGATTTAAAATTTCCTAAAATACAAAAAGGTTGATGATTGCAATTAACAATCATCAACCTTTTTTTAATCTTCTTAGTTTCCAAACCAGATTCCAATTTCTCTTTCTGCACTTTCTACACTGTCAGAAGCATGTACTAAGTTTTTGGTTTTGTCACTGGTATACATACCTCTTATGCTTGCTAAATCTGAAGCTAGAGGATCTTTGTCTCCATTTATCTTTCTAACCAATTGAATAGCATTTTCTCCTTCAACTATCATAGCTACAAGTTTACCTTCAATAATGTAGTTAATTAAAGGTTCAAAATATGGTCTTCCCTTATGTTCTTCATAGTGCTTTTCTGCTATTGCCCTGTCAGCTTGTAGCATCTTTAGTGCAGGAATTTTTAGAGTTCTTTTTTCATAGGCACTAATTACTTCCCCAATTAGACCTCTTTCAACTCCATCTGGTTTAATTAATACTAGTGTTCTTTCCATTAATAGCCCTCCAAGTTATATAATCAAAAATAATTTTTAACATAAATTCTTTCTAGGAATTCCTTGTCTTCTTCTCTGTCATACACTCCATCCAAGCCAATTATATCTTTAATATTAATAGATTTTATAGACTTTATCTTTTTAAAAGGACAGCCGGAACCGTCATCTTCATATTCATAGAAGGAACATTCCTTAAAACAGGTAACCTTTTCTTCTGCCGTAGATAAAAACGGACATTGACACATCTTTAACCAACCCCCAATAGAAATAATATAAAGTAACCCCATTAATATCATATTTTGTATTATTATCCAATACTACATAAACAGTATATCACCCATTGTAAATATTATCAATACTGTTATGTAAACTTTTTCATAAAAAATTGTTACCTTTTTTTGTTAGATTATCTGACCGGCAAAAAACCTTAAAAATGTTCACTTATATGGATTTGGTGTAATATAATGTATAATCAAAATTGATTATACATTATATTAGAAAATATTACAAGTTAAAAATTAGTCTAAGATTTTAAACTTTTCAACACATTTAGTAAGTAGTCCCAACTCCTTTGTACAGAGGATATACTCATTTTTTCATCTGGAGTGTGGACATCATATAAATTAGGGCCAAAGGATATCATATCTATATCGGGGAATTTTTCTTTAAATAGTCCACATTCTACACCTGCGTGTATAGCAACAATTTCTGCATCCTTGCCATACATCTCCTTATAAACTCTTTGAAAAACCTCTCTTATCTTTGATTGGTTATCATATTGCCATTCAGGATATTCAGAATGAACAGTAACTTCTGCTCCAAGAGCCTGTGACAAAATAAGAGTTTGGTTAACAATGTCATGTTTTAAACTTTTAACAGAGCTTCTAACAGCGCTTTCATAGCTAATAGTTTTTTGTCCAGTACGAACAATTCCAAGGTTTGAGGAACTTTGCACTAGACCCTCAATATCCATACTCATTGTTTGTATACCGTTAGGTATCAAGTACATTAGCTTTACTGCTTTATCTCTACAGTCTACAGTGAAAACTTCTTGAACGCATACTTCTGTCTCCTCAAGCTGTAAAAGTAAGCCTGGATCTGATTTCCTGTACTCATTTTTGAAAATTTCATTCCACTTAGATATTTCTTTTCCTAGGACATCAACTTTTTCTTCCTTTACTAGGATAACTGCATCTGCTTCCCTTGGAATAGCGTTGTCCTTAGCTCCACCTTTCACTTCTGCCAATTTATAATCAATACTATTTATTAGATCCACAAGGACTCTTCCCAGTATCCTATTAGCATTAGCTCTTTGTTTGATAATATCCATTCCTGAGTGTCCGCCTTTAAGGCCACTTACCATTAGTTTGTATTTCTTATATTCATCTTGGTTAATACTTTCTCTTTCTGCCTGTAATTCTAATTTAGTTCTTAGGCCTCCAGCGCAGCTTACCAGTAATTGACCTTCTTCTTCATTATCTATATTAATTAAAATTCTTCCCTGTATATGCTGAGGATTTAAGTTAGCTGCTCCAGTCATTCCTGTTTCCTCATCTGTAGTGAACAAAACTTCCAATGGTGGATGGTCAATATCATCTGAGTCTAGTAAGGCTAGACCATAGGCCACTGCAATACCATTGTCCGCTCCTAGGGTGGTACCGTTAGCCTTTACATAATCCCCTTCTACAATTAACTCTATAGGATCCACATCAAAATTGTGAACTTTTGAATTGTTTTTTTCACAAACCATGTCCATATGACCTTGAATAATAACTATAGGGGAATTTTCATAACCCTTTGTAGCAGCTTTCTTAATAATAACATTATTAAAAGAGTCCTGAATAACCTCTAAATTTTTACTCTTTGCAAAGGAAACTAAATAATCACTTATTTTTTTCTCATTTCCTGATCCTCTTGGAATCCTTGAAATCTCCTCAAAATAATAGAATACCTTTTCAGGCTTGAGCCCTTTTAATAATTCTGTCATAATATCACCCTTTCCATGATTGTCTTTAATATGCAAGTATCTCCACATAATATAACATTTATTTATCATTAGTTCAAACTAGATTTCCTTTAATATATTTGAAAAGCTGACAAAGTTTATATAACTTTGTCAGCTCTTTTTATCTATAGTTTACCAGGCTTATCTTATCTTTAAATATACAGATAAAACCTCCTTCATATGTCTACTATCATCCTCTACACAATCTATCTTATAGACATTGCCCATTGTTTTGCTGTGAAAATTTCTAAATCCTTGAGTCTTTAAATAGTGGTCTAGATCTTCCACCTTTTCTGTTTGGGCTATTAAGGTTTTATGGCCAACGAAATCATCGTTAACATAAACTTTATATTCATCATGGGCCATTTTTGTGTATTGGTCTTCATCACTTTTACTGTTAACTACAAATGGAAGTGGCCAAGGTCCTCCAAAGCCATTGCCAAAGATACTCATAACAGCACTCCTTACTTTTTAGAGAAAAGTCTAAAATAAGATTCATAGTGCTATTATGCCCAACCTTCTTCTTTTATATTCTATATTTGATTAGTTTCTTATTTGTCCTTCACCGTATACTATAAATTTTGTGCTTGTTAGTTCCTTGATTCCCATTGGACCTCTAGCATGAAGTTTCTGTGTACTTATACCGATTTCTCCACCGAATCCAAACTGTGCTCCGTCAGTAAACCTAGTGGAGGCGTTGACATAAACTGCAGCTGCATCTACTTCATTTAAAAATCTTTGAGCATTAGCATAGTCAGAAGTTACTATGGCTTCAGAATGCTTTGTGCTGTGCTTATATATATGGTCTAGGGCTTGATCTATGGACTCTACCACTTTCACTGCCAGTATTAAATCTAAATATTCTGCATCCCAATCCCCATCATTGGCTACTTCTATATCTGGCAAGAAAGCTTTAGTCTTTTCACAGCCTCTTAATTCTATCTTATATTTATCCATTTCCTCTTTTATAGCAGGAAGTATTTTATCTGCTATAGCAGCATGAACCAATAGGGTTTCTATAGCGTTACAAACACCAGGTCTGTGAGTTTTTGCATTTATTACTATGTCCTTAGCCATATTGAGATCTGCTGCTGCATCAATGTATAGATGACAATTACCTTCACCAGTTTGAATCACTGGTATGGTGGAGTTTTCTATAACTGTTTTTATTAGGCTAGCCCCTCCTCTTGGAATTAAGACATCAATATAGTCATTGAGCTTCATTAGGACTTTAACAGCTTCTCTGTCAGTGTTTTCTATATATTGTAGGAAGCCTTCTGCTAATCCAGCTTCTATTCCTGCCTTGCTTATGATTTCTGCTATTTTTTTATTGGAGTTAACTGCTTCAGAGCCACCTCTCAATATAACGGCATTACCTGCTTTTATGCATAGGCCTGTAGCGTCTACAGTAACATTTGGTCTTGCTTCGTATATTATTCCTATTACTCCTAAGGGTACCCTAACCTGACCTATAGTCAAATTATCTTCAGTCTTCCACATTCTTACCGCTTCTCCTATAGGGTCTTGTAGGTCTGATACCTTAATTAATCCCTCTGCCATATCCTTTATTCTTTCTTCTGTTAGTAAAAGCCTATCCAATAAGGCCTTAGACAGTCCATTTTCCTTTCCTTTCTTTATGTCTACGCTGTTAGCCTCAATAATTTCCTTCATATTGTCCAACAAAGCTTGAGCCATTGCCTTCAAGGCAGTATTTTTAGTTTTACTACTCATACTGTTCATTAGTCTTGAAGCTTCCTTAGCTCCCTTGGCTTTTTCTAGAACATAGTTCTTAATATCCATTTTATCACCTCTCCATAATATTAAAATTATTTATATGCAGGTATCAAAAAAGGTCCCTACCTCTTCCCCATTTAAAACCCTATTTATTATACGCTCTTCAGAGCCGTTTACTATAACCATAGCAGCTCCATACTGATTTACAATATTAGCTGCCTTGAGCTTAGTAACCATTCCCCCTGTTCCTAGGTTGCTTCCAGCTCCTTCAGCACAAGAAGCTATTTCCTCTGTTACAGAGCCTACATAGTTAATTAGTTTAGCCTCTTCATTATTTGCAGGATTGCAATCATATAAACCATTAATGTCTGACATTATTATTAAAAGATCTCCCTGCACAAATTTGCACACATGTGCTGATAAAGTATCATTATCCCCAATTTTAATTTCTTCTATAGTTATAGCATCATTCTCATTAACTATAGGAATAACATTTTCCTTAATTAAAGCACGGAAGGTGTTCTTAGCATGTTTTAATCTTTTAGGATCTTCCATGTCTTCCTTAGTTATTAATATTTGAGCTGTGTTTTTTCCATATTCCCCAAGAATCTTATCGTACATATGCATCAATCTAACCTGTCCAACGGCAGCACAAGCCTGTTGCCTTACTACAGATTTAGGCTTAGTCTTTAATCCTAGCCTCCCCATACCTGCAGCTATTGCACCAGAGCTAACAAGGATAACTTCCATTCCCCTATTGTGTATATCTGCAATTTGCCTAGATAGACCTTCTATTCTTTCAAAGTTTAATAGGCCATTAGGATAGGTCAATGTAGAGGAGCCTACTTTAATAACAACTCTCTTAACCTTCTTCATATAATTCTGTCTTCTACTTTCCATCATCTTAAAAAATCGCCCCTTTTGTTTATTAAGCCGTATTTGATAATATTTTACTAGTAATATATTTCATTTGCAATTATATTTTGAAATAAATTAGCTTCTGAAGGTTTCTAGCCTACAGAAGCTGTTTTCTTAATTATATCCAATTTCTTTTTTTATACCCTTTGACAATATGTTTTTATACTGAATATAGTCATAGATTGAAGAGTCGATTAGATCTGTAAAGTTCTTAAATTCATCTAAGGTCAAAGATAAGATTTCCTTCTTATTATCCTCACAATAGATTACAATCTTACCTACTACACTGTGGGCATCTCTGAAAGCCATACCCTTACAAACTAAATAATCGGCAACTTCTGTAGCATTTAGGAATCCCTCATCTACTGCCTTCTCCATATTATCTTTTTTAACTTCTAAAGTAAGAATAAGATCAGTTGCAATAGTTAAGGATGCCTTCACTGTATCCACTGCATCGAAAAAGCCTTCCTTATCTTCCTGCATATCCTTATTATAGGCTAGTGGTATTCCCTTCAATACAGTTAATAACGACATTAAGTCTCCATATACCCTTCCAGTTTTCCCCCTTATTAGCTCGGCGGCATCTGGGTTTTTCTTTTGAGGCATAATGCTACTGCCAGTGGAATACAAGTCACTGATTTGTATAAAATCAAATTCCTTACTACTCCACAGTATTAGTTCTTCACTAAGTCTGCTCAGATGCATCATTATCAAGGAAAAATTGGACAAAAGTTCAATTAGATAATCTCTATCGCTTACCCCATCTAAGAAATTATCTACAGCCTTTGAAAAACCAAGTTCCTTGGCGGTAAAGCTTCTATCAATATGATAGGTTGACCCAGCCAATGCACCACAGCCTAGAGGACTTTCGTTTAAAAGCTCTATGGCATTTTCTACCCTCTTTTTATCCCTCTGAAACATAGCCACATAGGCTCCTAAATGATAGTTAAAAGTAACAACTTGAGCCCTCTGAAGATGGGTGTAGCCAGGCATGATAACATTGTTTTCACTGCCCTTCTTTTTTAAAGCTTCTATAAGATTGTCTAAAAGCTCAATAATTTCTTGGCCAGTTTTTCTAGAATACAACTTCATATCTACTGCCACCTGATCATTTCTACTTCTAGCAGTATGTAACTTCTTACCAGCCTCCCCAATTCGCTTAGTAAGATTAAGCTCTATGAAGCTGTGTATATCTTCGTAATCCCCTTCTATAAGTAACTTGCCCTCTTCAATGTCCTTATATATTTCATTTAGCCCCTTAGTTATTTTTTCTGCATCCTCTTTGGAGATTATGCCACATTTCTCTAGCATCTTTACGTGAGCCAAGCTGCCCTGAATATCTTCTCTCCAAAGTCTCTTATCAAAGCTTAAGGAAGAATTAAAATCCTCCATTAAGCTGCTTTCTCCGTCTCTAAACCTTCCGCCCCAAAGCTTCATAGTTTCATACTCCAATCTATTTTTTATTTACCATAGCTCTGATCTTATATGGTAGAGAGAATAAATTAATGAATCCCTCTGAATCCTTATGATCATAGAAATCACTAGCACCAAAAGAAGAAATACCTTCATCATATAATGGTTTTTCAGCATCTATGGCTGCTACCATCATGCTGCCCTTATATAGTTTCATTTTTACTGTTCCTGTTACATTTTTCTGTGTAACATCTATAAAGGCATCAAGAGCCTCTCTTAGTTCTGTAAACCATAAGCCGTCATATACTAGCTCTGAATATTTAAGTGCAACTATTTGCTTAAAATGTGCAGTTTGCTTATCAATAGTAAGGCTTTCCAAAACATCATGTGCTTCATAAAGCAAAGTTCCACCAGGAGTTTCGTATACTCCTCTTGACTTCATACCTACCAATCGATTCTCTATAATATCAACAACTCCAACGCCGTTTCTTCCAGCTATTGCATTGCACTCCTCCATAAGTTCCACTGGAGATAAGTCCTTGCCATTTACCTTTACAGGTATACCTTTTTCAAAGGTAATTTCCACATACTCTGGCTTATCCTCTACATCTTCAGGATGGATGGTCATTTGATATAGGTCCTTCTTATGTTCATTTTTAAGCTCTTCCAGATCTCCACCTTCATGGCTAAGATGCCATAGGTTTTTATCTCTTGAATAGATCTTTTCCTTAGTAACAGGTGTTTTAATTCCTTTCTTTTCTGCGTAATCAATAGCATCTTCTCTGGATTTAATGTCCCAGATTCTCCAAGGAGCTATGATTTTAATAGACGGATCGAAACAAGCAATGCCTAGCTCAAATCTTACTTGGTCATTACCCTTACCTGTACAACCATGACAAATTGCCTTTGCTCCTTCCTTATGAGCAATTTCTACCAATCTCTTTGCTATAGAAGGTCTTGCAAAGGAAGTCCCCAACATGTACTTTCCTTCATACTTGGCACCACTCTTTATGGCCTTGTATAAATATTCAGTAACAAACTCTTCCCTTAAGTCCTCTACATATATTTTATCTGCACCGCTTTCTATGGCCTTTTGCTTAACCTCTTCCATGTCATCTCCCTGACCTACATCGGCACAAACAGCTATTACTTCGTAATCATAGTTTTCCTTTAACCATGGCACTATAATAGATGTATCTAATCCTCCTGAATATGCTAATACAACTTTTTCTTTCATATTAAAATCCCCCTTTTATCCTGGTAAACTGTTCTTCAACTTTCATTAAAGCTATTATAAGACATTTTTTATATTTATGCAAGTTATTTTTATATTTATGCACTAATATTTTTGAATATCTTTTTAAACTTAAGCACAAACTTCTTATATAATCTATAAGAGAGGGTGGTAGGAAATGGACACAAATAAGAAAACTTCCATTGCAGAGCTAAACGCTTATTTAAAAGGTGAATATATGGCTATTGATAGTTATAAAAAATATATCAACAAGGCCAGTGACCCTGCTGTTAAAGCAGACTTAGAAGAGATTTTACAGGACCATACTAGGCATGCCCAAATGATTTCTGATAGAATAAGGCTATTAGGAGGAGAACCTGCTGAGTCTGTTGACTTAAAAGGTAAGGTTGGCCAAATTATGAACTCAATAAAAAATATAGTAGATAAAAGTGATGCAGAAATATGTGAGGAAGCTCGCTACTGGGAAGAACAAGGTAGCAAGATGGGGATGGAGATAGTTAAGGGAGATTTGGACCCAACCAGTTGCGCCTTGATAAGAGATATTTATTCTAAGGACATGGAACATTTGGATAAACTGAAAAGACATTTTAAGACTATGTAAAAAATGGCTATTCACTCTGTCTTTTAATTAGTTAAGTTGATGGATAAGCCCCTTTCAGGCTGTCTATCAACTTTTATTTAAAATATACAATCTCAAAGATCTATCCTTAGATTAAAATTAGATTAATATAAGATTAAGAGTCCCTTAAACTTCTTGACGGTAGCCTGGGTTCTTATGCTATACTTAGTTATATATTAAGGAAAGAATATCTTTCAACAAGGAGTTGTACAAGTCATATATGTTTGGTTACGTAATGCCATGTAAAATGGAACTTAAAGTTAGAGACTATGAAAAATTCAAAGCATACTATTGCGGCCTTTGTCACACCATTAAAGAGCAGTACGGTAACCTGCCTAGGGCCACATTAAATTATGATATGACCTTTCTTGCCATATTATTAGATTCATTAAACGATAAGCCCTTAGCTTCTAAAAAGATAACTTGTTCCCTTCATCCCCTTTCAAAAAAGCTTATTTTAATTAATAATGAAGCTTTGAAGTATGCAGCACAATGTAATATAGTATTGACCTATTATAAGCTTATTGATAATATAAATGATGATAATGCAATACAAAGTAAAGTTGCTAGTATGTTCTTAAAAAAATACGTTAAGGACAATACTTTAAATAATTATATAAAAGAATCGTTAAATAAACTTTATAAAATGGAAGCTGAAGCATATAAATACAATATAGATGAAATCTCCCACTGCTTTGCAGATTTAACAGCATATATTATAGCTGAATATGTGAAAAATAATGATGAAGTTAAAGAGGCCCTATATTGGTTAGGCTATAATTTAGGCAAGTGGATATACATAATAGATGCTTGGGACGATTTAGAAAAAGACATGAAAAACAATAAATTTAATTTAATAAATGCTTTATACAATAAAGATAATCTCACATTCCAAGAGCTTAAAAACAAGGTTAAAGAGAACATAGACTTTATTCTCACTAGCTGTGCATACTCATGTTTTGCTTCTCTAAAAAACCTTCCTTTAAAAAAGAATCAGGAGCTTTTATATAATATTTTAGAATTAGGGCTAATGGAAAAAATGGATACAGTTTTTAAAAGGAGTGAATTAGCAAATGTCCAATCCTTATGAAATACTAGGCGTCCGTGAAGGAGCCTCTAAAGAGGAAATAAAAAGAGCTTATAGGGAATTAGCAAAAAAATATCATCCAGATCAATATGGTGCCAACCCTTTAAAAGACTTAGCTGAAGAAAAAATGCGTGAAGTCAATGAAGCTTATGAATACTTAATGAAAAATGCTTCTAATAGTAACTCAAGCTCTTCCTATTCTAGTAACAATTACAGTAGTAAGTCTAGCAATTATGGACAATCAAATAATTATAGACAGACAAATAGTTATAGTTCAGTACGTTCTGATCTGCAAAGAGGTAATTTCAGAGGAGCTGAAACAACATTAAATTCAATATCCACAAAGGATGCAGAATGGTACTATCTAATGGGTATGGTTCATTTGAGAAAAGGTTGGTATGACAGTGCCAGAAATTATGTTAGCACTGCCTATAATATGAGCCCTACCAACCCAGAGTACAGAGATGCTTTCCATTCAATGAATAGAAACAATAATCATTATAGAAGTAATTACTATGGAAGAATCCATCGAGACGACGAATGTGATTTTTGTTTAAAGCTCTGGTGTCTTGATAGCATGTGCGAATGTGCTGGCGGCGACTTAATTGGATGTTGTTAATGTTGGGGGTGATTAGTTGAATAAAAGTTCAAATATTGCCAGAGGAGGCCTATCAGTAGCTCTTATTGTCCTGTTAGTTTATATGGCTAGTATAGCTCCTACCAGTAAACTATCCATATTAGCAGTTTCCTCTGCAATTATTCCCTACTCCATCCTTACAAGCAAGGGAAAAAATAGTTTTGTAGTTTATGTTACTGCCTCTATTCTTTCCTTAGTCTTAATAGGTCCTAAGGTAGAAACTGTTGGCTACGCATTATTTTTTGGCCTTTATGGTTTTCTTAAGTATTATATAGAAAGAATAAATAAGGCCTTATACGAAATCATCCTAAAACTTCTATACTTCAATGTAATTTTATTTATATTGTATAGCTTATATACTAAACTTTTTACTTCTGCAATTTCAGAGGTACTACCTATTTATGCTGTATTATTGCTGGCACAGATAGCTTTCTTTGTTTTTGACTATGCCTTAACAGTAATTATAAGCTACATGAGGAAAAGATTCATAAAAGATTTTAAATAAATTGAGCAAGGCTTTTCTCAGCTAACTGAGGAAGGCCTTAAAATTTATATGCTAATTTTAAAAGAGGTGGAATTTATGAAATATGCTGTGATATACCTTATAATGATTAATATTGTTGGCCTTATAATAATCTATAAGGATAAAGAATATGCAAAAAATCGTCAATGGCGGATTAAGGAATCTACTATTTTTCTTACAGCCCTCCTATTTGGCAGCCCGGGCGTCTTCTTGGGAATGAAAAAATTCAGGCACAAAACAAAACATTGGCAATTTACTCTCTTTATTCCCCTTATATTTATCATACAAGTTGCATTAATCTACTACCTTTACTATAAACTATAATTATCCAAGTATCATATGAAAGGGTGGATGAAATGTTTCGAATAGGTGTAATTGGTCAGTCAGGAGAGATTCCTAAGTCTATGGAAATTATTGCTTACGACGTTGGCAAGGAGATCGCTTTAAATAAGGCCCTTCTAATGACTGGAGCAACTAGCGGCATAATGGAGTATAGCTCCAAAGGGGCTAAAGAGGCTGGTGGCTTAAGTTCAAAGATCAAGGAATTTGCTTATGAAGGTTGTTACATAGATGAAAGGAAGAATATCAAACTAGACTTCTGCAAGGATGCAAAAACAGCTGTTGAAACCGTTCTAAGACGATGTAGGGAATATAGGAATAAAAAAGATACCCCCTCAAAGGTATCATCTAGATCAAAGAAAGGTCAAGGAGACTTAATATAAATGGAAAGGGACAATTGAAAAATCCCTTATTATTTTTACACAAAAATTACTGCTATACTATTAACCAATTGGTTACTTGTATAGCAGTCCCTTTTTTAACAATCCATCTTATAGTTACCTAGAATTTTAAAAGCTATACTATTATCCTTAATATTTTCCAAAGCTTTTCTTACCTTTTCATCCTTTAAGTTTCCTTCACAGTCAATATAGAAGGAATATTCCCAAGGAGTATTGGCTATAGGTCTGGATTCTATTTTCATCATGCTTAAATTGTTTTCGGAAATTATTTTAACTACATTGTGTAAGGAACCAACCTTATGGGGCAACTTTAGTACTATGCTAAGTTTATCTGCCTTATCACTTTCCTCCAAGCTACTACTTATTACAATGAATCTTGTGTAATTTTCTTGATTGGTGTTGATATTAGCTTTAATTACCTTCAAACCATATAATTGGGCTGCTTTTTTACTGCCTACTGCAGCTTTAGTCTTTGTGGCAGACTCCTTTACATATTGGGCGCTTTTAGCTGTATTGTAGTAATTATATAGTTTCCAATGACTGTGAGCTTGCAAAAACTCCTTGCTCTGTTGAAGGCCTTGAGGGTGGGAATAGACCTCTTCTATATCCTCTATAGTTGCACCCTCAATTCCAAGTAGACACTGGTTTATTCTCATGCACTTCTCTTTTATAATGAAGGCCTTATACTTGTTTAGCAAATCCATAACTTCGGAAATACTGCCAGTGGAAGAGTTCTCTATAGGAACTACACCGTACTTGATTTTCCCTTCTTCCAAAAGTTTAAATACACCTTCAAAGGATTCGCTGTTTACTTCATTGTAACCTTCTCCAAAAATATTAAGCATAGCTTCATGAGAATAGGAAGCAGGCACTCCATAATAGCCTATATTAGTGTTTTTATCTATTAAATCTAAATTCATTTTCTACCTCAGGCTAGTGCTTCAACAACAAGGTCACCCATAGCCTCACAGCCTACAACAGTCATTCCCTCAGACATAATATCTAAGGTTCTGTAGCCCTTATCCAATACCTTGTGGATAGCCTTTTCTATATCCTCTGCTGCCTCATACATATTGAAGGAATATCTAAGCATCATAGATAGACTCATAATAGTAGCCAATGGATTAGCCTTATCTTGGCCAGCAATGTCTGGTGCAGAACCGTGTACTGGCTCATACAAGCCTATATTTCCATCACCTAAGGAAGCAGATGGTAGCATACCTAAGGAACCTGTTATCATAGAAGCTTCGTCACTTAAGATATCTCCAAACATATTCTCAGTTAATATTACACTGAACTGGTTTGGCTTTCTAATTAACTGCATTGCAGCATTATCAACATACATATAGTTGAGTTCTACATCTGGATACTGCTTTGCAATATCAGTAACAACTTCCCTCCAAAGTCTAGAACTTTCTAGAACATTGGCCTTATCTACTAGAGTTAATTTTTTATCTCTTTTTCTTGCTATATCAAAGGCCATATGGGTTATTCTTGAAATTTCAGCAGTGGTATATACTTGAGTATCCCACGCCTTGTAAGTACCATCCTCTAGCTGAACCCTCTTCTTTTCTCCAAAATAAGATCCTCCAATAAGCTCTCTTATGATTAGGATGTCAAGACCATCTTTGAGAGTTTCTTCTTTTAAGGTAGAAGCAGACTTTAACTGTGGAAATACTATAGCTGGTCTTAAATTAGCATACACACCTAATGCCTTTCTAATACCTAAAAGTCCTGCTTCTGGTCTTAAATGTCCTGGTAGGCTATCCCACTTATCTCCCCCAACAGCACCTAAAAGTACAGCGTTGCTAGCCTGACAAACCTTTATAGTTTCCTCTGGTAGTGGCACTCCAGTTTTATCAATGGCAATACCACCCATTAGAACTTCTTCTTTCTCAAATTTCACATCATATTTTTTCTCTACTACATTTAAAACCTTTAAGGCCTGTTTAATAACCTCAGCACCTATTCCATCTCCTGGTATTAATGCAATTTTCATTACTTGTTCCCCCTTTTTATTTTTTCTTGATTTAAAAAGTATTCTAAAGAATCTACTAAAGCCACCCAGCTAGCTTCAATTATGTTAGTTGAAACACCAACGGTACCCCAGGTATTTTCACCATCGGTACTTTCTATATGAACCCTAACTTTTGCCGCTGTGGCATCAGCAGTATCTAAAACTCTTACCTTGTAGTCAGTAAGCCTCATTTTCTTTAATTCTGGATAGAATATTTTTAAGGCCTTTCTCAGCGCTCTATCCATGGCATTAACTGGACCGTCCCCTTCCGCTGCAGTTAGTTCCTCTACTCCATCAACTTCTATCTTAATAACAGCATAGGCACTGTTTAGTTCATGCCACTTATCTTCACAGTAAACCCTAAAGTCCTTTACCTGGAAAAACTCTTCTTTCATACCAAGGATTCTTCTAACCATAAGTTCAAAAGAGGAATCTGCTCCTTCAAACTGATAGCCTTCATATTCCAATTGCTTTAGCTTATCTATAATCCCTTGAGCCTCAGCTGAATCCTTTGTTATCCAAGGGGCTACATTTTGAATCTTTTTTACAACAGTACTCTTTCCACTTACCTCAGACATAAGAATTCTTCTGCTATTACCAACTAACTCTGGCTTTATATGCTCAAAAGATTCTGGATATTTAAGGACTGCGTCTATATGCATGCCACCTTTATGGGCAAAGGCGCTGTTTCCTACATAAGGAGCCTTAGAGTTATGGCCCATATTAGCTATCTCACTAATATACCTTGAAACACTGGTTATTTCATCAATATTATGCCCACTTTTAAAATCATATTGTAATTTTAATTTTAAAGTTGGCATTATACTGGTTAAGTCTGCATTACCACATCTTTCGCCGTAGCCATTAAAAGTTCCTTGAACCATTGAGGCACCGCTTATTACAGCTTCTAGGGAATTGCCAACAGCTAAGCCAATATCATTATGGCAATGTATACCTATCTTGCCCCCTACCTTCTCCCCAACTATTTTAACTATCTTGTTAATTTCCGAAGTTAAGGAACCTCCGTTGGTATCACATAGTACTAGCCAATCAGCACCAGCATCCTTTGCAGCTTTTAAGGTTGCAAGGGCATATTCTTCATTAGCTTTAAAACCATCGAAGAAATGCTCAGCATCATAGATAACTTCCTTGTTTCCAGATTTTAAATAGGCAACAGTGTCCTTGATCATATTCAAATTTTCATCCAAGGTTGTTTTAAGCACTTCTGATACATGCATATCCCAGCTCTTGCCGAATACTGCCACTGCCTCTGTGCCAGCATTGATCAAAGCCGCTAGATTAGCATCTTCTTCTGCTTTTACAAAAGGCTTTCTGGTGCTTCCAAAGGCCACCAGCTTAGAGTTTTTTAGTTTAATTTCTTTTACCTTCTGAAAAAACTCAATATCCTTTGGATTAGATGTAGGATTACCAGCTTCTATATATTCTACCCCAAATTCGTCTAGTATCCTGCATATTTTCATCTTATCTTGAAGTGTGAAGGATATACCTTCAGCTTGCGCTCCATCTCTTAAGGTTGTGTCGTAGATAAAAACTTTTGCCCCCATTTGCAAGAATATTCACTCCTTTTTATTTATGAAGATATTGTTTTATGTAAAAAAGATAATAAAAAAAGAGTATAGTACGCCCCATGGGGCGAATTATACTCGCGGTACCACCCAAATTCTTTACTCATAAATATAACGGTTTTCACCGGCAGAGCCTACTATTGTAATTTAATATTATACAAGTTCAGCTTGCAGTTCAAAGGTGATTTTCATATCCACTATCTTTATGGGCTTTCACCTACCCCCACTCTCTGTTAAAGAATCATGAATACTACTCTTCCTTCTCAATACCTTTTTAGATGTTGCTTATTAATTTAGCACAATTATAGTTTCCTGTCAATATATAGGCTTAAATATTTATGCATTAATCTTTAATTTATATGCACCTATATATTGACACATTCTTTTCTTAACATTATAATTTAGAAAATATGTACTTTAGTGCATTACAACTATAAGGAGGGGGTTCTATGAAAGCTTCGAAAGCGATTGTTAAGTGTCTTGAAGAAGAAAAAGTAGATATTGTTTTTGGTTATCCTGGCGCAGCTGTAATTCCTATTTATGAGGAACTTAGAAAAAGCCGAATACAGCACATTTTAGTTCGCCATGAGCAAGGGGCTGGTCATAGTGCCAGTGGATATGCAAGAGCTACCGGTAATGTTGGGGTTTGCTTAGTTACTTCCGGTCCAGGAGCAACTAATGTAATTACTGCAGTAGCAACAGCTTATATGGATTCTATTCCAATGGTAATATTAACAGGTCAGGTTAACACCTATCAAATAGGTAAGGACGTTTTCCAAGAAGCGGATATAACAGGTTCAACGGAACCTTTTACTAAACACAATTACTTAATTAAGGACGAAAAGGATATCCCTCGTATAATAAAAGAGGCCTTTTATATAGCTAGGACTGGTAGACCAGGCCCTGTTCTAATTGATATTCCTATGGATCTACAAAACAAGGAAATAGATTTTGATTACTCTATGGAAATAAACATTAGAGGCTATAAGCCTACTACTGTAGGCCACACCCTTCAAATAAAGAAGGTAGTAGACAAATTAAAGGATTGTAAGAAACCTCTTATTTGCGTTGGTGGAGGTGTAGCATGTTCCAATGCTAGAGAAGAACTAGAAGACTTTTTACAGCTTTCCAATATCCCTGTGGTACATACATTGATGGGTAAGGACTCTGTTCCCAGCGATTATGAACATTATCTTGGTATGGTGGGAATGCACGGAATGGCTATAGCTAATATGGCAGCCTCTAGAGCAGATGTTATTTTAAACATCGGTAGTCGATTTGGTGATAGAGCTATTACACCTTTCAACAGTGGTGAAACTAAAGAAATTATCCATATTGATATAGACCCAGCAGAGATAGGTAAAAATCTTAGCTCATTGATACCAGTAGTAGGTGACGCAAAAGATATTTTATCTCAGCTTAACAGTATGATAGAACCATTAGAAATAGAAGACTGGTTAAAGGAAGTTAAGGAACTAAAGGAAAAAGACCTAGCAAATAGACAGTCTAAAAATAAGGATAAGAATGAAATTTCTTTTGACCCCAAGGCTGCAGTTCAGTTCATGTCTGCTAATTCAGATGATGATACTATTTTAGTGTCAGACGTAGGCCAAAACCAAATGTGGGCTTCTCGCCATTTTGATATGATAAAAAACCGTCTATTCTTTACTTCTGGCGGTTTAGGAACTATGGGCTACTCTCTCCCTGCTGCCATAGGTGCAAAAATAGCTTGTCCAGACAGAACTGTAATTGTAACAGTTGGTGACGGAGCTTTTCAAATGTCCCTACAGGAGCTTGGAACTATATTAAACTATAATGTAAATCTAATCATTGTAGTTTTTAATAACAGCGGTCTAGGCATGGTAAGAGAAATTCAAAATAAGCTTTATAAAGAGAGCTATGGTGTAGAGATGGAACATAACCCTAATTTCACTAAAATAGCAGAAGCTTACGGCTTAAATTGGAGAAAGGTTAAGAGTAATTCAGAGTTTAACGAGGCTTTTCTCTTTGCAAAAGATCAAGAAAAAGCTACTCTCATTGAGTGTGTAGTTGACGCTGACGTAAGAACTCTTTTATAGTAAGGAGGTTTTTAAAATAAAAAAACATGTCTTATCAATAACAGTTGAAAACCACTTCGGTGTTCTAAGTAAAATCTCCGGACTATTCAGCCGAAGGGGATATAATATAGAAAGCTTGACAGTAGGAACAACGGAAGATCCTACCGTTTCCAGAATCACTATTGTAGCTCCTGGGGATGAAACGGTGATAGAACAAATCACTAAGCAATTAAATAAATTAGTTGATGTAATAAAGGTGCAGGAAATTGATATGCACAATGCTGTTTCTCGAGAGATTGCTTTAATAAAGGTAAGTTCCAGCATAAATAACCGTTCAAACATTATAGAAGTAGTAAATATCTTCCGCTCAAACATTATAGACATCAATGAAAAAAGCATGATAATAGAAGCCACTGGTGATTCTAAAAAAATCTCTGCCATTATAGAAATGTTAAGACCTTTTGGTATTATTGAGCTTATCAGAACAGGCTTAACAGCTTTAAATAGAGGCAGTAAGGCTATTTAGAGGTTAGAAGTTGGAATTAGAAGTGATTTTGTTAAGTGGAAAGTTTTTGATTTTTTAATTTAAGTATTAAAGAAGGGCTGATAACTATAAAGGTTATCTGCCCTTTTTTTCCTTAAATCTTTTCCACTCTCAATTAATATAATATAGTTCCTGCAATTCCAGAGGCTAGAATCATAATAATTGGGTCAATCTTAAACTTAAAGGTAGCTATGAAAACCACTGCAAAAATTATTATGCTTTTATAATCCACAAAGGATTCACCAACTAGTGATATGGCTGCAGCTGCAATTAATCCAATTACCGCTGGCCTCAATCCAGAAAGAGCCCCTTCAAGGTGCTTATTGCCCTTGAACTTCAAAAAGAACTTACATATTATTAGCATAATTATAAATGAAGGCAATACAGTACCTAGGGTTGCCAAAGCTGAACCTAATACTCCTCCAGTCTTGTAGCCTATGTATGTAGCTGAATTAATAGATATAGGCCCTGGTGTAGATTGTGAAATAGCTACAATATCTATGAATTCCTTTTGACTAATCCAACCATTTAAAACTACAACTTCCCTTTCTATCATGGGAAGCATAGCATAGCCACCACCAAAGCTAAATAAACCAATCTTAAAAAATGAAAATAATAGTTTTAAATAGATCATTAGGCCTTCCTTCCCTTTCTTGATGTATAGATTATTCCTCCTAGGGCAGCTAATAATATTATATATATAGGAGATAGTTTGACAAAAGCAACTAATACTGCAGCTAATACTGGAATGATGATAGTTTTTCTATTAACTTTAGCGTTTTTAGCCATAGAGTATATAGGAGATGCTATGAGAGCAACTACTGCTGGTCTTAAGCCTTTAAATATCCTTTCCAATAAAGGGTTATCTTTTATACCTGTAAAAAATATTGCCACTAGTAAAATTATTATAAAGGAAGGCATAACTGTACCTAAGGTAGTAGCTATACTCCCTTTAATACCTGCAGTTTTATAGCCTACAAAGACTGATGTGTTTACAGCTAAAGGACCTGGAGATGATTGGGCCAATGCTAACATATCAACAAACTCTTCCTTGTCCACCCATTTCTTATTATCAACTACTTCTTTTTGAATAAGGGCTATCATAGCATAGCCTCCACCTAAAGTAAAAGCACCTATCTTAAAAAAGGAAATAAACATCTCTAAATACTTCCTCAAAAAATCCACCTCCGTAACTTTTTAAACAGACAAGCTAATATTAACACTTGTAGATATAAATATCAAACTAGATATTAACAAATTATTCTTGCTAATTACCCCTTGCTTTTTTCTAAATTACATAGTAGAATATTATTGTTCCTTGGGGATATGGCGAAGTTGGGATCGCGTCTGAATGGCATTCAGAAGGCCAGGGGTTCGAATCCCCTTATCTCCACCAAACGTGTATTGGACGAACACCTACTTCTTTAGTGGCGGCTTTGCCGTCAAGGTGATGCTCTAATACGAACAGAAACCGCCATCTTAGATTAAGTTCTAAGGTGGCGGTTTTACATATAAGCAAGTCGTTTGAAAAACAAGTGGATTGGCAACCCTTTTTTGGACAAAATTACTCCGAACAAGAAATTACTTTAACTACAGTTCTTATCCAGCTGATTTCAGAGAGTTTAACCCTCTATATTCCACTGGCGTTAGATAACCTAAAGAACCATGAATTCTTATATTATTATACCAATAAATATACTCTGCTAGTTTTAACTGCAACTCCTCTAATGTCTCAAATTTGTTCTGA
>FZPS01000229.1_pt155 | contig 59245 bp, 51 predicted proteins | sample 1817821 | NCBI WGS metagenome assembly FZPS01 (sample SAMEA104158645, study PRJEB21678) | metagenome | place: Germany | collected 2015-04-21 | reverse complement strand
GGGTGAATCCGTATGACAGCCAACAATTCTAAACGAGGACGCAGCCACGCCCTCGGGAATGAACCACGCCATGACGGCGCCATCACGGATGAAAAAATACCCGCCGGGGTTGGCTGACATGGGGTCGGATTCGCTCACTTGTGAAAACCCAACAGCCTTTAGACGGCGGGCTATTTCGGCGGCTGCATGGTAGGACGACGGGGAGTTGGAGATGAAATCCCCGAAGTCCTCAACATGCTCGATTTCTGCTGGTTGTAGGTAAGTCATACCCTCCAAGCTAGCAGGAGAATCGGTAAACGTTCGTATCGCGCTGGTCGAAACCGACGCGTTGGTACAGGCGGTTGGCGGCCTCGCGGGTCGGGCGGGAGGTCAGATCAACTGTGCATGCGCCGTTGCCTTGGGCGAATTCGATGGCGGCCTCAGTTAGCTTGCGGCCGGCGCCCTGCCCGCGAGTTTCCTCCGAGACCACAACGTCCTCAATCCACGCGCGCGTACCCGTTGGGATCTGGAACATAACCAGGGTCAGCATGCCCAAAATATTCTCCGGATCATCATCGGGGGTGAACGCGAAGAAGTGGGTGCTCGGCTGGGACAAGAAAGCCTCAACAGATTCCGCCGTCATCGGTTTTGCCGAGGACGAGAGCTGGGGGAGCAGACGGTTAATAGCCTCCACCAACTCCGGTGACGACTTTTCAACAATTTTTACGGCCATTGGATTACCCCTAACTAGGTGGGAGAACATTTTTATAGTCTCCATTCTAGAGTTTCACCCGACAAAAAGTGATCTATGACATGCAGTGCGGGTTGGGCCTGTGAACCTGTCTTGGGGATTGGTGCAGGCGTCCAAGTTTGGAATGCACAATTAATCGCGCGTAGAACTTAGTAGGCTGGGCGCATGCGTTATGTATCCACCCGAGGGTTGCCCACAGACAGTCCGCGATCCTTTACAGATATTCTTTTGCGTGGTCTTGCTCCGGATGGCGGCCTCTATATGCCCGTCACGTATCCGCGCGTTGATAGCGAGATGCTGGCGAACTGGGTGAAGGTGTTTCACGAGGGCGGTTACGCTCCGCTTGCCTTCGAAGTCATGAGCCTGTTCATCGACGACATCCCGCCCGCGGATCTAAAAGCGATGTGTTACCGCGCGTATAACGCAGAAAACTTTGAGTCGGACGTGGTCGCGCCGATGACACAGCTGGATGACGGCATCTGGCTACTTCACCTTTCAAACGGCCCCACTGCAGCATTCAAAGACATGGCGATGCAGATGCTCGGTGAGCTGTTTGAATACGTGTTGGAAAAAGAAGGACGCGAACTGAACATCCTTGGCGCGACCTCCGGCGACACGGGCTCATCCGCCGAGTACGCGATGTTGGGCAAGGACAACATCCGCGTGTTCATGCTTACACCCGCAGGGCGAATGACTCCGTTCCAGCAGGCGCAAATGTACGGGCTGGATGACCCCGCAATCATCAACATTGCGCTAGACGGTGTCTTTGACGACTGTCAGGACGTAGTGAAGGAAATCTCCGCAGACGCGGAGTTCAAAGAAAAATACAGCATCGGCGCGGTGAACTCGATCAACTGGGCGCGCCTGCTTGCCCAGGTCGTGTACTACGTTGCCGCGTGGATTCAGGCAAGTGGAGCCGAAGGGAACAAGGTTTCATTCTCTGTTCCAACTGGAAACTTTGGAGACATCTGTGCAGGCCACATTGCTCGCCGCATGGGCGTACCGATCGACAAACTGATTGTCGCGACCAATGAAAATAATGTCCTCGACGAGTTTTTCCGCACGGGAGTTTACAGGGTCCGTTCCGCAGAAGAAACCTTCAAGACGTCCAGCCCCTCGATGGATATTTCCAAGGCTTCAAACTTCGAACGCTTCATTTACGACCTCGTGGGTCGCGATCAAGAACGCGTACGTGAACTTTTCGCCCAAAAATTAGTGAACGAGGGCGAATTTAGCCTGGCTGGCACTTCAGAGTTCAAGGATGTGCGCATCAGGTTTGGTTTCCTGTCGGGCTCGTCTACGCATGAGGATCGATTGGACTCAATCAACTCGGTTTATCGCCACGACAAGATCATCATTGATCCTCACACTGCAGACGCGTGGAAAGTTGCGCGCGACGCGCTGCGTGGCGGAGTAGTTGAGCATCCTCTGATCGTTTTGGAAACTGCGCTCCCCGTGAAGTTCGCCGAGACCATTCAGGAGGCTTTGGGCTTCACGCCCGAGATGCCCGAAAGATTTGCAGGTATTGAAAACGCAGGCCGCCACGTTGTCGACATGCCCAACGACGCAGAAGCGGTCAAGCAGTTGATTATCGACACCGTGGCGGCCGAACGTTAAGAGTTACACCCGTTTAGTGTTATTTAGGCAAGCTTATGTGCAATACCGATTGCACGCTTAACCATGTGTCCCAGAGCGGTCTTGACTTCTTCAGTGACCTCGTTCTGGTTCGTTGCGCCGGTTACGTGGCTGACGCCGTAGGGGTTACCGTCAACGAACTTCAGCGGATCAGTGAAGCCAGGCGTGACGATGATGCCACCGAAGTGCATGACCATCTCGTAGATCGCCATGAGCGTGGTTTCCTGACCGCCGTGGTTGGTCTGCGAGGACGTGAATGCGGCGTAAACCTTGTTGGCCAACTTGCCCTGCGCCCACAGTCCACCGAGGCCGTCGATGAACGACTGGAACTGTGAAGCCGGCTTCGAGAAGCGGGTGGGGGAGCCAAAGATTACAACGTCTGCCCACTCGATGTCTTCACCGGTTGCTGCTGGCAGGTCCTTCGTTGCAGCGTAGTTAGCGCTCCAAGCCGGGTTTGCCTTGAAGACCTCCGGGTCTACGGTTTCCGCGATGTGGCGGACGCGCACCTCAACGCCTGGTTCCTGCGAAGCGACCTCTTCCAGGTGTTTTGCCATTGCGGTTCCGTGACCAGTTGCCGAGTAGTAGATGACTGCAACGTTTACCATTGCGTTTCCTTTCCGTTTTGATACCGGGTTACGTTTGATGCCGGATCAAGCTTCGCAAAAAGAGGTTGCGAGCGCAACTAAATCTAGTTTTTGTGGTTGAAATCATCATGAAATCAGGGCTTGACTGTGGTGTAATAGTTGCGTAATCAACTATCTACCTTTTGTTTATCTAGGAGGGCGAAGTGGCGCAGTCTGTTGAAACCGATGTTGTGGCGGCCTGGGCGCGCGCTGCTCGAATAATAGAGTTTTCCGTGGAATCGGCTCTGGCTCAAGTGGGCATGACGCCAACCGAGTACGAAATCCTGCGGGCGCTCTTTGATAGTTGCTCATTAAACGTTTCAGACATCGGCAGAGTTGCCGTTGTGACTAAATCCGGAGCCAGCCGCGCCCTCAAACATATGGAAGTTGCCGGATGGGTTGAGCGCAGAGCATCCGGTACGGATCGTCGCGCGATGGCTGTTTCGATAACGTCGGCGGGGCATGACAAGTTTCTGGAAGCTTCCGAGGCGATGCAACCGGTTGTTGATAAGTACCTGCTGGATAATTTGTCGCCGCGGGGGACCAGGGAACTCGTGCGATTCTTGGAAGCCGTCGTTGCCGCAGGCGAAGAGGAATGTGACGAGGCCGCGGCCTTAGCCGAATAGGCTTGACCACGGGATGAGCGCGATACCCAGGATCGCGAACAGTGAACCGAGTATGACGTCGATAGGTGTGTGCATTTTCTCGTAGCCGCGAACGAATGCGGGCACCGACGCGACGGATGCAACCACGGTGAACCAGGTGCTCGAAATCAGCACCATCAGGACCGTTAGTAGAGCGCCCTGACCAAAGGTAATCGTTGAGGGGAGCGTTGCGGCGAACAGCGTCGTAAAGAAGATGACTGCCTTCGGGTTGCCAACAGTAGTGGTCAAGAAACCGAGTCGGAAAGCCTTCCACCGCGGGTAATCTTCGGTATTTTCGCCGGCCGTATCGGGTGGGGCCGCAGCTGCGCCCTCGTCGGTTGATTTGGAACTGTCGTGGCTGCGGTAGGTGGAAAGAAGGATTCGTGCGCCGTAAATCGCCAGGAATGTTGCGCCGATCAGGCGGACGATCAGGAAAATCGTTGGGGACGTGGAAATGATCGCGACGATGCCGGCCATGGTTCCGACCGCCCATAGTGACGTTCCAATTCCGATGCCGAGGCCGGTGGCGATGCCGTGGCGGCGCCCTCGTGAGAGGGACATGCGCAGGGTGGCTAAGAAATCTGGGCCGGGTGACATTACTGCCACGGCGAAAGTAACTAGCAGGGTTGCCCATGAAGAAGGCGTCATTATGCCCACCCGAGTTCGTGAAGCTGATCGTCGTCGATGCCGAAATAGTGGGCGATCTCGTGGACCAGAGTTATGTGGATTTGTTCGCGCAGTTCGTCAAGGTCCTTTGAGATGTCTATCAATGGATTGCGGAACAGCGTGATTCGGTCTGGCAGGTCGCCGAAGCCGTATTCGGAACGGTCAAGAATGTCGACCCCTTCATAAAGGCCGAGCATGACCGGTGAATCTTCGGGGGAGTCGTCCTCGATGAAAAACGCGACGTTGTCGAGGCGGCTCACCATATCCGCGGGGAGCGCGTCAAAGGCCTCTTCGACGAGCTCGGCGAACTCGTCCTCTGAAACCTCAAACCTTTCCGGGACATTTGAATCCGACATGAAAATGATGCTACCGAAATCCGCCATGTGATGTGCATTCGTCCATTCGAGGGCGATGGTGGGTGCGCTGGTGAGGTTGGGCTTGCATGTCCACAGTACAAATGTGACGAGCCTAACTCTGTCTGTTGGTGGGGCTGGGAATAATGCAAGGGCCTATTAGGTTGAGTTAAGTAGACTCAAGTTTAGAGCACTCGGTTTGACACTGAATCTCGACAGAGTAGACTTGAGTGCAACAGACTCAACTTATGTAAGGAGGCCATTGACATGGCACGTGCAGTAGGTATTGACCTTGGCACTACAAACTCGGCTATTGCCACCCTAGAAGGTGGCGAGCCCACAATTATCGCGAACGCTGAAGGTGCGCGCACAACCCCTTCAGTAGTCGCATTCTCGAAGGCTGGCGAGGTTCTCGTCGGCGAAATCGCAAAGCGTCAGGCGGTAACCAACGTTGACCGCACCATCATGTCGGTTAAGCGCCACATGGGTACGGACTGGGACGTTGAGATTGACGACAAGACTTACACCGCGCAGGAAATCTCCGCGCGTATTCTCGGCAAACTGAAGCGAGATGCGGAAGAGTACCTGGGCGAGCAGATTACCGACGCCGTCATCACGGTTCCCGCATACTTCAATGACGCAGAGCGTCAGGCAACGAAGGATGCTGGGCGCATTGCGGGTATGAACGTAACCCGTATCGTTAACGAGCCGACCGCGGCAGCTTTGGCTTACGGCCTTGAAAAGGGCAAGGAAGACGAGCTGATCCTGGTATTCGACCTCGGTGGCGGTACTTTCGACGTTTCGCTCCTTGAAATCGGTAAGGACACCGACGACGGATCTGAGTTCTCCACTATTGAGGTTCGCGCAACCTCCGGTGACAACCGTCTTGGTGGTGACGACTGGGATAGGGCAATCGTTAACTGGCTGGTCGAACAGGTGAAGGCCAAGTCCGGTAACGACCTTTCCAAGGACCCGGTTGCAATGCAGCGTCTACGTGACGCCGCTGAGCAGGCGAAGAAGGAACTGTCCTCCGCAACGTCCACGAACATTTCGCTGCAGTACCTCACGATGGTTGACGGCGTGCCCGTCCACCTGGATGAGCAGCTAACTCGCGCAAAGTTCGAAGCGATGACCGCTGATCTTCTGGCGCGCACCAAGGCTCCGTTCGAAGCAGTTATCCGCGACGCGGGTATCACCGTTGGCGACATTGACCACGTCATTTTGGTTGGTGGCTCCACGCGTATGCCGGCCGTTGCTGAGGCTGTTAAGAAGATGACCGGTGGTAAGGAACCGTCCAAGTCCGTTAACCCTGACGAGGTCGTTGCTTTGGGTGCAGCTCTTCAGGCAGGCGTCATGCAGGGTGACCGCAAGGACGTCCTCCTGATCGACGTTACCCCGCTGTCCCTGGGCATTGAGACCAAGGGTGGCTTCATGACCAAGCTGATCGACCGCAACACGGCTATCCCGACGAAGTCGACAGAGATCTTCTCCACGGCTGAAGATAATCAGCCTTCGGTACTGATCCAGGTCTTCCAGGGGGAGCGTGAGTTCGCTCGCGACAACAAGCCGCTGGGCACCTTCGAGCTAACCGGTATCGCACCGGCACCTCGCGGCGTCCCGCAGATTGAGGTCACGTTCGACATCGACGCCAACGGTATCGTCCACGTTTCCGCTAAGGATCGGGGCACCGGTAAGGAACAGTCGATGACGATCACCGGCGGCTCTGCCCTACCGAAGGACGAAATTGACCGCATGGTCAAGGAAGCTGAGGCACACGCGGAAGAGGACAAGAAGCGTCGTGAAGAAGCTGAAACCCGTAACGCTGCCGAGCAGACCGTCTACCAGATGGAAAAGATTCTGAAGGACGAGGCTGAGAAGATCTCGGACGAAACCGCGAACGCGGTCCGCGCCGATATTGATGCAGTCAAGAAGGCTCTGGATGAGGACGACGTAGACGCTGTCAAGTCTGCGTTGGAGAAGCTGAACGAGTCCGGCATGAAGATCGGTCAGGAAGTTTACGAGGCCGCTCAGGCTGAGCAGCAGGCCGGCGCAGAAGGCGCTGAGGGTGCTGCGGACGCTTCTTCAGATGACGAAGAAATCATTGACGCAGAGGTCGTCGATGACGAAGAGGACAACAAGTGAGTGAAGAGCAACTGAATCATGACCCTCGCGATGAGGGGCGTGAGGAAGAAAACATGGGGGCAGGCGACTCTGCCCCCATGGGCTCAAACCCAAACAGCTCAGCGGGAAGCGCAAATTCTGCACCCAGTGCCGATTCGGCTGAAAGTGCAGAATCTGGCGCAACTCCCGGCGCTACCCCGGCTGATGATGATATTTCGCACTTGGAAGAACAGCTATCTGACGTAGATGCTGGCCAGGATCCAAACGATCCGGCAGTCTTGCGCGAAGAGCTAAAGAAGCAGGGGGATGAGCTCGCCAGGGCTCGAGCTGACTACTACAACCTCACGCAGACGCACAATAATTTCGTGCGCCGTTCCAAGTCAGATGTGGCTGCGGCGCGAGGAATGGGACACGGCGAAGTCATCGAAGCGCTCATGCCAGTGCTCGATGATATTGAAGCCGCACGCAACGCGGGCGCCCTCGAAGATGGGCCGTTCGCGGCAATTGCAAACAAACTTGAAAACACGCTGGAAACCCGATTCGGATTCGAACGATTCGGCGCGTCCGGCGACGAATTTGACCCGAATATTCACGAGGCCGTGATGGCAACCCCGTCTGCGGATGTGGATGTCGAAACCGTGCACCAGGTAGTCCAGACTGGCTACAAGAACGGCGACAAGGTGCTTCGTGCAGCGAAGGTCATTGTGGCGAATCCTGAATGAGGAGCCACAAACCACTCGAAGAAGGAGGTGAGAAGCAATGGCAGGACAAGACTGGATGGAGAAGGACTTCTATAAAGTCTTAGGTGTCTCCAAAGACGCAACTGATGCGGAAATTAAGAAGTCTTACCGCAAGCTTGCGCGCAAATATCACCCGGACCAAAACCCCGATGATAAGAACGCGGAAGAACGGTTCAAGGCTGTAGGAGAGGCCTACCAGGTACTGTCTGATCCGGAGCAACGCAAGCAGTACGATGCGATTCGTGCGATGGCCAGTGGGGGAGCCCGATTTTCCGCTGGACCGGGCGGCGGAGCGTCCGGATTTGAGGATATTTTCTCGATGTTCTCAGGCGGCGGAGGCAATGGCTCCCGCGTGCGCTTCTCCACTTCGGGAAATACTTCCGCTGGCGGAGCTGGTTTTGAAGACATCCTGTCAAACCTGTTCGGCGGTGCAGCGTCAAGCGGCGCGCCTGGCGGAAACTTCGCGAACTATTCTGACTATCAAGGGCGAGGCGCGTTCGGCCAGCAGCCTCAAAAAGGTGCTGATCTAGCGGCTTCAACGACCTTGACTTTGCGGCAGGCAGTTGAGGGTGCCACGTTGAAGATGAGTGTCGAAGGACGCTCAATGACGGTGCGTATCCCCGCTGGCGTGACCGACGGTCAGAAACTTCGGCTTCGCGGTAAGGGCAGGCCGGGCGCTAACGGCGGCCCCGCTGGCGACCTCGTAGTTTCGATTACGATCGAAAAACACCCGGTGTTCCACATGGAGGGCCAGAACCTTCACATGAAGTTGCCGATTTCGTATGGCGAAGCGGCACTCGGTGCCGGTGTAGCTGTCCCGATGATGGATGGCTCCACGGTGACCGTGAAGATTCCGGCGGGAACCTCGTCTGGCACACACCTTCGCCTGCGTAAACGCGGTGTGAAGAAGGGGCGGAAGAGGGGCGACTTGATTATTGAAATCGAGATCGCTGTTCCGAAGAACCTGTCCGCGGACGCAAAGGATGCCGTCAAGAAGCTCGCGGAAGCGACTTCTGATTGGGATCCGCGCGAAGGCCTGGCGGAAAAGGTTCGAAAGTAAACTAGGTAGGGGGCGGGGCTTCGGCTCCGGCCCCTACACTCACAACGAGGGGAGGAAAAGCACGTGTCTGATCGGAAGAAAACGACTTACGTAATCTCTGTCGCGGCTGAACTGGCGGGCATGCACCCGCAAACTTTGCGCCAGTATGACCGTTTGGGAATCGTTATTCCTGCTCGTACTAAGGGGCGCGGTCGCCGCTACACTCCTCGTGACGTTGAACGCTTGCGTGAAGTTCAGCGCCTTTCGCAGGATGAAGGCGTAAACCTTGAAGGCATTCGCCAGATTCTTGACCTGAAAGCGCGCCTTGATGAAGCGTCTTCGACGATGGATCGTATGAGGGCGGAGCTGGAACATCTTCGCGCTCAGGTTCAACTGCAGGATGAGCGACGCAACCGCGTATTCGCAGCTTCCGCCGACGGTGACGTGCACACATTAAGGTGGGGTGCTCGCGTCAAGGCAAGTGGTGGCGAACTGGTTCATGTTCCAAGACCCGGATCGATGGTTCGCATCGACCAAAACGACGGCGCCGTGGTGCTGTTCCGCCGCTAAACGTCGGTTGCTGGGCGTTTCCACTTGAACGACGCGCGAAGGCCGGCGCGTAGACACAATACTTTTGGCCCTGGCTAACTTCGGTTAGCCAGGGCCAAACTCATACGATCTAGCTTCTTAATACCCCGCTTTAATTTCCAGGTGAAACCTGTAGCTTCTGCCCGTTGGAGTGCGAACAATTAACGGTATTGCCTTCCAGGTGGCAGGTGAAGTCGCCAGCAGCGATGTCCATGTTTTCGGGCAGAACCGGGGTGTCGAACCAGTTGGTTTCACAGAAACTCGCAGCCCCAGCTCCGCCCTCGAGGCACATTTTTTGGATCGGCACGTCCGACTGGCAACTACCCATTTGCGGGCCGTCTTCGCGCAGGGTTGCCTGCGTTCCAGAAAGCTGTCCGGCGGGACAGTCCGCTGAAGCCACGTCCTCGGCGGGAATTTCAAACGCTGGATAGACGCGGCACGCTACGAACGGTGCGTAGTCAAGGTTTTCGGTGATCATGGTGCACTGGATGGAGTGGTCTTCGTTGGCGAACCAGTATCCCTTGCGGCCGTCATCCACGTAAACGGTGTCGTCGGGAATCGCGTAAACATCGGCATTCACGGAGTCGCGGTTGGATTCTTCCGGCTCCTCGGCCGCGGTCGTGGCGTCCTCGGTGGTTTCTTCTTCGGTGACTTCGGTCTGCGCGGATTCTTGCGATTCGGTGGGAGGATCCTCAGGAGGCGTCGACGGCGAACACGCCGTCAACCCCGTCGCGATTAGGGCGGCAGCGAACAAACTCATGATGCGTGGAAGTGAACGAGTCACGGGTCCTCCTAGGAAAATATCTATATGTCGAGTATTACTCACCACAGCGCGTATCGTTAGCCAGACAGACACGGGTATTATTAAAAAGTTGATTTTCGAGGACGTAGCTGAGAAGGGGACTTCGTGGATCTGGGGATACGCGGAAGGTTTGCACGCGCAATGGGACGAACCGCGTCCTGGGCATCTCGAGTGAGCGGGCGCGGATCGGGAGGAATGATCGGCGGGCGCGTCGCCATGGGGTTGGACCCGAACCTGCTTGCCAAAATTAGCGAAGGAAAAAAAGTCGTAATCGTCACCGGAACCAACGGGAAATCGACTACGACAGCGATGCTTCGCGAGGCCCTCATGCACGTCGGTTCAGTCGCGTCAAACGTGCATGGTGACAACATGACTGAGGGCGTCCTGGCGGCTCTGCTTGAAAAGCCGGACGCGGAATACGCGGTGCTGGAAGTTGATGAACTCTACGTCCCCCGCATCGCAAACATGGTGGAGCCGGCGGGTTTCGTGCTGTTGAATCTTTCACGCGATCAGCTTGACCGCGTGGGTGAAATGAACTCTGTTGAGGCTCGCATCCGGCAAGCGGTTAATGAGCATCCAGACGCTTTCGTGATCGCTAACTGCGATGATCCGCTCATTACTTCTGCCGCGTGGGATAGCCCAAACACGATTTGGGTGGGGGCGGGAACCACCTGGACTTCTGGTTCCGTTACCTTCCCGCGCACAGGCACGCCGGTCGTGCATTCGAAGGCGCACTGGCATGTGCCGGCTGATCCCAAATACACGCGCCCGACTCCGCAGTGGTCCCTGGACGGAAAAAACTTGGTTCACGGTGACGACAAATACGTGCTCGCCCTGGCCCTCCCCGGTCGCGCAAACCGTGGAAACGCTGCCCAGGCGATTGCCGCCGCACATACTTTAGGCGTGAAAATTGAAGACGCCATCGGCCAGGTCGGCCACGTCTCCGAGGTATCCGGACGCTACTCGCGCGAAAATCTAGACGGGCGGCTCACCCGCATCCTGCTGGCCAAGAATCCGGCAGGTTGGCAGGAATCCCTTTCCATGCTCGCAACCCAACCAATCGAAGAAAGATTCGAAAATGGGCAAGAGGTCGTAGCTCCGACCTCGATAATCTTGGCGGTAAACGGCCAAGTTGGTGACGGCGAGGACCTGTCGTGGCTGTGGGACGTCGATTTTTCAATGCTGCACAAACATGACGGGCCGATCTTCGTCTGCGGGGAACGCGGCACGGACATGGCCGTTCGCCTGCTATATGAGGGCGTCGAGTGTCAGGTTGTGGAAACTCCCACGGAAGCGATTCGAAAGGCTCCGATCGGGTCCGTCGACCTGCTGGCGAACTACACGGCTTTCCGCGACTTCAAGACCGCGATCCCACATGATTTCGGGAAGGAAAAATAATGACTGAATCGACTGTGCGCATTGGCGTGATCCTTCCCGAGGTCTTCGGAACTTACGGGGATGGCGGAAACGCGACGGTGCTCGCCAAGCGGATGGAATGGCGCGGCATCGCTTCAGAAATCGTTTCGATTGGGCTGGCAGAACCGGTCCCCTCCGACCTCGATATTTACCTAATTGGCGGTGGCGAGGACGGAACTCAGACCCTGGCAGTCGAGCACCTGCAGAAATTCCCGGGCTTGCAGCAGGCCGCCAATGGTTCGGCTTCTGTACTCGCCGTTTGTGCGGGCCTACAGATTCTTGGTGAATGGTACGAGGACGCAAATGGCAACCGCGTAGAGGGCGTTGGTGCGCTTGACGTTCGCACGACTATGGGGGAGCGCTGCGTTGGTGAACTCGTGTCGACGCCAATGGTTCCGGGGTTGAGCGACTTGCTTACTGGTTTTGAAAACCATGCGGGCTCCACGCAACTTGGGCCGGATGCCCGTCCCTTTGGCCACGTCCTACGCGGGCGCGGCAATGATGTGGGCGATCCACTTGGTGATGGGGCTGTGCAGGGAAATATTTTCTCAACGTACATGCACGGTCCAGTTTTAGCACGAAATCCGCAGGTTGCTGACTTCCTAATCCAGCGCGCAATTGGCGTTGATTCTTTGGAACCACTCGCGCTACCAGACGTGGATCGCTTCCGCGACGAGCGTTTAGAGGCCGCTGAAATTACGGGCTAGTTTGCAAAACTTGGCACCAGGGCGAGCAGTGTGTGCCTGAGAGTAGGTAGGCTAAGCCTTGACAGAAACTTGCGTGAAAGCGCATTCATGAAGTCCGCTAGAAGGAACTGCCATGAGTGAAAATAACTTCCCAAACCCCGCCGAGGACGAAGAACAAAACAACTCCGCGTCTTCGAATGATGCGTACTCTTCGAGTGATTCATATGGCTCGAATGAGAATCAGCAGCCTGAATCTACTCAGCCTGCTAATGACCAGCCTCGCTATGGTCGCCGGCTTGAAGACGAACCGCAGTTTGGTCGTCGCCTGGAGGATGAGCCGGGCTACTCCGCCGAAAATGGTTCACAGCATCGCACCTTTGATTCTGTACCAGGCGGGCAGAACCAAGATTCCGCCTCTGGGCAGTCAACATACGGCTCATATGGTCAGGACTCGGGCGGATATCAATCTTCTGGCCAGTACGGTGGTTCCCAGGGGTACGGACAGTCGGGTTACCAACAGGGGTACGGACAGTCCAATGACCAGGCGGGTTACGGCCAGCCAGGCTACCAGCAGGGCTACGGCCAATCCGGCTACCAGCAGGGTTATGGTCAGTCCAACTATCAGCCCGGATACGGGCAAGCCAACTACCAGCCCGGCTACGGCCAGCCGGGCTATGGCCAGGGCGGTCAGCAGGGGTCGGCTCCACTTAAGGAACTTCCCGGACGCGGTGGTTCGATCGCACTGATTGTCATTGGTTTGGTCCTGATGCTGATCATATCGCCAGCAGTTTTCTTCATCTCGATGGCGGTTTCTGCCACCAGCGCGATTGACCCAGACAATTTGCCGCTGTATTCAAACGGCGACACCGTGACTGTTTCGGAATCTGGCACGTTCACTTTGATAGGAGACAGCGAGCGCGGAGCCCCCGACTGCACCCTCTGGGGCGACTCTGGCGACTATCCGATGGACGTATTTTCAACCGGTGGGCAGGAAGTCGCCATGGTCGAGGGCGTTCCGGCGGGCACCTATCAGCTCGAATGCGCCAACGCTGATGGAATGCAGATGATCGGAATGGATGGCGGATTCGTCGACAACATTGCCGGCAAGATTAAGCCGGCACTCATCGCTGCTTCGGTCATTGGTGTTGTCGGCCTGATTCTCTTGATCTGGGGCATCGTGAAACTTGTGAAAGTAAATCGCGAACGCCGCAATATGCAACTGAGAATGCAGGGCTGGTAGTCAGTCCACAAAACTGAAGGGGACAATCCCCAGACACAATCGAAGGGGCCGGATCTTCCGGCCCCTTCGTCATGCTGACACACATTTTTTCGCGCACGAACTAACAGTCAGGGCTGCGCAGCAGCGCCCTCGTCAATCGAAGAATCGGACAGTTTTTGCCACAGGAATTCCCACGCAAGGGCCGCCATTTTCGCGCGTTGCGCGTTGTCTGCGGCGCCGGCGTGACCGCCTTCAATATTTTCATAGAAGAGGACGTCCTTGCCGGCCTCATCCATTTGCGCGACCATCGTGCGGGCGTGTGCTGGGTGGACGCGGTCATCGCTGGATGAGGTCATGAATAGGACGGGCGGATAGTCCCGATCCTTGTTGAACAGGTGGTAGGGGCTGAACGTCTTGATGTACTCCCACTCTGCGGGGTCGTCAGGGTTGCCGTATTCGGCCATCCAGGACGCGCCGGCCAGAAGCGTATGGTAGCGCTTCATGTCCAGCAGCGGGACTTCAGAGACGATGGCGCCGAAATGCTCCGGATACTTCGTGAGCATGACTCCAGCCAGCAGACCGCCGTTCGAACCGCCGCGCGCGCCAAGTTGCTTCACCGTGGTGACTCCGCGGGCAACAAGGTCGTCTGCAACGGCGACGAAGTCCTCGTAGGCGTGGTGGCGATTCTCTTTCAAAGCCGCCTGGTGCCAGGTGGGACCGAATTCGCCGCCACCGCGGATATTCGCGATCACGTAGGTTCCACCGCGCTCCAGCCATGCGCGACCTGTGGCAGGCGGATAGGACGGCATCAGTGAAACTTCGAAACCGCCGTAACCGTACAGAAGTGTTGGACGCGGCTCTTCGACACCGGCCGTGGAGACCTGGAAGTACGGCACCCTGGTGCCATCCTTCGAGGTCGCAAAGTGCTGGCTGACCTCAAGATTGTCCGCGTTGAAAAGCGTTGGCGCGCTGTGAACGTTGCGAGCAGACAGGGTCTGGCCAGAACGGGACAGGTTCACAATCGACAGTGTCATCGGAGACGTGAACCCCGTAGCGCGAAGCCACAGGCGGTCATCTTCCTTGCCGTTTACTGCGCTGACAGTAATCGTTGAATACTCAGGTAGCTGCCATTCCTCGGAGCCGGTGTTCAGCTGCAGGTCGCGGCGATCCCAACCCGCGTTTTCCATGAGCGGCGGGGTCAAAATGCCAAGCTTATTAACCACGTTGTGCAGCACGTTCACAATCACGTGGTGACGGGTCAACGTAATATCCTGCAATGCCGTGGTGTCAGTGGGGGTGAACAGTGCGTACGGCTCAGCCATGTTCGCCAACACATCATCAAACTGGGCTGCGACAAGCGAACCCGACTTGAACGACTTACCTGCGACCTCCCAGTCTTCTTTCGGGCGCATTAGGAGCCAGTCACGCCAAGCCACCACATCCACGTGATCGGGAACCGGAATCTTGCGCAGCGTCGAACCCGCGGCCGGATCAGCGATGTAAGTTTCGCCATTGTAAAAATCCTTCATACGGTTCACAACGACCCGCTTCCAGCCGGGCATATGGTCAACGCCCGCGAAGACGCCCACATCGTCCTCGGGAATTTCGAAAACAATCTCAGCGTCTTGCATCTTCTGGCCGCGCTTCCACCTGCGTACCTGGCGCGGATAACCGGACTTCGTCATAGTGCCGGGGCCGAAATCACGGCCGATCAGAAGCTCGTCCTCGTTTATCCAAGACCAAAATCCTTTGGATTCGGGCATTTGGAAGCCGTTTTCAACGAACTTGCGCGTGGCAATGTCGAACTCGCGCACGACGTTGGAATCCGAACCGCCGTCAGATAGGGCGATGAGGGCGCGGGTGTACTCGGGGTAAAGGACTGTCGCACCCTTGTAAACCCAGGACTTGCCTTCTTCCTCAGCGAGTTTGTCAACGTCGAGTAGGATGTCCCATTCCTTGTCGTCGCCAGCCAGGTAGTGCGTGGAGAGTTGGCGGCGCCAAAGGCCTCGCGGGTTGTCCTCATCGACCCAAAAGTTGAAAGCCCAGTCGTCACGCAACGTTGCGAACGGAATGCGAGCCGGGTCGTCCAGGGCTTCGCGGATTTGGTCCCTAATTTCTTCAAAACGATCAGTGTCGAGGACGTCAAGCGCGCGCTTGTTGTGTTCCTCTACCCACGCGAGCGCCTCGGGTGCATCGATTTCATCTAGCACTTCAGTCGATATGTGTTCAGCCATGCTTTCAGTATCGTTGAAAAACTTTGGCTAGACCAGATTTCGCTCCGTTTGGGAAGGCACCTGCTTTGCGGTGATGCATATTATTGAAGAGCAATGAGCTGCCGGGCGCCGGTCGGGACGAACCGACCCAGATGGTGTGGCCCCCAGTGAAGGTAGCCGCTCCCGGCTCGATAACACGGAAATCCACAGAGCAATCAGCTCACATCAAAACACAGTGCGAAGCCGTAAGACAGATGGCAAGACAATTTTTGAAATCTTTAAGTCGGAAGGGGAAGTGGAAATGGCCGATTTAAGAGGAATTTTGTTCGACTGTGATGGTGTCCTAGCTGAAACGGAGCGCACCGGCCACAGAGTCGCCTTCAACAGAGCATTTGAGAAAATTGATCTACCCTTTCAATGGGACCCTGACGAATACGGCGAGTACGTAAAGATAGGCGGGGGAAAGAACAGGGTTCGAAACTACCTGGAAGAACGAAACTGGGATTTTCCGGGTGTCCCCGAAACTGAAGAAGAACGCAAGGCCTATATTGACGCCCTGCACAGAGAAAAATCGCAGGCTTTCGTTGAGATCGTTGATGAGGGGCAAGTGCCAGCCCGTGAGGGCGTGAAAAGGTTGATTGAGGAGGCCCTGGAACGAGGTCTCAAAGTCGCCATTGTTTCCTCATCTGCAATCATTTCTGTAGAAAAGGTCCTACAACATGTTGTTGGCGAAGAAACCGCGCAGAAGATCAGAGTTTTTGGCGGTGAACATGTTGCCGAATCGAAGCCAAATCCAGCGCTGTATCTGCACGCATTAGACGAGTTGGGCTTGCAGGCAGAGGATGTGGTTGTAGTCGAGGACACGAGAATCGGTTGTCTTGCAGGAGTACGTGCCGGTTGCCGAGTATTGGTTACTCCATCCGACTATTCGAAGCAAGAAGATTTTTCTGAGGCCTCGGCTGTAGTTTCATCGCTTGGCAGTGTCGAAAACCGCGCCACGCTTATCGACGGCCCTGAAGAAGTCCTAGAGGACGGGTGTGTGACCGTGGATACTTTAGCGACCCTACTTAAGTAGTGTCGGTAAAGCGCTCCTAATGTAAAATCTCTTAGGTGGTAGTCCTAAAACTCCTTAGCAATAGCCGGTAAGCCCTATTTAGGCAGTAGCCCGCAAAACCTCCATGACTAATAGCCCGCAAAAACGGAGGCGCCAAAGCTGAAGGCACGTAGTTTACGATATTTAGCCACTTTGTGACGCGCATTGCACCACGAAAAGAAGTTGAGTGGAATAGACTCAACTTTAGAGGCGTTGTACCTAATAGATGAAAATTCTCGCCTTAATGGCACTAAGGAAGGTACTGAAGTGGACAACAAATTCACTACGAAAGCCCAGGAAGCGATTGGTGCTGCGCTGCAGAACGCTTCCGCAGTGGGCAACCCTTCAGTTGAACCGATGCACTTGCTTCACGCGCTGCTCGATCAACCTGAAGGCATCGCAATTTCTTTGCTTGAAGCGGCTGGCGCGTCCCGCAAGAACGTCGGGGCCCGTGCCCGCGTCGAGCTAACGAAGCTACCCGCAACGCAGGGAGCTTCCGTGTCTCAGCCCGCAACTTCGCGTGCGCTGATGAACATTCTGACTCAGGCTGAGCAGGATGCGCGCGCAAGGGGTGATGAGTACACATCGACCGAACATTTACTTATTGCAATCGCGAAATCTAATACGGATGCGGGACGCATCTTGGCCGAAAACGGCGCAACTGCTGAAACCCTTGAAGCCGTATTACCGAACCTAAGGAAGGAACCCATCACTACTCCAGATCCCGAAGGCTCGTTCGAAGCCCTCAAGAAGTATGGCCGCGACCTGACCGAAGTCGCGCGGGAAGGCAAACTGGACCCCGTCATTGGGCGTGACTCTGAAATCCGTCGAGTCGTGCAGGTCCTGTCACGTCGAACCAAGAACAACCCGGTTCTAATCGGTGAACCCGGTGTCGGTAAGACCGCAGTCGTCGAGGGGCTCGCCCAGCGAATCGTCGCTGGCGACGTGCCCGAGTCGCTCAAGAACAAGCGCCTCATCGCACTCGACCTGTCCGCAATGGTGGCAGGTGCGAAATACCGTGGCGAGTTTGAGGAGCGCCTCAAGGCAGTCCTGAACGAAATCACGGCCTCGAACGGCGAAATTATCACCTTCATCGACGAGCTACACACGGTCGTTGGCGCCGGTGGTGGTTCCGAGGGCGCAATGGACGCTGGCAACATGCTAAAGCCCATGCTTGCGCGTGGTGAACTTAGGATGGTCGGTGCTACCACGCTGGATGAATACCGCGAAAACATTGAAAAAGATCCGGCTTTGGAACGTCGTTTCCAACAGGTCTACGTTGGTGAACCCTCCGTTGAGGACACCGTCGCGATTCTGCGTGGTATTGCCCCGAAGTACGAAGCTCACCACAAGGTGACGATTTCTGACGGCGCGATCCTGGCAGCCGCTGAGTTGTCGAACCGCTACATTACGGGTCGTCAACTGCCGGATAAGGCTATCGACCTCGTCGATGAGGCTGCGTCCAGGCTTCGTATGGAACTGGATTCTTCGCCAGTTGAAATCGACGTGTTGCGCCGCCAGGTGGACCGCCTTCGCATGGAGGAGTCCTACCTGACCGAATCTGACCCGCAGGGCACTGACGAGGAAACCGCCGCTCAGCTTGAAAAGGTTCGCGCTGAACTTGCTGACAAGCAGGAGGAGCTTGACGGTCTGACCGCCCGGTGGGAATCGGAGAAGGCTGGCCGCAACAAGGTTGGCGACCTGCGCGTGCAACTTGACGAACTTCGCACCCAGCTTGAACTCGCAATGCGTGAGGGACGTTGGGAAGAAGCTGGCCGTTTGCAAAATGGCGACATTCCACGCGTCGAGGCCGAGATCGCGCAAGCCGAAGCTGATGAGGACGCCGGTGACGGTGACCAGGCTCCGATGATTGCGGAAAAGGTCGGGCCGAAGGAAATCGCTGAGGTCGTCGAAGCTTGGACGGGCATCCCCACGGGCCGCCTGCTTCAAGGTGAGATGGAGAAACTTCTGAGCATGGAGGACGAGATCGGCAAACGCCTCATTGGTCAGAAGGAAGCTGTTAAGGCTGTGGCTGACGCGGTAAGGCGCTCGCGGGCTGGAGTTTCTGACCCGGATAGGCCGACGGGTTCGTTCCTGTTCCTTGGCCCAACTGGTGTTGGTAAAACGGAGCTTGCGAAGGCGTTGGCGGACTTCCTCTTCGACGATGAGCACGCAATCGTGCGTATCGACATGTCGGAGTATTCAGAGAAGCACTCGGTGTCTCGACTGGTTGGTGCTCCTCCGGGATACGTCGGCTATGACGAGGGTGGTCAGCTAACCGAGGCCGTTCGTCGCCGCCCGTACTCAGTAGTTTTGCTGGACGAGGTCGAGAAGGCTCACCCCGAGATCTTCAACATCTTGCTCCAGGTGCTAGATGATGGACGCCTAACAGATGGTCAGGGTCGAACCGTTGACTTCCGCAACACGATCCTGGTGTTGACCTCGAACTTGGGGTCGCACTTCCTGGTGGATCAGTCCCTGTCGGAAGAGCAGCAGCGTGACGCCGTAATGGCAACTGTTCATGCCGCGTTCAAGCCGGAGTTCTTGAACCGTCTGGATGAGATCTTGATCTTCAAGGCTCTCACCCGCGACGAGTTGGCCAAGATCGTCGACATTCAGGTGGCTGCGATGGCGAAACGTCTGGGAGGACGCCGCATCGCCCTCGACGTCACTGATGAGGCACGGGGCTGGCTGGCTGAACACGGTTACGATCCGGCGTTTGGTGCTCGACCGTTGCGTCGACTGGTGCAACGCGAGATCGGAGACCGGTTGGCTCGCATGATCCTAAGCGGTGAAGTCGAGGACGGCGGCCACGTCACGGTCGACGTATCCGATGGCGAACTGCTACTGAAAGCTGACGCCTAATCGGACCGTGAGGCGATGGCCTAAGCCGTGAGTCAGGCCGTTGAGGGCCTTGAACGCGGGCGATTTAGACCGCGACAGTTTAGGCCGCTGATGGTCTCGATCTTCGCGGATCTAAACACAGAGGGGCTAGGTGGGAAACCACCTAGCCCCTCTGTCTTGCTTAAGACTTGTTCGTGGACACCGTCCCGAAATTGGGACCGCGCAGTCGTGTTTAGTAGACCTCGTAGAAGTAGTCGCCCAGGCGCTGCCAGTTTTTTCGGTGCCAGGCGCCGAAGGGTTCTTCGCCCAGGAAGGCCATTGCGCGGTTGTTGTCGGGGTCGATCCACAGGAACGAGCCGGATTGGCCGAAGTGTCCGAAGGAATTCTTGGACGCGTTGCGGGGGAACCAGGTGCGAACTTTAGCGCCCTTGATTTCAAGGCCCAAACCCCACGTGTTGTCTGAGTAGGAGCCGTATCCGGGAGTCAGTCCTTTGAGTCCCGGATACACGACGTGGCGGGCCTCGTCAGCCAGTTCGGCTGAAATGAGCTCCGGCTCCATTAACTCGTAGGCTAGAGCAACCAGGTCTCGGATCGACCCTACGCCCGCGTGAGCGGCGGACCCGTTAATCATGGTCTCCACGAGCCCAAGTGGTTCCAGCACGATCGCTTCAACCCAGGCGGGGAAGTCAAACCCGGTGGCCTCCTCGATAGCCCAGGAGGCCTCCTCAATACCGCGGTTTGAGTAGATCCGCTTTTCCTCTACCCCTGCTTCAAGCACGGGCCCGTTGAAAGCCAGTCCTGATGCGTGCGCCAGCAGGTGCCGTAGCGTTACGACGCGTTGGCCGTTCGCAATCTCGACCTCGTCATCAAGGCCAATGAACGCCCGATCAACCGCGACGAGGATCGCCCACACGGAAAACATTTTCGTCACGGACATGTACGGGTACACGAGCGCGGAGTCGCCAAACTCCAGCGTTCGCCCCGGCTCGATCACAGCGAAAGAGTGCGCGAACGGCGGCGTGATTGCCTCCGGCAAAAAGTCAGGCACGGGTCTCCTTAGTCAAAATCAATGATTACGGGCACGTGGTCGGACGCGCCCTTCCCCTTGCGTTCGTCGCGGTCAATCTGCGCGGCTGTGACCGCCTTCGCGAGCGCGGGGGATGCGTAAATGAAGTCGATTCGCATGCCTTCGTTCTTGGGGAACCGCAGTTTCTGGTAGTCCCAGTACGTGTAGTTCGTGACGCGGTCGCGGGTTACTTCTTCCATGCCGATTTTGGCGAACTTTTCAAACGCGTTGCGCTCTGGCTGTGAAACGTGCGTGTGGCCTTCAAATACGGAAATGTCCCACACGTCCTCGTCCAGGGGCGCCACGTTAAAGTCGCCAACCACCGCGAGTTTCAGGGTGTCGTCCGCCATTTCCAGCTGTGCCTGGTTCGCCATTTCGTCTAGAAACTTAAGTTTGTATTCGTAGTGGGGATCGTCGAGGGCGCGGCCGTGCGGAACGTATAGGCTCCAAACTCGCAGTCCACCGCAGGTTGCGCCGATTGCGCGCGCTTCCTGTTTGTCGCGAAATTCCGGCTGGTTCGGGAAGCTCGTGGACACATCTTCGATGCCGACTCGTGATGCGATTGCGACGCCGTTCCACTGGTTGAAGCCAACCATTTCGACCTCGTAGCCGGCCTCTTTAAAAGGTTCGAAGGGGAACTGGTCGGGTTTGCACTTTAGTTCCTGCATCGCCAGGACGTCCGTGTCGGACCGTTCCAGAAATTCAATGACGCGGTCAACGCGCGCGCGAATCGAGTTCACATTCCAGGTCGCAAGTCTCATGCATCTAACCCTACCGTTTTGGCGCAGTGGCGGCATTTGGTCGCCTTTGGGTGGAATCTTCGAGGGCGTGGCTACTACGCTGTTGGGTGTGGGTACTGCATTGATTACCGGAGCTTCATCCGGACTTGGAGAAGAATACTGCTGGCAACTAGCTTCCGCTCGTCACAATGTTGTGTTGGTCGCGCGCAGTGAGGGAAAGCTGAAGAACCTCGCGCACCGTATTGAGCAAAGCATGGGTGTTCGCGCGGAAGTTATCGTCGCGGACCTTGCCACCCAGGAGGGGCGCGACAGGGTCATCGCGCGCCTGAAGCAGGATGAGCACCCGATCGGCCTCCTGATAAACAACGCTGGATTTGGCCAGGGGATTCCGTTTAGGGAAAACAGTATTGAAAACGAACTTGAAGGCCTAAACGTAATGGTTCGCGCCGTCATGGAACTGACGCACGCCGCTGTGCGCGCCATGTTTGATCGTGGCCAGGGCGCGGTTCTTAACGTGTCTTCCGTCGCGTCCGATACGGGGATGGGCACGTATTCGGCCCACAAGGCGTGGGTGAAAGCGTTTTCCGAGGGCGTTGCTGAGGAACTGAAGGGAACAGGAATCACCGTCACCGCGGTCATGCCGGGCATGGTTCAGACTGGGTTCCACGAAAAGACCGGCATAGGTCCTCGCGATGTTCCGAGCATCTCCTGGGTGACGCCGGAAACGGTGGTGTCGGAATCGCTCGCGGCAGTGCGTCGCGGGCAGGTGCTGGTGACGCCGTCGATTCGTTACAAGGTCACGTCGTTTGCGACGAAGCACGCGCCGCGTTGGATGGTTCGCGCGGTGACGTCGCGTATTCCTCATATGTGAGGTCGAGTTGAGATCTCGCGGACTTGCGGTTGCGGCCTCCGTCCTGCTGGTAGCAACGACGGTGGTGGCGGTTGCCGGTGCAATTAGTGCCGGCAGGCCGGTTATGGGCGTGCTTTTGGGCGCTAGTTTTCTTGGAATCTATGCGGTCGGAATGGTTCGTGCGGTCCGCGCTCACGCTGATTTTGAGGCGATCGCGCCAGGTTCAAGGCACGGACGCAACACGATCGCGTGGGTGCTTGCCCTAACGGTTATTTGGATTGGTCTGCTTGCCGTTTCTGAAACCGCACTGTGGTTGGCGTTCCCGCTAATCATGCTGCAGGTCGGAGTTCTTGGAGTCCTGTGGGGATCAATCGCAACAGTGCTGACCGGCCTGGTCACAGTGGGAATCTCGGTCGCGCGCATCCCGGCGGACCAGCCTATTGGTGGCGCAATTTTGGGTCCGTTACTTGGGTCGAGCATCGCCCTCGTAATCACATGGGCGGGCATGGCTGTCATTACGGAATCGGCTTCGTTAAAACACGCAAACGATGAGCTACGCGCCGCCCGCGACGCGCTGGCCCGCGCGGAAAAGGAACAGATTCTGGCTCGCGAACGCAGCCGCATGGCCGGCGAAATTCACGACACGGTTTCGCAGGACCTGTCCGGAATCGCGATGCTTTTGCGCGTGGCGGAGCAAAGCGACGACCTCGAACTGATCCGTCAACTTTTGGCGCAGTCGCTTGTCGCAACGCAGGACGCGCTGGTGGATGCGCGCCGGGTAACCAAGGCGCTCGCGCCGCGTGAACTCACCCAAAAGCGCCTGACCGCCGCGCTTGCCGGCCTCGCGAAAGAGCCGGTTCTTGCCGACCTCGACATCGACGTTATCGAAGAAGGCGAAGGGCCCGAACTAAGCCTGGGCGAGGAAGCCGCCCTGCTGCGCGTCGCCAAATCCGCCCTCGTAAACGTGAAAGAACATTCCGGCGTAAAACACGCGACCGTCTACCTTTTTAGGGACGAGGGCGGTGCAACGCTCGAGGTTCGCGATGAGGGCCGCGGGATCAAGGACGCCCCTGTCCCGGAAGGGCGGGGTTTCGGTATTCCTTCGATGCGGGCGCGACTCGCTGAGGTCGGCGGAAGCCTCGAGATTGAAAGCAGTGACGCTGGGACCACCGTTCGCGCGAAGACTGGTGGGACGGCGTGAAAATAATAATCGTCGACGACCACGCCGTGGTGCGCATGGGCTTGCGTGCAGTCTTGGAAAGCGTGGCGGGCGCCAGCGTTGTAGCTGATTTTGCGCGCGCAGAGGATGCGATCAACTGGCTGCGTGCGCACAGCGTGGACCTCGTGGTTATGGACCTGCGATTCCGGCAGGACGAAAACGCGATGGATGGGATCACGGCGGTGCGCAAGATTCGCGAAATGGATGGTCCGCCGGTACTCGTGGTTACGACCTACGGGTCGGAACCGGAAATCCTCGGTGCACTGGCCGCTGGTGCTGCGGGGTATGTGCTGAAGGACGCGGATACTGCGGAATTGCAGCGCGCGGTGGTTGCTGCCGCCAGTGGGGAGCAGTTCCTGGGTACCGGTGTCGAAGCGCAAATCCACCAGGGCGGCGTTGAGTTGACGAACCGGGAAATGGACGTGCTGCGCCTGGTCGCGCAGGGCAAGACGAACGCGGGGGTCGCCGAAGCGCTGTTTTTGTCAGCGGCAACGGTGAAAACGCACCTGAATAGGATCTTTGACAAACTGGGGGTCAACTCGCGCACAGCGGCCGTGGCAACAGCCCGGTCGCTGGGGCTGCTAGAGGAATAATTCATCCTTTCGGTGGATGTGGCAGCGCCGGTTTTCTTCGACTATGGAATTAAGATTTCTTAGCTCGGAGGAAAAGTGAAAGACGTAGCAAAGCTTGCTTTTGGGGCAAGCTCTATTTATTTGGCGTTGGGGCTGCTCGGCGGTTTCTTCTACCGCGAACTCACCCGCAACACGGAGTTCGCGGGGCAGGGAATGTCGCAGCTGTCGCTCGTGCACACGCACCTGTTGACGCTCGGTTTCCTGGTGATGCTGCTGGTCGTCGTGTTAGAAAAATCGGTTGGCCTGTCCGGGTCCCTGTTCAAGTGGTTTTTCGGAACCTATAACACTGGCGTGGTTGTGACTGGTGCGATGTTTGTTGTTAATGGCATGAGGACGGTCAGCGGTGCCGGTAGTTCCGCAGCGGTGTCTGGAATCGCTGGAATCGGCCACATTTTGCTAACCATTGGCCTGGTGATCCTGATGGTGATCGTCGGCAAGAATCTCGGCTCTAAGCCAGCAGGGCAGGCCGAAGTTGAAGACTGAAATTAGTGCACCCACTAAGAAAGAGTGGGGTGCCCTCGCGATCCTAGCGGCCTCACTTGGTGTTATCGTCCTCGACGGAACGATCGTTGGTGTTGCGCTGCCTCAAATAATTGGGGACCTAAAGCTCGTCCTCACTGACGCGCAGTGGGTGAACAGCCTGTATGCGGTGATTGTGGGCGCGCTTTTGTTGGTGAGCGGTTCGACCTCGGATCAGTTCGGTCGCCGCAAACTGCTGATCGCGGGGCTCGGAATTTTTGTGGCGGGATCGGCGCTCGCGGGCGCTGCAAGCTCGGCCACTTCACTTCTAGCTGGCCGCGCGATCCAGGCTGTGGGTGCGGCTGGAATTATGCCGTCCACGCTGTCCACGGTAAACGCCCTGTTCAGGGGAAAGTACCGGGCTGCAGCCTTCGGCGTGTGGGGTGGCATGATCTCCGGAGCAGCCGCAATCGGCCCGCTCCTGGGTGGCGTCCTGACCGAGTGGGTATCTTGGCGCTGGATCTTCTACGTGAACCTGCCAATCGGTTTGATCCTCGGCCTGCTCGCCCTAAAAGTTGTGCCTGAAACGCGCAGTGCTAGGCGCGGACGGTTCGACGTGGTCGGTTTCGTACTTTCGAGCGTTGCGCTGGGGAGCCTGGTCTTCTCGATTATTGAAGGCCCGCACGTGGGTTGGTGGAAGCCGATCGCGGACTTCGATTTCCTCGGAATCACCTGGTCGCTGGATTCTGCAACCTCGGTAGTGCCGATCTCACTGGGCGTTGCCGCGGTCGCACTCATCGCGTTCATCGCATGGGAACTTCACCTCGCAAACGTCGGCAAGAGCCCGCTCCTGGATCTGTCCATGTTCAAGATCGCAACGTTCTCATGGGGCAACCTGACCGCGTCGATGGTCGCGATCGGCGAGTTCGCACTCCTCTTCGTCCTCCCGCTCTACCTAATCAACGCGTACGGCACGAGCGTCATCAAAGCCGGCCTAATCCTGGCCGCGATGGCCCTGGGAGCGTTCGTCTCCGGCGGCCTCGCCCGCTTCATCGCGGGCTGGATCGGCTCACCTGGCACAGTGATCCTGGGATTGACACTAGAGCTCATCGGCGTGGGCGCCCTCGCCTTCCTCATGGATCCCGCCCACTCCCTTTGGTACCTGACAGTTCCGCTGGTCGTTTACGGATTTGGCCTGGGCCTTGCGTCCGCACAGCTGACGGGCACAGTCCTTCGCGACGTCCCCGTCGAACATTCCGGCCAGGGTTCCGCCACGCAGTCCACGTTCCGCCAGGTCGGTTCCGCACTCGGCACCGCCTTTTCGGGTGGGGCACTTGCAGTCGGATTATCGAGGGCGTTGCCAGATGCGCTTTCAGGTTTAGGCTTACCGGACGATGCTGCGTCAGGCATCGTGGAAGCCACGAAGGCGTCGGCTGGTTCAAACTTGCCGCAGATGCGTGCTGAGTTTGGTGAGGGCTCTGATGTGATCCACTCTTTGGTTGAGGGCTTCGCGCAGGCAACTCAGGCGTCGTTCTGGGTGTCGGCCGTGTTCCTGGGAGTTGGTTTGCTGGGCGCAATCATGGTGTGGAACGTCGCTCGCCGTGAGGGCTAGATTTCTTCGCCGATGTCGTAGACGCCCTTAATTACGGAACGTCGCTCGCCGGGAAGGCTAGGTGGGGTCGGCGTTTGCAGATACGATTGAAGGCATGACTAATGATCCGCGCAAGGCCCGTTTGGCCGAACTCGTTAAAAAACTTGCTGTAATCCACCAAAAGGTTACTTTGGCATCTGGCAAGGAGTCCGACTTCTACGTCGATATGCGTAGGGCAACACTCCACCATGAGGCCGCCCCCCTGATCGGCCACGTCATGCTAGACATGCTTGAAGACAACGGTTTCGCCCCCGACGACTTTGACGCAGTCGGGGGGCTGACGATGGGCGCAGACCCGGTTGCAACAGCGATCTTGCATGCGGCCGCATCGCGCGGACTGGAAGTGGATGCTTTCGTCGTCCGAAAGGAAGCGAAGGACCACGGAATGAAGCGCCAGGTCGAGGGGCCCGACGTTAAAGGCAAGCGCGTCATCGTCCTCGAAGATACTTCGACAACGGGCGGGTCACCGCTTCAGGCAGTCGAAGCCCTTGAAGCGGCCGGCGCAACGGTTTTGGCAGTAGCTGTGATCGTTGACCGAGACACGGGCGCCCAGCAGCGGATCGAAGAAGCCGGATACAAGTATCTGCACGCGCTCGGGCTGGAAGACCTAGGCCTCGACAAGCAGTAAACGGCGCAAGAGCGCGACGCGTTAGAACCAATGGCGCCAAAGCGCCCGGCAAGCTACCGAAGTGCCGCGCTCCCTAAAGTAATAGTTACAAAAATGTTCCCGCTAACCACTCGGCTAGCGGGAACAATTTTTTTAAGAAACGGCGATTAAATCACGGCCGTGTCACAGGTGCTCAAGAACGCCCTAGCGGAATGCTTGTTCCGGCCGGCACGATTCGCGCGCCTAATCACCGGGTGAACTTGTCGAACAGCTTCTTTTTGCTGTCTTTTTCGTCCTTCTCGTCTTTCTTGTCTTCGCCGGCATCAAACTTGGTTTCGCCTGGCGAGCGCAGCATTTCCTCTTCCTCGCGGTCCTTCTCAAGCTTGTCGAGCAGGCCGGTTTCTTCGGCTTCCTTGTAGTTTTCGATTACCACGTCAACCATGTCCGCGATTGAGTTGTGAACCTTGTAGGGGCGGAACGGGAAGTTGTTGATTTCCGCCTTGGTCGTGGAGCCACTGAGTACGAGGTGCGTGCGCAGGCCGGCTTCGATACCTGCCTGAACGTCGGTGTCCATGCGGTCACCGATCAGGGCAGTACCTTCGGAGTGCACGCCAATCTTGTTCAGACCTGCGCGCAGCATGATCGAGTTCGGCTTACCAATGAAGTACGGCGACTTGCCGGTAGCCTTCGTGATCATTGCGGCTACAGAACCCGTCGCAGGCAGGATGCCTTCCTCCGAAGGGCCGGTCACGTCCGGGTTGGTGGCAATGAATTTCGCGCCGGCTTCAATGAATCGAATCGCTCGCGTGATTGCGTTGAAGTCGTAGCTACGAGTCTCACCAAGTACGACGTATTCCGGGCTGGTTTCCGTCATGACGTAGCCAGCCTCGTGCAAAGCGGTTGTCAGACCGGCCTCGCCAATGACGAATGCGGACGACTTGGGGGACTGCTGCGTTAGGAACGCGGCGGTTGCAAGTGCGGAAGTCCAAATGTGTTCTTCCGGGACGTTCAAGCCCGAATGTGAAAGTCGGGCCGACAGGTCGCGCGGCGTGTAAATCGAGTTGTTCGTGAAGATCAGGAACGGGATCTCGTGTTCGTGCAGGGCGTCGATGAAGTCCTGCGCGCCGTCGATTGCGTGTTCTTCCCTCACCAGTACGCCGTCCATGTCGCAAAGCCAGGACGTTACCGGGGGAAGTTCATCAAGTGAGAATGGTTTTTCAGAGTTCACTCTAGCGATCTCCTAGTATTTAGTTTCATTACGGTTCTAAAAATGAGCCTACCGCCCCAACCTGCGTGTTTCCTTGAAATTGCACCAATTTGCACGCCCGTTCAACGTCGTGCGTTCCGTGTTGACGCTTGTCTTCGAAATGGTGTTGTATCGTCGAGGGCGTGGCTGAGATCAACGAAACTGCACCGAAATCTAAACCTGGACGCGGCCTGGGCCCATGGCCGGGTGGGCGCGACAACTGGCCGGAGGGCGACCAGTACGACCCGGAACTGTTAGAGAACGGCGATGCGCGCAATGTTGAAGACCGTTTCCGCTACTGGAAACGCGAGGCCATAAAGCAGTACCTGGATGAGCATCAACCACAAGACTGGCTTGAAGTAGCGATCGAAAACCTGGGCCACGACTTCAACATTGGGTCAATCGTTCGCACTGCAAACTCCCTGGGCGTGCGCAAGGTTCACATCGTTGGGCGTCGTCGCTGGAACCGCCGCGGAGCAATGGTTACGGACAGGTACCTAGAGGTTGTGCATCACCCAGAAGTGTCCGACTTCCTGGCTGACGTGAAGCCGCGCGGGCTAGCGGTTATCGGCATTGACAACATCGAGAACTCGATCCCGCTGGAAGGTAAACAGCTTCCCCGCGAATGTGTGCTGGTAATGGGGGAGGAGTCCGCCGGCCTAAGCCCTGAAATGGCGTCAGCCTGTGAAACGGTTGCGCACATTACGCAGTACGGATCCAGCCGCTCCATGAACGTTGGCCACGCAGCCGCGATAGCGATGTGGGCATGGGTGATCCAGCACCGCCCTCGCGAATAAACGAACAAAAGACGCGAAAACTGCACTTAGGTGCAGACCAAATGGTGTTGTGTTCTTTAGGTCAAACGTCCTCTAAGCATTGTGGCCCTCAATGTGGGATAATGGACAGGTCAAGATGTCTAGTTCAAGGAGGCAACTAAGTGCCTATTGCAACCCCTGAGGTCTACAACGAAATGCTGGATCGCGCGAAGGAAGGCGTATTTGCTTACCCCGCGATTAACGTGACCTCCTCGCAGACGCTCACCGCCGCTATTCGTGGTTTCGCTGAGGCAGAATCTGACGGCATCATTCAGGTGTCCGTTGGTGGCGCCGAGTACTGGTCCGGTTCCACGATTAAGGACCGCGTTGCTGGATCGCTCGCGATGGCTGCTTACGCCCGTGAGATCGCAAAGAACTACGACGTGAACATTGCTCTGCACACTGACCACTGCTCCAAGGACAACCTGGACTCCTGGATCATTCCGCTAATGGAACTCGAAGTTGAGGAAGTCAAGGCAGGCCGCCTGCCGTTCTTCCAGTCCCATATGTGGGATGGCTCCGCTGTCCCGTTGAAGGAGAACCTGGAGATCGCACAGAAGATGCTTGACCTCGCTCAGAAGTCACGCACCATTCTGGAAGTTGAGATCGGTGTCGTAGGTGGCGAGGAAGACGGCGTCGTTGGTGAGATCAACGAGAAGCTGTACACCACCACTGAAGATGGCCTGAAGACCGTTGAGGCTCTTGGCCTTGGCGAGAAGGGTCGTTACCTGACGGCTCTGACCTTCGGTAACGTACACGGCGTTTACAAGCCTGGCTTCGTTAAGCTCCGCCCCGAAATCCTGGGCACCATCCAGGAAGAAGTTGGCGCGAAGTACGACGCAGGCAACCGTCCGTTCGACCTGGTCATGCACGGTGGCTCCGGATCCTCCGCTGAGGAAATCCAGACCGCTGTCAACAACGGCGTCATCAAGATGAACGTTGACACCGACACCCAGTACGCCTTCACTCGCCCGGTCGTTGACTGGATGCTGAAGAAGTACGACGAGGTCCTGAAGGTTGACAAGGAAGTTGGCGTCAAGAAGTCTTACGACCCGCGTTCGTGGGGTAAGGCAGCAGAGGCCGGCATGGCTGCCCGCGTTGTCGAGGCATGCCAGAACCTGGGCTCCGTTGGCACCAAGATGAAGTGAGTTAATCACCTCTAAACCTCTAGTCGCCCCGCACCAAACGGTGTGGGGCGACTCTTGTATCCGCCCGCGGTCAGCCTCCGCGTTTGACTGTTGCATGGAAGTCGTACAGATTTAAAGTGCGCCCTCCAGAATGAAACCGCACTGGAGTGCCGCCTTGCGTGACTTTGAAAGGACGTCTGTGGGAACAATTATCTTTGCAGTGGTTATCGGCGTGGCGGTCGGGATTGTTGTCGGAGCGCTCGGCGCCGGCGGCGGGATCCTCGCCGTGCCTGCCCTGACGTACCTGCTCCATCAGTCACCGCACGCGGCCGCCACCGGTTCACTGGTCATTGTGCTAGCGACCGCCCTCGTCGCCATTCCGGACAAGATCAGCAAAAAAACGATCCGTATCCGCGAAGGCTTAGTTTTCGGCGGTATTTCGGTCATCGGATCGTTCATTGGTGCGCGCCTATCCGCGTACGTGGACGGGAACGTGCTGATGATCCTTTTCGCGGTCATGCTTTCAATCATGGCGGTCGTCATGATGTTCAAAGGGTTTGCAGAAAAGAAAATTCCCGAGGGCGAGGCTACCAAACGCGAACCGCGCGGGTGGATCGCCGTGATTCTTGCGGCCATTGCGACGGGATTCTTGACCGGATTCTTTGGAGTCGGTGGCGGCTTCATGGTGGTGCCTGTTCTAACGTTGCTGCTTGCATTCGGTATGCGTGAGGCGTCGGGTACGTCCCTGATCGTCATGGTCATGGCGTCGGCGAGTGGTTTGGCGTCGCGGTATGGCCAGTCGATTCCGATCGACTGGGAGGTCGTTATTTCCTTCATGATCGGCTCAATGGCGGGCGGTATTCTGGGTGGCCCGATTTCAAGCAAGGCGAAGCCCTACCAGCTGACTCTGATCTTTGGGGGACTGCTGGGAGCCGTGGCCGTTGCAAGCCTTGCGGCAACGCTTGCAACCATGCTCGCGGCGTAGCGGTCTAGATGCGGCGCGGCGGAACCCCAAAATCATGGATCAAAATGTGCACAACTTATCCGTCTGCCCGGAAAATTCATCGATTTCATGGTGAGATGGAATATAGGGAATTTTAGGAGGCCACGATGGCGGAAACATCTCGTCAATGGACACGAACTGAAGGCATTATTGTTGCTGAACACCTCGACCCCAAAGAGGTAGCCGACTTCATCAATAGCACCAGAGTCGTCGTAGCGATGGACTGGTATGAGCGGACTCCGAACCTAATTGGGCTCACCCTGGCGGCTGCTGATGACAAGCTCGCAGCGGTAAACGATATGGAAGAAATCGTCCCGATCGTCGAGTTTGAAGACTTCGCGCTTGAGGTAGCCCAGAAGTTCAACGCGGAAGTCATGGTAGGCGGAGTTTCAGCCGACGCCCTGCCTGAAGACGCTGAGGTCAGCTCCGATCCGGAGCCGTCCGACTCTGAGGAAACCATGCGGATCGTGGAGCTCTCCTCGATCCCGGATTCTTCGATTCCTCTGGCAGCCGCAGTTTCCGGCGTTGACATCGTGGCACTCGGCCTCGACAACGGTTGGGAAGCCATCGCCTACGATTCCAGCTACTCGATGTCGGTAGCATCGTTTGGCGAATACCCGATCGTCACACTGATGGTTTCTGACGGTGAGTTCCACGCAAGCCTCGCGGAAGACAACGATCCCGAATCTTTGATCATGTACAACTGGTCAATGTCGACGCGCACTCTCGCCGCCGGGCACCTAAACGATCGCGTGTCCGCAGAAGCCGAGGAGCTAGTTGGCGCGTCCACCGACTTGCGTCGTATCGCCGAGGCCGTGCCGGGTGCTGACGTCAAAGCAGCTGAAGCAACCGCTCAGCTTGAAGGTACTCGAGCTGTATTGAGCTTCGTTCGCGCCCTCGGAGCGCCCGGCTCGATCGCTGACTACCTACTCGAAAACATTGAGGCAACTGACATCCCAGGTGCAGAAGCCCACGACGCTCGCGGCATCTCCAACGCGATTGGTCGCAGTGTTGACCGTATGCTGCTTGAGCCTGAATCTACTGGCAACCCGGTTTGGGAAACGTACCACAAGGTCGCAGTTGAGCGTCCCGCGATCGTTAGAACCTTCGCGAGCGTTGAGGCAGCTGTTGGTGGCATCCTGCTAACCAACGCTCTGAGGGCAAAGAAACCGCGCTCGGGATGGGTCAAGTTCGGCGGTTTTGTTGGCAGCCTGATGCTGTTCGACTCCGTCGCTGAAGTAATGCTCGCCAAGTACCTAGGTGAGCGTGCCGAGCGACGCCGCAACGCCTAACCCTACTTCAAGCAAGACCGCCCTCCGGGAATATTCCCGCAGGGCGGTTTTACGATTACGTTGGGCGGACGATGCTTGTGTGGAACGTGATCTTGTCGGCGGTTTCTGAAGTTTCAAGGGTTGGCCGGCTCGCGATGGCGATGGCTTCTCGCGTCATGTCTTCAAGTGGCCAATCAATGTCGGTAGCCAACGCCTGCGATCCTGACATGGCTACAGGCGGCAGATCGGATCCGTAGCCAACCGCGAGTTTCCCTTCGGGTTCGACTATTTGCTCCAAGGCTTTGTTTACGCCGCTCTTGTCATCGATACCCAGCGATATCGCGCCAGACAGATCGGCAGGCCTGCCGCGGGTGTTCATCCAGATTATGGGGACGTCCTGCTGAGCAAGGTCATGTCCCAGCTGAATGTGGGATTCATCCACTTCGATGATTGCGGCGCGCAGATCGGTTTCGCTCAGCACGTCGTGAGCTGTTACTGGGCCGGTAATGGTTCCATCTTCTTGACATGCGGGGAAGAAGGGGATCGCGAACATCGAGTACTTGCGGGCCTCTTCGATTGCCGGCAACACAATGCGGCTCAATAGCGGAATATTGGCTGGAGTTGGAGCCTCCGACAGGAACAGTCCAATCGCACGTGGGGCGGAAGCTCGCAGGTGCCTTCCGGTTGCTCGCGGGATGTATGCAAGCTGTTCAGCGGCCTCGCGAACCCTCTGAGCGGTTGCGGCGGCGACTCCGACTTCTTCTGCTCGATTGTTCAATACGTGCGAAACCGTAGCAGGGGATACGCCAGCAAGCCTTGCGACATCGGCACGTGTAGCCCGCGGCATTTTGTATCCCTTTCATTCCCGTGCGCATGAGTCGGGAATCCTCAGAAAATGTATTGACAATTTCGAGTCTACTCCGCACAGGCAAAGGGCCGGGGAGGTGTCTCAGACACCTCCCCGCCCACAGTATTCAGTTGAATGCCAACCTAAGGTCCTATAACCCAAATGTTTCGGTTACAAGTACCACTTAGCATGTTCGCACTGGCGCCACGACGCAGTCGACGCAATATCCGCCCGGTGCGGAGCCAACCCAACAACTCTGCCTCATGGGTAACCACGTCGACGTTACATCCGCTCGGAGCGAAGGCTCGATCCCCGCACCCTGGCGCCACGAGGCCCGTCGCGTGCCCGTTAGACGCGCGCCAGGCTAGCGGCCTCGATTACTTGCGTGCGTACAGCTTCAGTAGGTGTGCAACTTCTGCTTGTACGTTGTCGCGTCCCGGGCCGACGTACTTGCGCGGGTCCACGACCTTCTCGTCAGCTGCGAGGATTTCGCGAACGACGCCAGTGAACCCAACGTTTAGGTGGGTGGACACGTTGATCTTCGTCATGCCGGCTTCAATCGCGGCGACCATGCCGTCATCGGGTACACCGGAAGATCCATGCAGAACCAGCGGAACAGGAACCGCGTCACGAATGCGCGAAATCAGGTCGGTGTCCAAGACGGCTCCGCGAGTGGTCATCGCGTGCGACGATCCCACGGCAACAGCCAGCAGGTCAACACCCGTGTCAGCAACAAACTTTGCTGCATCATCCGGATCAGTACGCGCGGAAGGATCGTGCACGCCGTCCTTGCCGCCTACTTCGCCGAGCTCCGCCTCAACAGCAACGTTGTTTGCGTGACAGAACTCAACTACAGCCGCGGTGGTCTCACGGTTTTCCTTATCTTCCAGCTTGGATCCGTCATACATGACCGAGTTGAAACCGACGTCAACGGCGGCCTTGCACAGGTCAACGTCCTCAGCGTGGTCCAGGTGCACCGCGACGGGCACGGAAGCCTGCTCAGCCAGCGCAATCATTGCTTTTCCAAGTGGGGCAATGTGTCCGCCGTGGTACTTGATTGCGTTTTCGGATAGCTGCAGGATGACCGGGCGGCCAACGCTTTCAGCTGCAGCCACTTCGGCGTGGGCGAATTCAAGCAGGACGACGTTGAACGCGCCGAGCCCCACCTTGTCCCGAGCGGCCTCCGCCGCCATTTCACGAATGTCTACTAGCGGCATTCCATTTCCTCCACTTTCACTTCGTCTAACATTTCTTTGTACAGTTCAAGGTCGACTTCGCCCGCCACTGGGCGTGCAACTGCCGCACCTGAAAGGGCGACGGCCATTGGTAGTCCGTCCTTCAAATCTTTTGCGTGGAGGGCGTCCCTGGCTTCTGCATCAATAAAGGCACACCACGCTGCAACTGAGGCGTCGCCAGCACCGGTGGGGTTGCCCTCAATGACGCGGGCAGGCTTCGCGCGGTATGAGCCGTCCTTGCCGTGAATGCTCATGCCGTTTTCGCCCTCGGACGTGATTACGATGCCAACTCCCTGTTCAAGCAGGGCTGCCGCACCGTCACAAATGTTGTCCAGGCCGGTGGTCGCCTTCAGCTCCAGGTCGTTTGGCTTCACAAAGTCTGCTCCGGCGGCGCAAGCTTTCACAAGGGCTTCGCCGGTCGCGTCAACGAGGATGCGAGCCCCGACCTCGTGAACGGTATTTACGATCCTGGTCATCCAATCGGGACTGGATTTTCCGGGGAAGGATCCACTGCACGCAAGCAGGTCACCCGGCTTCAAACCTGTGCGGATGACTTCGATGAGCTTCTCCCACTCTTCGTCGGTGGGCGCATCGCCGGACTCGTTTAGCACCGTGGCCTCAGAGTTATCTTCTACAACGGCGATACTCATGCGTGTTTGGTTGTTGAATTCAACGAAACTGTTCGTAATCAGCTTTGATTCCGGCAGGTCCGCCAGCAGTTCAGAAAAACGCTGTCCGTTTGCGCCGCCAAGGAAGCCGGTCGCTGTGGATTCTTTGCCAATCTGCGCCAAAACGCGCGATACGTTAACGCCCTTGCCGCCCGCTCGAACCTGCGTGTCCTCGACGCGGTGGGGGATTCCAATCGTGAGTGTCGGAATGCGGTAAGTAAAATCCAATGCCGGATTAGGCGTCAATGTCCATACCGTCATGGCTTTCCTTTCTAGGGCTACTCTGCGCGAAGTGCGCGTAAACCAGCGCCCTTAAGTTGTGAATTTGAGCCGAGCTTCGCCCCAATAACGTCTGGTCCAGGAACAATTCCCAGCGCGGAGTCCAGCTTCGTAGCCAGCCGTTCAAACAGGTCTTCCCCGCGATTCGCCAGGCCGCCGCCAATTACAATGGGAATACTTCCAACCGAAGCGATGACCGGCGCGACCTTCTCTGCAAGCAACCCGATCGCGCGATCCACGATTTCGCCGGCTTGCGTTGAACCCGAATCGACAAGTTCAAAAACCTCTGCCGCCCCGTCGTTTTCATCCACGAGGCCGAGGCTCGCAGCCCTACGCGAAATACCCGCTGCCGAAGCGACCTGCTCTAAGGCGATTGGCTTGCCGTCCCAGCCCGGGACGGGGACCTGGCCGAGCTCACCGGCCCAATCAGATGCGACAACCGGCTCTCCATTAAGTACGAGGACGGTTGCTATGCCGGTGCCAATAGCTATGTAGTAGAAGTTATCCAGAGAAACTCCCCAAACCGACTCGGCCAGTGCTCCGGTTCTAACGTCGTGGCCAAAAGCTACCGGTCGGCCCGCTGTATCAGACAGCGCCTCCTGGGCGGGAAAATTCTTCCACCCCAGATTCGCACTGAAAACAGCTAGCCCGCGGGACTCATCAACAATGCCAGGCACGTCAAATCCCACGGTTTTGATGACCTCCGAGGGGTGGATGGGGCCATTAGGGCCCTCAACCACGCCCTCGGAAATCAATCGATCGTAATCGTTAATGATCTGTGCGCAACGCGTTATCAATGCGTCTGGATTTGTTGGCGTGGGGACCTGTCCGGGGTGGAGGACCGAACCGTCTTCACTGACGATTCCGGTCTTAATGGTTGTCCCGCCAACGTCGATTGAGATTGCGTTACGCACGGTTTATTACTCCTCGTCGTCCAGGATGACAGAACGCGACAGGTGACGCGGGTGGTCGGGGTCGAGTCCCTTGGCCTCAGCGCGAGCAACCGCAAGGCGCTGTGCAATTACCAAGTCTGCCATCGGATCGAGCTCGGAAGCGTGGATTTCAGCGCCGGTCTCGTTGATCTGGTCGACCATGCCGTGCGGAACCTCGCCGAAGATCCAGACCAGGCGGCCCGGCTCTGCGATCGAGATGGGGCCGTGGCGGTACTCCATGGCCGGGTAGGTCTCGGTCCAGGACTGGCTGGCTTCGCGTAGCTTCAGGCCAGCTTCGTTTGCCAGGCCAATGGTCCAGCCGGTGCCCAGGAATGAAATCTGCGTTGCGTCAATCCAAGACTGCTTGAGCTCAACCTCAAGGGCCTTCTTAGCATCCTCAATCGCCGGAGCAATGTCGTCCCCCAGCGTTGAACGCATGTATGCAAGTGCAGAAGTAGCGAAGCGAGTCTGCACAACGGACTCTTCGTCTGCAAAATCGAGGACAACCTCGCGCTCAGCGTACGGGGCAGCGGGGCCCTCGCCAACAGCGGTGATAAGGATCGCGGGGCGGCCGGCCTCATGCAGGTGCTTCATGACGTCAATGATTTCCGAGGTCGTACCCGAACGGGACAGGCAGACAACGCGATCATATTCGCGGTCTAGCGGAAACTCGGTAGCGGTGAAAGCATCGGAGATGCCCTTACCATTTACTTCACGCATTCTGGTGTATGCCTGAGCAATAAACCATGAGGTGCCACAACCGATCACTGCAACTGACTCTTCGTCAGCAGCCAACGGACCGGTCTGCTTTGCGACCTCTGCGGCTTTTGCCCAAACTTCCGGCTGAGATGCGATTTCAGCGCTGGTCTTGCTCATTTCGTTTACCTTCCTTCATTGGCGTGGTTTAACGTGGGCATTGATAAGCTTCACGCGCCAAATATGGTGAATGATGATTGCAATACCACTATAGCAATCATTATTAATCGTTGATAGTGTATCATGGTGTCGAGTTCATAACCAGGGTCATACAATGAGGTGTAGAATGATTGAAACTGATTCAAACATGTTCGATTTGTGGTGCCCTAGGGAGGACTCGTGAACCGCCAAGAACGGCTGTCCCACCTTGCTGATCTAATTGTTGAACGCGGCTCGATACGCGTGGAAGAAGCAGTCGAAGAACTAGATGTGTCTCCAGCAACGGTCCGCCGCGACCTGGATGCGCTCGCTGATCAACAGCTTATAGTTCGTACGCGCGGAGGTGCATCCTCCAACCCGTCTTCCGGTGATCTTCCTCTTCGCTATCGCGCTGTGACCCAACCAGAACAGAAGGCGGCTATCGCTCAGGTTGCCAGTGCAATGGTGACACCGGGCGAAGTTATAGGCTTTAACGGTGGCACAACTACAACGCTAGTTGCCTACGAAGTGGGTGTCCGAGTCAGTAAGGATAAGGCCTTCCTTGACAACGACATCACGGTAGTTACGAACGCAATAAATATCGCAAACGACCTTGCTGTACGACCCTGCGTTCGCGTCGTGGTGACAGGGGGAGTAGTTCGCGGTCGCTCGTATGAGTTGATCGGCCCGCTCTCTGACCTAATTCTTCCAAAGATTAGTGTTGACACACTGTTTCTTGGCATCAACGGAATCGACTTCTCGACTGGGATTTACGCAAACCACGAAGGCGAAGCGGCAGTAAACGCAGCCTTGGTTGCCTCGGCAAACCGGGTTGTTGTGCTGGCTGACTCTACAAAGCTGGCTCGCACGGCATTTGCTCGCATTGCTCCGCTGTCAGCGGTTTCCACAGTCGTAACGGATCTTGACGCTAACCCGGCTCACGTTCGCGCACTGGAAGCGCAGGGCATCGAAGTCATTCAAGCAGGCCAGCCAGACACGCATATTTAGGAGTACTAATGACGACCAAAGGTCGAGTTACCCTCCCCATTGAAGTCGGAATCGACGATCAGGTACGCGAACTAATGGAGCGGCTCGGCGCCGATGCTGTTCGCAACTCTGATGGAACAGAACTTCCAGAGCTAGTACACGAACTATCAGCAAAGGTTTACTCCACCTACTTCCCCGCCCGTGGTGACCAGGAGTGGGCGGTCGCGAACCCGGACACGGTGACAAACCTTTTCCTTCAGTCAGCTCGCAAGCCCGCCCTCGAAAATGAACTGACGATTGACGTCATGGAAGGCTACCTAACTGAACAAATTGAGCCGGACACAAACGTTGATCTGGACAAGTATTGGGAGGTCCACGACCGCACGACGGGAACCCGGTTGGAAACTGAGGATTGGGAACTCGTTGATGGCACAAACGTGCGCATCAAGAACGCGGTAAAGGGCCATGTCTACACGGTAAACTTCCTGGCGCGCCAGATTTGGGACGCGACCCAGATGTACAACTACATCACCAACAACTGGGACGACGACCCGACCAGGGACAAGGAACGCCCCTACAACGTCGTCCTGCCGAAGGTGTGGAAGCGCGTAACCGAGCAGCTGGGCAAATGGCTGGATGAACACGACGAAGTGGACGTAGTTCGCTTCACGACGTTCTTCTACCACTTCACCCTGGTGTTCAACACCCACCGCAAGGAAAAGTTCGTCGACTGGTTCGGCTACTCCGCATCGGTTTCGGTTACGGCTCTGGAACAGTTCGCCGAGGAATACGGCTACCGCCTGACTCCCGAAGACTTCATCGACGAGGGCTACTACAACTCCTACTTCCGTCAGCCTTCCAAGCAGTTCCGCGACTGGATCGCATTCCAGCACAAGTTCGTGACCTCTCGTGTTCGGGAGCTGACCGACGCCGTCCACGAAGCCGGCAAGGAAGCCATGATGTTCCTCGGCGACAACTGGATCGGCGTGGAACCCTACGGTCCGCACTTCAAGGATGCGGGACTCGACGCGGTCGTTGGCTCAGTCGGAAACGCAGCCACGTGCCGCCTGATTGCAGACATTCCACACGTGAAGTACACGGAAGGGCGCTTCCTTCCATACTTCTTCCCCGACGTATTCAACGAGGACGGAGACCCGGTAGGGGAGGCCAACTCCTCGTGGCTGACTGCGCGCCGCGCAATTGTGCGCTCCCCACTGGACCGCATTGGTTACGGCGGATACCTGTCCCTCGCGGTACAGTTCCCCGAATTCGTTGACCGCATCGAAGAAATCTGCCAGGAGTTCCGCGACATCTACGACGCGGCCGAAGGCAAGCATCCGCAGGTTGCCAGCCCGCGTGTCGGCATCGTAAACGCCTGGGGCAAACTGCGCACCTGGCAAACGCACATGGTCGCACACGCCCTGCCATATGAGCAGGTTGAAGCCTACGTTGGCGTCATCGAGGCGCTCGCCGGACAGGGCTTCGACGTACAGTTCATTTCGTTCGATGAGATTCTCGAGGGCGCCCTCGACAATCTGGACGTGCTGATCAACGTGGGCGAAGCGGGAACTGCTTTCTCCGGTGGCGACGTTTGGTTGAACCCCGATCTGCAAGTTGCTGTGCGCGAATTTGTTGCAAACGGTGGCGGAATGATCGGTGTAGGTGAGCCGTGCGCGGTTTCAGCTAACGGAGCGTTCAACCAGTTGAGCGATGTATTTGGAATTGATCAAGAACAGTCATGGTCGTTGTCAACTGACCGCTACCCGAACCTGGTCGATGAGCACTTCATCCTGGGTGAAAACGGCGAACTTGACGTCAAGCTTAAGGGTGGTTCTCGATTCTGGGTGCCGGTAAGCGATGACGTGTCTATTCTGAAGATGAATGGCACTTCAGTTGAACTCGCGTCAAGTGAATACGGTAAGGGACGCGCAATCTACATTGCCGGTCTGCCCTACTCACAAGACAATAACAGGCTGCTGGAACGCGCTATTTTCTGGGCTTCTTCAAAGGAGGCGGAGTACGAAAACTCTGTTCACTGTGAAGATCCCCGGATCGAAGTTGCAACCTATGATTCAGGTGCAGTGTTTGTTTACAACTCATCTTTTGATCAGGTCGAAGCGACAGTTCGCAACACAGCGGACGGAGATAAGGAAATCAAACTAGGCCCGCTGGGTAGTGTTTGGCTGTAATCTCCGGACAAAACGGCGCGGTGAATGCGAAATTGATCGCGCCGTTACTCAATTGTTACCTACAATACACAAAAAGACTAGAAACTATCGAAGTTGCGCGATAAGCTATAAAAGTAATCAGGATTAATCATCCTGGACTCGAAGGAGAGGTTATTACACATGGCTAACACGACCGGCTTGAAGAAGGTAGCCGCGCTGTTCGCAGCAGTATCCGTTGCATCTATGGGACTGGCTGCATGCTCATCATCTGACAAAGGAGCAGAACCCGCACCCGAAGGTGACACGGGATCGGGCGACGAAGCTGTAACTATTCAGTACATGCACCGTCTACCTGATGGCCCCGGCATGACCCCGGTTTCAGAGATCGTTGATCGCTGGAACGCGGAGAACCCGAACATTCAGGTTGAGGTAACGAAGTTTGACGGCGAAGCTTCCGAGATGATCAAGAAGCTTGAGACCGACGTGAACGCAGGAAACGCTGCTTGCTTGGCACAGCTGTCCTACGGTGAAGTTCCTGAAATGTACGCAAAGGGTCTTCTTGAGGACGTTTCCGAAGAGGCAATGAAGTACAAGGACAACTTCTCCGGCGCTTTCGGTCAGATGCAGGTTGGCGACGCGATTGTTGGTCTCCCGCAGGATACCGGCCCGCTCGTATACTTCTATGACGAAGCCGCATTCAAGGATCTCGGCATTGAGGTTCCGACCAACCTTGACGAGATGAAGGCAGCCGCAAAGACTGCTGCTGAGCAGGGCAAGTACATTCTGGACTTCGAGCCCGACGAGGCACAGTACCTGCTGTCCGCACAGGCCGCAGCTGCTGGCGACACCTGGTACACCGCTGAAAACGACCAGTGGGTTGTCAACACCACCGGCGACGGTGCAACCGCAGTTGCAGAGTTCTGGCAGGAAATTCTTGACGAGGGCGCTGCTTTGACCCACGAGCGTTGGGGCGATGCATACACGAACGCCCTTTCTTCTGGCGAACTGATTGGTAACATCGGTGCCGCTTGGGAAGCTGGATTCATGCTTGACGGCATCGTTCCCGAGGGCGAAGAGGGCACCTGGAAGGTCGCTCTGCTCCCTGATTACGGTGCAGGCCAGATGACTGGTCCGGACGGTGGCTCCGGCGTTGCTGTTATGAAGGGCTGTGAATACCCGGCACAGGCAATGGAGTTCAACAACTGGTTCAACCAGCAGACCGAGGATCTTGCTACCCAGGGTCTGGTAGTTGCTGCTAAGGGCGACGTCACCACTCCGGACAAGGTCAAGATGCAGTTTGGTGGTCAGGATGTCTACGCTGAACTAGCTAAGGCAAACGAGAGCCTGAACCCGAACTTCGGTTACATCCCCGGTTTCTCTGCAGTCGGTGCAAAGATGAACGAGGCCGCAGGTAACGTTGTTGCTGGTAAGGGCAAGGTCATGGACATCTTCACTGCAGCGCAGGAAGAGTCTGTACGCACCCTGAAGGAACTGAACCTTCCGGTTGCTGAATAATCACTCGCATAAATAACGCGTGACTCCAATGGGGGCAGCCACCGCAAGGAGGGTGCCCCCATTTTCACGACAATCTTCTATTGGCTACCCATCCCCCAGGAATCGATAGGTGAATCGTGTCTTCCAAGAATCCTGCGACTGTCGTGGCGCCAAAGGCAGTGCCTCAAATTACACGACGAAAGAACAATAGGACGCGGGAACTTCACGATGCTCGCACAGGCTGGGCCTTTATGGCACCGTTTGCTATTGCGTTCATTCTGGTGTTCCTGATCCCGATCATTCTTTCTATCTACTCATCGTTTTTTAAAGTTGTCTCCGAAGGCGGTGGCCTGTTTGGCGGCGGCGAAGTTTCGAAGAAGTTTGTAGGCTTCGAGAACTACGCATACGTCCTCCAGTCCGGTGCTTTCTGGCGAGGAATTCTGCGCGTACTTGGATACACGGCCGTGCAGGTTCCACTCATGATTTTGTTAGCTCTGGTTCTGGCCCTGGTGCTGGATTCATACCTGACACGCCACGTCACCATCTACCGACTCGGGTACTTCCTTCCCTTCGCTATTCCCGGTGTTGTGGCAGCAATGATCTGGCTGTACCTGTACACGCCGGAGATCTCTCCGATCGTTCAAACTCTGCACTCGTGGGGAGTCGACATTGATTTCATGGGTCGGTACACGATCCTGGCGTCGATGGCTAACATGACGACCTGGACTTACACGGGCTACAACATGCTGATCTTCCTGGCAGCTCTGCAGGCGATCCCGCATGACATTGAAGAAGCAGCTCGTATTGATGGTGCAACCGGATTCCAGATCGTTACTCGCATCAAGATTCCGATGGTTCGAGGCGCAGCGCTGCTGGCAGTGCTCCTGTCGATCGTCGGTACCATCCAGCTGTTCAACGAGCCGACCGTTATGGCTACCGCTAACTCCTGGATGGGTAAGGACTACATGCCGATGATGATGGCTTACAACACCATGATGGGAACCATTTCCCCATCCGGTGACGGCCCGGCCTCTGCAATCTCGATCGTTATGGCACTAATTGCAGGCATTCTGGCGGTCCTGTACGCATTCGTTGATCGGAAGGTGAGCAAGTAATGGCTGTTAAGACTAAGAAACTCCCCGATGGTCGTGAGTACGTACCGTCAGTTGCGGGACAGCCGATGCGTTCCATCGCACCGTCCTCGGCGGCCCGATGGATCACGGCTGGTGTCCTACTGCTTGCGCTGTTCTACTTCCTGTTCCCGGTTTACTGGGTGATCGTCGCGTCTACGAAGACTAACTTCCAGTTGATGTCAACGAACGGATTCCTGTTCGACGACATTAACCTGGCGGCGAACTACACCTCGTTGATCACGTGGACGAAGGGAATGTTCTGGCGCTGGGTTGGTAACTCGCTGCTGTACTCGACGGTTGCTGGCGTGGTTGGCACGCTGATCTCCGTGATGGCGGGCTACGCGATGGCTAAGTTCAGGTTCCCCGGTAGGGGCGTGGCAATGGGCGTCATCATGTCCGGTCTGCTACTGCCTATCGCGCTACTGACGATTCCGATGTACCTGATGTTCTACAAGATCGGCTTGACGAACACGATGTGGGCAATCATTATCCCGTCGTGCGTATCTCCGTTCGGTGTGTTCCTAGGTCGCGTTTACGCGCAAACATCGGTGCCTATTGAACTGATTGAGGCAGCTCGAATTGACGGAGCTGGAGAAGCACGCATCTTCTTCACGATGGTGCTACGCCTACTGGCTCCCGCAATGGTGACTATCTTCCTGTTCATCTTCGTGATGACGTGGAACAACTTCTTGCTACCGGTCATGATGGTTTCATCGGACTCGATCAAACCGGTAACACTCGGTTTGTACGGCATGATGAGTTACTTCGCACCTGATAAGGGCGCGGTAATGCTCGGTGCATTGCTGGGCGTTATCCCGCTGATTGTCCTGTTCCTGGGTCTGCAGAAGTACTGGCAGTCCGGTCTTGCCGCTGGTGCGGTTAAGGGATGATCCGATAGCTAACTGATAGTTAGAAGCAAGAGGTTTGGGGCGTAGATCGAAAGATCTACGCCCCAAAACACAATTCGTGGCCAGTTCGTACGGCCGGGCACTCTAGTCTGTAATCACCGTGGGCTTTGAGATTGGCCGTTGCTGGCGAGCTTCTTCGGGGAAGTCCTGGGCAATGTCTGTCATGACAGCTCGAACGCCCCATGAGCCCAGTTCGGCGGCTCGGTCGAGGTCATTAACGGTCCACGCATTGACCTGGAATCCTGCATCCACCATTGCGCGAACGGCCTCTTCGGTTAGGTCATCGTGCGGCGGGTGAATAGCTTCCGCCTCGACCTTCTTGGCTTCTTCGATCCAACGGTTCACTTGATCCATGATTGGCTCGTCGGTGGATTCGAATAGGCACGCGCGACGATACTGCGGGGCTCTGCGTTGCATTTCGGACAGTAGCTCCATGTCGAAGCTGGAAATCAGGATCGCATTCTTAAACTGCAGGGCGTCGAGTGACACGATGATGCCATCGATCAGAGACTCGCGTAGCTTGTCGCCACTCTTGGAAGGCTTAATCTCGAGGTTGGCTTCCATGGCCTGCTTGTTTAGGAACTCGACGACAGTCATGAGCTCCGGGATGCGCTCAAACGTGTATGTCTTTGAGAACCACTTTCCAGCATCCAGTTTGCGGATATCGGAGAAGTTCTTGTTGTAGTACCCGCCCTTGCCATTAGTGGTGCGGTCCAGTTTGTCATCGTGAATGACGATTACTGATCCGTCTCCTATTACGTCAACGTCGAATTCGAATGACGCTACGTTGTAGTCAATGCACTTCACGAAGGCGGCCATCGTGTTTTCGGGCGCTAGTGTGCTCATTCCGCGGTGTGCGATTGCGGCTGGATAGCTGGTCATGCTGCTCCTCAATGGGTCTAAATGTGACAGCTTCAAATAGAAGTCTAGTCAACAAGAAAGGCGAATCCTCAACTAGGAACACTAATCCAGCAAAGCAGCGCAAACCTTTAAGCGAAAACCTTAGTCCTCAAGAGAGTGCTCATCATTTGGATCGAGGTCCAAGAAGAGCGCCTCATCCCTCCTGGAGGGAAGGATGTTAGTTATGTAAGACTCTGTGGCTTCTTCGAGGGGAACGTCGTGCCCGCGTTTTTCAGCGAGGAACCAGCGGTGGTCCAAAATCTCGTGGAAGATCTGCGCGGGCTCCAGCTTCGAAGCCATTTCGGCAGGGACAGCGCGAACAGTGGGTTCGAAAACTTCCGACAGCCACTTGTGCGCGACCAGTTCTAAAGGCTGGTCGTGCATGTTCTTCACTGCCCGATATGTCGCGAGGTCGTTCAGCATTCGGCGGGCCTGCTGTTCTTGAACGTCCAGGCCGGTTAGTCGCATGATCTGGCGGTGGTGGTGACCTGCATCCACAACCTTTGGCTGCAGCGAAATGTGCGTGCCGTCCACACCGGTCGTCATGCGTAGCTCGCCAACGTCGAAGCCGAGCTCGTTTAGTCGCTTGATCTTATTTGAGATGCGCCAGCGCTCGTCGTCAGAGTAAACCTCTTCCGCGGTGAGCTCCTCCCACAGTTCGTGGTAGCGCTCCTCAATCCGGTTTCCAACGCGGATGACGTCAACGTCCTCATACAGGAGTCCGCCAGCCTGCAGGTCCATCAACTCACCAATGATGTTCGTGCGCGCAAGATCCACATCGTAGTGACGCTGACCGCGCGTCAAAGTATTGTGTAGCTCGCCAGTTTCCGCGTCGACCAAGTACGCAGAAAACGCGTCCGCATCGCGCCTAAACAGCGTGTTTGAAAGGGAAACGTCACCCCAGTAGAAGCCCAGCAAGTGCAGGCGAACCAGCAGAACCGCAAGCGAGTCAATCAAACGGGTCGCCGTTTCCGGCCTCATCGATTGTGAAAAAACGGCGCGGTACGGAAGCGAAAACTGTAGGTGTTCCGTTACGAGGGCGGGCGTGAGTTCCTCCCCATCAACAGACTTCCTGCCCGTGATCACAGCTGATGGAAGGACCGACGGTGCTTCCAAACGATTAAGGTCACGCAGTAGCTGATACTCGTGGTAAGCAACGGCCTCGCCAATTTCCTTCACGGCGATTACGCGACCAGACAGGTTTACGAAACGCACCACGTGCCTTGAAATACCACGCGGGAGGGCGGCGAGGACGGATTCGGGCCACTCCTCAAGCGGAAGCTCCCACGGAAGGTCCAGTAGCGCGGGGTCGAGATGCGCTGCAGTTATTTGCATTGACGTAGGCATGGCACCATTTTTGCAAAAAGTTTCAAAAGAGGAAAAAGAAATACGAAATGACGGAGAGTCTCGGGTGGAGGCTCTCCGTCATTTCAGTTAGGTATCAAAAGGTTAGTAGCTCAACGTCAGGCGCGGCTTAGCTTGGTAGACGCTCGCCGGTTGCCTTGGAGAAGTTGTGCTGCTGGCCTTCGCGAATACGGACGTGGACGATCGATCCCGTCGGGGGAGCGGTGCGCGGAGCGGTGCGGATAATGATCTGATCCGATGCTTCGTCGTCCGGGTTCTCATCTGTGCCGGAGCCGAGGCCGCCGCCACCAACGAGCTTGCCGTACATGTAGGAGTCCGAGCCGAGTTCCTCAACGAGTTCAACCTCGACGGGGATCGTGTGCTCGCCCTCTTCGACGATCTCTAGGGCCTCGGGGCGGAAACCGATAACGATTTCGTTGTTGTCCTCAGGCTTCAGAGCGTCAATGGTTGCCTTTGATAGGGGAACCTGTGCCTGGCCCAGGACAGCGTAGCCGCCGTCAGCGTGGACCTTGAAGGTACCCAGGTTCATTGCGGGGGAGCCGATGAATCCTGCGACGAACTCGTTTGCCGGCTCTTCGTACATTTCCTGCGGGGTTCCGACCTGCTGTAGGACGCCGTCCTTCAGAACAGCAATACGGTCGCCCATCGTCAAAGCTTCAGTCTGGTCGTGAGTAACGTAAACCGTGGTGACGCCAAGTGAACGCTGCAGTGAAGCGATCTGCGTACGGGTCTGAACACGGAGCTTCGCGTCAAGGTTCGAAAGCGGCTCGTCCATGAGGAACACCTGCGGCTTACGGACGATTGCACGGCCCATTGCTACACGCTGACGCTGACCACCAGACAGTGCCTTCGGCTTGCGGTCGAGGTACGGGGTGAGGTCAAGAATCTCTGCGGCTTCTTCAACGCGCTTCTTGATTTCATCCTTCGGAGTACCAGCGATCTTCAGGGCGAAGCCCATGTTGTCGCGAACCGACATGTGGGGGTACAGAGCGTAGTTCTGGAACACCATTGCGATGTCACGGTTCTTGGGCTGCATGTCGGTGACGTCGCGGTCACCGATGTAGATGCGACCCGAGTTTACGTCTTCTAGACCGGCAAGCATGCGCAAAGTGGTTGACTTACCGCAACCAGATGGACCTACCAGTACAAGAAATTCTCCGTCAGCAATCTCAAGATCGAACGAGTCGACTGCGGGGCGATCCATTCCTGGATAAACGCGGGTTGCCTTATCAAAAGTTACACTTGCCATTATTAATTTTCCTCCATCGGCAGGTACGTGCCGAACGATCCGTAGTGAAGAGGTGTCAGTGTCTTCGCTGACACGGTTCAAGCTCGCCTATTGAGCATTAGAACTTCTATGACACTAACACAATATGACCGCCTTTATAAGCGTTGAACTGCATTTTGTTGCAACTGTTACAAAGGTTTTTCAGTTGACCGATTTTCGTTACAAATCCGGGGCAATCGTATATTTTATTGACCGTCTTTTTGGCCCAAATGACGCTCGAAATCAGGCGTTGCAGGACCTAAGGTCTAGATTCGCGCCGGAGCTGTTAAACCAAAGTCACGCATTAACAAATTTTCGTCTGCGAGCGGAAAATCCAGCATCTTCACACTTCCCTAGCCTGCCTCGGCAGGTTCAGAGAATTAACGTCCGCGGGGTTGGCTAGGTTAGCCGGTAAGGTGGAGGTCATGATGAGTTTTCCCACTCCGATAGCTGGCGACGAGCTCGGCGGATACGAGCTCTTAAGCCCCCTTGGTAAAGGGGGCGCAGGTGTCGTGTGGGAAGTTAGGGACGAGGGCGGTGCTCACTTCGCCCTGAAGTTACTGCACCCTGCTATTGCTGCGGATCCGGCAAGCAGGAAGCGGCTAGCTAGGGAAGCTTCGACGCTAAATAAGATCCGCGACCGCGGTGTTGCAAGCGTTGTAGACCTGGAAACCGAGGGCTCTCACCCGTTCGTAGTTACCGAGCTAATCCGCGGACTAACCCTGCGCGATGATTTGCGTGAAAACGGGCCAATGGTGTTCGAGGACGCGCTCGCCATCGCGAAATCGTTGAAGTCAACGCTCGAGACCGTCCACGTCGCGGGCGTCATACACCGGGATTTGAAGCCGTCAAACATTATCCTTGGCGATGCCTGCCCCGTCCTCATAGATTTTGGAATCGCGCAATCTGACGACGATGACCGCCTAACTGCGACGGGACTGGTATCTGGAACGCCGGGCTGGGTGGCGCCAGAAGTGCTACGTGGAAATGCTCCCGACGAGGGCAGCGACTGGTGGGCCTGGTCCGCCATCTTGCTGAACATGCTCACGGCGCGCCAGCCATACGGCAGTGGTGGTTTCGATGCAATCGCCACGCGCCAGCACCTAAATCACCCCGACCTGGAAGGTGTGTATCCACCCCTCGCGCAGATCCTGAAGCGCGCTCTCGGCCCCCGCGAAGGCCGCCCCAGCGCAACTGAGATCCTCGCCGACCTAAACGAATTCGACCCCGAAACCGTTGACACTTGGGATCCGCAGACCAGTCCACAAACCACCGTCCTTTCAAGTGATTTCTCGATAGACGAGGGCGGAGCTACATCTGTAATAGGTGTGGACAACGGTGAAACTTCGGTCATGTCTGCAGATGACGAAACCTCCGTTGTCCCTGCGGATGACGGAACTTCGGTTGTGCCTGTGGGTGATGAGACTTCTGCCATGCCGGTCGAACGCAGGACGATCTGGCCACAGAACGACGAGTCAGATGCGTTTCCTGAGGACACCGATGAGACGCGGCAATACGGATCTGATGCAATGTCGGGCGGGTTGCAGGCCGCAGATGGGCAGACTCGTGCCTATCCGGTGATTGACCACCGAGATCAAGAGGTGGCACGATTCTCGCCGCAAGCAGGATCGGCGCAACCGGGATATCCAGTCGATGCTTACGGTAACCCCGTTGGACAATACGGAATCGTGCCGGGCCAGACGCCCGATGCAGGACCGGTGATGGGGCCAAATGGTCCCGTTGGTCCGGGTGGTACGGCAGGGCCGGCGGGTCCGATGATGGGCTACCCAGGACCGTTTGGGTGGATGGGATACAAGTACTCATCTCCGCCCTCGGCAATCCTTTTTGGACTGGGAATGGCAAGCTTGGTCGCGCTACTGCCAGTGCTGTGGAGCGTCGGGGGAATCCTGATTGCTGTCGCTGTTTTGATTCTTGCGGAAACGGTGGGATTTGCGCGAACCTGGCGCGAAAAACGCCGTGTTGCTGCGGGGGAGGCACGGTCGGGTGACAACTGGCTGGCAACCCTTGCCGGAATACCACTTGCCATACGGGCCGCATTGTCAATCGCGTTTGACATGGCTATCGCGATCTTGATTGTGGGGGCGGCGTGGTCGCTGTACACGCTCAATATGGGTGGTTCGGCGTTTGAGAATCCGTTCGTGGCGATGCTGGATGGCACGCAAGACTTGTCATTGGGAACACTGGATCTAGTGACGGTAGCCGCGCTGTGGGTGTCTAACCTGTTCATTATCCTCGTGTGCCGCGTTGGCGTCGGTGGGTGGCATCTGCGTGAAGGCACAAACGCGATTGCATCCACAATTCTTCCCGGCAGACTAGCAAGGAACCTAGCTGGAATAGCTGGAATCCTAATAGCCATTGGAGGTATCTCTCTAGTCGCTACCTGACGCGGAACTTCGGCTTTGTGAGGTTGGTTTCGTGTGCAGGATTGTCGTTGCAGGATTTTCGCAAAAGACCCATAATCTATCTGACGACACCGCAAATGGGAGGATTCATGGCGAAGAAGGCCACATCCAAAGACACGACGCGTTTGAAGGCACAGGAAATGCGTCAGGCACAGGCGAACAAGGAAAAGAAAACCCGCGCAATCATTTTCGCAGTAGTGGGAGCCCTAGTAGCCGTGACAATCATTGCCGTGATCTGGGTAGTTACCCGATCTGGCGATTCGCAGGGAAGCGGAATCGAGGGATCCGGCGCAGGGACTGCCACCCCGATGGTTGTAAGCGCTAAAGGCGCTGGTGTGGAAGATTCGTCGTTGCCTACTCTGCAGGAATACTTCGACTACTCCTGCCACGCATGCGCGGACATGGAAGTTGGCGTGGGCCCAGGCATTTGGGATGCCGTCAATAATGGTGAGATCAACCTTGAACTCATCCCCGTAAACGTTGTGAAGATGCCCTGGCAATACCCGGCAGTACACGCCGCATACCTCATCTATGAGAACGAGCCGGAGAAGTTCGAGGACTTCCACCACGAAACCCACACGTTCTTCCAAAGCCAGTTCAATGCCGGTGACGCGTCGATCATCCAGGACGAAGCTAAGTCTTTGGAAAAGATCAAGGAAATTGCGACCTCCGTTGGCGTCAGCGATGACTTGGTCGCACAGATTACTTCTGACGGTGCGAACTCCGTAATCGAGAACAACACTCAGGCCTGGTCTTCCGCTGACATTGAAGGCCGCGATGGTCTTGGCACTCCGGAGTACGTAACCAATGGAAAGCACATCAAGTTCGGCGGAAACTCGATGGAAGAAGTTGCGGATTCGATTCTGAACCAAGTGAAGGAAAACGCTTCAAAGTAGGAATCATCCTGATCCCCTAGGGTCTGTCACGTAAGGCAGTTAACACTGGGCGTATATGACAATCGCCTACGAAACGTGGCAGACTAGGGGCCGCGCCACCTTAGCTCAGTTGGTAGAGCACCCGCCTTGTAAGCGGACGGTCATCGGTTCGAGTCCGATAGGTGGCTCTCTTTGTACCCAAAAACGATCTTTTGCGCGCTTGTGAGTAGAATCAACATCGCAGGTGCACAGAAACAGTCACCTGTGCCGACTCATGGGTCGCACTTTGAAGTGCGAAACTTCCAAAAAGGGAAACAGATGGCAGACAAGAAGACGCTTCTACCCGGAATCCTGAGCGCCGTTTTGGTGCCGGTAATATTTCTGACGATTGTTACTGAAAACTACATCCTGACAGCTATCGTTGCTGTGATCATGCTTGTCCTAATAGCCTGGATTACTGCATTGGCGCAAAAAGACAAAGCCGAAAAGAAAGATCGCAAAGACAACAGTCAGGATTCGTAGTTCAGCAGGGCACCTCACCGCACGCGAATCTTCGGCATTCCCAGAGGAACTGGTCCACCCATTGACGCGAACTCCGGCGTGCACGCATTGAGCGTTGCTGGGTCATCCGGGTCGTATTCTGATGGGTCGTTCTGGCTCAGATCGACATCACCCGTTAGGTTGAGGTGTTCGTCAGCCTCGTCCTCGCGCATTTGGAACGCTGTTGCGATCATGAGTTTGATGCGGTTCAGCTGGTTCACTTCGGAAGCGCCCGGGTCGTAATCGATCGCGACGATGTTCGCGTTCGGATACTTGTTTCGAAGGGCGCGGAACATGCCCTTTCCGATCACGTGGTTTGGCAGGCACGCGAACGGCTGTGCGCAAATGATGTTCGGACATCCGCTTTCAATCATGTCCATCATGTCCGCAGTTAGGAACCAACCTTCGCCGGCCTGGTTTCCAAGCTGGGCGATTTCCTGCACCTTTTCGGCCAGTTCTTGGATGCGGGGGCCGGGTTCGAATCGTTTTGAATTTTCGAGGGCGCGGCGCATCGGTTTCTCGTACTGCTGCATTGCCCAAAGCCCCAGGTTGGACTTGATACGGTCAACGTTGCTGATGTTGCCGAGGTTCTCGTACTTCCAGTCCGCGGTGACGAACGCCTGGTGGAAGAACTGCGCCAGGCTGGGGAGCTCGGCTTCGCAACCTTCGCGCTCGATGGTTCCCACCGCGTCGTTGTTGGCGTCGGGGTGGTACTGAACCAGGATCTCACCGACCATGCCGACGCGCGGCTTGCGGGGGATGTCCTGCAGTTCAACGGCGTCGAACTCTTCCACGATCTGCTTCAATAGCGCGTTGAAGCCGATCTTGCGTCCCAGGGTCGGGGAGTATCCCTTGAACTCAAAGAACTCCTGGACCACCCGATCCCACTTCTCGTAAAGGCGCGTAACGTTTCCATCGATTTGGTACGGGCGCGTGCGGAGCAGGACTTTTTGAAGCAGGTCGCCAATAGTGATGCCCTGAATGATCTGGTGCAGCATCGGCAGTGTGATCTTGAAGCCAGGGTTATCCTCCAAACCCTGCACGGACACCGCGATGACCGGTACCTGCGGGTAGCCCGCGTCGCGCAACCCCTTGCGGAGCAATCCCGCGTAGTTCGTTGCACGGCACATTCCACCTGTCTGCGTGATCGCAACCGCTGTGCGGTCAGGATCAGACTTGCCAGTCACAAACTGGTGGATGAGTTGACCGATAACGACAATAGCCGGGTAGCACGCGTCATTGTTGACGTACTTGAGGCCGGTCTCGATCATGTCCCTGTCCGCTTTTTCTAAAAGCTCGACGTTGTATCCGGCTCGCTTGACGACAGGCACCAAGAGTCGGAAATGGATTGGAGCCATCTGCGGCACCAGGAGCTTGTATCCGTCCTCGCGCATCTTCTTCGTGAAAGGGACGCGCGGCAGGATGTGTCCGGCTTCGCGGTACTCGTCTTCACCTGCGTTTGCGTAATCGACAGAACTGCGCGGACGGCCATCAATTTCATGCTTGTCGAGGGCGGCGGGGTAGGTGAGGACCTCTTCAGATTCACGGTCCAGGCGCTCATCGAGCGCGGCCGCAAGAGAGCGCAAACGAATGCGCGCGGCACCGAGGTTGGAGACCTCGTCAATCTTTAGAGAGGTGTAAACGTCCTCGCGCCCTTCCAAAATTTCTTGAACCTGGTCGGCGGTAATCGCATCCAGGCCGCAACCGAAGGAAACTAGCTGCACCAAAGACAGGTCCGGATCGTCGCCGGTAGTTGCGGCGGCCTCGTATAGGCGCGAATGGTATGCCCACTGGTCGCGCACGCGCAGGGGGCGCTCCAACTTGTTTTCAACCATCGCGTCTTCGGTTAGCACGGCCATTCCAAGGCCCTGAATTAGCTCTGGAATACCGTGGTTGATTTCGGGATCCAGATGGTAGGGACGTCCCGCGAGGACGATTCCGCGGATCCCGTTTTCGCGAATGTAGTCCAGTGATTCGCGCGCCTTGTCTTTAATCTCGGCGTGGAACGCGGAGACTTCCTCCCAGCCCGCTTCGCAGGCCTCGCGAGCTTCTTCTTCAGTCACATCCCAATCCGCGAAAACTTCCGCCAGGCGGCGTGGAAGTAGTTCCCTGTTGTTTAGGTTCAGGAACGGAGAAATGAAGCGGGCGTTTTCTTCGACCAGGCGCTCCATGTTGTTGCGGATGACTTCGGGATAGGTCGCCACGATCGGGCAGTTAAACGTGTTGTCCTGCCCCTGCGCTGTCGGTTCATTGAAAGAGACACACGGGTAGAAAATGGTCGTAATGCCCTTGTCGAGCAGGGATTCTATGTGTCCGTGCACGAGTTTTGCCGGGTAACAAACGTTTTCGGACGGGATTGATTCCATTCCATCTTCAAAGAGGTCGTGATTGGACCGCCCCGAAATCATGACGCGGAACTTTAGATGGGTGAGGACCGTGAACCAGAACGGGTAGTCCTCATACATGTTGAGCACGCGCGGAATGCCGATATCGCCGCGAGTAGCGGCCTTCTCCGTGAGTCGGCGGTATCCGAACACGCGCTTGTACTTCCATTCATACATGTTCGGTATCGGCGACTTCTTCGGCACGCGTTCCAAGGATGCGCCGCGCTCGCAGCGGTTACCGGAGACGTGGCGCTCCCCATTCGAGAAGTTCGTGATCGTCATCTGACAGTGGTTTTGACACAGTCGACACGTTTTTCGTTCGGAGGTGAACTCGAGTTCTTCCAGCTCCTGTGCAGACAGAAGCGAGGACGGCCTCGCCTGGTCAACTTCTGCAGGATTATAGTGCTGCTTCGCGGTTAGCGCGGCGCCAAAAGCGCCCATTAGGCCCGCAATGTTGGGGCGAACCACTTCGCGTCCAGTGAGCAGTTCAAACGCCCGCAACACCGCATTATTCAAGAACGTGCCACCCTGCACGACGACCTTGTCACCCAGGTCAGACGGGTCCTTCAGTTTGATGACCTTGTAAAGCGCGTTTCGAACCACCGAGTACGACAGTCCCGCCGAAATATCCGAGGTCGATGCGCCTTCCTTTTGCGCCTGCTTAACCGAAGAGTTCATGAACACCGTGCAGCGCGTCCCTAGATCAACCGGAGAATCGGCCTGAGTGGCAGCCTCGGCAAAAGAATGAATATCGGTGTTCATCCCGTGCGCGAAGGTCTGCAGGAAGGATCCACAACCTGACGAGCAGGCCTCGTTCACGGAGATGGAGTCAACCACGCCCTCCTTGATTTTCAGGTACTTCATGTCCTGGCCGCCGATGTCGATTACGGACGTGACGCCAGGATGGATGTAGTTTGCGGCGCGGAAGTGCGCCATGGTTTCGATTTCGCCCTCATCGACTCCCAGCGCGGACTTGACGATGCCTTCGCCGTATCCGGTCGAGCATGACCGCAAGATCCGCGCCGACTCCGGCAGTTCCTGCTGAATGCGTTTAACGATTTCGATTGCGGCCGCAACCGGATCGCCCTCGTTTGATGCGTAATGGGTGAATACGATGCGGTCGTCTTCGTCGACAACGACTGCCTTGATTGTTGTGGATCCGGCGTCGATTCCCAGGAAGCAGTCGCCGCGCGCCTGCGAGGTCGGGATTGATTCGATCTTTTCGGCCTCGTGGCGTTTGGTGAATTCGATCCATTCCTCGTTGTTTTTGAAAAGAGGGCGCATGCGGGTTGACTCGGTGACCACGTTCCGCGCGGTTCGTAGCGTTTCGCCCATGTAGTCGAGGGCGGAGCCCCGTTTCGGGTCTGCAAGCAGTGCCGCGCCGATGGCGACGTACAGTTGGGCGCGGTCGGGGGTGATGTAGTGCTCGACCTTATCGAGGATGCGCCGGTAGGCTTCGCGAAGCTCTGGAAGGAAGTGCAGGGGGCCGCCCAGGAACATGACGGTTCCGCGAATGGGGCGGCCGTTTGCTAGGCCGGCAACAGTTTGGGTTGCAACCGCTTGGAAGATGGAGGCCGCAATGTCTTCATGGTCGGCGCCCTGGTTCAGCAGTGGTTGCACGTCGGTTTTGGCGAAAACGCCGCATCTTGATGCGATGGGGTAGAGCTGCTTGTGGTTCTTCGCTAAATCATTCAACCCACTGGCGTCGGTGTTTAGCAGTGAAGCCATCTGGTCAATGAAGGCTCCGGTGCCGCCCGCGCACGTTCCGTTCATGCGCTGCTCGGGGGTGGGCTTGAGGTAGGTGAGCTTTGCGTCCTCGCCACCAAGTTCAATGATTACGTCAGTTTCGGGGTAGGCGAGTCTGGTCGCTTCTGTTTCCGCGATGACTTCCTGCACGAACGGGACGTTCAAGACGTTTGCAACGGACAGGCCGCCGGACCCCGTGATCGCGGCGTTAACTTCCAGGCCGGGGTGTTCTCGCGCGATTTCGTCCAGCAGGGTCGCCAGCTCGTGACGCACATCAGAGTTGTGACGCCTGTAATCCTCAAACACGATCCGGTAGTCTTCGCCGGATTCACTCATCTCCATGAGGACGGCCTTGACCGTCGTGGACCCGACGTCAATTCCTAAACGGTGCAGACTCATGTTTCCTCCACTGCAACAACTTCGTCGCGGCGCATTTATTAACTGATCTTTACGGTAGTGAAGGAACCTAGTAGTTTCTACCTTGTTGAAATTGGGATTAGGTGGCTTTGCATAGCGGTAAGATAGCGGCAGTAGAGCGACCATCTAGCGCTGCGGTTTTTCATCACTGTTGAAACTGGAGGCGTGCAAATAGCGAACAACTGTGTTAGCTATTGGTGTTGCATTTAAGGAGTTTTGGGATTGTTGACGGTTCAAGATGACTCAAATCGGGGACCTAGGGGAGCTCGTGGCGAGGTCCGCGACCGCCTCTTAGAATCAGCAAAATCCCTTTTTTCCACCCAGGACTTCCAGGCAACGACAGTCCGCGAAATTGCTCAGCATGCTGACTGCGATCCCGGCCTAATCTCGTATTATTTCGGCTCAAAAATAGGCCTGTTCCGCGAAGCAATGTCGCTTCCCGCCGACCCGATAAAGGTAATTTTTGACGCATTCGAGGGCGGTCCTGGCGCCGGCGAAAGAATAATGCTTGCCGTAATGAATCTGTGGGAAAGCTCAGAAGCGACCTCAAACTTTCGCATGTTCATTTCAACGACGGTAGCTAGTCAGGCAACGTTTGAGGTTTTCGTTGCGTGGTTGAACGAAGCGCTACTCACCCCGCTATCTAAACGAGTTGAAGGCCCGGACGCACTGTTGCGCACGCAATTGGCGTTCTCCCAGGTGATGGGCACGGTGGTCACCCGATACGTGTACGGCTCGGACCCAATGGCCAGCGAACCTAAGGAAAAGATCGCCCAGGTCGTCGGCAAGCACATCGACGCCCTCCTGGGCACTACGCCGCGCGGTCCCGAAGACCGCTAGGACCTAGTCAGATCCCAGTTCACAGGTTGCACGCCCTGCTGTGCGAGCGCCTGATTCGCCCTCGAAAATGGACGCGACCCAAAAAACCCGCGACGCGCGGAAAGTGGCGACGGGTGCGGCGATTCGATCGTGGGCGTGTTGCCAAGAAGCGGTTTCAAAGTCTGCGCGTCACGCCCCCAAAGAATGGCGACAAGTGGTTGGTTTCGATTTACGAGGGCGGAAATGGCGGTCTCGGTGACTTTTTCCCACCCGCGGCCACGGTGTGAACCCGGACTGCCCGGACGGACAGTTAGGACGCGATTCAGTAGGCACACGCCCTCCTTCGCCCACGGAGTGAGGTCGCCGGTTTGCGGAATAGGAACCCCCAGATCCTGGTGAAGCTCTTGGAAGATATTCACAAGTGAGCGGGGCGGGCGAACTCCGGGGCGAACCGAAAATGAAAGGCCCATCGCGTGACCGGGCGTGGGGTAGGGGTCCTGCCCGATAATCAAGACCTTCACGTCATCAAACGGATACGTAAATGCGCGCAGCACGTCAGTCCCAGCCGGAAGATAACCATTTCCAAGCTTGTTTTCTTCACGAAGCATATCTCCGAGCTCGTGAATCGTGTCCTCTACGGAGGCAAGCGCTTGGGCCCATCCGGGGTCGATCACATCTGAAAGGGGAAGTTTGTTTGATGAAGTCACGCCTTTACCTTACGTATTTCTAGGTTCAATGTTGGCTTTTAGAGGTCGGAGTTAACGAAAAAACTCATTTGCGACCGCGCGCGGGCCGGCGTGGTGCCTGTAAAGCAAGTAATGGGAACCGGTAATCTAGCAATGTGAGCTCTCATCAGTATCCTGAAGACGAATTTGACCAGGCGGGTAAAGACAGCCCTGTGGGCGTGCATAGGCAAAAGCCGTCCCAGTGGAAGATGGTCCTGCCCTTCATCCTGGTGCTAATTATCGTGCCCATCCTGGCATGGTTGGGTGTATCTCTGATTGCTGGCAATTCCAACAACTCTGATAATGCCGGCACAACAGAAACTACCGTTACTTCCGCCACCGAACCCAGCGAAGAAGCCACTGAACCGGCCACTGAAGCTGAAGAACCAACGGAGCAGGAAACCGAAACAGAAGCCAGCGAGTCTGAGGGGACGCCAGGAGCGCCCTCGACGGAATCTGCCATTGAAGTTCTAAATGGTACGGACATTAACGGCTTGGCGGGTGACGTTGTCGGAACGCTACAGGGTGAAGGCTACCAGTACGTGTCGGCCGCTAATGCGTCGGGCTGGGTTACCGAGGCAACGACGATCTACTATGCGCCTGGCAATCTGGAAGGCGCGCAGTACCTGGGTCAGCTAGTTGGAATCAATAACTTCGTTGAGAACGCCGACGTGCTGGGCGATAGCGACTTCATCATCATCTTGAAGGGTGACTACCAGTAGTGACAGTTTTCACTCGTAACTGAGGGCGAATAGCTCTAAGGGGCGGCAGGACTTGAGTCTTGTCGCCTCAACTTTTTTCGCTGTGGGTGTACTCGTCTTGCACTCTCAGCCTGAGAGTGCCAAACTTAAAGTTAGCACTCGTAAGGTTTGAGTGATAACAGACCCGGGTTACTCAGTGAGAGCATTCGGTCACGGGAAAGAAACGTGGCCTGCGTGTTCGTCCGTCGCGGGCATTGGGTAGCCGCAACCGCTACAGCGGAGGAAAACTATATGTCCAAGATGATTGCGTTTGACGAGGAAGCACGTCGCGCCATGGAGCGCGGCCTGAACGTCCTCGCTGACACTGTCAAGGTCACGCTTGGCCCCAAGGGCCGCAATGTTGTCCTCGATAAGAAGTGGGGCGCCCCCACCATTACCAAGGACGGCGTGTCCGTTGCTAAGGAAGTCGATCTTGAAGATCCGTACGAAAAGATCGGCGCAGAACTCGTAAAGGAAGTCGCCAAGAAGACTGACGACGTCGCAGGTGACGGAACCACCACCGCGACCGTCCTTGCGCAGGCACTGGTAAGCGAAGGCCTGCGTAACGTCGCAGCTGGCGCAAACCCGATCGCTCTTAAGCGCGGTATTGACGCCGCTGTTGAGAAGGTCGTTGAGTACCTGCACGCAGACGCAAAGGAAATCGAGACGACCGACCAGATCGCTGCAACCGCATCGATCTCGGCAAACGACCGCGAGATTGGTCGCCTGATTGCAGAGGCCATGGAGAAGGTTGGCCGCGAGGGCGTCATCACCGTTGAGGAGACCAACTCCTTCGAAACCACCCTTGAGACCACCGAGGGTATGCGTTTCGACAAGGGCTTCCTCTCCCCGTACTTCGTAACTGACGCTGAGCGTCAGGAAGCCGTCTTCGAGGACGCCTACGTCCTGCTCCACGAGGGCAAGATCTCAAACGTTAAGGACCTGCTCCCGCTTCTGGAGAAGGTCATGCAGGCAGGCAAGCCGCTACTGATCATCGCTGATGACATCGAGGGCGAAGCACTCGCAACCCTGGTTGTCAACAAGATCCGCGGTCTGTTCAAGTCCGTTGCTGTTAAGGCTCCTGGCTTCGGTGACCGTCGTAAGGCAATGCTGCAGGATATGGCTATCCTGACCGGCGGCCAGGTCATCTCCGAAACTGTTGGCCTTTCCCTTGAGACCGCTGACCTCGACGTTCTGGGCCAGGCCCGCAAGGTCGTCGTCACCAAGGACGAGACCACGATCGTTGATGGCGCAGGCACCAAGGAAGCTATCCAGGGCCGCGTAAACCAGATCCGCGGTGAAATCAAGAACTCCGACTCCGAATACGACAAGGAGAAGCTGAACGAGCGTCTGGCCAAGCTGGCTGGTGGCGTTGCAGTCATCAAGTCCGGTGCTGCCACC